>Ga0335081_10009210_pt1 | contig 15871 bp, 7 predicted proteins | sample Lox_Sample_35_FD_206713 | JGI IMG/M metagenome (GOLD analysis project Ga0335081, IMG submission 206713) | Soil microbial communities from Loxahatchee National Wildlife Refuge, Florida, United States - Lox_Sample_3.5 | ecosystem: Environmental > Terrestrial > Soil > Wetlands | place: USA: Florida... | reverse complement strand
TGCCTTTCGTTTGGAAGTGAAACAGGAGGCTATAAGGACATTCTAAGAGTCCTTGCCCGGCATTACCGCCATGTTTTCCTGTGGGCGGATGATCCTGTGAAAGGATTGGAATTGCAAAAATCAATAGGGCTGATTTGCCAGGTCTTGCGTAGCCCTGATTATGGCGGTGAAAAATGGGATGCAAATAGAATGCTTCAGGAACGCATCCTAATGGAATACCTATCTGATGTTATGGAAGCTCAATGCTTTGGAAAGTACGTTTAATCGAGTCTATGCGAATAAAATGCTTCAGCAGGATGTTTTGATGGTTTTCTTTCGCAAGCCCTCGATATGACTTGTTTAACCCCATCACTGCTTCTTGCTGGTAGGAGGTCAAAGTCTGGCTGCTGTCCCCGTTCCATAGCTTATACGAACATAACATTAAGTACCCAGACTTGGGGCAGATCGTTACGGCGATACTAGCATTCGAGCGACTCCATCTGGATGGATGGAGTCGCTGTTTTTGTTAGTTCTGAAGTAAGTAACTACGGCGTGCTAATGATTATGGTCCATACCTGACTCCAATCACTTGGCGTGCCGCTGGCAGTGATGGCCCGCACTCGCCATGAATATGTTCCATTTGCCAAAGGACTGGATGGTGTGCGGCTTGCTGATGATGCGGTGTCATCAAATTCAGGGCTGCTAAAGTCAGCGTTGTTGTCCACCTGGATCTGATACGTCGATCCATTGGCCGTCGTGTCCCATGCGAAAGTTGGCGTTCCGGTTGTGTCGGTGCTTCCATCGTCTGGGCCCTGCAAGTTAGGTGCCGTTGGAGGCAGGTCAATCAAGATAGTCCGCACGACGCTCCAGTCGCCCGGTGTACCGTTGACGTTGATGGCTCTTACGCGCCAAGAATACAGGCCGTCAGGCAGATCAAGCGCAGGAGCACGAGCCGTGGTAACCGCGGTGTCATCGAATTCCGGACTGCTGAAATCGCCGTTATTGTCAACCTGAATTTGATAATTCACGCCATTGGCCACCGTTTCCCAGCTGAATGTGGGCTTTGCAACCGTCGAGATTGCGGTGTCATCCGGTTTCTTCAGGTCTGGGGCGGCAGGCGGCACATCGATCGTGATCGTTCTGACAGCGCTCCATCCGCTTGGCGTGCCATATGGATTGATTGCCCGTAGGCGCCACGAGTACACGCCGTCAGTGAGCGCTGTGGGTGGAGTAAGGTTTGTATCTGTGATGGTGCTATCCAGGTCTGGACTGGAGAAGCCAGCGTTCTTATCAATCTGAATCTGGTATGACGCGGCATTCGCCGTGCTTGACCAACTGAACAGTGGTGTGCCAGTAGTGTCGGTTGAAGCATCATCGGGCGACACGAGATCAGGAATGCCTGCCAACGGCTGTTGGACTGTGAAACGCCAGGGTGTACTCCAGGGCCCGGCGGTATGAGCGGCGTTGATTGCACATACGCGCCAATAATAGGCTCCGTCTGCCAGGGGTGTCGTGGACTGGTTGCTTGACGCCGTTGTGCTGTCGAACACAGGGCTGCTGAACGTTGAATTGTCGTCCACCTGGATCCTATACGATGTGCCGTACTGGACAGTATTCCAGCTCAAGCTTGGTGCCGGATCCGGACTGATCATTCCATTGGCTGGTCCAACCAGAGTAGGTGCGATGGGTGTCAAAGAGATAACCGTCACAGATTGAGGATTGCTCCAGGAACTCCAATTGCCGGCCGCATCGCGTGCACGTACACACCAGTAATAGGTACCGGCGGGCTGGGTCGGTGGCTGATACTTAAGCACAGTCAACACTAGCGAAGTGTAGAGCGGGCTGGCACAATCAGCGCTGTCATCATACTGGAATTGGTAGGCATTTGCAGTAGCAGAGGCCGACCATGAATAGGTCGGTGTGCCGTTGACCGAGGCACCTGGTGCCGGCGCAGAGAGCCTCGGAGCTGACGGCGGCATGGTATCGATGGTGAAGCTGCGTGATTTGCTCCAAGCCGACATACCGATGGTATTGATCGCTCTGACATGCCAATAGTAAATACCGTCCGAAAGCGTCGCAGCCGTGTAGTTCAAGATCCCCGACGCTCCAGTCGAGTCTTGTGTGGGGTGTATGAACGTGCTGACGCTGTCAATCTGCAGCTGGTAGGTGTCGCCATAGGCTGAGCTATTCCAGGAGAAATCAGGCGTACTGTCATTGGTGACCACTGCATTGGCGGGACTGTTAAGCGTCGGGATGCCTGGCAAGATGGCAGTGATAACCACCATGCGCGCGGTGCTCCAGTTGCTCCAGTTGCCTGCAGCATCACGGGCGCGTACACACCAGTAGTATGTCCCGGCGGTCTGAGTGGGTGGCTGATACTTGAGCACAATCAATACTGGCGACGTGTACAGCGGGCTGGTGCAGTCGGAGCTGTCATCATATTGGAATTGGTAAGCATTGGCAGTGGCAGCAGCCAGCCAACTATAGGTCGGCGTGCCGTTGACCGAGGCAGCCGATAATGGCGCACTAAGTGCCGGAGCTGAAGGGGGTGTCGTATCGATTGTGAATTTGCGTGATGTGCTCCAAGAAGAGGGGCCAGTCGCATTGACTGCCCTCACTCGCCAATAGTAGATGCCGTCTGGCAATGCCGTGGCGATGTAGTTTAGGACGCCCGACGCCCCAGTGAAGCTTTGTGCTGGATGTATGAACGTACTGACGCTATCAATCTGGAGTTGGTACGTGTCTCCGTAGGTTGAGCTATTCCAAGTGAAATTAGGTGTCTTGTTGTTGGTCACTAGCGCATTGGCAGGACCAATAAGTGTCGGTGTGCCCGGCAGCACGGCAGTGATGATCACCCTGCGCGGCGCACTCCAGGAACTCCAGTTACCAGCGGCATCGCGAGCCCGCACACACCAGAAGTACGTGTTGACGGGCTGAGTAGGCGGCTGATACCTGAGCACACTCAAGACTGGCGAAGTGTATAGCGGGCTGGCGCAATCGGCGCTGTCATCATACTGGAATTGATAGGCATTTGCAGTAGCAGAGGCAAGCCAACCATAGGCTGGTGTGCCTTTGATGGAAGCGTTGGCGGCGGGTGTACTTGGGCTAGGCGGCGAGGGTGGGATCGTATCGACTGTGAAGCTGTTGGACTTGCTCCATGGGCCAATAGCACCCAGGTAGTTGATAGCTTTGACCCGCCAGTAATAAGTTCCGTCGGACAGAGTCGAGGCTTTATAGCTTACAACTCCTGTGCTTCCCGTGAAAGTCTGCACTGGGTGCGCAAAAGTGTTTACGGTATCAATTTGAATCTGGTATGTATCATCACCGTAAATTGCATTCCAGCTCAAGGTTGGCGTATGGGTATTCACTAAGGCTGCATTGGGCGGAGCCGAGAGAGTGGGCGCGGTAGCCGGGGCTGGGATTAACGTCACCTGCCAAGCAGGCGTCCAGGCCGTCCAGCCGCTTGGGAAATAGGCCCGCATGCGCCAGTAATGCAGACCGTAGTCAAGCGAAGGAGCCAAATAGCTCAAGCCTCCAACTTGCGTAGTGTCGATCTCGGGGGAACTGAAATTGCTTGTCCTTGCAACCTGCACTTGGTACTCAAGCGCTGCTGGCATCGGTGTCCAGGTAAAGGTAGGCGCTGCTCCCGTCAAGAAGCTCCCTGGAACCGGGCTTTTCAGGATCGTGATGCTTAGGCTGCGAATGGAACTCCAACCGGATGGATTACCAGCTTTATCAATGGCCTGAGCGTGCCAGAAATATGTGCCGTATTGTAGGCCGAGCGTTTTGGGTACAGCGTAGCTCGTGCTTGTGGCGGTTTCATCTATCTGGATCCCGCTAAATCCTACATCGGTAGCTATTTGGAATTGATACTGAGCAGCTCCGGTGACTGCTGTTACCGACAGTGCAGGAGTCGAAGAGCTGGTGTAGTAGCCATCGATTGGCATGTTAGGAAGTGGGACAGGTGGGGGGACAGTGTCAATCGCTAGTGAATGAACATCGCTCCAGGAGCCGACAACTGATCGATCACTGATGGCGCGAACACGCCAATAGTAGGAACCATCGGGAAGAGTAGATGCCCGGTAGCTTACCTCGGCCACTCCACTGGTATGATCCTGCGCTAAGTTTTTGAACGCCTGATCACTCGAGATTTGAATTTCGTAGGTATTACCGTTTTGGGCTGAATTCCAGCTGAACGTCGGCGTATTGTTATTGATGGAGAGTCCGTCTAAAGGAGCAACAAGAGATGTTTTGGCAGGGACAGGGTAGGATGAATACTGGGCTTGAAGGTGCAGTATTCCAGCCCAGAACTGGGGATAAACATTACCGCCTCCCTGGGCATTCGAGGAAACTGTACCTCCGTTATCAAACGCTCTCAGACCTTGCAGGCTTGTTCCACTTTTGGCATTCGACACGTCTTTATTCGTCAGGTCTTTCGCTGAGGCGCCATTGACATCAATCATTCCAGCGTACTCGGATACTTCAATGTAGTATGGAGTCGCTGCAGCCAGGGAGACCGTCAGGGTTGAGGCCGTGTCCCAATTGCCGTTTACAGCCCCAATGTCATCATTACACCCAACGGGAGTAAGATTGCCGCGCGTGCCACTCCAAACTGCCAACATTGTGTCGTAGTCGCTGCCGCTGGTGTCAAGCTGCAAATCACCTGCCAGCGAAGGCGTATAACGATACCAAATGCTTGCCTGTCCTGGCAAGCGGTTGCAGGCAGTGAGAGATGGATCATCTGAAGCTTGCGTGGCACCCCGCGTGTCTAGCCATGCACTGTAGATTATGCCGCTTGTGCCGCCGATCGGAGTACCCGAACTAATCAGAGCAGGTGAATTGAAATCGTCATTTCCTGCCTGGCGGGCAAAGTCCACTTGCAGGTTCAGAATTCCCCCCTCAGGATTACCATAATGCATTATTTCGATATAATACGTTGTTCCGCTGGTGGCAGGTATCTCTAGCCATGACTGCAGACCACCGTAACTGTTGTTGCAGCCTTTTTCGGTTAGGTGGCCTTGCGTGCCGGTCCATACGGCGACCACCGTATCATAATTACTTCCATCGGTATCGGCATGGAGAATGCCGTTTGCACTAGGCGTGTATTTGTACCAGACAGAGTTCGAGTTCTGCCCCAGTCCGCAACTTGGCGTTGGATCAGTTGTTGCTGTGGTTGCCCCCCAGGTATCTAATGATGTCCAATATGGAACACTGCTGACAACAGTGGGCGAGCTGAATTTATCATTCGATGGCCCGGCCGGACCGTTGACGTGAAACACGACGCTTTGCTGGGTTGTCCTGCCACCATGTGTGATGTAGCCGGTAAACGTATAGTCGCCAGTGATGGCATCGTCTGGAATTGTCGATGTCAAGTACCACCAACTCTGCCCCGGCGAAGAGGAGAGATTGCCATTCCATTCTAGGCTATCTATGTCGCGTCCTAACGGGTCAATCACTTGCCACTGAAATGTGGCGGATTCGCCGTCCGCAACATCATTGTATGTGTCGATATAGAGCTGTATCACATCGTTGAACTTGAACACCGGAGTCGACTCAGCTTTGACGTCTACGGGCACCAAATGTCGTGGAATTACTTCGAGCGAGGCAGCATTGCTGGTGCCTCCGGTCACAAACGCGTCATACACTTCAACAGTTGGGGGACCAGCTACCGTGAAAGTTGAGGTTTGGGTCGTTGTTACTCCATTATAGGTAATCTTGCCAGTGAACGTATACTGGCCTCGCAAACTGTAGGTAGGTATGGTTCGTGTGAGCCAAGTCCACCAGCCGCCAGGACCGATACTATCCGTTTCTGTCCAGGACAATTCCGGAACGATTCGCCCTGCCGGGTTGGTGATCTGCCATTCAGCGGTAAAGGTCCGGTTATCTGTAAATTCGTTGGTGTAGTCCAGGTACAAACGGATCGGATCTCCGGGGCTGAACGTGGATTTATAGTCATTCGCCTGTACAGTGCTGAACCTGGGAGCAGTACCATTGGATAAGCCGGCAGGTCCCAAATCATCGGTTGTAAAAACGGAATTCAGCTGAACATTTTGCGCTCGCCAGTAAGCAGATCCAGTCCAGGTATTATTGGTTTCGTCGGATTCGGTGAGTTGGTTGTAAGGATCCACCACAATACTGATGGTATGAGTTCCTGGTGCAATGTAGTTGTCATCTTCCCAATTATCCATGCCACCCAAGTTTCCCGCACCAAGTCCATTGAATGGATAATCTATATAAACCCTTCCATCAATCTTAACTTGAACGTGGTGTGGGCCTGCATCTACCGATCCAATGTTCTTGAAACCCCAATAGAAATAAGCCGGTTTGCCCGAAATCAGATAGTCCTGAACCGGATCATTTGGAAAACGCGAAACAACAACTGGTGCGTTGGCACCGGGTCGAGGGTAAGGTATCAAGTCGGGCAAAGGAGCCGATTGGATAGTGAATGTCCAAGTGGGACTCCAACCGCTTTCTCCATAACTATTGTGTGCCTTGACGTGCCATGAGTAGGTATAGCCCGGAATGATAGTTCCAATGGGACAAGAAGTCGATGTAGTCCAGACGCAAGGTTGCATTGTGCTGTAAGTCCCTCCCCACCACTCAAGCTGATAACCAGTTGCTCCAGATACTGAATTCCATTGGAAGGTCAGATTGTAATTGTACGGATTGCTGGAGCCGTTTCCCGGACTGCTGAGAGACGGTGCAGACGGAGCGGTTGGCTGCGGCTGAATCGTAAATGTCCACGTCGGACTCCAATCACTTTCACCATAGTTATTGCGGGTCTTGACATGCCATGAATAGGTATATCCCGGAATGACTGTTCCAATAGGACAAGAAGTTGAACTGGTCCAACCGCAAGGCTGCATCGTGCTATAGGTTCCGCCCCACCATTCGAGCAAATAACCGGTTGCATTTGAAACTGAATTCCATTGGAAAGTTAGATTATAGTTATACGGATTGCTCGAACTATTCCCGGGACTGCTGAGAGATGGCGCAGAGGGGAGAGTAGAACCACCGCAGGTCGAATCGGAGAACACCTGCATGGATGAAACTTGATCATTAATAGCAGTATTTGTCCCCGGGAAATTGCCCTGAGTACTAAAATCACTAATACCTGTGTTATAGCAGATTTTTGCGCCGCCTCCATTTGCGTCTACATAGAGCATTACAGACGAACCCGAAGGAACCCTTACAGATGATGCTTGATCATTGAAGGAACCATCATTTACATTTTGCAAGCCTGTGCCTGACATTAGTCGGTAGCCGGCGTCTCCCTTCGAATTATTGCAATCATAGTTGGCATTCCAATATAGGATTACCCCACCGGATTGTGGGCAAGCCGGTGGAGGATTATTAATGTAGCAGGCCTTATGCACCCCAGGATCCGGATCGCCTCCAAAACTGTTATTAGTGCATTCAACGCTACTGGTTTTTGTCTGAACTTTGTAACAACTGTTTACTCCAAAATATACGCTCTTTGATCCGCTAAAGTTACAAAAATTTCCTGAACCCTCTTCTGTGCATTTTGTATACCCTGATGGAAGACTAGTAGCATCGCAACTTGTACCACCGCCACCAATAGGTCCATGATAAATTCTCATACCAACAAAGGCATTCCCGTACGATGCTAGTGTTGTTCTAGAGCTGTAAAGAGGATCGTTAATATAGTAAGTGCTACCAGAATAACCCGTTACGACCACAAAATGTTGAGTACCACTATTGTTTACTTCAACGATAACTGGATAGCCTTCATCCAGTTCACTTTGTAGTCGACCCCAATCCTCGCCCACGCTACCAACATAAGTGATATTGGAGCTTACGTTTGCAGCAGTAGACCAGTAGACCAAACAGCCATTTTCGTATCCCCCATTATTCGTTAACCAAGAGTTTAAGGTACCGGGATCAATATTGGCTCCAAAATACTTAAATACCATTGCAATAGAGGTAATAGCGCATCCAGAGAGACCAATAGTTGTACTGCATGTGCCAAGGTGTCCCCCACCCCATGAACTATCAGTTTGATAAAAATGCGGGACATTTGAGGGCTGAGACAAGCTAGAGGCACTTGGCGGCTGTATAGTCCCGATTTTCTGAATCACACCCGTCTCTGGATCAATGATGTATTGCCCAGTTGGGAATTCTGAATGGTTATTGAACTCAATTTCACCGTTTGAACTCCAGCTAATATCAGATTTACCACCATATCCCATTTCTGGATTTAGTAGTGACGAGTCGGTTAGGATTCTGTTGTGACTTCCGTCTCTGTTTACTATCCAGATTTGAAATTTAGCATTCACATCAAATTGTGATGCATTGCTTGAAACATCTTTCAAATAAGCGATTTCATTACTATCAGGTGACCAAACTGGATTCGTGATCCAAGAGTTATTGTCACCAGTTACAAGCTGTTGAAGATTAGATCCATCAGAATCGGCAATCCATAGTTTTGAGCCTTCCATACCCAGATTATTGGCAGAAACAACGGTAGTATAGTCTCCGTTTGGAGATGTCTGCCTCAGGTTTTCAAAAAAAATGAGTGAAGAACTTGTAGAGCTGGTAGTTTCAATTACTTTTGGTGTAGGCGTGTCGGTTACTATCTCTTGAGTAGACGTTGCAGTTGTATTGATAGTTGGAGTCTCTGGAACAGTGGGAGGAATATTAAGAATATTCCCACTTTGTAGGAGGGTATGTCCAAGTATTATTTCCAAAGCCTCTCCACCTGCCACATATGGCGCGGCAAAGGAGGTTCCGCTCACCAATCCATAACTGCCATCGCGCTTGGTTGTCAAAATATCGCGGCCCGGTGCCCAAATACCAATCTGCGGGCCGTAGTTGCTGAAACTGCTGTGCTGCAGATTGGGATCAACCGAACCTACTGCGATCACAGGATTGTAAGCCGCAGGATACAATGCGCCTTCCGTGCCATTGTTGCCAGCCGCGGCTACAAGAATCACGCCTTTTGAAGCTGCATAGGTAACTGCGTCTTGCAAGACTGAAGATGGACTTGAACCGCCCAGACTCATATTGATGACCTGCGCGCCGTGATCAGCTGCGTACACAATCGCCGCGGCCACATCGGAATATGAGCCAACACCGTTCGCATCCAAGACGCGCAACGGCATGATCTGCGCGTTGGGTGCAACACCCGCGATACCAATGCCATCATTAAGGTTGGCGGCGATCACGCCGCTCACTTCACAACCATGGCCGTAGTCATCTTGAGGCACGGCATCGTTGTCGATAAAGTCCCAGCCTGCTAGTATTCTTCCAGTCAAATCAGGATTATTCGCGCAAATACCGCTATCGATGACTGCGACGGTCACCTTCGGCGCGTTAGCCGGCATTTGAGCCCAAGCTTCGGGCGCGCCGATTGCGGGCAAAGCCCATTGTTGTGCAAAGTCCGGATCGTTGGGCGTAGTGATATTGTCGAGGGCGGAGACGTAGTAATCGGGCTCACTCTTGGTAAACACTTGTGATTTAGGCAAAGGTTTTTTCGCCGTCTCCTTCGATACTTTCACCACTACCGTATTTAACGATCCAATTTTCTTAACAACAGTGCCGCCTATCGATTTCACAAAGGCAGCACGCTCATCTTCACTGCTGTGCGGTGCAAATTGGATCACCACCTGATCGGGCGCGGGTCCAGCAGGAGCATTTACAGTTGGCGGTACAACGATCGGCCTGTAGGTTGGCACAGGTGAGGCGGTGGCTTCGAACGGCGGTTGAGTATTTAATGAAGCAAGCTTGGGCAATCCCCCCTTATTCTCAGTTGATGTGGGCGATGGCGTGATATTGGAAGCCAGGTGACCATTTGGTACAGGCTTGGCAGAACTAGCATGCTTGCCTGTGGTCAAAAGCTTTTGTCCGCCTGTAAGGGCTATCACTAAAAAGATAATGACAAGTAGAAGTATAGGGGCGATGACGTTCCAGTGTTTGGAAATTAAAAAACGTTTCATGTAGGTAGCCCTCCCGCGGATTCTCTATGAATTTAGGAGATATTCATTTGTTTATGTGTTGCTTCAGTAGAGTACGTTAATTATCCATTAATCTTCATTAATATTCATTTTATATGAAAGGGCAATTCTCACAACGTGTCAAATGTCATATTTTTGGTTCTTTGGGTTTACATTTCTGCAAGTGAAGTTGATGCATGAGATTCACGTCAATAAGTTTCCGAGTATGGTATTGTTGGTGCCCTACATTAACGGATTTCTTGAACTGGACCAGCATTTAGAAAAACCCTTGCTTGATCGGTTTATCGCCGAAGTTGTGTACAATGATTTCTGTAATTTGCAATGAAAGGTAGGTCAAGTGTTATCCTTGCGGTGTTGAGACGAAAGGAAAAACAACATGACCTACCGCGAGGATTTTACCTTACCTGCCGAGTTATTGGAGCAGGTGCAAGAACAAGGCTTGGACGTTCTACCGGAGTTGATGCGAGTCATCATCAACCTAGCCATGCAAGCAGAACGAAGTGAGCATTTGAACGTAGAACCTTATCAACATAATATTGAACGTCTCGGTCACGCCAATGGCACAAACCAAAGACAATGCGGACGCGTGTTGGGGACATCACCTTCGCGGTTCCGCAGGTGCGAGAAGGCGGGTTCTACCCGCAGGCCTTGGAGAAAGGTTTGCGGAGCGAACGAGCCTTGACGTTGGCGCTGGCAGAGATGTATGTCCAAGGCGTATCCACTCGCAAGGTCAAGGCCATTACGGAACAATTGTGCGGGACCAGGGGATTATCGAAGTTCTAAATCAGGATTATTTGCCCGTTTTGGCGGAGTCTTTCCTGATCGATCGCTAGGCACAAGGGCTATCAACTGAAACAATCCATTTCTATAAAAAGAAATTGAATTGCTTCCTGAAGTACGGCGAGGACCAGACTGTGACGAGGGTATCGCAACTCACATAGGATTTCATCCGCGTGTATCTTCTAAAGACGGCTGAAACTTACAATCTGGGAGGAGTGTCTGCCTGCTTCCGGCTGGCCGCTTCAATTTACCATCTTGACTTTAGAACAAAAGTTCTATTATAATTGACTATATCCTATACTCTAGATGAACGGTGACTATTTCAGAACAAATGAACTTGGCCATCTAGGAGACCTTTAAACACAAGACATGACCCTTCATATCCGAAGAAATTGGAATGTTTTTACTACCGCCGAGAATCAGGCAATTCCTGGAGAAAAAAGAAGGGGGGAAAGATTCGCGTCCCTCCTCAATTGAGAGAACGACCTCTCGGTCGAGTGAGACGGGTGACGTTGATATGGATCAACCTCGGGAACAAACGCGCTTATACCAATTTGATGTTCTTCCTGCCAGTTTGGCTATTAAGCAACCGTGGTTTTCTCTTTCTGTCCGTGAGCGGGAAGTGGCGGCTTTAGTTTGCATGGGGTATCGAAATTATGAGATTGCCGAAATGCTCGGTGTGGGATACAGCACTGTGCAAACTCACCTGCAAAACATTTTTCACAAGTTTGGCTTGCGCAGCAGAAAGGAAATCCGCGCGGCGCTAAAAACCTGGTCCGCTGAAGAATGGTGGAGATCCCACCATTACTAGGTCATGTTCTCTGGCAAACCCCTAGTTATGGCTCAATCGACAAATCCATCGAAAAATCCATCACCAAAAATGCAGTAATGGATTGTTTTTATTTTCCTAAGCGGTTACTCTGTGCGAATGAAACCGAAATTCGCCATTTCACTTGCACATTTACCCCTGAAACCTTCAACACCTCGAATCTTATTGGCTATCATGCAAGCGAGCCATGATAAGGGCATAACGGAATTTATTGCCCATCTGTCCCTGCGCGGCCCTTTCTATCTGATAGCCAATGGTAATGGGCTGCCGGATCAAGACGGCCTGCGCCGCTCGGTTCGCAGGCACACCGTCAGAGTTAATGAAACTCTGGACCATATAACTTTGGGAAGGCCTGCTACCTGTCTCCAGCTTCGGGATCAACTTGTAAACGCAGATCTGCAACCTTATCCAATTTTTGTCCTGAATTTTCTTCACCATTTCTATGACCCGGATGTTGACCTGTCGCTCCGGCAGCGGGTATTGGGCGAGTGTTGCCGGCTCATCAAACATCTCTCATCCTCCAAATCTGTAGTTGTGCTTATACAGTCTTTACCGACAGAAGAATATCGGCAGTTTTATCCGAGCCTGGCATCTATTGCAGATGAGATCGTGGAGGCCGTGGCGGACTCTCCGGTAGAAACCTTGCAACTTTCACTGCTATAAGAAGACTTATGGGACGCGATCTTCTTTCTGTTACTGGTTTAGCGCACAAACTCATCGCCGACCTTAAGCCTCTCTCCGAGATGCTCGCTCCGGATGAACGAAGGATCGTTGAGAAGTTTTTTGACAGCATCCTGAAGCAGCGGGTTGCTATTGCAAATGCCGCAGACTTGCTGCCACTGGAAGCTGCGCTGGTGATCCTGTTGATGGAGGAGCGCAAAAGGAACAATCACGAAACCACGGAACTCTATAAGCAGCTTCAAGAGTTGAGAGATCAAATCAAGAGGCTTGGTCCAGAGACATGAAGGAAATAACGGGTTGGTTGTTCGACTTCTATGTTCATCCACAAAAAGGTGCGGTGCTCTGGATAGTTGGTGAGGATGGCAAGCCTCACAGCTTCTTTCAAGACTTTGAGATCACCTTCTATGCAGGTGGAGCCTTTCCGCGCCTAAAGGAGTTATGGCAATTCCTCCGATCCAAGCCTGTCAAGTTAGAAAAGGTTACGAAAGACGATTTATTCGATGGTCCGCAAGAGGTAATGCAGATACGGGCCGCGAGCCCCACGATCTACAAAGGGCTATTTCAGGAAGTCAAAGAGCGCTTCCCTGATCTGACGTATTACGATGTCGATATTCCCCTGACTGTACGGTACGCCGCTACCTGCAATGTCTTCATGATGGCATATTGCAAAATTACCGCTGGGTCGGATGGAAAACTTGGCATTATTCAGGGGATGGACAAGCCTGACGATCTTGACCCCAAACTTCCGCGCTTTCGCACGTTGATCCTGAGGCCGGATACCGATCCCTCCCATGCCCCACCAAAATATTTGCTTGCAAGATTCGGCAAAGCATATCTGCGCCTCCCATTTGACCATCCTTGCGAGCTTCTTGGCGTACTGAATGAAATTCTTTCGACGTACGATCCGGATATCCTCCAAACTCATTTCGGGGATGCTTGGCTGTTTGGGCATTTGGAGCAATTAGCGAAAGACACTGGCATCCCATTCAACCCCAATCGCGATCCTTCCCTGCCCATCGTGAAACGTAAGGAAGTCAGCTTCTTCAATTATGGACAGGCACATTACCGCTCTCCCCAAGTCCATTTGCGTGGTCGCTGGCATGTGGATGTCGAGAACTGCATGACCTACAACCAATATCAAATACATGGAGCCATCGAACAGACACGCCTGAGTAGTTTGCCTTTGCAGGAAGTGGCCAGACGCTCGCCCGGTGCGGCGATCGCAGCCATGCAGGATTTGGCAGCATTGAAACGCGGTGTGCTCGTTCCCTATCAATCTCAAAAAGGGGAGATCCCGAAGACCTATAACCAACTTGTCCGAGCCGACCGCGGCGGGCTGATCTTCCAACCAAAACCAGGCCTCTACAAAAATGTGGTTATCCTGGATTTTAGCTCCATGATGGCCTCTATCATGATCAAATACAATGTGTCTCCTGAGACGGTGATAGGCATCGGAGAGCCTGAAGAAGGGTTTGAGATCCCTGAACTGGGCGTAAGAATCAACTCACGTCCGGGGTTGGTGCCGGAAACTCTCAAGCCCATGCGAGACAAACGACTGGCGCTTAAACGCTTGTTGAGAACGATGCGCAAAGACGATCCACACCGGAAGACGGTACAAAGTCGATTCAAAGCAATCGAGGACAAAATCAAATCGACAGTTGACGGGATTAAGTGGTTGACCGTTGTGTGTTATGGACGATTGGGGTTTGCCAACTCCAGGTTTGGCCGGCTGAATTCCCATGAAGTTGTATCCTACCTTTCCAGGAAGGATATTACGAAGGCCAGAGCGATTGCAGAAGCCAAAGGCTTTGATGTGCTGCATTTGTATGTTGACAGCCTTATCCTTGCCAAACCCGATGCTGTTGCTGCAGATTTTCAAGCATTGGCTGAGGAGATCGAACGCGAGACCCAATTACCAATGGACTTCGATGGCATCATCTATCCGTGGTTTGCGTTCTTAGGGTCTCGCGAAAATCCAGACATTGGCGTTGCTAATAAGTTTTATGGTTTAGCCCCTAATGGGGATCATAAGATCCGCGGCATTGCCCTGCGCCGGCATGACACCCCTCGCTTTGTTTCGAATATCCAAACCGAAGTCTTAAAAATCCTTGCAAAGGAAACGGACCCCTCAAAATTACTTGACCTTGTGCCCGAAGTTTTGGAAATGGGGCGACAAGGGTTGTCTTTATTGAAGAAAAGAGAAGTACCTTTGGAAGACTTGGTGGTAACTAACAAATTGAGCCGCGAGCCAGAGAAATACAGCGTATTGTCTCCCGCTGCTATTGTCGCCAAACATTTAGCAGTTCACGGTAAAACTTTGAAGAGAGGGCAACAAGCACGCTTTATTTATGTTGCTCCGGCGCCTGGCGTATTCGCTTGGGACTCGCCGACAGAACTTGATCCGCGCGCAATTGATGTTTCCAGGTATAAGGAATTGATCCTGCGAGCGGTATATGAAGTTTTACAACCTCTCGGCGTGACTGAGAACGTTCTAAGAGATTGGCTATTCCATCGGGCCGGCTACGTCAACCCCACACCATCGGTTGATCCATCAAAACGAAGGTTGCTGCAGGAATTGCCAGTCTTTGCCAATTTGCAATATCTGCGCGTGGACGATTTCTAAGCCATGGCTGGCAAGATCGAGGACCATAGTTTGGGCTCGCATATCCTGGCACGAATTATTGGCCACCATGTTCTCTATAAAGACGAAGGGGCAGGGGATGATCGAACTTCTCAATCAGGATTTTCTGCAGTTGTATCTTCCAACGACCTCTGAAACTCGCGATCCGGGTGGAGTGCGTGTCTGCTTCCGATCTTTACGCACGCTACTGCTCTGGATTGAATCAGATGGAGCAGACGATAATGCGCTTATTATTGTTTGACCGATGTTTCAACGCCTAAGCAAAAGAGATAGAAGCGCGATGATTCCCGTTATTTGCCATCATTCTCTTTTGTGGATCGGTTAGCCAAAAAACGTTTCAAGTCAGAATATATAGAATCCAATGCTTCAAGCCTCGCTCGATACAATCTCTCCTGCTTTCGAATGGTCAGGTTGACCAACCCTGAGAGGCGAAGCTCTTTTAAATGATGGACCACTGTAGGAGGACGCAGGTTCAATCGATGGGATAGCTCCGAAGGAGTCAATTCTTCCTTGCTCAGGTAATTGAGGATTTTCAAACGGGTAGGATCAGCGAGTGCCTTCAGCGTGATCAACAGGCCCTCCGGGACCAGCTCACCGGGAATGGCAGACATGGTCGAGGGCCTTGCCCCGAAGAGAAATATCTGCTCCTCCTCGCTAATTTTTCCCAAATACACGAGCGGGGTCATCCAAAATGTTGGGACCAGGATTATTTTCTTGCCAACGGCATCCTCATAACGAACGCCTTGGGATAACTCTGCCATCAGCTCGGAAACAGTCAGGTGTTTAGCAAGTTCCCGGGCATACTTGAGTCCGTCCTGAAGGACCGAACTCACCCGTTGTTCTTCTTGCTCAAAAAAAGATACGTGGTAAGCCTGCAAGGATGACAGCAACATGTTGCCGAAATCTTCAGGACGAACCCACCAGTTCAAGAATTTGATCAGATCTTCTTCGTTGCGATCGCGGCCAGCCTCGGCCTTGCACATCAGG
>Ga0335081_10009209_pt1 | contig 15871 bp, 12 predicted proteins | sample Lox_Sample_35_FD_206713 | JGI IMG/M metagenome (GOLD analysis project Ga0335081, IMG submission 206713) | Soil microbial communities from Loxahatchee National Wildlife Refuge, Florida, United States - Lox_Sample_3.5 | ecosystem: Environmental > Terrestrial > Soil > Wetlands | place: USA... | reverse complement strand
AATGACCGGCGAGCAAGTCGCTGAGTTCGTTCGCCAAATCTACGCTTCACCGTCCTCCATCGTGGCACGCGCCAGACGCGCTGTGAAACCGTAGGGCGCACTCGATTTGGAGGTCCGGCCATGCCGTCATCTGCTGCGCTCGTCAGCCAGCCTGAAAAGTACTGGGATCGGTTGTTTGCACCCGGCGGACACGTCGGGATCGTCACCTCGGTCGATCGCGACGGCCGCGTCAACGCAGCATCGTATGCGACGTGCGTCCGTATCGTGCACAATCCGGTGCAAATCGCATTTACGACTAGCCTCGCTGGCCACACTCGCGAGAATATTCTCGCAACCGGCCAATTCGTGGTGAACCTGCCGTCATTCGACCGCCGCCAGCTCGAGCAGGTTCGGGTGGTCGGATTGCCCTTCGCACGCGGCGTCAACGAGCTGGAAAAGGCCGGACTGACCGCTCTGCCTTCCATCAAGGTCAAACCGCCACGGATCGCCGAGTGCCTGCGTCACTTCGAGTGCGAAGTGGTTTGGACCAAGGAATGGCTCAACCGGATGATGGTGGTCGGCAACGTTGTTGCGGCCTCGACCTACGCCGATTGCGTCGACGCCAAGGGCTATATCGTCTGGGAGCGTGTAAAGCCGGTCGCCTTTTGCGGCGCGCCCTATGTGAACATGTTCGCAGCGGCCTACGAAACCATGGAAGCCGGACTGCCTTATGAGGGTCCCGAAGTGACCGCAGCCGACAAATCGGTCCGCAGCTATTTCGAAGATATGTGAGTGCTGTTCGCCGCCCGAGAGGCTCGCTATCCTGACCCGCATCCCTTCGACAGACGGGGCACGGCCATGAAATGGGTTCGTCTGTTCGTCCCGATCATCCTGCTGTTCGGACCGGTCACATCGCAGGCGATGACGGGCGACAGAGCCGAGCTGCAAAAACTCGCCGACGGCGTCTACGCGTTTGTCGGCAAACGTAACGATGCTAACGCCATGGTGATCGTGACGACGCAGGGCGTCGTCCTGGTCGACACCGGCAATAATCCGCCCGAGACACGGATTCTGCTCAAAGACATTCAGTCGGTCACGACGCAGCCGGTGCGCTATGTGGTGATCACACAAAATCACGGCGACCACACCGGCGGAACACCACTGTTCTCGCCGCCCGCCACGGTCATTGTCCAGGACCGCGTCGCCAAGGACTGGGCCGGGATGAAAGACTATCAGGTCAAATCCTGGCAGAAACGCTTTCCCGAGCGGGCGGCTGCACTGCAAGGCGTAAAGCCGCTCGATACCGTCGTGAGCTTCTCCGATCGCATGACGCTGCATGTCGGCGGTAGGAGAATCGAACTCATCTATATCGATGATACTTACAATCCGGGCGACGTGGCAGTATGGCTGCCGGACGATCGCATCATGCACGCCGGCTTCGCCGGCTATATCGGACGGCATCCAGATATTCGACCGGACTACAGCCATGGCACGACCTCGGGAATGCTCAAGCAACTCGAAGTTTTGAGCGCCCTCCATCCCAAGATCGTCGTCCCGGCGCACGGTCCGGTGGGCGGCATCGACGCACTGTCCACGCTGACTGACTATCTGCTGCTGGCGCGGCAGAAGGTCCGCGCCATGATGCACCAGGGCCTGCCGCTGCAGACGATCGAGCAGCAGTTCGACATGCATGAATACAAGGATTGGGATCGCGGCGCCCACCTGTCGGCGACGGCGGAGACGATCTATCGCGAACTCAATGGCGCAGGCCCGGAAATCGCGCCGTTCGTCGACCGCACCGCGATCGTCACGATCACCAAGCTCGCCGAAGAGGGCCGCTTCCTCACCGTTACCACCGCCGAGGGCGAGGAATTGCATTTGCGCGCAGCGGGCGATGTCGATTTCGAGGGCATCAAGGATCGCTCGGAGCTCAAGCCCGGCATGAAGGTGAAGGTCGAGTATCTCGAGCCGACGAAGGGCAGAGCCCCGCTTGGCTTCGATATCACCATGCTGGAATTGGAGGGGCGCCGATAGGCTTCGCGCTTTAGCGGTGCGCACATCGGTGCTAGGCTTGCGGCAAGCCGGAATGGCGCCGGCGTCCGAGACATTCAACGAACGGACCGGGGAGGACATCAATGAAGGAATTGATCAAGCAATACCTCGATCAAGGTCTCTCGCGCCGAAAGCTGGTATCCGGACTGAGCGCGCTCGGCATGAGCACGGTCGCCGCCAAGGCGGTAGCGCAAAATCTCGCGCCGCTCGGTCCGGGCGGCGGCAGGGCGTCGGCTCCCGCCACGGCGGCGGCGCCCGCGGCGATCCGCGAAGTCGAAGGCAATGGCGGCAGGCTGTTCGTCGAACAGCTCAAGTCGGCAGGCGTCGAATACATCTTCTTCAATCCGTCGACCGGCGATCATCCGATATTCGACGCGCTCGTCGACGTGCCCGAGATCACGATCATCAAAGGCATACAGGAAGGCGCGGTCACCGCCATGGCGGACGGCTATGCGCGCGCGTCGGGGCGTACCGGCGTGGTGGTGGTCGCCAACATCGGTCTGCCCAACGCCATGACGCAGATGGTCAACACCTACAAAGACCAGATTCCCATGTTGGTCGCGGTCGCCTCGATCGGCCAGAACGAACTCGGCCGCGATCAGTGGCAGGAGGTCGACCATCACGAGCTGATGACCCAGCCGATCACCAAATGGTATTGGCAGACGCAGTCGACGGCGGCGATGGCCGAGACGACGCGGCGCGCGCTCAAGTTCGCTTCGACGCCGCCCTGCGGGCCGGTGTTCCTGTCGCTGCCGACCAATACGCTCGCTCAACACGCCAAGGCCCAGATCTGGGAGCGCAGCAAATTCGACGTGCCGATGCGCATCCGTCCAGACAAGGAGGATATCGAGAAAGCGGCGCGTATGCTCATCGAGGCCAAGAACCCGCTCATCAGCGTCGGCGACGAAGTCGCGTGGTGCCGCGGCGACAAGGAATTGGTGGAACTTGCCGAACTGCTCGGCGCGCCGGTCGCCGGCGAGGCTGGTTCTCTCGGCTACTGGTCGAAGCCGTTCCCGACGCGGCATCCGCTGTTCATCGGCACTGTGCTTCGCACCATGCGCTTCCCTGGCAAGCCCGACGTGCTGCTCAATCTCGGCAACCGCTGGGGCGAAATCGCTTCGCCCGGCACCCGGCTAATCTCGATCCGGCTCGACCCGACGAGCCTGGCGCGCGAAGCGCCGGTCGATCTGCCGATGGTGGCCGATCTGAAACTTGCCGCGGCCGATCTCATCGATGCGATCCGCAGCATGGCGACCGCATCGGCGCTCAAGGACATGGCCGAGCAGCGCGCGGCGCGCGTCCAAGCCTACTCGAAGCAGATGCAGGACGAACGCGAGGCAATCGCGCGCTCGCTGGCCGATTCGACGCCCATCAGCATGGAGCGGCTGGGTCTTGAGCTGGAGAAGACGCTCGACCGCGAGACCTGCTACGTCGCCGACGTCGACTCTGGGAAGACCATGGACCCGCTGATGACGTTCGGTGGCGACAATAAGCAGTATTTCGGCACGGGACCGAACGTCCTTGGCTGGGGCATGGCGGCCGGTTTCGGCGTCAAGCTGGCGCGGCCCGACGTGCCGGTCGTGTCGGTGGTCGGCGACGGCAGCTTCCTATTCTCGGGACCGCAGCCGCTGTGGAGCATGGCGCGCTACAAGGCGCCCGTCACCGTCATCGTGCTCAACAATCACAGCTACAACAACGAGCGCAACCGCATCTGGAACGGCGCCGGCCGCCAGTTCGACGCTGCCCGCGACATGACCTGCTACAACGGCAGCCCGGACGTGGATTTCGCCAAGGCGGCGAATGCTTTCGGCGTCGATGGCGAGACAGTGAAGGAGCCGTCGGCACTATCGGGCGCGCTGTTACGCGCCAAAGCCGCTACGGTGGAGGGCCGACCGTATCTGCTCGACATTCATATCAAGCGCGAAGGCCTTGGTGCGGTGTCGGATTGGTATCCGCCCTATTCCATCGCCGGGCAGCGGACGCGGAAGGTGTAAAACATGCGTATTGTTTCGTCAGGTCTCGCCGCGCTTGCGCTAGGAGCGTCGCTTGCAGCGTCGTCGTCGCCAAGCCGCGCTCAACAGAACGCCAACCCACTGCCGCCGGGCGACGGCCGCGAGATCGTCGCGGTCGCGTGCTCGCAGTGCCACTATCTCGGGACGATCGCGAAGATTCGCGACGGCGCCGCGGGCTGGCGCACCTATGTCAGCAATATGGTGCTGCGCGGCGCGCAGCTGACCCCGGACGAGGTCGACAAGGTCGTCAATTATCTTTCGGCCAATCTCGGGCCGGGAATCAATCTGCCGCCGCAGAAATCTGTCGCGCTGCCGGACGGCAGCGGCAAGCAGCTGGTGGCGACGCGCTGCGCGCTGTGCCACGATCTCGAGCGCGTCGCCGAGGTCAAGCGCAAGAAAGAGAACTGGGGACCGATTGTCGCCAACATGGTAGCATGGGGTGCGCCGGCGACGGCCGAGGAAGCCAAGACCATCACGGACTATCTTGCCGCCAATTTCGGCTATTGAGGGCAAAGCAATGGAACTGCGCACGCAAGAAGCTGAGGCCACTAAAGCTCACGACGTCCGTGGCGATCTCCGCAATGACGACGAAGCCATCTACCTGATGGACCATCCGGATTCCGACGAGGAGATACCGACGCTCGACATCGCGGCTTATCTGGCCGGCCAGCCGGGCGGCCGTGAGGCAGCCGCCGCAAAGCTGCGCCAGGTCAGCAAGACAGTCGGCTTCTTCTACCTCAAGGGTCACGGCATTCCGCAGGAGCTGATCGATCGCGTGTTCGAGCAGTCGCGCCGCTTTCACGCGCTGCCGATCGAGACCAAGACCAAGATTCCCTATTTCGAGACCGGCAGCTTCAAGTCGGGCTACCAGCCCTGCACCAAGGACGACTATCAGCGCACCAACATCAACATCATCAACGACGCGAAGCCCAATCTCAACGCCAAGTTCTCCATCAACCGCGAAGGCGGGTCGGGCGGTCTGAGCATGACCGACGAGCAGCGCAAGGCGCGCGTCAACATTTGGCCGGAGAATTTGCCTGGATTCAAGGAGACAGTCAGCGATTATCACGCACGCATTGAAAAACTGGGGCGCCTGTTTCTGCCGCTCTGGGCAACGTCGTTGAATCTGCCACTCGACTATTTCGACAAGTATTTTGCCACGCCGCACATGACGATGAGCCTGTTGCACTACCCGCCGCAGAAGGAAATCGGCAACCGGCAATACGGCATCGCGCCACACACCGACAATGCGCTGATGACGTTTCTTGCGCAGAAGGACATTCCCGGGCTCGCGGTCCGCATGCCATCCGGCCATTGGCGCGCGGTCGAGCCGGTGCCGGGAACGCTCCTGGTCAATACCGGCAACCTGATGGTGCGCTGGACCAACGACGAATACCTGTCGACCAAACACCGCGTAATCAACACCAACACGGTCGACCGCTACTCCATTCCGGTGTTTTTTGGTCCGAGCGGCGACGCGCTGATCGAAGTGCTGCCGACCTGCCAGAGCGACGAGCACCCGGCGCATTACGAGCCGATGACATATCTGCAGCTTCGCGAGTGGTATTACGGCCCGCGCAAGACCTGACCGGCGATCACAACGCCTTCAAGTATCGGATCGGCGCGCCGGGCGTCAGCGCCTGGGCGCCAGCGATGATGGCGTTGGCGTCGATGCTGTAGTGCCGGTAGAGGTCGGGAATCGATCCGGTCTGGCCGAAATGCTCGACGCCCAGCGGACGCACGCGATGGCCGGCGACCGCGCCGAGCCAGGCCAGCGTCGCCGGATGCCCGTCGAGCACGGTGATGATGCCGCAATGCGGCGGCAGGTCGGCGAGCAACCGCTCGATGTGCGAGCGAGCGTGAACGAGGCCGCGTTCGCGCGCCCGCATCGCCGCCGTCCAACCGGCATTGAGCCGGTCTGCGGAGGTCACGGCGAGCAGTCCCACGTCACGGCGGTCTTCCGCCATGAATCCCACCGCCTGGATCGCCTCCGGCGCAACCGCGCCGGTGTAGGCGACGACGACCTGGCAATTCGGACCCGGCGGGCGCAGCCAATAGGCGCCGTCGACGATCGACTGGCGCAGCGCCGGCGTCATCGGCCGCGTCATCTGCTCGATCGGGCGCGTCGACAGCCGCAGATAAATCGAGCCGCCGGTCTCGTCGCGCAGCCAGTTGCGTTCGGACGCCTCGCCGCCCTCGGCGCCACGATCCTTCTGGATGTAGTCGAGCGCGAAGGCGAGTATGACGGCGAGTTCATCGACGAAGGCGGGCTCAAACGCCGCGATGCCGTCCTGCGCCATGCCAATCAGCGGCTCGGCGATCGACTGGTGAGCCCCGCCCTCCGGCGCCAGGGTCAGCCCCGACGGCGTCGCCACCAGAATGAAGCGGGCGTCCTGATAACAGGCATAGTTGAGCGCATCGAGGCCGCGGGCGATGAACGGGTCGTACAGCGTGCCGATCGGAATGAGCCGCTCGCCGTTGATGGCGTGCGACAGGCCGAGCGCCGAGAGCAGAATGAACAGATTGTTCTCGGCAATCCCGAGTTCGATGTGCTGGCCCTTGGCGGAAAAGTCCCAGTTGAATGTCGAGGGAATACGCTCGCTGCGGAAGGTGTCCGCCAGCGCCTCGCGGGCAAACAGGCCACGCCGGTTTACCCAGGCGCCAAGATTAGTCGACACCGTCACGTCCGGTGACGTGGTGACGATATGGTCGACGAGATCGGATTTCTCCCGTGCCAACTCGCTAAGCAGCGCCCCAAAACCGGTCTGCGTCGACATTTCCGGCTGAACGGTCACCGTCAGTGCGTCCGGCACGGCGAAGCGCGGCGCGGTAAGCCGCCGCGCGCCACCAGCGGCGAACGGCACGCGGCCGAGGAAATCCTGCAAGACCTCAGGTTGGTGTTCCAGGCCTTCGAAGCGGTCCCATTCGTGCCCAGGACGAATGTGCATCGCCTGGCGAAAGCTCTCCATCTGCGCCGGCGTCATAAGCCCAGCGTGATTATCCTTATGCCCGGCGAACGGCAGCCCGAAGCCCTTGATCGTGTAGCAGATGAAGCATACCGGCCGGTCATGATCGACGCTGCCGAACGCCTCCAGCAACGTCGGCAGATCGTGACCGGCCAAATTGGTCATGAGCCGCGCCAGTTCGTCGTCGCTCCGCGCTTCGATCAGGGGCGAGACCGGCCCCTGATCGCCGATCGCGTCATTGAGGTGCCGGCGCCATGCTGCGCCGCCCTGGAACACGAGCGCCGAGTAAAGCTGATTCGGGCAGTTATCGATCCAACGCCGCAACGTCGCGCCGCCGGGCTCGCGGAACGCGGCTTCGAGCAGCGAGCCGTATTTCAAAATCCGCACGTCCCAACCGAAATTGCGGAACAGCTGCTCGATACGCTCCCACAATCCCTCGCGAATGACGGCATCAAGGCTTTGCCGGTTGTAATCCACGATCCACCAGCAATTGCGCAGGCCCTGCTTCCAGCCTTCGAGCATGCATTCGAAGATGTTACCCTCGTCGAGCTCAGCATCCCCGATCAGCGCCACCATGCGGCCTTCCGGCCGATTAAGGCCCCACCCGTGGGCGCGCACGTAATCCTGCACCAGTGACGAAAACAGCGTCTGCGCCACGCCGAGCCCTACCGAACCGGTTGAGAAATCGACATCGTCGGTATCCTTGGTGCGCGACGGATAAGACTGCGCGCCGTGATAGCCGCGAAAGTTCTCGAGTTTCTCCCGGCTCTGCCTGCCGAACAGATACTGAATGGCATGGAAATTCGGCGAGGCGTGGGGCTTCACCGCCACCCGGTCAGCCGGCCGCAAGACGTTGAAATAAAGCGCCGTCATGATGGTGGCGAGCGAGGCGGACGAAGCCTGATGGCCGCCGACCTTCAGGCCATCGGCGTTCTCACGCACATGATTGGCATGATGAATGGTCCAGCTGGCGAGCCAGAGCACTTTGCGCTCCAGGTCGCTGAGGATGCTCAGGTCGCCCGCCGAAATTCCCATTCTCTTCCGTCCAATCACGCGCCACGTATAAATATAGCTGATCGTGCCGGCCGAAAGAGATTAAATACGCCGCCCGGGGCGCGCTCGGAGGATAGTAGTGGATCGCAGAGATCTCATCATCGTTGTGGGCGGCGGGCTGGGCGGGCTCAGCACGGCGCTGGCGCTCGCGCAGCACGGCTATGCGGTCCGCGTGCTGGAAGGCGCGCCGGAATTCGGCGCGATCGGCTTCGGCATACAGTTCGGCCCGAACGTATTTCACGCCTTGGATCGTCTCGGCGTGAGCGCTGCGGTGCTGGATAAGGCGGATTCGCCGCCTAACGTCATGATGTTCGATGCGCTCAACGGCCGGGAGGTCACACGGGTACCGACCGGCCCCGCTTTCCGCGAGCGCTTCAAATATCCCTACATCATCATCCACCGCATCGATCTGCATAATGCGATGCTTGATGCCTGCCGGCGCGAGCCGCTGATTACGCTCGTGCCCGACGCCATGGTGACGCGCTTCAGTGAAAGCGCCGACGGCGTGAGCGTGGCGACAGAGGATGGCCGCAGCTTTCGCGGCGCACTATTGATCGCCGCCGATGGCATCCGGTCGCGCGTTCGCGCCCAGCTGCTTGCGGACGGCGACCCGCTGCCCAACGGCTATATGGGGTTCCGCACCATCGTGCCGATGAGCGAGGTGACCGCCGACGTGCAGCGCGACATCGTGGCGCTTTGGGCCGGCCCCGGCTTCCATATCGTGCATTATCCGCTGCGCCACGGCACGCTGTTCAACATCGTCGCGGTATTTCGCCGGTCGGCATATTCGGAGCGCGGCGATACCGCCGCCTACCGGGCCGAGCTGGAAGGCGTCTATCGCCACGCACACCCGTGCATGAAAGCGCTGCTGGCGATGCTCGATCTCGGGCGGCGGCAAGCAGTCGGCGACCGTGATCCGATCCGGCATTGGCACAAAGGCCGAGTGGTCCTGCTCGGCGATGCGGCGCACCCGACTCTCCAATCGCTGGCGCAAGGCGCCTGCATGGCGATAGAGGACGGCCCCTGCCTCGCCGATTGCATCCACGCCGCGAACGGCCAGTACGTGGAAGCCTTTAAACGCTTCGAGAACGCCCGTTCGGTTCGTACTGCCCGTGTGACGCTGGAGTCCCGTGCGATCTGGGATGTCTATCATGCCGACGGCATCGCGCGAGACGTGTACTGGCAGATGCTGGGCGAGCGCAACGCTGCCGACACATTCCAGTGCCTCGCCTGGCTCTACGACGGCTTCCGCTTTCCGGACGGAGCTGCAACGCGGCCCGCACCCTTGCTCGGGTAGCAAGCCTTTGCTGTAGTGATCGCCATGACTACGCAAGCTGACATGACGGCCCGCGCGCGATTGTTCGGCGGCAATCGCATGAAGCTCGGCGTCATGGCGTTCAATTGCAGCCATGGCTCGACCATCACGACGGTACCCGAGGCGTGGAAGCTCGATTGGGCCGACACTATCGAGATCGCACAGGCGGTCGATCAAGCCGGCATGGAGGCGCTGCTACCGGTCGGGCGATGGCGCGGCTACGGCGGCCCATCGGACTTCAACAACATGACTTTTGAAAGTTTTACCTGGGCCTCGGCGCTCGGCGCGCTGACCAAGAATGTGACGGTGCTCGCGACCTGCCATGTGCCGCTGGTGCACCCGCTGATGGTCGCGAAGATGGCGGCGACCATCGATCACGTTAGCGGCGGCCGGTTTGCGCTCAACGTGGTCTGCGGCTGGTTCAAGAACGAGTTCGACATGTTCGGTACGCAGATGCGGCCGCACGACGACCGTTACAAGTATGCGGCCGAGTGGCTTGAATTTCTCAAACGCGCCTGGACCGAGGATAAGGAATTCGACTTCGACAGCGAAAGCTTTCGCGCCCGCAACGTCTGGAGCCAGCCGAAGCCGCTGCAGAAGCCGTATCCGCCGGTCATGAATGCGGGCGGTTCACCGGCGGCGCAGGATTTCACCACGCGCTACTGTGACATGAATTTCGTGCTGTTGCGCGATCGCACCTTCCTTGAAGGCGCCAGCAAACAGATCGCCCATCTGAAAAACCTTGCGCGCGATCACGGGCGCGAGACGCGCATCTGGATCCATGTCTATGTGGTCTGCCGCGAAACCGAGAAGGAAGCCAAGGACTATCTGCACCGCTATGTTTACGAGCAAGGCGACTGGGAAGCCGCCGGCAATCTGCTGCGCATCTTCGGCATGCAGACCGAGACCCTCGATCAGGCGACGCTCGACGGCCACAAGGCCCATTTCATTGCCGGCCATGGCGGCTATCCGCTGGTCGGCACGGCCGAGCAGATCACGGCCGAACTCGCCAAGCTTGCCGACATCGGTGTCGACGGCTGTCTGATTTCCTGGGTCGACTACAAGAATGAGCTCAAGCAGTGGAACACGGCGGTGCTGCCGTTGCTGGAGCAAGCGGGATTGCGGCGGCCGTTCCGGCCGCCCGAGGATACAAAGACGCGGGCGCCGGCACACGTTGCGTGACGCACGGAGTGCCGCGGCACTGGATTATGGGAGGGGCGGGATGAAACGATCGACGATGGCTGCGCTATCGATCCTCTCGCTCGCGTGCGTGATCGCACCGCCGCACGTCGCATGCGCGCAGGATTATCCGTCACATGCGATCAGGTTGGTGCTGCCGCAGCCTCCCGGCGGAGCGATCGATCTGATCGCGCGCACGCTTGCCGAACGGCTTTCGGCGCAGATGAAGCAGCCGGTGATCGTCGAGAACCGGCCGGGCGCCAATGGCGGGCTTGCCGGCGGCGACGTCGTGCGCGCGACGCCTGATGGCTACACGCTGTTCATGGCGGTGGACACCAACCTGGTGGTCAACCCCACGCTTTATCACGACCTGCCCTATGAGCCATTCCGCGACTTCGCGCCGATCAGCGTGCTGGCCAAGACCGAGCTCGTGCTGGTGGCCAACCCAAAGGTAGCGGCGAACAATGTGCAGGAGCTGATCGCCTACGCCAAAGCCAATCCAGGCAAACTCAACTACGCTTCGATCGGCCTCGGTACCCAAGCGCATCTCGGCATGGAGCTGTTCAAGCTCATGACCAAGACGCGGATCACCCGGATCGATTATCGCGGTACGGCGCCGGCCATGACGGACGTTGTCGCGGGTCGATCGGACATCATGATCACCGGACCGCCGTCAGCCAAGGCCATGTCGGAAGGCGGCAAGCTCAAGCTGCTGGCGGTGACAGGCAAGCAGCGTCATCCACTGATGCCCGACGTTCCAACCATCGACGAGTCCGGTGTGCCCGGTTACGACGTTACCGGCTGGTTCGGCATTCTGGCGCCGGCGCGCATACCAAAGGCCGTGCTCGACCGGCTGACCGCGGAGGTTCACAAAGCCGTCGCCGAAAAGCAGTTCCGCGACAAGATGACGAATGTCGGCCTCGACGTCGTCGGCGACACGTCAGCCGATATGCTGGCGCTGATGCACTCGGACACGGACAAATGGGCAGCCGTCATCAAAGCGACGGGCGCAAAGATTCAGTAAGGGAGCAACCTTGCAAAGCGCGGCAGAATCGCGGTCCCTATCGAGGGCTACGGCAAGCTCCTGGCGACGCTTTGAGCAGCATCCCGCAGGCTTCGCGGCGCACGGACACTAGCGTATGGTAAATAAAGCGATCGGGGGGATAACATGGCGGAAGCGACGGTTACAGTAGCGGCACGGCTCGATCGATTGCCGGCATCGCGCCACACGCGCAGGCTCGTGACACTGCTGTCGCTCGGCGGCTGGTTCGAGTTCTACGATCTATTCTTCACCGCCTATGTGGCGCTTGGGCTGTTCAAGGCCGGCATCTTCAAGCCGACCACAAGCGGGCTGTTCGATCTGCACGGTTTTGCCAGTTTCGTCGCCGCGCTATTCGCCGGCCTGTTTGTCGGCACCATCGCGTTCAGCTGGCTGTCCGATCGCTTCGGTCGCCGTTCGATCTTCACCTTCTCCCTGCTCTGGTACTCGATCGGCGCATTCATCATGGCGTTTCAAAGCACGCCGGAGAACATCGATCTGTGGCGTTTTATTGCCAGTATCGGGCTCGGCGTCGAACTGGTGAATGTCGACACCTACGTGTCAGAGCTCGTACCAAAAGCGCAGCGCGGGCCGGCCTTCGCCTACAATCAGTTCGTCATGTTCACCGCCGTTCCCATCGTTGCATTCCTGGCCTGGCAACTGGTCCCGATGAAGATATTCGGCCTTGACGGCTGGCGGTGGGTTGTCATCCTCGGCTCGATCGGTGCAGTCGTGATCTGGTGGATTCGGCGCAGCCTGCCGGAGTCGCCGCGCTGGCTCGCGCAACACGGCCACACTGCCGAGGCCGACCGGATTGTCTCCGATCTTGAGGACAAAATCCGCAAGGACATCGGCACCGAGCTGCCGCCGCCCGAAACCGTGGCGGGCGAAGTCGAGATCAAGACTGGCGCCTGGAGCGAGATGTGGAATGCGACCTATCGCGGCCGCACCATCATGCTGGTGATCTACAATCTGTTCCAGACCATCGGGTATTACGGCTTTTCCAGCTGGGTGCCAACGCTGCTGATTTCGCAAGGCGTCGAGGTCACCAAATCGCTTGCCTACACCTTCATCATCGCCATCGCGGCGCCGGTCGGCCCGCTGATCGGCGTGTTTTTCGCCGATCAATTCGAGCGCAAATGGCAAATTGCCTGGGCGGCGATCGGCATTGCCGTTTTCGGCATCCTGTTTGCCCTGCAATCGACCGCCGTCGGGGTCGTTATCTGCGGACTGTTGATCACGCTTTGCAATAACTGGATGTCATTCTCGTTCCACGCCTATCAGGCAGAATTGTATCCGACCCGCATCCGCGCTCAGGCGGTGGGTTTCGTCTATTCGTGGAGCCGGTTCTCCGCGATCTTCTCGGGCTTCATCATCGCCTTTTTCCTCGGCCATTACGGCACGTTCGGCGTGTTCGGATTCATCGCCGGCGCCATGGCGGTGGTGTTTATCGTGATCGGCGGCTTCGGGCCGGCGGTGACAAGGCGACGGCTGGAGGCAATCGCGGCGTAAATGACTTAACGCAGGTTATCCAGCAGCCGCTGAGCATACAGCGTTTTGCCGGCGTTGACGGCGAGCTGTTTCAGTTCGCCCGCATCGATCCAGCCGTTGTGATAGGCGATCTCGTCCGGCGAGCAAACGAGCTGACCCTGGCGGCGTTGCAGCACGCGGACAAATTCCGCGGCCTCGAGCAACGAATCGTGGGTACCGGCGTCGAACCAGGCAAAGCCGCGGCCGAGCCGCTCGACGCCAAGCCGGCCGCGCCTCATGTAGAGCAGATTGAGATCTGTGATTTCCAGCTCGTTACGGGCCGAAGGCTTCAGGTCCTTGACCATGTCGACCACGTCTTCATCGTAAAAATAAAGACCGATCGCCGCCCAGTTCGACTTCGGGGTCTGCGGCTTCTCCTCGATCGACAGCACCCGGTTTTCGCCGTCAAAATCGATCACACCGTAGCGCTGCGGATCCTCCACCCAGTAGGAGAAGATCGTCGAGCCTTGCGGGCGTGCATCGGCGCGGCGCAATGCGTCCGGCAAGCCGTGGCCGTAGAGGATATTGTCGCCGAGGATCAGGCAAGACGGATGCCCCCGCACGAAATCGGCGCCAATCACGAACGCCTGCGCGATGCCGTCAGGCGCCGGCTGCACCGCATAGTCGAAATGGGCGCCCCACTGCTTGCCGGTGCCGAGCAGGCGTTTGAACGCCGCCTGATCTTGCGGCGTCGTAATGATGAGAATGTCGCGTATGCCGGCGAGCATCAATGCCGACAGCGGATAGTAGACCATCGGCTTGTCGTAAACCGGCAGCAGCTGTTTTGACGTCACCATGGTGAGCGGGTGCAACCGCGTCCCGGCACCGCCAGCAAGAATTATTCCCTTACGCGACATGGCTGCCCGCTTGTTGCATGGAACCGACGAGGGCACGAGTGGTCGCGTCGACCCCAACGGTCCAGTGACGCGGCAGGAAGCCGAATCTCTTGACGAATAGCCTGCAGTCCAAGCGCGAGTTCGCCGGTCGCTTCGCAGCCGTTGGATAATCCGCGGTGGCGATCGGGATCACTCGCGGATTACGGCCAGTCACTGGCGCCGAGATCTCGACGACGCGACTGGCAAAACCGTGCCAGGTTGTACTGCCGGCGGCGGTGAAATGATATGTCCCGGCGAGCGTCCGGTCATGGACAAACGCGGCGGCGACATTGAGAACGGCCTCCGCAAGCTCGCCTGCCGAGGTTGGACTACCTTGTTGATCGGAGACAATACGCAACTCATCGCGCGTCGCCGCCAGCCGCAGCACGGTTTTCAGAAAATTGTGGCCGAACTCGCTGTAGACCCACGCGGTGCGCAGGATCACGTGGCTCTTCAGGTGACTGCGGACCGCACTTTCTCCGGCTGCCTTGCTGCGCCCATAGGCGCTGATCGGGCACACCGGATCGCTTTCCAGGTACGCGCCTTCCTTGTTGCCATCGAACACATAGTCGGTCGAAACGTGCACCATCGGCACGCCGGCGCGAGCGCATGCGGCCGCGAGCACTCCCGGACCGGTTTCATTGCCGCGGCGCGCTTCTTCAAGCTCGGTCTCGGCAAGATCGACCTTCGTGTAGGCAGCGGCGTTCACCACGAGCTTGGGCTTCCAGAGCGCGAGCGCGGTCGCAACCGCAGAGGCGTCGGCGATATCGGCCTCGGCATGAGGCAGCGCGCGCAGTACGGTGGCACGCGCGGCAGCCGCGCGGATCAGCTCCTGGCCGAGCTGGCCATTGCCGCCAAACACCAGGATCACGCTGGGACTCCCAGGCGTTCGCCGCCATAGACGTTATCGCGAATCGCCTGCCACCAGGCGCGATTGTCGAGATACCATTGCACCGTCTTGCGCAAGCCGGTGGCGAAAGTCTCCTGCGGCTGCCAGCCAAGCTCAGAGCAAATACGGCCCGGGTCAATAGCATAGCGCAGATCGTGCCCGGGCCGGTCGGTAACGAAGGCGATGAGCGATTCGCGGCTGCCGATCGTGCGGCTTGGCGCAAGCTCGTCGAGTAATGCACAAATTGTCTTCACGACATCGAGGTTAGTGCGTTCGCTCCGCCCGCCGATGCAATAGGTTTCGCCAAGGCGACCACCGTTGACGACGGCGAGCAACGCACGGGCATGGTCCTCGACATAAAGCCAGTCGCGCACATTGCCGCCATTACCATAAACCGGCAGCGTTTTGCCCTCGAGCCCATTGATGATGGTCAGAGGGATGAGCTTTTCCGGAAAATGATAAGGGCCGTAGTTGTTGGAGCAATTGGTCACCAGGACCGGCAGACCATAGGTGTGATGCCACGCCCGCACGAGATGATCGGATGCCGCTTTCGAAGCCGAATAGGGCGAGCGCGGCGCGTATGCGGTCGCCTCATCAAAACAACCGTCGGCGTCGAGCGAGCCGAACACCTCGTCGGTCGAAATGTGGTGGAAGCGAAAGTCTGGCTGCGCCTGGCTCGGCAAAGCTCGCCAATAAGACAACGCTGCCTCGAGCAGCGTGTAAGTGCCTACGATATTAGTCTGGATGAAGGCCGCGGGGCCGTCGATGGAGCGATCGACGTGGCTTTCGGCGGCAAGATGCATCACCACGTCGGGGCGGTAGCTGGAAAATATGTCCTGCATCCGCGCCGCATCGACCACATCGGCGCGAATGAAGGCGTAGCGCGGATTATTGGCCACCGGCGCCAGCGAAGCCAGATTGCCCGCATAAGTGAGCTTGTCGACCACGCAGACCTTGTCGTCGGTCTCGCGGATCAGGTGCC
>Ga0335081_10009208_pt1 | contig 15872 bp, 13 predicted proteins | sample Lox_Sample_35_FD_206713 | JGI IMG/M metagenome (GOLD analysis project Ga0335081, IMG submission 206713) | Soil microbial communities from Loxahatchee National Wildlife Refuge, Florida, United States - Lox_Sample_3.5 | ecosystem: Environmental > Terrestrial > Soil > Wetlands | place: USA... | reverse complement strand
TATTACTGCCGATTGCCCATTGATTGATCCTGAGATTACCGACAAAACCATTGCCGCATTCCTCGAAGCCCGTCCCGATTACGCTTCGAACGTGATGAAGCGAACATATCCCCGAGGCCTGGATACGGAAGTGGTTTCCTTCTCGGCGCTGGAGCGAGCTTGGCGTCAGGCACAAAAACCATACGAGCGCGAACACGTAACTCCGTATATTTATGAACATCCAGAAGATTTCAAACTGTTATCGGTGACGGGAGAGCAGGACTACAGCTCGCATCGCTGGACGGTAGATACCCCCGAAGATCTGGAATTCATCCGCGTTGTGTATAGCAGGTTCGCCGACGATACCGCTTTTTCGTGGCGTGACGTTCTCGGTCTGCTCGAACGCGAGCCAGAGATCGTGGAGTTGAATCGATTCATCGAGCAGAAGCCCGTGCACACTGCAGAGGAACCGGCGAGGCGGTGATTGCTGCCATGCGCTGAAGACTAGAAACCATGGCACTTCTTGGCCAGATTTGACGGCTACTCATTCCATGAATCTTCTTATACGGGCCGACGCTAGCATTGAAATGGGCACAGGCCACGTGATGCGCTGTCTCGCGTTGGCGCAGGCCTGGCAGGATGCTGGCGGCACAGCCACATTCGCCACAACTGAAATCACCGGCGCAATGCGAAAGCGGCTCTTGGATGAAGGATGCCAGCTTATCGATCTCTCTTGCGCCAGTGGAAGTACGGACGATGCAAAGAAACTTTCAGCTTTCGCGCAGGAATACCGAACGGACTGGGTTGTTGTTGACGGTTATCAGTTTAAGGACGAGTATCAGCGGGCAATTAAAGATGCCGGATGCAAGCTTCTTTTTTTGGATGACTACGGCCACGCCGAACATTATTATGCCGATCTGGTTCTGAATCAAAATCTCAATGCGAATGAGAGTTTGTATTCGTCGCGGGAGCCGTACACCCGGCTGCTCCTGGGAACAAAGTACTGTCTTCTGAGGCGAGAGTTTGCGAAATGGCGCGAATGGAAACGTGATATCCCGCCAGTAGTCCGCAATGTGCTGGTCACAATGGGAGGAAGCGACCCAAATAATTTCAGTCTCCGGATTCTGCACGCTCTGGCGCAGGTTAGAGTCGATCGTGTAAGAGTGAAGCTTGTGGTAGGAGGTAGCAACCCCCATCGTGCCTCGCTTGCGGAGTGTGCCCGGACAATTAGCGATTGTGTAGAATTGCTCGACGACATTAATAACATGTCTGATTTGATGGTATGGGCGGACGCCGTAGTGGGCGGGGCGGGGACTGCATCTTGGGAGATTTGCGCTCTCGGCCTTCCGGCCCTGCTGATACCCGTCGCGGAGAACCAGATGGCAACGGCAGCCGAACTAGGACATAGAGGAGCGGCGCATGTCCTTTCTGCGGAGAGCAGAATGTCCGAGATCGCAAATGCCATTCGGGATCTAATACTCAACCCAGGCGAACGAGAAAAAAAATCGCAAATCGCGCGCTCGCTCGTTGATGGGGAAGGCAGCCGGCGAGTTGTGGCGGCGCTTTCTTGCTAAGCGGAATAACACGATGATTACCTTCCGTGAACTAGTGCCTGAAGACAAGGACGTGATCCGTTCCTGGCGAAACACGGCAGATGTCGCCAAGTACATGTATACGGATCACGCGATCACCGTCGAGGAGCATGAGGCGTGGTTCCAGCGCATTATGCGTGACTCCACCTGCAAGTATTGGATCATTGTCTGCGATGGGGAAGACGTGGGGCTCGTAAATCTCTATGCGATCGACCAGCGTAATCGCCGCTGCCACTGGGCCTTTTACATCATCAGCCCGAATGTTCGCGGCAAGGGTGTGGGGAGTTACACCGAATATTTTGTGTTTCAGCACGTGTTTGACGAAATGAAACTCAACAAGCTCTGCTGTGAAGTGCTGGCGTTTAACCAAACGGTTGTCGACATGCACAAAGGCTTTGGCTTTATCCAAGAGGGCGTATTTCGCAAGCATGTTGTAAAGGAGGGGCAGGCGCAGGATGTCGTTTGCCTCGGGTTGCTGCGCGAGGAGTGGGAAGCTAAGAAAGCGGCTCTCACCGAGAAAATGCGGGCCAAGGGATTACTTCCATAGGAGCAATAGAGTGAAAACGGGAGAAGAGGCGTCTCAATCTCTGCTTGTGGATGCGAGCGTTGTGGAGCGGTTTGGGGAGGCCGTCGGCGATTTGAATCCGCTTCATTTCGACGAGGCCTTTGCAAAGACCACACGCTTTCGCCGCCGCATCGCCCACGGCATGCTATCGGCATCACTAATCTCGGCCGTTATTGGTAACAAGCTACCCGGTCCTGGCTCGATCTATATCAATCAGACATTGCAGTTCACGGGCCCTGTATACCTTGGAGACGAAGTGACAGCGAAGGTCAAGGTACTGACCGTTCGGGAAGACAAGCCGATCGCGACACTTGAAACCGTATGCTCGAAGCAGGACGGAACCATCGTTCTGAGGGGAGAAGCTGTGGTCGCGTTTGCTCCGTCCGCGAGGTAATTACTGCGCTGAGGCCCGCATTTGGAACCAATCATCACAATTCAAGGAAAAAAGATAGGTGGCGCGAATCCCGTTTACATCATTGCCGAGCTTTCCGCCAATCACAATCAAAGCTTCGATAAGGCAGTTCAGTTGATTCGTGCGGCGAAAAATGCGGGTGCTGATGCCGTTAAACTGCAAACCTACACGGCCGACACTATTACGATCGCGTGTGACCGGCCTGAGTTCCGCATTCAGGGTACGCTCTGGAATGGCCGCACGTTGCACGATCTGTACGGCGAAGCCTATACGCCTTGGGAATGGCAGCCGAAGCTGAAGCAGATCGCGAACGATCTTGGTCTCGACCTCTTCTCGAGTCCTTTCGACGCGAGTGCAGTAGATTTTCTTGAGAGCATGGGAGTGCCCGCTTACAAGCTGGCGTCCTTCGAGCTTGTCGATATTCCCTTGATTGAAAAGATGGCGCGGACCGGCAAACCTCTGATCATCTCCACGGGGATGGCGACAGTGGAGGAAATCGAAGAAGCAGTTCTCGCCGCCCGCCGCGCCGGGGCGACACAGATTGCGTTGTTGAAATGTACAAGTTCTTACCCAGCTCCTCCGGAGGAAATGAATCTACGCACCATCCCGGAACTTTCGCGGCGTTTCGATGTACCGTGTGGACTGTCTGATCACTCGATGACCGTCGCAGTTCCGATTGCTGCTGTCGCATTAGGCGCGTGCATCATCGAAAAACATCTCACCCTTTCGCGGTCGGAACCAGGTCCTGACAGCGCGTTTTCGCTCGAACCGCAAGAATTCAAGCAAATGGTCGATGCAGTTCGAACGGCCCAGAAAGCGCTCGGTGGCGTGCATTTCGGAGTCAGCGAAAAAGAGGCGAGTAGCCGGGTGTTTCGCAGGTCATTGTACGCAGTGCAGGATATCAAGCGTGGCGAATTGTTCACTACGGCGAATGTTCGCTCTATCAGGCCTGCACACGGACTCCATACTCGTCATCTGCACGAGATTTTGGGTCGGAGGGCCGCTTGTGATCTCGCGCGTGGGACCCCCCTGACATGGGAGGCTGTACAGCCTCATTGAGTCGCTCGGTCATTTCCAACAACCTCATCCTGCTTTACACTAAACAACGACCAGTGAGACTAGTTCGTCGCGTATTGAAACGCTTGTTCTGCGCCAGCATTTCGGGTGCCGCACCCGGTCGTTCGCCCAAGAAAAATATCGGGTAATCGAAGAGAAATGTTCCAGTCTATCGGGGTATTTCTTGAGAATTGAAGGTCTGTTTACTTGATGCGAGTTCTTCTGGTTCAGCCCGAGGATTTCTTGGATTCCGGACCATGGTCGGCGCGGAACTGGGACCTGATTGTTAATCTCGGGCGCTCGCCCCTTGCGCACCTCGGCCAGATACACAATGGCGCCCCAGTTCTTCATCTCGATCACTACAGCCAAGGATTTTCTGACGCCCGGATCGTCCGTGATCTTCGTCACGCTGGCCGGGGGCAGCTTATCGACGAGCATGGCATTGATTGCTGGGAACTCACTTCCGTCGTGGTTGTTCAACAGGCTTTCAATGTGTTGCAGCTTCAGCGTATGGCTGCCGAGATTCCTCGTGATGCAGAGTTGTGGAGCACACGGCCGACCTGGACGACCCGTGTTCTGGCCGAACTGCTTCACACGCCGGTGAGTTGTTTCCGAACCGGCAGATGGATACGCGCCAAATCTGCCGCCCAGCACTATCGGCAGGTTCTCCATCACTTCTCGCCGTCTCAGATTAAGCAGATTTTTTTTGACAAATACGATGCCGGATACCGCTGGCGCGCCCACTTTTCCGGGAAGCCGAATCCCCGTTCGGAACCGGTTGTGCTCGTTCCCAGTGCGTACACGAATGTTTCTCGGACAGCTGCCCTCTACGCCGCAATGCTCCCGGACGTGCATTTCTTACTTGTAGCGACCCGGCAGAGTGCGCATGAATGCGTGTTGCCGGAAAACATGGAGGCGTGTGACCTTGCCGCTTATGCGCGAGTGCAACCGCAGGCTTCCGAAATAGTGGCACTGATGGAGGCATGGACTAAGCTGAAATCCCATTTGCAGGCTCTGGAACCGCTTCGGCTTTTGTCCCTAGCGGGAATCCTCGACCAGATCCCGGCCTTTCTTCATTCCTTACCATTCGTTCGCAACGCTTGGCGGCAAGTTCTTGAATACGAGCCCGTCTGCAGCGTTCTCTGCGGAGACGACAGCAATTTCGTTACGAGCTTGCCGGTCGTTTTGGCAAAAAAACGCAACACTCCCACGATCGATTTTCACCATGGGGCGCTTGACGGTTTCTATCTGTTCAAAGACTTGCCGGCTGACTTGTATCTCGCGAAGAGTGAGATGGAACGCGATTATCTGGTAAGGCTTTGCGGGCTTCCACCTACTAGAGTAATGATCGCGTCCACAACTCTCAGACAGAGCGTTTCTTCAGGTTCAAAAACTCGCGACCAACGCAATATTGTCTTGTTCTCGGAGCCGTATGAGCTAGCAGGCATGCACGCTGAAGAGGTTTATGGCGAACTGCTCCCTGCATTGTGGCTTCTGGCGCAAAGCAATCATCGAGAGCTTGTGGTTAAGCTGCATCCGTTTGAAAGTCGCACCCAGCGGGTGCGAGCGGCCAGCCGTGTGCTCCCCGAAGAAGCCATGAGCCAAGTACGGTGGATTCAAGGTCCGCTTACGTCCGAACTTCTGCAGCAAGCGTGGTTCGGCATCACGATCGAATCAACCACCGCAATCGAGTGCACGCAAAACGGAGTTTGTTGTTTTCTATGCCGTTGGCTGAAGCTCTCGCCTTTTGGATATGCTGAGCAATTCACTCGCTTTGGAATGGGAGAATCACTGCAAAATCTCCAGCAGATAAATGAGATTCCCGATCGTGTAGAAAAATTCCATAATCGGCACCGCGTACAGCAGACAGAAACCGATCCGTCACAATTATTGAAATGGCTGACGTCCGGGCGTCGCGAAGATGGGCAAGCGAGGTCTGCTTCATGACTGAGCACTTTGCCGTGAAACGTTCTATTCGCGTTTGATCGACCTTTGATGCATCGTCGGCGGTGAAGAACAGCTTCTGACGACGCGCCGTTCGGTCAGTACGCAGTCTTCTTCAAAACTAGAGTGATCTCGAAGAACGCTTTGGATCCATCACAACAGATTTTGCGAAATCAGTGCCAATCCAGTGCGATGCCAACGAACATAGGTACCGTGGAGCAATAAAGCGCAGTTTGAGTTCTCATGGTTCTGAAGAAGATGGCCGGTCCCTGCCCTAACCGCGCATGTCGCTCGACGTGCCGCCGGCTGCTGGAACGTAGCACTTCAGCGTGTAATCCATCACCATTCGGTCGGCATTGAAACGCCAGCCCAGCGTGCGGATCGTGCGTTTCATGCGCTTGATCCAGCCGCGGGGAAGACCGTCGCGATCGCGCTGGTAATAGAGTGGGATCACTTCCTCGCGAAGAGCGCGCAACAAATCTTCGCCATCACGCGAGTCGTGAATGCTCATGTTGGAATGAGTCTTTCCGGTTCCGATGGCAAATCCGTTGATGCCATCGAACGCTTCGGCCCACCACCCGTCCAGAATCGAGAGGTTCAGACCGCCGTTGAGCACAACCTTCTGGCCGCTAGTTCCGGACGCTTCCAGCGGACGGCGCGGATTGTTCAGCCACACGTCCACGCCTTGGACGAAACGTCGGCCGACGTTGATGTCATAGTCCTCGACGAAGACGAACTTATCGCAGAACATCGGATCTCGCATCAATTCGGCGATCTGCTGCAGAACGCGTTTACCCGGCTCGTCCAGCGGATGCGCTTTGCCGGCAAAGACAAACTGCACCGGACGATTGGGATCGTTCACCATCGAAGCGAGGCGCTCGATATCGGTCAAGATCAGATTGGCTCGCTTGTAGGTCGCGAAGCGGCGGGCAAAGCCAATCGTGAGAGCATCGGGGCTCAGCACGCGCTCAAGACGCTGCAAAACTTCGTGGGACTCGCCTCGACGCTCCGCCTGATCCACCGCCCGTTTTCGAACGAACTCGATCAGCTGCGACTTGAGATTGAGGTGAGTCTCCCAAAGCTCGCCGTCATCGACGTTCTCAATCCCAAGCCAGGTCTTCGCTTCGCTGCCTCGTTGGAGCCAGTCGGTTCCGAGATGGCGATCATAAAGGCGAAACATCTGCGGGGCGAGCCACGATGGAACGTGCACGCCATTCGTAATGTGTCCGATCGGAACCTCGTCTTCTGGCTTGCCTTTATACAATCCGGTCCACATCGCGCGAGAGACTTCGCCGTGCAGGGCTGATACCGCGTTCGCGCGGCGCGAGAGGCGAAGCGCGAGGACAGTCATGCAGAAGAGTTCGTCCTGATTGCTGGTGTTTTCCCGGCCGAGGCCTAAGAGGCTCTCCTGGGATAACCCTAATTGCTCGCGGAGAGGCCCAATGTGCTCTTCGACGAGCTTGGCGTCGAAACGGTCATGACCAGCTGGAACCGGAGTGTGCGTGGTGAAAACAACTTCGCGAGAGACTCGTGGGACCGCAGCGTCGAATCCGATGCCTTCGTCCTCCATGCGCATTCGAATGGCTTCTAATACCGCAAATCCGCTGTGGCCCTCGTTGAGGTGAAGAACGCCAGGAGAGATTCCCAGCGCTTTGAGAGCGCGCAGGCCTCCAACGCCCAGCAATACTTCCTGTCGGATCCGGATTCGCAGATCGCCGCCATACAGCCGTGACGTGAGCTCGCGATCTTCGGGCGCATTGCCTTCGACGTCGGAATCCAGCAGCAGGAGATCGCGCCGGCCAACCTTCACTCGCCAGACTTTTGCCTGAATTCGACCGCTGCGAGTTTCGATCTCGACCACGACGGGACGGCCATCTTTTCCGATTGCAACTTCCATCGGCAGTTGGTTGACGTCGGTCTCGAGATACTCTTCGCGCTGCCAGCCGTTGAGATCGAGCCGCTGCCGGAAGTATCCCTGGCCGTAAAAAAGCCCAATGCCTACGAGTGGAATATCGAGGTCGGAAGCGCTTTTGATGTGATCGCCGGCAAGAACTCCAAGACCCCCTGAATACACAGGGAGTGACTCATGCAGCCCGAACTCGGCCGAAAAATAGGCTACGGGATGCGGTCGTAGCACACCCGCATGCCGAGTTCCCCAAGTACGGTCCGCCTCCAAATACTCGAGCATCCGGCGGTAAGCGTAGTTGACGCGGCTGTGAAGCATGAGTTCGGCGGCACGCGTTTCAAGCTTCGAGAGCGGAAGTTCGCCCAAAAGAGCGATGGGATTGTGGTTCAGCTCACTCCATCGTGTCGGATCAAGGTCAAGGAATAGGCTGGCAGAATTGTGATCCCAACTCCACCACAGATTGCGTGCGAGAGCCCAGAGACGCTCCTGAAGTGGTGCGATGAAACGATCGAGAGTGCGCGCCTCGCTCACGACCGGAGCGACTTGTCTCGCGACCTCCGAAAGCATTCGGATTTCGTCCTCGCTGAAGACGCGGGCTTCGATTGTTTGAACCACCAGAACGCCCTGTAAAATGCCGCGATCGATCAGCGGCACACCGAGGAAGGATTGGTAAGCATCCTCTCCTGCATCACGGAAGTATTTGAATCGAGGATGATTCTTCACCTGGCTTACGGCCACAGGATGAACCTGTTCCGCGACAAGGCCAGTCAAGCCCTCGTGAACGGCCATTCGCAAATTTCCGATGCACTCGCGCCGAAGGCCGACAGTTGCGGCCAGGACAAGATTGGCGCGATCCGGCTCCAGCAAATATGCGGAACACACGTCGGTGCGGAACCTTTTGGCGATGAGAGCCACGAGGTTCATCAACGTCTCTGCCGCCTGACCGCCTTCAGCAGCCAGATTCGCAACTTCTTCCGAAGTCAAAACGTTGCTATCTACCGTAGCCGGAGCGCTCTGATCCGTTTGTTCTACTGTGTCGTATCCGTCCAATCTGGTTTGCTACGCCTCCATACGTCTCTTGTTCGTTGAATTATGACGATGATCAACAAAGAAGGATTCCGACTATTGTACGGGTTAGCCGCAAAATTGCGAACTCCGGCTGCATCGAAAAAAGAAATCGTTGCAGTCGGGATTTGCGCAGCATCAAGGTCGAGCTCCTTGTTCACAAGGGATTAGCATTGTTTCTGCATATTGCTTCACTGGTACTCTCACGAAAATGGTAGAATTCTGCAATCCTGTCACCCAGCCTAGGCAGCCTTGGTATCCCACGTGTCTTTATTCGACGAAACACATAGCATCAAATCGCAGCTCGCGGCAGATGTGCTTCGATCTACGGGAGTTGTACGACTGAAGGTCACGGGGTGGAGCATGCTCCCGACCGTCTGGCCCGGAGATACGCTCGTTGTTGAGCACGCCGCCTCCAGTCGGCCGACCTCTGGAGATATTGTCCTCGTGCTCCGGGAAGGTCGATTATTTGCTCATCGTTTGATCGAAAACCCGAGGGATGATGGCAGCACTGAGGTTCTGACGCGCGGTGATGCGATGGAGCATGCGGATCCTCCCGTTCACAAAAACGGTCTGGTCGGGAAAGTGACCCGGATCGTTCGAAACGGAAAATCCATAGCGCCGCGTCAGGGGCTGCGCGCGTCGGAGCGTGTTATCGCAGCGATGGTCCAGCGCTCCAATTTGGCGGCACGTGTCGTCGTGGGCATCCACGGATTTTTGCAACCTTCAAAAATTGAAAGCTGACAATTCGAGATTTCACGTGCCAGAACTGATGACCGAAGTCGTGCCTTTGAACCTTGTGATTGAGATCGGGGGCATGCCGGTGCGCGTGAATACGACCGACGCCGGATTTGTTGCCATACTGCAGGATCGTTACGCCGGATTTATCAGCCGATCCGATCAACCGGAAATCGAATTCGATATTGAGATTTCATCGAGCCATCTTTCTGACCCGGAGGCGGACGTTCGCGTTACGCAAAATCAAGGGCGTTGGACGTTGCGGCGCGGCGATTTTCGGGCCGAATGGGAGCCCGCAAAACGGTGCGGATGGATCCGGCAAACTGCCAATCCATATTCCATCGATGCTGTCTTTCGCATCGTTCACACTCTTGTTCTGGCAAGACAGGGCGGATTTCTTCTGCACTCCGCGAGCGCGATACGCAACGGCAAGGCATTCCTGTTCGCTGGTGTCTCAGAGGCGGGCAAGACTACGATTTCGAGATTGGCTCCTCCCAACGTAACGCTCCTGACCGACGAGATCTCCTACGTGCGTAAACAGAGTAATGGCTATATCGCCTACGGAACTCCATTCACCGGCGAACTTGCCAAGTTGGGAGAAAATGTTTCGGCGCCTGTTTCTGTGCTGTATCTACTATCGAAGGGACCCGAAAATCGAATCGAGCCCGTCGAGTCGGCTGACGCCGCCCGTTCTTTGCTTGCCAATCTCCTCTTTTTCGCAGAGGATGAGGAACTGGTTCAGGCGACCTTTCATTCTGCGTTTGAATTCGTGAGCCGGGTACCGGTCCGCCGACTGACGTTTTTCCCCGATGACCGGGTATGGGAGTTGATCGGATGAGCAGCATATATATGGCACGTAATCCGCGAGTCGCGGCGCGCGGTCTGGGCGGCGAAATGATGATCATGTCCGGACGCGATTCCACGCTTTTTACTTTGAATAAGACCGCGACGATTCTGTGGCAATCCGCCGACGGTGAAACGCCGCTGGACGAAATCGTTACTGAGAAAATCTGCAGCGAATTCGACGTCGATCCGAAAGAAGCGCTGCAGGATGCCGAGATCCTTGCGCGCGAACTGGCAAGCCACGAGATTTTGCAGGTCTCAGAAGCGCCGATTCTTAAAGCCCATTCCGGAGCGGGTAAAGCGAAATGAGCGGACTGCTAGAGGAGATGACCGCAAAGGCGTTGAGCTTGAACATTCCGCTGAATGTTCAACTCGACCTTACCTACCGTTGCAACGAGAAGTGTGTGCATTGCTATCTCGATCACAACGATCATGGCGAGATGACCACGGCGGAAATTAAGCATCTCCTCGACCAAATGGCAGATGCCGGAGTGTTTGTACTTACGCTGAGCGGCGGAGAAATCTTCCTGCGCAGAGATTTTTTCGAGATCCTGGAGCATGCGCGTCGTCTGATGTTCTGCGTAAAATTGAAAACGAACGCTGTACTCATCCGCGAGCGCGAGGCGGCGCGTCTTCGCGATCTGGATGTCGAATCGATCCAGGTCAGCATCTACTCTCATCGGCCGGAAGTGCACGACGCCATCACTCTCATTCCAGGTTCGCTGAAGCGGTCTGTCGATGCGATTCGATTCCTCAAATCGCAGGGGTTGAAAGTCATTATTGCGAATGTTCTGATGGCTCAGAACATGCAGGATTATCCCGGGGTGCGAGCACTCGCCGCGGACTTGGGAGTCGAATGTACCCTCGATCCGACTGTAACTCCGATGATGGACGGCAATCGTTCGGTTTTGAGTCTAGGCGTCGACACAACGGCCCTGCGCGAGGTTTTTCGGGATTCGGCGCTGGTCGGTGCCGTCGACGAATTTTGCGCCATACCTGACGAAAATAGTGAGAGCGCGCTTGACGCCATGCCGTGCAGCGCTGGACACTCCGCCTGCTACGTTTCGCCGTATGGTGACGTTTTTCCGTGCGTGCAATTCCCACTTCCGACTGGAAATGTGAGGAAGCAACGGTTTATCGACATCTGGCGGCACTCCGACCAGATGAATGATGTGCGGTCGATTCGCGTCAAAGACCTCACAACCTGTCCTTCGTGTACGCACGCGGCGACTTGCACCCGGTGCCCCGGGCTGGCGTATATGGAAGGCAACATGCGTGGTCCGTCTTCGCAGGATTGCGAGAAGTCGTTCGCAAGAACAGGAATTCCCTCGGCCAATATGCTGGCGAAAAAAAGTGCGGGAGCCAATCTCGTGCAGATTCGTACCGCCGCCATTCCCGCCGGCGCCATTGCGTAATCTTGAGCTCAACGCATCTGCCCACGGAGATATCGCCCGACATCGCCGTGAAAAGCTCCATGCACGGCAACGAGTGGCCGCTCCTTCTCACAGCGTGCTCGACTCTCTCTCTCGCACAACGAGACGCCCGGCTTCGATCCGTCCTTTCGCAGCCGCTGCACTGGAATGAATTACTAGCTCTCGCCGATCGTCACGGAGTTCAGCCACTGCTATTTCAGGGCCTCTCAAGCGTCGCGACTGCCGTCCCGGCAGAACCGATGGGTGTCCTGGCGCAGCGATATCAAGCGAATCTGCATAAGGCATTATTTCTCTCGCGCGAGTTGATTAGCATTCTCGATTGCCTCGAGTCGGCAGGGGTCGAGGCGATGCCGTACAAAGGGCTCGCGCTGGCGGAGACGATCTACGGCGATATCGCGCTACGCCAATCGGGAGATATCGACTTGCTGATCAGGCCTCAGGACCTTCCGCGAATCTGTCAGGCGCTGGCGCCGCTCGGTTTTGTGCCTCACGAGAATTTCTCGGTCGCAGAGCTAAGAGCGTACTTGAAGTCCGGATACGAATCTGCGTTCGATGCACCGGCGGGAAAGAATCTGCTGGAAGTGCAGTGGGCGATTCTCCCGCGGTTTTATTCAGTCGATTTCGACATGGGCGCAGTTTTTCGGCGCGCCGTGATGACAACCGTTGCAGGACGCGCTATCAAAAGTCCTTCCCTCGAAGACCTCTTCATCATTCTCGCGCTGCACGCGGCCAAGCATGTCTGGGGACGGCTGATCTGGCTTTGTGATTTGTCGCGCATGATGAATGTTCCCCAACTCGATTGGAGACAGATCACTTCGCAAGCGGAAGAACTCGGGATCATTCGCATACTGCGCGTGACGGTTCTTCTGGCGAACCGGCTTCTAAACGCGCGGGTGCCCGCGGCGTTGGAGCGCTTTCCCGCGGACAACGATGTTTCACTGTTAGCTGACGACATCCGCGGATACATCGGGAGCGCAACAGAATACGATGTCGAGTCTGCCGCCTATTTCCGGCTGATGTTGCGGCTGCGCGAACGGCTCTCGGACCGGCTGCGTTTCTTGACGCGGCTGGTCTGGACACCGGGACCTGGAGAGTGGAGATCAATTCGCCTTCCTGCTCCGTTGTTTCCTTTGTATCGCGTGGTGCGCTTATACCGGCTCACAAGGAAACTGGTGAACCGCTGAGAATTGTTGTCGGGAAGACGATCGGATGAGTTATGCCTCGACCGCGCCCGGCTCCCACTTTCGAAGATAGAGAAGAAACATCGCCGCGCAACCGAGGAGAGGCACGAATAGACCTGCTTGAAGCGTTCCGAATCGGTTTCCGGCAATGCCAACAATCCAGGGGAGCAATGCTCCTCCGATGTTCGACAACACAAACATCAAGGACGCGATCTGCGACGATGCGGGTCCGAATTCTTTGGACAACATCGCAATCGAGATCGGATAAACGCAAGAGAGGCCGAGCCCCGCGGCGCAGACGCTGGCAAGCACACCGCCGAGTCCATGCGAGAGCATCAAACCGGCTGTTCCGGCGCACCCAAGCGTCAATCCCGCGCGCACGAGAATGATCTCGTTCATGCCGCGGAGCAGCACAGGCGCTAATAACCTGCCGAGCATCAACGATGCATAAAAGAACGAAGGTGTTATGAGTGATGTCGCCGGGCTCAGAGTGCCGAGCGCCTTTGAGTAGGAGGCGACCCATCCGCCGAATCCATTTTCCGTACCCACGTAAATGAAGAACACCGCGGCCAGAAACACGAACGGAGCATGCCTGGATCGGACCACTGGAAAAACTTCGACTCTAGGATGAACTGCTACTGGCGGGTCCACGATAGAGGCGGGCATCAGTGCGAATCCAATCGCGACCAGCAGGCACCAGACCGAAAGCAGCGCAAGAAAAACCGGAATGTGATGAGCCTTCACCGCGGCGGCCACAAGAAACGGCGAGGCGACCGCTCCCGCGCTCCAACAGAAGTTCAGCCAATTCAATCTTGCGCTGCGACGTCTAGGATTGGCCTCAGCAACGAGCAGATTAGCCGCGGGAACAGCGATTCCGAGACCAGCGCCGAGCCCCGCGATGCAAATGATGCCAAGGGTCTTCGAGCCGGTGAAAAGGAACGCCAGTGATGCAGCGGTCAATATCAGCCCAAACTTGATGCCGAAACGGAATCCGCGGAGCGACACGACCAGGCCCGATGCCGCGACTGCGATCGTGGCGGCGATATATTGATCCGTGAAAAGAGCTCCCGCTTGCGAATAATTCAGGGACCAGCGCACGGAGAAAGCTGGAAGCATGGGGCCGAGAAGCACATTTGCAATCCCAATCGGCAGGAAAGAAGCGTACGCAGCACGGGTTAGAATATTCGCGGAGCCCGATGCACCTGGAGTTGTGGCGGAGGGCGTTACTGCCTGGGAGGATAGCATGCGGCATTTACGGGAAGGTCCGCAAGGCGCCTAGCAAGCGCCACCCGGCGCTTTCGCCGTGGACTCCCGCACGATCAACTCGGGCTCGATCGCGATTTCCGATGTGCATTCTTTCTGGGTTTCGATTCGTTCGAGCAGGCTTTGCGCCGCGACCTCTCCCATACGGTTAAGCGGCTGGCGAACCGTAGTCAGGCCGGGAGTATGAAAAGACGCGCCTGGGATGTCGTCAAAGCCAAGCACAGAAATATCCTGAGGCACTCGAATGCCTTGTTCCTGGAACGCTCGGATGGCTCCAATCGCCGAAATGTCGTTATAAGCAAACAGGGCGGTAAAAGGCTTCTGGCGTGAGAGAAGTTGCTTAGCAAACGGGTAGCCCAACTTCGGTGTCGGATCGTCTGAATCGATCTGGACGGTGAGATCCGGATCAATTTCCACCCCGAGCTCAGCGGCAACTCGAGATATCGCTTCCCATCGATCCTTCGCATCCGAACTCAGCGGATTGCCTTTCATGAAGGCGATGTGCTTGTGGCAAAGACTCTTCAGATGCTTAAGCGCCAGGTTGGCGGCATTTTCGTGGTCGATCACGATATTGGTGACGCCCTTGAGTTTCTTATGCCCGGCTATCGCAACCGTCGGCAGCATTGGCGCCTCTTGCACTGTCGTGTCGACTGTGATGATACCTTCCACGCCGCGCTCCGAGAGTAGTTGTGCGTAACGGTTCAGAAGTATCGGATCGTGCCTGTGCACCACAGTCAGGAAGAAATAATTGCGGCTGCGGAGGTATTGCTCGATGCCGCTGATGATCGGGGAGCTGTAAGAGTCGCCAATCTCTTCCGCGATGACGCCGATCGTATAGGTGCGCTTGTTGCGAAGGGTGCGCGCAAAAAAGTTCGGACGATAATTCAGTTCTTTCGCGGCGGCGCGAATGCGATTCTTGGTCTCCTGCGGAATCGACCGGGCGGACGGCGAGTCGTTGAGCACCGCGGAAACTGTTCCCGGAGTCAGGCCTAAATATTGGGCCACGGACTTGAGCGTTATCACCTGTGGTTTTTGGTCCGGCTTCTTTACCTGAACCATAAGGTGCTTTCTAAATCGTTTTAATTATCAGATTTGTGACGAGCAAATTTTATCAGAGCCCACGATCTTGTCAGTGATTTTGCACACGCCATTGTCCTGACAACTCCCTGCTGCTTTGAAAGACTTGCGCTTTACGCTTTGGCGTAACGTTCGCTGTTGGGCTTCGAACCGCTCAATGCGAAGAACAGAATGTACAGATAACAAATGACCGGGAGGAAGAACGCGTGATGAAGGCCAATGCGATCGGCGATCCATCCTTGCGCGAGCGGAATTATCGCTCCACCGACGATCGCCATAATCATGATCCCGGACCCGTCCCCCGTCAGTGGACCAAGCTCCGCCACCCCCAGCGTGAAGATGCTCGGGAACATAATCGAATTAAAGAAGCCAACCAGAATGATGCTGTACATCGCAAGGTGGCCGATAGTCAGCATTGATGTCCCTACCAACGCGGCAGCACAGATTGCGCACAGTCCGAGCAATCCCCCGGTCTTAACCTTCTGCAACAGAGCTGATCCGATGAAACGGCCGACCATCGCGCCTCCCCAATAGAAGGCAACGAAACTGGCAGCGACTTTTGCCGAGAGTCCGCCGATCTCCGGTTGACCGAAATAATTTACGAGGAAGCTGCCAATGGAAACCTCAGCGCCCACATAGACAAAAATCGCGATAGCGCCGAAAACCAGATTTGGATGTTTCCAGATGGAATCATTCACCTTCTCGCCGAGATGATGCTGCGCGTGCTCGATTTTCGGCAGCTTGAAACTGCCGATCGCCACCGCAAGCACTACCAGGGCGATTCCAAGCCCTACATACGGGGCTTTCACTGTTGCTGC
>Ga0335081_10009207_pt1 | contig 15872 bp, 12 predicted proteins | sample Lox_Sample_35_FD_206713 | JGI IMG/M metagenome (GOLD analysis project Ga0335081, IMG submission 206713) | Soil microbial communities from Loxahatchee National Wildlife Refuge, Florida, United States - Lox_Sample_3.5 | ecosystem: Environmental > Terrestrial > Soil > Wetlands | place: USA... | reverse complement strand
GAAGGGCTCGACGCGCTTCAACGGCATGAGGACGAGGAGCGCCGCGCTCAAGGCGAGCACCGCGAGCCAGCCGGCGCCCGCGACCGCGAGAGCGAGGCGCACCGTGCGCTCACCCTGCCGGCGGCGATCCAGGTCCCAGGAGGCGGCCTCCGCGAAATACCCCTCGAGCGCCGGATCGGGCTTCATGGGTGAGCCGCCGCGGCTTGCGCCGACGCCGGAGCGTTGATGGGCTTGAGCCTCCCTTCGCAATCGACCTTCTTCGGGTGCGAGGCGCAGCCGAGGAGAAGGAGCACAGTCACGAGCGAGGCTTGAAGAAGCGTCTTCATAGGCTCAGGCACTCCGTCGCACGGCGTTCTCGCGGGAGCGGAGAGAGGCGAGGCGCAGGACCCCGGCCCGCACCTGCTGTCCGGCCATGCGCGTCAAGGGATCCCTGGGATTCGTGGTGGAATCGGTGAGTCCGCGGGCGAACTGCCCGCTCCCGCGCATCGCGCTCCCCAATCCCCACATCAAGGCCGCGCTCACGACGCCGAAGGAGGAGAGCGCGAGCCCGCTCGCCAGTCCCGCCGCCATCGGCATCACCTGACGCATGACGAGGAAAGTGAGCCCGGCGGCCATGCAGACCCGCACGGCGCTCGCGATGTCGATCGACCCTCCCTCGCTCACGGCCTGTTGAGCCGCCACCGTCACGACGCGGAGCATCAGAGCGGCGATGAGCACCGCGAGGATGGCGATGAACGCATAGTTCGCGAGCTGCGCGAGCCAGGCCTCGAAGAAGCGTTTCGTCGTATTAAAGAGGAGGAGCGCGATGAAAAGGGGACCCAGGGCCAGGAGCACCGAGAGCGCGATCCGCGAGAGCGCGAGCAGAAAGATCGTGTAGATGGCGGTGAGCCCGACGATGAGATAGACGCCGATCCCCGCGAGGTAGTAGGCGAAGTTGCCATCCAGCAGCCCTCCCTGCTGCAGCAGCAGGTTCGCCGCATCCCCGCCCTCGAAGATGATCTGGTCGATGATGCCGACGGGATCGAAGGCGCCGACGATCACCGCGCCGAGCTGCGCGGGAGCGGTGAAGAACGTGTCGACGATCACCTCGTTATAGAGCCAGAGGTTCAGCGCACAGCCGAGGATCACCGCCAGTGTCACGATCCGCTTCACGCCGTGGATGAACGGCTCCTCGATCGATCCGGTGAGCTGGAGATACCCCCAGACCATCACGTAGAGGATCCCGAGCGTCACGATCGCGGGCTCCAGCGCCGCGGCGATCCGCGCGACGGCGTCGCCGATGTAGCCGGCGAGCAGCGCGTTCAGCCACGCGTTGAATTCGGCGAAGAAGCCCATGGGAGTCTCAAGTGCCTCCTAGAGTCCCATCGGCGAAAGGGTTCTAAGCGACCCCTGCCCCGCGATCGCCTGCTCGCGCACGCGCTGAACCCGCGCCCACTCCTGGGACTGCGCGAGCTGATAGAGCACCTGGAGCTTCGTCGCCTCGTTCTGGAGCATCCCCTGCTCGGCCGCGACGCGCGTGTTGAGATCGAGCACCGCCTTCTGGTCCGAGGCGCCGCCCAACGCCGTGATCAGGGTTTGAAGCGCCGTGAAGCGGCTGCTCGAGTTCGAGAGCGCGGCTTGCGCGAGCGCGGAAAGAAGCGCCGGCGACTGCCGGGCGGCGGCGAGCTGCGCCTGCTCAACGGGCGAGAAGGAGGCGACCTGGGCGGGCGTGAGGATCGCGTTCGAGCCGACGAGCGAGGTGACCGCCGCCGCAAGCGCCGGATAGCTTCCCGAGGAGCCGCTCATGACCTGGGTGAGCGTCGTCACATCCGTCGGCAGATAGTTCCGCACGGTCCCGGAGAGGAGGAGCTGCATCCCGCGGTTGCCCGTGATCGAGGCGAACTCGCTCTGTGCCTGGGAGAGCTGACTTTGTGCCGTCGCGAGCTGCTGACTTAAGGTCTGCACCTCGGTGACGAGCTGCTGGATCGCGGCGACGTCGATCACGGCCCACTGGGCCGCGGCCGGGCGTACGGCGCCCAAGCTCAGGAAGCTGACCAGGACAAGAGCCGCCAAAGATCTTCGCCACATGGGACACCTCCTTAAGGTCAATGAAGCACGCGCTGGGTGAACGGGGGGAGCCACTCTCGCGGGCTCGCGCCGAACTCCGCGATGAGGGCGTGCATGAGATCGACGGCGCTGCGGCGCCCGGAGATCACGGCCAGCTCGGCGTCGAAGCCCTTCAAGTCGAGCCCGCACACGACGCTCTCGTGACTCTGCTTCACCAGGAACCGCCGGGAGCCCGGCTCGAGCGTCTTGACGACCCGGAACTCGCGCTCCGAGAGGTCGAGGCCGCCGTCGCGGTAGTCGCCCGAGTGCGCGTCGGCGTTCGGGAAGAAGACCTTGGTCGGGGTCTGCTCGATCAGGGTCCGGCTGATCGGGGAAGAGAGCACATCGCTCGCGCTTTGGGTGGCGAGCACCATGACGCCATTCAGCTTCCGCCAGGTCTTGGGTCCATCCTTGGCGAAGCTCTCGAAAGCGGGATCGGCGAGCAGCCGCCAGAACTCATCCATCCAGCACACGAGCCGCCGCCCATCGAGGAGCTGCCGGACGAGATGAAAGAGATAGAGCGTGACGGGCGTGCGGGTCACCTCGTGATCGAGGAAATCCGTGACGTCGAACCCGACCGTCGCACTCTCCGAGAGGCGCGGGACCACGAGGTCCACTTCGTTGTCGAAGACCCACCCATAGTCGCCCCCTTGAGCGGTGCACCAGGGAGTGAGGCGCGCGTAGAGCCCCTCGGAATCGGTCGAGTCCAGAAACTCAGCCAGGCGCGAGAGCCGTCGCGCCGGGAGCTCGAGCGCGAGCGTCCCGCGGAGCGCGGAGTCGAGATCCGCCTGCTCGCGCACCGTGAGCACCCCGGTTGAAGGGCGCAGCAGCACCCGGAGCCAGCTCTTGAGGAACTCGACGTTCGCCGGCGTGGGGCTAAGCTTCAAGGGATTGAAGCCCGTCGGCTCGCCGTTCTTGAGCGGGCAGTACGCACCATTCAAGGCGCGGATCAGGATCTCGAGCCCGCGGTCCTTATCGAACACCACCTGCGTCGCGCCCTGGCGCGCGAGCATCGAGAGGAGAAAGCCGATGAAGACGGTTTTCCCCGAGCCCGTCGGCCCGCAGATGAGCGTGTGGCCGGTGTCCTTCCTCGAGCCGCCGTCGGGATCGGCGGGGTCGGAGGCGTGGAGCGAGAAGTAAAACGGCGAGTGCGCGCTCGTCTCGAGCACCGTGAGAGCGTCCCCCCAGTGATTGCCGCGCTGCCGCCCGGCAGGGTAATTGTGGAAGGGGACCATGGCCGCGAAGTTCCGCGAGGTGATCGGCGCCTTCCGCGGCCGCAGCGGAAAGTTCCCCGGGAGCTGCGCCGAGAACGCGGGCTCGAGAGCCAAGTCCTCCCGCGCGACCGTCATGCCGCTGTCGGCCAGCAGCGAGCGCGCGAGCGCCACCGAATCGCTCAAAGCGCGCCCGCGTCGGATGAGCGCCTCGGCCCCCTCCCCGCTCCCCAAGCGCTCGTCGGTCAGGACCTGGAGCGAGAAGTGATGATCGCCCATCACGAACTCGTTGCTGGTGAGGGCATCGAGCGCTTCTTTAAGCTCCTCCGCTTGGCTGACGGCGAAGTCCCCGGCGTTCACCATGCGGTTGTACTGCCGTTGCAGGAGCGACTGGCCCGCCGCCTTGCTTAAGAAAGCAAAGGACTGCGTGAGGACGAACGGGAAAGGAGCGGAGAGGAGCCGATCGAACATCCCGACGACGGTCGGGGTGGGATATTCCTTGATGCCGAGGATCGCCCCGGCGCGGGTGGCCGTCGGCAGACGGTATTCCAGCACCTCGGTGCCGAAGGACACGCGGGACGTCGCGAGCACCTCGTTGATCGGGGCGCGCGGGAGCGGAACCTCGCGGGCCTCTCCATTAATAAGAGTGGAAAATAAGTTAAGGAGCCCCGAGTACGCCCGCTCGCCCCGCGAGTAGACCGTGAGCGGTTCCGGGTCGTAGCGACGGAGCGAGGCCTTCACGGTGTCGCGGAGCTTCTCGCACGCCTCGATCGCATCGGCGAGTTCCCACGCCGAAGCGTCGGCTTGCGTGTGCTTGAGAAGCTTGGACGTGAGCCCCGTGGCGACGCCTAAGGTCGGGCGGTACACGAGGCTCAAGTACAGCTCATTCACCATGAGCGTCTGCTGCGCAAGCTTCGCGCGGTAGCGATGCTCGAGCGCGCCGGCGAAGTCCTCCGCCGGCGCGGAGATTTCCGTCACCTCCCGCCGGCGGACGACGTGCGTCCAGACCGAGACCTGGGGACTCGCGACGTTCCGCCAGAGGACGTTCAGCCGCTCGTGCCAGGCGTTGAGGGTCTCGTCATCGGTGCACTCGAAGCTCGCGCCGGAGAGGCGAAGTGCCTGGACGTAGTCCCCGAACGCGGTCTTCACCAGGTGCGGCCGGACGTGCGCGAGGTATGGGATCCGCTCGGCCGCGAACGATTCGCGGCGGGCGAGGGCCTCGCGAGCGACGGCGCTCATCCGCGCCGCACCGGAAGCGAGGTGACGACTGCGACAGGCATGTCGGTCCGGCGCCGCCCGCGCGCGTTCGGCAGATCGATCGGGATCGGCGAGTGACTGCTCGATCGCCAGTGCCGGGCGTTCGCGAGCAGCGCCGGGATCCGGGTACGGGCCCAGAGGAGCGCGAGATCGAAGAACCGCGGGTCCCGGGCGCAAAGGAGCGCCGACACCCCGTGAATCGGCGCGGCGAGGAGAAGCGCGAGGAGATTGCGGGTCAGGAGGAAGATCTCCATCGTCACGACACCGTTCACCAACAGGGCCGAGTACGTCACCCCCCAGCGCATCGGGGGCCGCGTGGCGCCGACGAAGAGCGGATCGGCGGTGAGCCCCGGATTCTGATCGCTCATGGGAGCTACACCCCGAACATGCCCCGGACCCAGGTCACGATCTGGGTGGACCCGAAGGAGATGGCGATCCCCAAAATGGCGGCGATACACCATCCCCAGGAAATTCGGTTGGCCATCGCCATGGCCCCGAGCACCATGACCAGGATGATGGCAATCGGGGTCAGCCAGGCGAGGATGTTCGACTGAAGCGCGGTCGCGCCCGTGAGGAACGGAGACGTGGTCGCCTGCGCGAAGGCGAGCTCGGGTGCAAAGAGCGCCAGTCCGCTCACAATCACCGCGAGCGCGGTTCCCGCGCTCGGTAGAAGTCCTGTCTTCATCGCCTTAACCCCCGATGGCGTGTTGGGCTTGGGTTTCTATCCCAACACGCGACCCCAGGGATCGGCGACTCAAGTATCCGGGCTCTTTGCGCAGTTACTCGGGGGGGTTACGGGGAGAATCGTGCATTCTGACCCAGAAACTCGGACAAGTTCGGGCGCCCAGCTTTGAAGAATCAAGGACGTGGGTGGGACTCGCCCCCTCCGATCATCGCATTCAGGCGGCGGGCGTTAGCTTCGCGTGGGAGCACGTTGTGCCCGGCAGTGTTTCCGAGACCATCCTGGACACTGTCGACGGCTTTGAACCGCATGCGAGAGAAATGCATCACCGCGAGATAGAAGACCGCCAGGGCAGGCGCGGACATCGCCGGTAAGCGCCGATGCCGGGCGAGGGCCTCACCTGCTGTTGCGCCCGAGCGGCCACCACAAGAGCGTGCACCGCTATCGCACCGATTGGCGCCGGCGAGTTAGGCTTGCTGCCCCGCCGCTTCGAGGATCAGCCCCGCGATTACCTGCGGTTGTGAGATGAGTGACACGTGACTGGCTTGCACCTCGATTGCCCGCGCGTTCATCCGCTTGGCCATGAAGCGCTGCAGGTCCGGGTTGATCGTCCGATCGTCCTTTGAGATTGCGTAGAAGCTGGGCTTCGTCCGCCAGGCGGCCTGCGTGGCCCTGCCGGCGAGCAGAGACTTCTGAAAGGGTTCCTGTACCGCGTACAACACTCGCGCCCTCGCTTCCGGGACATCGGCTGCGAAGTCTCGGAGGAAAGCGGCCTCGGTCAGTCGGCCCTCCTCACCGTCGAACACGATTCCCGCCGATGCGGGAGGTGCGGGAAACTTCTTGGCCAGGGCCGAGTAGTCCTCGCCGGCATCCGGTGCCCGCGCGGCTACGTAGACCACGGCCGAAACATTCGGGTGCATGCCGGTCTCGGTCACGATCATTCCGGAGAACGAATGTCCCGCAAGCACCGTGGGTCCGTCCTGACGATCCAAGACTCGTTGCGCGCTGGCCACCGCTTCCGGCAGGGTGGTTAACGGGTTCTGCACTGAAGTGACGTTGAGGCCCGCGTCCTGGAGGCGAGTAATCACATCCAGCCAGCAAGACCCATCCGCGAACAGTCCGTGCACCAGGACGACGTTGCGGGCTTTGACCGGCTGCCGTTGCTCGGCAATCCCCGGGGTCGAAACCAATGTTGCCGCACCGGCAACCATGGCGAGTGAAAAGTCGCGTCTGCTGATCATCGCAATCTCCTCCAGGAATTTTCAGCGCGTCGTGGTTTGCGGAACTGGACGGGTCGAAGGCGTGAGCTCTGCCGGTTGTCGGAGCCACCCTACCCGGCTGCAGCTGGCCCATTAATCCCCCGAACGGGGGTCGCCGACTTCAGCGCCAGTCACCGGAGCGATCTCCACGACAGCGGATTCGCCCAATCACCGCGCGCGCGTCCAATAAGCGCTGCCGATCGGGCCGGCAGACTCACTGCACTTGCCACTCGGCTCGATTCTGCCCACCGGCTGTCAGGCCGGGCCGATGGGCCCCTCGCGTGAGTGCTGGCATCAACAAAGATGGAAGCGTTCTTCTGTTGGCGATCTCCGATCCGCTATTGCTGGGCGGTCACACTCCTTTTCGGGTTGTTGTTGGTTCTGTCCTCCCCGAGAGGCCGCGCGGCAGAGTCTGCGGCAGGCTCTCAGACCGCTGAAAGGGACAGCTCCTGCTGGCAGACGACCTCCGGGGCCGTGGCCGAAGTCACTCCGTCGGAGCCGAGCGGCGTGGGGGCGGGAATCGTACTCGACGAACACCTCCTGACCGATGGCCAACGCGATGAGGATTACAACGGGGGCGGCGAGTTGACCGTCTCGGGCCCCCATACAACTCTCCTCGGGCGCGGGCTCGATCGTGCGCTGGGGTTCATCGACCAGACGACCTGCCCGCGTGCGCGCTTCGAGCTGCCCGGCTGGACGACTGCACACGCGTTCGCGGCGGGCATCCTCATCTTCACGCCGCGTGACCTCACCGCAAGCGGAGTCGTTGCCGGCGATCGCCCGTATGCCAGCGAGTTTTTTCTGAGTGTGGGACGACGCTATACCTCGCCGAGCAACTCCGTCGTTTACGACTCCAGCTTGACCGTCGGCGTGCTCGGACTCCCCGCCGCTGACTCGGTCCAGAGCTTTCTTCACCGCCTCACCGACAGCACGCAACCGCAAGGCTGGTCGCACCAGATTTCTGCGGGCGGTGAGCCGACGGCTCGCTACAGCGCAGCGCGGCAGGAGCTCATCGTCGAGTCTGGCGACAAGGCGTGGCACGGCGACAGTAAATGGACCGCAGCAGGAAGCGTCGGGACTGTGACCGAAGCGAGCGTTGCTCTGAGCGCACGCTGGGGTCGGATCGAGTCACCGTGGTGGGCGTTTGCCCCGGAGGAGAACATGTACGTGCAGGAAACCCAGCCCGTGGCGCCGATGATTGCCACCGGTGCTCCGGCCGAGGTGTTCGCTTTCGCGGGTGTCCGGGCCAAGGCGCGGGCATACAACGCGTTTCTGCAGGGGCAATTTCGCGCCAGTGACCTGACCTATAGCGAGAGCAGCCTGAATCCGCTGCTGGGTGAGGCCTGGGCGGGCGTCGAGATGCGCACCTCCTCAGGTTGGGCGATTCAATATCTGGCGCGCTGGGAATCGCCGGAGCTGCGCTCTGGCGTGGGTTCGCGCTCGATCATCTGGGGAAGCATCGAAGTCGCGAAATCGTTTCGCTGACGACCTCCTGGGTCGGGAATGCGAGACGGACGACTGCATTACTGGACCGCTACGACGCGTCTCCTTGTCACCTGTCGTGCCGGAATCGGAAACGTACAAATCGCAGCAGCAAGCTGCTATCGGGTGGGCGAAATCTGCGAAACAGTTGGGCAGTCTCCTCTAACTGGAGCGTCCTAGGTAAACCCATTCCAGGTGAGTGAACTCGAAAGTGCTGCGATGACAAGAAAGCTATTTTCCCCAGACCCCGCGCGCATCGGGCGCTTTGAGGGGCCGCCAAAGTGCGATGCTGTTCCCGCCGGTCTGGTAGAGGGGACGCCAGGTGAGCTGAAGGCTGATCTCATCGCCCTCCTCGGTAAGGAGAACGTTCTTCATAGAGCAATCGACATCGTGCGTTATGCCTCCGATGCGAGCCCGTATCGTCTCGTGCCCCGGGTAATCGTGCTCCCCCGAACAATCGACGACGTCGTCAAGCTCTTCCGGTACTGTCGAGAGACCGGGAGGCACGCCACGTTTCGGGCGGCGGGAACCAGCCTCAACGGTCAATCCCAATCGGACGACATACTCATCGACGTGCGCCGCCATTGGTATGGCGCGAGAATCGAAGACGATGGCCGGCGGGTGCGCGCGCGTCCGGGGACGATCCTGGGTCACGTCAACGCCATGCTCGGGCGTCACGGCCGACGCCTGGGGCCGGATCCTGCGAGTTCACACGCATGCACCGTCGGCGGCGTCATAGCCAACAACTCAGGCGGCATGCGCTGCACCGTGAGAAACGACGCCTACCGAACCGTATCGGCGATGACGTTCGTGACACCATCCGGCACCGTCATCGATACGTCAGCTCCCAACGCAGAGGCGGCATTCGAACAGGCCGAACCTAGTCTCGCAATGGGGTTACGGGAGCTGCGCGAAGAGTTGCTGGCCGATCGGGAGCTGGCCGACCGCGTGCGACGGAAGTATTCGATACGGAACACCCATGGTTACCGCCTCTCCGCACTGCTGGATGGCGAGACCCCGCTCGAGATCTTCCGTCGTCTCGTCGTGGGATCCGAGGGGACGCTCGCGTTCGTCGCTGAGGCTGTGATCGATACCGTTCCTCTACCCAGGGTAACCAGCGTCGCGTGGATCCCAGCCCCAAGCATCGACGAAGCAGTCGGGCTTGTCCCCGGCCTTGTGGGTCTCGGAGCCACCGCGGTCGAACTGATGGTCGCCCCGGCTCTCGCCGCAGCCGCAGAGGCCTTCGCGCATACACCCTGCTATTGGAAAACGCTGGATCCGAAGGCTGCAGCCCTTCTCGTAGAGTTCGGCGCTGAAGACGTACAGGCGCTCGAGGCATTGCAGAACAAGGTTATTGACTTCGCATCCAGCGCCAAACTCACTCATCCCGTAGAGTTCACGAGCGTCGCGGAAGCCATCGAGCTGGCCTGGCACGTGCGCGAAGGACTGCTCGGGCTGGTCGGCAAGATGCGTCCTAAGGGCTCCACACTCATAACCGAGGACGTGTGTTTCCCGCCTGACCGCCTGGCTCAAGGAGCGAGGGACGTCCAGGAACTGCTCGCCAAGCATGGTTTCCTCCCGGGGGTCGCCGGGCACGCCGCCCACGGCAACCTTCACTTCACGCTGATCGCCGATTTCAACCAATCGGAGGGCCGAGAGCGCTACGCGGCTTTCATGCAGGATCTCGTGCATCTGGTCGTCCGCAAGCACGATGGCTCGCTAAAGGCCGAGCATGGGACCGGTCTCAATATGGCGCCTTTCCTCGAGTCGGAATGGGGCGCCAAGGCCACCGCCATGATGTGGCGAGTCAAGGAGCTCGCGGACCCGAAGGGCATTCTTGGGCCCAACGTCATCCTGACCCGCAATGCAAGGCTACATTTGGAGAACCTGAAATCGGTGCCACAGATCGAGTCCGTCACGGATTCCTCGCAATGCATCGAGTGCGGCTTCTGCGAACCGGTTTGTCCAAGTCGTAACGTCACGATGACGCCGCGGCAACGGATCGCAGTCAGGCGCGAAATGAGTCGCCAGGCGCCCGGATCCCCGATGCTCGCGCAGCTCCAGGAGCAGTATCAGTACGACGGAATCGAGACCTGCGCCGGCGACGGCAATTGCGCGACGGCTTGCCCCATTGGAATCAACACAGGTGCGCTGATTCGCGAATTCCGTGCGCGCGAGACCACCTCCGGGGGCGAGCGAGTCGCACTCAAGCTTTCGGAGCACTGGGGCGTGGTTGAGAGGGTGTCACGAGCGACCCTCGCCGCCACGCACGCATTCTCGGCTCTATTCGGAGCCAGACCTCTGGCGGCTTTGACCGGGCTTGCACGCGCAATCGCGAACCCAGATTTGATACCGAGCGTTCCTGGTCCGATGCCTCGCGCCGCTCGCTCTCCGCCTTCGACCCAGAGGAACGGTGCCGCAGCAGTCTATTTCCCGGCTTGCATCAACCGGATGTTTGGCCGTGATCCGGACGGCCCTGCAACGCCAGCCTTGCCAGAGGCGTTTGTCGCACTATCCGAAAGAGCCGGAAAGCCGCTGTGGATCCCGCCTGACGTTGCCGGTCTGTGTTGCTCCACTCCGTGGAAGTCAAAAGGCTATCCCAAGGGTCACGCGTTCATGGCGCAATCCATGGCCGCCGCGCTGCTGCGGTGGAGCGACGAGGGCAAGCTGCCGATCGTCGTCGATGCGGCATCGTGCACCCTGGGTCTCACCCAGGATATAGGGTCGCTGCTCGACGCCGGGACAAAGGCCAGGTACGAGAAACTGACCATCATCGATTCGATCGCCTGGTGTCGCGACCTGCTTCCGAAACTGAGGACAAGGCAGAAGCTCAGGCGTGTCGCGGTGCATCCGACCTGCTCCATCACCCACCTGGAGCTCGCGGATGCACTCAAGCAAATCGCGACGCACTTGGCCCACGAGGTTGAGGTGCCGATCGGCACGACCTGCTGCGGCACTGCGGGGGACAGAGGCCTTCTCCATCCCGAACTCGTCGTCTCCGCGACCCGCGAGATCAAAGCCGCGCTCGATGCTCAGCCCTGCGACGCCTATCTCTCCGCCAACCGAACCTGTGAGATGGGCCTCCGGCACGCGACGGGGCAGCCGTATGAGTCGTTTGTTTTCCTCCTCGAGAAACTTAGTCGTCCCTAGTGCGGCTAACGGTGTCGGCCGAGCCGGGCTCCCGTGTGGGCTCACGCTCGTCGTCCGCGAAAGCATCGAGGTGGCGAAGTCGCTCTACTGCCGTCGGGTCCCGGCGACAGCAGATTTGCCCAACCTCGCGAGCCCTGACCAATACCTCATCCGCGTCAGTCGTCAAACTTTCCGCACTGAGCATCTCTTCGCACCCCAAGGATACGAGTGCAGTGCTTACGCGGATATCAACCCGGCCCGGTGGGAGCCCCGAGGGAAGTTCCGTCCTCGCGGGATGTGAGGATTTCCCGGTCGGCGCGCATCTCGTCACGCCTCGCTTCGGCTTCACGCATCACGGGATCTATGCGGGTAACGGCCGGGTCGTGCACTACGGGTCGGTCACTCACGGTCTGCCCGGTGGCCCGGTCGAGGAAGTCTCGCTCGAGCGCTTCGCGCAGGGCCATCGCGTCACGGTCAAGGCGCTGCCCGGCTCGCCGCCCGAGGGAGAGGAAGTGATTCGGCGCGCGCGCAGCCGCGTCGGCGAGAACGCGTATCGTCTCTTCAGTAACAACTGTGAGCACTTCTGCGAATGGTGCCTGTACGGGCAACAGCGCAGCTACCAGGTCGAGCAGGTGCTCCTGATACCGCTGCTCAAGCGTCTCGCCCTCGCCGCGCGCGAGCGCTGGCGGCCCGGATTTGCGCTGCTCGCGCGGGAGTAGGTCCCGCATCGCTGCTGCCCCATCACCCCCGTGTGGCAGCGACCTTGGGCCGGTGGTCCCGGACCGACCGCCGGCCCGTTTTCTTTCCCAAGGCTCAGGCTTTCTCGTGCGTGGGTCGTCGTCTGCACGCACACATGAGTTCATTGTACCGGCGCCATATGCTCGCGCCTCGCGAGGAGCGCGCGCTACGGACTGCCCTCTTCGCCGCGCGGTCTTTTTCGTGCTGACTCGAGCAATGCACGCACGCCCCGCGCAAGTGCAGTGTTTCCTCCTTGCATCTCTCGCAGTGCACGCGGCAGAGGGCGGCAGGCCCAAAGTTGAGTGTCGTCCCGATGCTCACACGTTAGCCCTTCCCTTCGACTTCCTCACGCCTGCCCTCAACGTCCTAGTGATGTGATACAGATCTCCAGAGCGTCCTCACCCCTTGCGAGGAGTTCGCGCCGCTCCAGAGGGCGCGCATGAACCACTGCTCTCGGACCTCGCCGCGCAGTCTTCGGACCAGGATGTGCGCTCGCCGCTGGCAGCGCCGCAACATGGTCCGGTGCTGGCTGAAGTCGGACTCCTGGGGCGCGGCTCCAGGCCTGCCGGCGACTTCCGCCAGGACCAACGCATGACCCTGGAGCGTGCGGACATCGGCATAGAAGCGCAGGACTCTTAGCGCGGTACGCGTGTCGAAGAGCCCGATGGAGGACGCGCTGTGGGTGAATACCGAGATGTCGCCTGGCGGCAGCAGCACGCGCAGCACCTCTGATCCCGAGATCTCGCCCGTCACCACGCGCCGCTCGAACGCCACCTCGTAGTGCGCGAGGCGCGTGCGCAGGGTGCGGATCTCGGAAACGATCGCAAGATGCCACCGATAGATCGCCTTGCGATCCTGAAGGCGCTGACTCAAGCGAGAGACTATATAGCCCGCAGTGGCGCTGACCGAGGCTGACACGAGCGTCACCAGCGAGACGGAATTGCTCATACATTGGAGCGGCATTGTGATTCGCCGCTCTGGGGCTCGGATTCCCCCGTTCAGGGGATGAGAGACGCGAGGCGCTGCCCTCTAGTCTCACATCTGATCCGGCTTCGCCCATTCAAGTCCGACCCAAGGTATCTGATGCAGGCCGTGCTCAGGAGGCTTTCCTTTGCATTCGCAAACACCGCAGCGGTGCTTGCGGCGCTCTATATCGCCTTCGCGCGCGACCTGGAGCGCCCGTACTGGGCTATGTTTACGGTATTCATCGTCGCGAACCCCATATCGGGCGCCGTGCGCTCGAAGGGCGCCTACCGCCTGCTGGGCACGCTCGCCGGCGCCGCGATCTCGCTCCTTCTGATCCCGCCGCTGGTGCATTCGCCGCTGCTCCTCTGTCTCGCTACCGCTTGCTGGGTCGGCTTGTGCCTTTATCTGTCGCTGCTCGATCGCACGCCGCGAAGCTATATCTTCCTCCTCTCCGGGTATACCGCGACCCTCGTCGGACTCGCTGTCGTCAACCAGCCCGAGACGATCTTCGATACCAGCGTAGCCCGGGTTGAGGAGATTTCGCTCGGCATCCTCTGCGCCGCGATCGCTCACTCGGTGTTCTTTCCGAGAAATGCTCTCCAGGAGCTGGACGAAACGATCAAGACTACCTTCGTTCGCTTCTCGAATTGGCTTTCGGTGGCCGTGACGCGAGCCGAGCAACCTGAGGACACGCTCGCCCATGAGCAGCTCGCCCGGATCGTCACTGAGCTGCACCTGCTGTACACGCACGTGGCATTCGAGACGTCGGATGTCCCACGCGCTGGCGGCATCATGCGCACCCTCCAGGACCGGCTCGCGCGGTTGCTGCCCGCGCTTTCGGCGGTGCAAAAGGCCTTCGCCGCCCTTCAAGCTCAGAGCTCGGTGCCAGCGCCGATCGTCAAAGCCCTCGAGGGGGTCGCGGATTGGGCGCGACGTTTGGCAGCAACGTCGCGCGGGTGCCCGGAAGAACCGGAGCTGCGGGCAGTCGTGGGTTCGACCTCGGCGGACCGCCCGGAACCGGACCCATCGATCGACTGGCAGGTGCTTCTTGAGCGTGCGCTGACCAGCCGCCTCACAGAATTGATGGCGACGCTCGCGGACTGCCAGATCCTTGCCAGGGCGCTGAAGCATCCTGAGATTGCACTGCCCCCGCATCTCGAGCGAGAGACGGCCTCCCCCGGCCGTGGCCTGCTCCATCGCGACCGTGGCCTCGCGCTGCTCTCCGCCTTCGCAGCGGCCGCCGCCACCCTGGTAGCCTGCGGGCTGTGGATCGAGGGCTCCTGGCCAGAAGGGGGTGTGGCGGCGCAGTTTGCCGCGATCGGGTGCGCACTTTCCGCGACCCTCGACAATCCCACCAAGCTCCTTCGCGCCTCGGTCGTCGGCATCCTCATCGCGCTGCCGATCGCCGCGGTGTATGAGTTCGCGATCATTCCCCAGATCGACGGCTTCGCCTCCCTGGCGCTCGTACTCGCGCCGGTGCTGCTCCTTTTCAGCCTGATGCAGGCCTCACCGAGGCTCGGCGGCGCCGGCCTTGTGGTTGCGATTGCGTTCTCAGGTGGGCTGGCCCTGCAGTCAACCTACCGTGCGGACTTTGCCGCATTTGTCAACTCAAGTGCGGCGGAAGTAGCCGGCCTTCTGGTGGCGGTCGTGACCAATCTCATTTTCCGCACCGTCGATCCCGCGTGGAATGCCCTGCGAATATCCAAGGACGGATGGCGCTCGGTAAGCGCCCTCGCTTCGGGCCAGAAGACCGACATGCGCCGGTTCGTCATTCAGATGTTCGATCGTCTGGGACTCGTCACCTCGCGGCTCAAGGAGCGGGACCTCGGGGGACGCGTGGCTCGATGGGACATCGACGGACTGAGGGATCTTCGCGTGGGGCTCAATGTCGCGGTGCTCCGCGGCGTCTCGCAAAAGCTCGAGCCTCGCACCGCTGGGATCCTCGACAACGCACTGCAGGCCGTGTCGAGGCTGTACCACGCGCGCCTGCGAGGCGGCGCGGAGCGCACCGAGGTGGAACGGTCCATCGATCTTGGAATCACGACACTGGGCTGCGAACCGCGATCCCGCCACGCGCTGGAAGCACTGACCGCACTGACGGGTCTGCGCCTCGATCTAGCGCCGGCGGGCACTCAATACCGACCTCCTCAGGCAGCATCATGATCGGCGAATTCAACATCGACGGAGTGTTCATCCCCTATCTGCTCGCGTTGGCTGTCGTGGCATTCGTGCTGAGCGTCGGCGCCCGACGGATCCTCCGCGCCGTGCACTTTTATCGATTTGTCTGGCATGCAGGACTTTTCGACGTCGCTCTCTTTGTCGTCCTCCTCTGGCTCGTTGCAATGATCTCCACCGTGATGCCGTACGGCACGAGGTAAAGTCGAATGCGAACCATATTGATGTGGCTCGGACGATTGGCCGTAACCGCCATGGTGCTGGCGCTTGCCGCCATCGGCGGCCGCTGGCTTTGGATTCACTACAACGTCGACCCATGGACCCGTGATGGGCGCATTCGCGCCGACGTCGTCCAGGTAAGTCCCGACGTGAGCGGCCTGGTGACTGAGGTCCTCGTCAAGAATGACCAGACGGTACGCATCGGGCAGACCTTGTTTGTCCTTGATCGTCCGCGCTATGCGCTGGCGGTCAAGCAGGCCGAAGCAGCCGTCGCATCGGCCCGGGCCTCCCTAGCGCAGGCGCAGCGCGAGAATCTGCGCAACAAGGAGCTCGACACCCTCGTCACCGCCGAGAAGGTCGAGGAAGGCGCCTCGAAAGTCGCCGAACTTGCCGCGCAGCTCAACAGTGCGCTGGTGCAACGTGATGTGGCCCGTCTCAACCTGGAGAGGACCACCGTGCGGGCCACGGTCAATGGAATCGTGACCAACGTGGAACTGGAGCCCGGTGACTACGCCGCTGCGGGGCGCCAGGTGCTTGCGCTGGTCGATACCGACTCCATCCATGTCGACGGGTACTTTGAGGAGACCAAGCTCCCAAGGATCCGGGTTGGCGATCGCGCAATGGTGCGCATCATGGGATTGACGCAGGAGCTCCCGGGAACAGTGGAGA
>Ga0335081_10009206_pt1 | contig 15874 bp, 14 predicted proteins | sample Lox_Sample_35_FD_206713 | JGI IMG/M metagenome (GOLD analysis project Ga0335081, IMG submission 206713) | Soil microbial communities from Loxahatchee National Wildlife Refuge, Florida, United States - Lox_Sample_3.5 | ecosystem: Environmental > Terrestrial > Soil > Wetlands | place: USA... | reverse complement strand
TGCCATTCACCTGATGTCCGAAATCTGGCGTGGTGTTTTCCACGTCGACATTCAGGAAGATCGTGCCTTCCGAGGTGATCTGCGGAGTTACCGTCAAGCGCAGGAACGCGTCGACGTAAGTCACCGTGGGTGGACCGCCCAACTGGGCCTGGGTCACGATCGGCACGCGTACACCTTGCTTCACATTGGCCTGGATGTTGTTTTGCGTAACGACCCGCGGACGGGAAAGGATCTTTAGCAGGCCACGCGATTCGGCCATGGTGAGAATCGCGTCCACGCGGACGGCATTGCTGGCATTGATGAACGAAATACCGCTGGTCGGTCCGGTAACTCCCAGGTTTGAGAACAGCGGAATCTGGACGCCGCTGCCCGGACTCGGCAGACTCGAGCCAATGATCGGGTACATGGGTGCCACCGTATTGAAGACGCTTTCCGGCGAAGTACCAACCGCCGAGGCACCGCCGATTGCGGTTGCAGCGTTGCCCCAACCAAATCCGAGCTGGGTGCCGATGTCGCGGGCGAAACTGCGGGTGGCCGCTACTACGCGCGCTTCAATTTCCACTTCCTGCGTCTTGCGGTCCATCTGCTGGATCAGCCGCTCGATCTGCGGCAGCACAGCCGGAATATCGGAAATGATGAGGGCATTGGTACGGTCGTCGGAAACGACTGTACCGCGCTTGCTCAGGAAACCCTTAAGAGCGGGCACTACGTCCTTGGAGTGCGCGTAGCTCAGGAAACGGGTAATGGTGACCTTGTCGACCGCCAGCGCTTCGGCCTCTACCTGGGCGCGGCGGTTTTCCGCCTCGGTCTTCAAGGTTCCGACCGTCGCGATGCGCAGGATGTTGCCCTCGAGTTGGCGGGACAGGCCGCTATTCTTCAGTACGATGTCGAGCGCCTGGTCCCACGGCACGTCATCGAGCACGATGGTCAGTGTGCCCTTGACGTTGGGATCGAGCACGACGTTCAGACCGCTGATTTCGTGAATCAGGCGGAAGAAGTCTTTCAGGTCGACATCCTTCAAGTTCACCGAGATCGGTTCGCCCGTGTACTTGGGGCCGGAGTTGGCTTGGGTTTGCGCCAGCTGTTTCTCCTGCTCGGCCGCCAGATTCACAGCCGGCTTGATGTCCTGCTGTTGCGGGGCGGCGGGATCGTTCATCCGGGCATGCGATTGGTCTGCCACCAACTCCGCTGCAGTCTTGTCAGCGAAGCGCGAGGCAGCTTCCTGAGAGCGCGCGACCGGCTCTTGATCTGAGGATTGGTCCTTCTTGGCGTACGTCGGTTCTACAAAAACGAAGTCATTGGCCGTCTTGGCCACGGGCTGGGGCGTGGGCGGCAAGGCGTCGGGAATGGGAGTGACCGCCGGGACCGATGCGGCCAGTTTCGGGGCCGCTGCGGCCGGCTTGGCAGGCGCTCCAGCTTGCCGCTGAGCCTGCTCGCTGCCAGCGATCGTCAGCGTGAAGTGGCCGTTCGGACCGGCCACCAGCTCGTGCTGGCTCGCCGTCGCCAGGTCCACGACAACCCGCGTCGTGGGCGGCGTATGCCCGTCCATGCCGACGCGCACCATCTTTACGCCGTCCGCGCCGACGCTGATGTGGCTCTGCCCCGTCGCCATCACCGTATTGGGAAGATCGACGACGATGCGCGCCGGGGAGTCAAGCGTACTGACCTTTGGCGTGAGCGCGCCCTTGGCGGTGAACTCCACACGCACGGTCGCCTGGCCGCGCGACACGTCAATGCGCTGTAGAGCCGCGGGCGTGGCGGTGCCCTGGCTCGGCATATCCGCCGCGGCTGCCATCAGCACAAACACCAGCAGCCCAAGAATGAGAATCACTAGTTGCTTTCGCATTTCATATCTCCCCATAACGAGGCCCTTTCGCCTTCCATATTTCTTCGAACTTCATGTTCCTGCCCGCCCGGTCAGCCTAGACTGCCGGCGCCACGATCTTCTTCACCACTTCCCGCGTGAACGGCTTGCCTAATCGGTCCTGCATCATTTCCTTGAACGTGACCGAATCGCCGGTGATCTTGGTGACATAGCCGTTGAATACCGGGTCGTTCTCGTGCAGGAAATACGCCTTGTTGAGATTGTTCGTCACCACCGCAATGAAACCGGCTTCGCTGTGCACGATGCCGCGCAGGTTGATGTTTCCGATCTCGAGACATTTCTTTCCCGTGCTGCACCCCGAGCCGCCGGCGTGGCTGACCACCGGACTTACGAATGGATCGCGCTTGCCCGCCGTCGCCCATTTGTTCTCTTCCGGAGCGCTGTTGTCGTCCGCTGGCGGTTCCGCACTCGCTTCGGATGGGCCAGTGGCCATGGCTTCCGCTTCCTTCCCGGAGGGCTTCTTCGGCGCAACCTCCGCCACTTTCACGGCCTTTTCAGCGACCGCATGCTTGGCGGTTGCCTTGGCTTTCGGCTGAACTGCAGCCGTCTTTACCGCGGGCGCACTGGCTTTCGCGGGGGCTGCAACTGGAGCCGGAGCATGCCGGAGCGGAGCGGTCTGCACGTTCTGGGATTTCGCCGTAGCTGCCTTGGCCGAAGGAACGCCGTCGAGCGCTTGATTGGAATCGCGGGTCTGTTTCTGCTGCACCGCGTTCATCTTGTTGCGCGTGTTCTGGATGATTTCGGGACTTTGCGCCCAGGCCAGAGCCGCGGTCAGCAGGCAAACGAGAATGGTGCGTTTCATTGTACCCCCCGACGCGCCGCTTGAGTTTGTGCGGCCGGCGTGACCACCGCTTTCTTGGCGCCCTTGCTGGCCGTTGCCGCCGGAGTGGCCGCCTCGATATCGTGGCTGAAATATGTGGTCGCGACGCAGGTCGCCACTACGCTCTCATTCGGCGCGTACTGGTAGCTTTTGCTGGCCTTGGCAGCGCCCGGCTTCTTGGTGGAAGCCACCAGCAGATTCGAGATGTTCACGATGCGCTCCAGCTTGCCGACGCGGTCGAAGAAGCCGAGCATGGAATAGTAGGGACCATCCAGTTGCAGCTCAAACGGCACCTCGGTATAGAAATCCTTGGTGTTGTAGGGCTTTGCCGAGTAGCGCCGGATCTCGACGCCCGCCTTGCGCGCTTCCCCTCCCACCGAGCGCATCAGGCCGTCCACTTCCTTCTCGTCGGGAACGATGCGGCGCTCGATCTCCAGCTGCTGCTTGAGATTGGCGAGCTGCCGCTCCATGTCCGCCAGCTTCGGACGGTAGGCTTCGAGCTCGGCATTCTCGCGCTGCTTGCTCTGCAACGCTTGCCGGGCAGCATCGTTCTGCTCGCGCTGCGATTTGAATACCGTGTAGTAGAGAGCTCCGGAACCGAGGCCCGCCACCAGCACCAGAACCGCCCACAATTTGAAACCCGTCATTTCGCCGAAATTCATGCCGTCCACCTTTACGACTTCGCCTTCTCGCAAGTCAGCGTGAACTCAAATGCCTGCATATCCTTGACAGAATCGTCCTGAACGCTTTCGTGAATTTCGATATTGCGGAAGTAGCCGGTCTTCTGCAGATTGCTGATCAGGTTGGCGACCGCATCGTTGCTCAACGCCATACCGTCAATCGCCACGTTTGCGCCCTGGTCCTGAAGACTGGTCAGCCAAACCGCTTCGGTCGAGTTGACCGTGTCGCCGATCATCGCCAGTAGGTTGACCGGACCGCTCTGCTGCTTGCGCAGTTCGTCGATCACGTCCACGCGCCGCTTGTAGGCATCAGCCTGTTTTTGCCGCTCGAGATATTTGGTCTTGATGTCGGCCAGCTCGCGGTTTTTCTGTTCCGCCTGCCGCATCCGCGCATCGATGTCTGTCTTTTCGCGCTCCAGGCGATACCAATAACCGGCATTGAAAACGCCGGCGATGATCAGCACCACCGCGACCTTCAAGATCGGACCAATCAGGCTGCCGGTATCGAAACTCGGCATACTGACGGCCGGAGCAGCCTTCTTGTTACTGCCTTTCGGTTTTGGGGCACCCAGCAGGTTGATTCGGATCATAGCTTCTCAAAGCTCCTCAGGGCCAAACCCACAGCCACCGCCAATTGACCGGCGTTTTGCTCGACCAGCGCAGCCGCTGGGCCTTCCATCGGCGCCAGCACCTTCTGGAACGGATTGAACAACTCCACCGGCATGGAAAATTCCTGGCGCAACGCCTCCACCAGCCCGGGGACTTTGGCCGACCCTCCGGCCAGGTAGATTTTCTCGATGTGCTCGCCCGCCGCGCTAGCGCGGAAGAAGTCGAACGTCTTCTGGATTTCCAGCACGATGATTTCGGTTACCTGCTGCAGGATCGGCGTCTTCGCGTCATCATGCACGGTGCCGACCTTCTTCCCGAGTTTCAGCGCCTCGGCATCGTCGAAGCTGAGGTCGAGTTCCTTTTGCAGCGAATCGGTGTATTGATGGCCGCCAATCGAAACGTCACGCGGAAACAGCGGCGTCGTTCCTTTGACGATGTTGATGTTCATCACGCTCGCGCCCAGGTTCAGCAAGGCAACCACCTGTGTCGGCGCCGGCTCGTAGTTGTACTCGTAGCAGTTCTGCAGGGCCAGCGCATCGATGTCCACGATAGCCGGTGTCTTGCCCGCCATCGAGAGTACGTTGGTGTAGTTCAGAATCTTGTCCTTCTTGACTGCCACCAGCAGCACGTCCATCTGCGGGCTGGTCGCGTCGTCGGAGAGAATCTGGTAATCGAGATTGACGTCGGCCAGATCGAAGGGACTATGCTGCGCCGCTTCTTTCTGGATCGTCTCGGCCAGTTCCTGATCGCTCATCGAAGGCAAGGAGATTTTCTTCACGATGACGGAGTGTCCGCTCACCGAAGTCGCCACCGCCTTGCTCTTGATTTCGTTCTCGGTAAACAGCTTGGCGATGGTGCTGGAAACTTGTCCCGAGTCGACGATCATGGAATCGACCACCAGGTCGGGAGCAATCGGCTCCAGACCCAGCCGCGCCACTTCCACTCCGGCGCGCGACTTCTTCAACTCCACCGCCTTGATGCTCGATGAGCCCACATCCAGACCAACTATCGTCTTCTCTCCGAATCCAAACATGTGCCCGCCTTCTCTAGCGCCGGCGACTCGCCGGCAAATTGTTTTACTGCTGTCCGGCAGCTTTCACTGCCGCGCGAACTCTGCTCTTTGCCCGCTCCGCCCCGTCGCTTTTTGTCCGCTGCTCGGGAATTTCCATCGACTTCTCTTCCATCCACTGGTCAAGCTTCGATTTCTTGAAGCGCCAGCGGTTCCCCAGCTTGAACGCGGGAATCTTCTGCTCGTTGACGTACTTGTAGAGCGTGTCCGGACTCACTCCCAGGTACTGCGACGCCTGGCGAATGTTCATGACTTCTCGCGAGTCGGCCATAAAGTTCTTTCCCTTCCGCAGAATTGATTTCTCAGAGCCTCTCGTACGGGCCCGCTGAGTAAATTGGGAGAACCAGTTCCCTCATTCCAGAAGCGTGCGAGAGAATTTGGTGTCCCGAGCATATCTCAACCGGAACGAAGGGCATGTCAACGGGAATTTTCGGGTTTTGCTGGGTTTTATGGGTGTTTTCTGGAATTGGGCCGGACAGAAGATGCAGCTGATGTCAATGGAATGTAGTCTAAATCTATATGACTACTATTTGTAGCGGTGTTTACGCGGAATATGCATCAGTCACCCCACACCCAGTAACCAAGGTACTAGAGACGGTACGGAGGTACTTGCACCCGCGCGCAACTTATTGAAAATATTGGGCGATGTACAGGCTTCGTTTGCAAATAATCTGCGCCATAGCCCCACGTCGCCAGACTATTTACAATCCACTTCGGAGTCGCCCTCATGAGATCGATTCGCCGGCATTTTTTCTGTTTGTTTGCGCTGAGCGCGCTTGCCATTTTCGCTTCCCTTCCCGTTTCGGCCGCCGACAGCTCAAAGCTGCACACCGTCTCCATCGACGATCTGCTGAAGGACCTGCGCGGCCCGCAAAAATCGAAGCCGCTGCTGCTTTATGTGGGACCGCATATGCTTTATGCGCAAGCGCACATCCCCGGGTCGGAATTTACCGGGCAAGGATCGACTCCGGAGGGAATCGACGCTTTGCGCCGGCGCGTCGCCTACTTGCGCAAGAAAACTCCGATGGTGCTCTATTGCGGATGCTGTCCCTGGAGCCATTGTCCCAACGTCAACCCAGCGTACGACGCGCTCCAGCAGCTCGGGTTCAGCAACGTCAAGGTGCTCTACATCCCGAACAATTTCGGCACCGACTGGGTGTATAAGGGATATCCCGTGGCCAGCGGCGATTAGCGAATGAAGAAAATCCTGATTGTCATTGTCGTGGCGGCGGCGTTGCTTGCGTGGCTGCGTTTTCATCATCGTTCTGGCTCGCAGGTTGCCCAACTCAGCCCGGCCCCGGATTTTTCCATAACGGACCTCTCCGGACATGCACTCACGCTTTCTCAGTATCGCGGCAAGGTAGTTCTGCTCGATTTCTGGGCGACCTGGTGCGAGCCCTGCAAAATCGAGATCCCGCACTTTATCGAGATGCAGAATAGTTACTCCGGGCAAGGCTTCCAGGTCATCGGAATCTCGATGGACGACGACGAAAAGCTGGTGCGTGATTTCCAGCAACAATACAAGATGAACTATCCGGTGGCGGTGGGAAACGCAAAACTCGCGCAATCGTACGGCGGAATCCTGGGTCTGCCGATTACCTTCCTGATCGATCGCGAGGGCCGCATTTATTCCCGCCACATCGGTCAGACACAGCCGGCGGTTTTTGACGGTGAAGTTCGCCAACGGCTCAGCTTGCGGTAAGTCTCGCTTCTCGCAAACAAAAGCAGCTTGCCGGAACTGGTCCGACAAGCTGCGAGGATACTGGCTTGGGCGTGTACCTACTGTGGCGTGGTCACCCAACTCAGGCGCTGCACGGTCGTGGGGCTGACGAGCGGCGTCAGCGGGTTCACGACTCCCGACGTGGTGACGGTTGTGGATGGGAACCACGGCGGAGCAAAACCGGTCCTGGCGGTGAAGCGCCTGTCAAAATACAGGTTTCGCGTCGTCACCGATATGCCGGAGATGTTCGAGGTGATACGGCCACCCATGATGTTGAGGGTGTTGATGGAGCCCGAGGTCGAGAAGGTGCATCCGCTGCCTGCCCCGGCGCAGGCAGCGCCGAGAGCAGCAATGCTGGCGTCAACCTCCAGGTTCTGGTTGGAATAGGGGCTGCTGAATACGATGTTGCCCGTATTGGTAAACAGACCCAGTACCTGGTTGTGATCGTTGCCGGCAATCAGGGAGTCGGAGGCATCCGCAGTCACCGGCTTCGACTTGTAGAGCAGGTCCCCGGTGATGTCGACATCTCCGTTGGCGGTAATCGTCACCGCAGCCCCGTCCTGAATCGCGGCGACACCCTGGCCTGTCCCCTTCAAACCCGTCACGGTTCCGTCCACGAACAGCATGGTGGCCGGGTTGGGCGGGGAGGTCAACAGATTCTCCGGGACGCCGGAGATGGTCAGGGTTGTGCTTCCCGACCGCACGGTGGTGGTGTTGGCGGCAATGTTCGTCGTAATGGTGGTGGTGGTGCTGCCTTGAGTAATGGCGTAGGTTTGAGTGGGATTGCCGCCCACAGTACCAATGGACAGTACGACGCTGGCATTACCCTTCACGTAAAATCCGCCACCATTCATGGTGTTGACGCAAGGCGGTCCGCCGGTGCACGAGTAGGGCAGGTACACACCGGAGCTAGCTCCGCCCGTTGGATACTGCGTGCCGTTGATGTTCCTGACAGAGTTATGGAGATCGGCATTCGCTACCGCGGGCGGATCCGGGCTGGTGGGGTCGCTACACACATTCGATCCCTCGCCGCAGCCCTTGCCATCCAGCACCGCCCACTCCTGGCTGAAGTTATCGGTCGGCGCGTTGACGTGCGCCTGCCCGGGGGTGAAACCCTGCTGGAAAGTGGGCCGAATGGTTTGCCCGCCATAGGTGTAACTGGTAGCCGGGGACTGTTTACAGGTCCCGCCAAACCAGTAGCCGGCGTTCGCATTCTGCTGGCCAACCGGATCCGTCATGATGTAAGACCCGCTCGTTCCAAACTGCCATTGACCGTTGGTAAACAGGGGACCGGTCAGGGTACCGGGAACCAGCGGTGCGCTGCATGGCTGATAGTTGTCGACGAAATACCCGTACGCGGCGAAGCTGCGGTTCTGGGTTACGGTCGTGTTGGTCTGCGCAGTTATGGTCAGTGCCAGCGATCCATTTTCGGTGGTTGCGACCTGCTGTCCGCGCTGGGCCCGACCCAAAGAACACAAATTGTAGTTGAACTTGTAGTCGTAACTGACGTTCGCTGCCGGCGGCGAAGGATGCTTCACCGGATAGCCCGGGGCGATGACAAAGGAGTTGACGCAGGTTGCGGTATCGGCGAGCTCAAAGTTTTCCGGCCAGGACTGAGCCGCCTGTCCGCCCTGAAGGGCGGTGAAGTTGGCGTAAGTGGTCTTCAGGCTGTTGAGGACGGTGGTCCCGGTGGTGCCCAGCAGCGGCGGGTTGTTGCAGGGCGGCGTTTCCCAATCCACGCACGGAGTCAAGTCGACTTGGGCGGTGGTGAGATTGACGAGTTGCTGGCGCGTGATGTTCATCCCCGAATCGGCTGCGTAGAACGAACCACGATAGTTCCCGTAGTAGCCGTTGATCATCATGTCGGGGCTGACGGTCAACACCATGATCACGCCCAAGGCGCTCATGATGACCAGGAGCAGGAGGGCAAACAGCAGCGCAACACCGCGATTTCCGCCGTGCCGACGCCGGTTGGGGGAAGCCTGCGATTGGGCCGGGATCTCCGCCTGCATGTTGGCGGGAAGATCCTGTGCTCCGGTAATCCACATAGTCAGTCGTATCAGATTGGCCATCATGTTGATTCACCTCTCAATCGTTCATACTCATGTTGCGTGGGTTGACCACCGCAGCAAACCCCTGTACTTCGTAGGGTCCACTGTCGAAACCATTGCGATAGGTGTACGTGCCCCGCCAGTCGGGTGTCGTCCGACCGATCACAGAAAGGCGTATGGAACGAACCAGCGTGAAGTTGAACGCCATGTCGGGATTGCCCAGATTGCTGGCATTGTTGGTGTACGTCGAGGCGTCGTACACATATTGGCCCTGGTCTGCGAAGGTATTGGCACCATTCCAGATGGAGGCGCCCACCTTGAAGCCGATGATCTGGTCCATCACGGTGCGGGGAGTTCCGCTAAGTCCGACCTGCCGCGTCAAGCGCGGATTGCTGGAATCGCTCGTGTTCACCGCGTAAATGACCGGAGAAAGTTTGAGAATCCAATCGCTGCCGCAAAAGCCCTTTACCGTCCGCGAAGGGTTCACCAGGTTCGAGCAGTTGGCCGTATCCGCGAGGTCGTAACAAAGCGAACATGGGCGAGTGCCTTCGCAGCTCGCGATGTTCAACGGATCGTCGTCCGCCGCAGTGAGACCATGTGAGTCCGTGGCGTTGAAGCGAAATTTGACGGCACCGCCTGAAACCACCGCATCGTTATTCAACACCACGCTCGTCATCTGCCCTTGCGTATTCAGGAACAGCAACTGATCGCCATTGTGGTAGTTCGACGCGGTCGCGGCGAGCGTCGAGCCGCTGGCCGCCTGGCCATATGCGGTTCCGGTGGACGTGTCGGAACAAGGGCCGGGAGTGCCGGTGCTATCGGTCGGCTGAATGGGGGGGGTCGAGTCTGCACTGATGATGTTGAGCTGGTCAAAGCAGCTGGGCCCATAAGTGTAGCTATCGGTTTTGCAGGTATCTCCGGCAGCGACCACGTTATTGACCACGGTCACGCCGATCGGCCAGCTGGGCATGTTGGCGGTGGGCAAGAAACCGCTGCCTGCGTTCGCCAGATCGACTTCCATCTGCGCAATCGCACTGCGCAAGGAGAGGTTGAGACCTACCTGCCCGGTCATGGTTTGTGAGGCGAGCTGTTGCTGCCAAAACAAACTGATGGCGGCGCCGCAAATCAACATGAAAACCGCCATTGCGACCATCAACTCGATCAGTGAAAAGCCCTCTTGCTTAGCCTGCGTCGCCGTCATGTCGTGAACTAGTGTTCTTGTTCGCATGTATCAAGGCCTCACAATGCTCATCTGGAAAACTGCCCCGGGCTTGATGGTCTGATCCATTAGCGTGACCAGCACGGTAACGCGCCGGGTGCCCGTCACGGGTTGGTTGGATTCGACCACCCAGCGACGGTGAAAAGTAGTCGTCGGACTGCTGTTGTTCGGACCCGTCGTGGCAATCTGTCCGTCCGGCGAATGATAAGTGGTGTAATACACCGTGCCGCCGTTGTTCTTCGATACCGTCTCGGCGAAACAGCCAGTACTGGAGTTGGGGCAGTCGCCGGTCGCGTTGGTCAGGGTAAGACTGATGTCGTCGTAGTAGGGTATGCTGAGCGACGCTCCCGACGGACAGGTGGTCGTCTGCAGGATATCGGCCGTCAGACTTCCCGCCGACGTCTGACCCGTGGGAACGCAAACCTGTGGGTCGTCCCCATCCCAACGATTCAAGTCTTCCAGTTTTTCCGACGCCAGCGTGGCGGCCACGGACATGTACTTCGAATGCTGAGCGGTCTGCATGGTTCGCATGCCCAGTAGCGCCATTGCCATCACGCCGATGGTTAGAATGGCAATGGCAATGAGAGTTTCTATCAGCGTGAAGCCTTTTTCGGTTCGCCTAAGGTTGTGTGATCCGGACATTGCCGACTCCCGAGACAGAGACTGTATTGGTGGTGAAACCATTGGAAAAAACCAGGGCGCGCGAACCCGCGGTGGCCGTCACTGTGCCATCGGGACTGAACTGGATCGTAGAAGTTGGGGTCATGGTGACGTCGCTACTAGTGGACCAGGGCGTCGCAGCTCCGACGTTGGACCAACTGGCGGAGCAAGCCGGGGGCGTGCCCGTCAGCACCTGAGTCTGCACCTGATAGGTGGTACCGCTGGCGGTAAACGTGATGCTGTAATTGCAACCCGTCATAATGGTCTTATAGCGGGTAGCTTCAATCGCACCTGCCGCCGCGGTCGACGCTTGCGTCAGGTGGTAGGAGCGCCGGTTCCCATATAAATACGGCAGAGCGACGGCGGCCATAATCAGAATGATGGCCAGCGATATGAGCAGTTCCAGCAGACTGAATCCGAATGAACGAAAATTCGCGCATCCGAAGCGGCGCCGTGGCGGGGCTGGGATGTTCGCCAAACGCCACTGCGTCCTTCGAGATAGATCAGTTGAATGCACCATCCGCTCCCTCTAACAATCCTCAGGTAGACAGCCGCAACAGGCGCGACTTCGCCCTTTGCGGCAATTCTTGGACCCTGTCGAAGGATGGCGTCCCGGAAGGGAACGAACAAGATAACTCTGGTACCACAAGGGTAATGAACCCGGACAGGCTCAGCCCGAGTCGCTGTGGTCCAGGGATTAAATGCAACTCGATCAGTCTTTTCGGGACTGCAAGCAAGCTGTTGACCTAAGCAGGCGCGTCCGGCTGCTCCCAGGGTAATCGGACGACGTAGTACAAAAGTTCGAGAAATCCCAGCCGGTGCCCGTCGGCTCAACCGCCTTCCTGTGAAATCCAACCCACGCTCGCGTGAGCGGGATCACTTCCAAATCGCAGCCGTTTCTGTAGGCTGGTCCTTCTGCAAGGAGCGCGTATGAAACTTCTGGTCATTGGCTCGGGCATGATGGGATCGGCGGCCGCCTACGACATGGCGCGGCAGGAGCAGGTGGAAGCGGTCACGCTGGCGGATAGCGATCTGAAACGCGCGAAAGAGGCCGCAGCACGCATCAACCACATTACCGGCATGAAAAAAGTGCGCGCGGTGGAGCTTGACGCCGCCAACGAGAGAGCTGCCAGGCGCCTGATGAAAGGCCACGACGGCGTGCTCTCGGCGGTCCCCTACCGTTTGAATCTGGGCTTGGCGCAGGCGGCCGTCGACGCCGGCTGCCACTTCGCCGATCTCGGCGGCAACAACACCGTCGTGCGCCAGGAGCTTGCACTGGCAAGAAAGGCGGACAAAAAACACGTCGGGCTGGCGCCCGATTGCGGCCTGTCTCCGGGGATGGCTTCGATTCTTGGCGGCGAACTGGTGCGGCGGCTCGGTGGACACGCCGAGGCCCTCAAGCTCTACGTCGGCGGTCTCCCCGAAAAGCCGATGCCGCCATTCCACTATCAACTCGTCTTCTCCGTGGAAGGCTTAATAAATGAGTATGTCGAGCCGGCGCGCATCCTGCGCAAAGGCAAGCTCACCACCATCGAGCCGCTGACCGAGCCGGAAGAATTCCACATCGAGGGCTTCCCTGCCTTGATTGCGTTTCATACTTCCGGCGGGACCTCGACCATGCCGGAAACTTTTGAAGGCGCGGTGGGAGAATGCTTCGAGAAGACGCTGCGCTATCCCGGGCACTACGATTTGCTGTGCGAGTTGAAAGAACTGGGGATGTTTTCCAACGAAAAACTGCGCGTCAATGGGACGGAGGTGGCGCCGCGCGATGTCCTGTCAAAGGTATTCGAGGGCAGGCTGGCGGGAACAGGCCCGGATGTCAGCATTATGCGGATCGAGGCGCACGAATCGGTGCGCGCGCCGGGTGTCCGCGGCTTGCTGGGCGGCAAGCTGAAAGGCCGGGTCGCCAGCTTCACCATGGTCGACCACTACGATCCCAAGAGCGATATGAGTTCAATGATGCGGACCACCGCGTTTCCCGCCTCGATCGTTTTGCAGATGATGTGCTCGGGTGCAGTCGAGAAACGCGGCGACGTTCTCCAGGAACGAGACATTCCCGCGGAGTTGTTCTTGAAGGAGATCGCCGAGCGCGGGATCAAGATCGAGTACAAGATCGAATAGGGAAGAGCGAGTTGGGACGCCTAACGACGCAGCTGCAGGGGCTCAATTCCCGTTACCGCGTGATGACTCTCACCGCACATCACCACGTGATCCCCTTCACTGACAACCTGTAATCAGGAACCGACAATTTTGGTGTAAATTCGCTCGCCTCGCTAATGAGCACTCCTCGGAGGAGAACGAAACGAAACTCTGCTCATCGCTCATCCTGGATTGTGAGTGCAAGTTGGCGCTGCGACTGCTGGGCGAGGTAATCCATGAGGCCGACCGTCAGACTGCTGCGAGATGAACTTAGGGACCAGATAATCGCCGAAGCGCGGGAAGTGATGTGCAAGCTGGGTATTGAGATTCACAACCCAGGCATACTTAGCCTGCTTGCCGATCATGGCGCCCAGGTGGATCCGAACACCTGCTACGCCCGTTTCACAGATGCCATCATCGACAAGGCGCTTGCCGCTGTCCCCCACTCTTTCAAGCTCTTCGATGTTCTGGGGAAGGAAACCCACGACTTCCGCGACGACAATGTCTACTTCACTCCCGGTTCGACGTCACTCAATATTCTGGATGAGCAGACCGGCGAGATGCGGCGTCCCACGACGGCGGACTACATCCGCTTCGTTAAATTAACCGAGGGCCTCGAGCACATCGCCTCGCAAAGTACCGCCCTGATTGCCGCCGATGTCCACGAGAGTATTTCCGACAGCTACCGGCTCTATCTGAGCCTGCTGTACGGTGAGAAGCCGGTCGTCACCGGCGCCTTCACGGTGGAATCGTTTGAGGTCATGAAGGACATGCAACTCGCCGTGCGCGGCACCGAACCGGCGCTACGGGCGAAGCCGCTGACCATCTTCTCCGCCTGTCCCACGGCGCCGCTCAAATGGACCGAGGTGACCAGCCAGAACCTGGTTGATTGTGCGCACTGGATGATCCCCGTGGAATTGATCTCGATGCCGCTCTCCGGGTTCATGGCGCCCGTCACGCTGGTGGGCAGCCTGATTCAGCAAACCGCCGAGAACCTCAGTGGCGTGGTGATCAGCCAACTGGTGAATCCGGGCGCGCCCATGCTGTGGGGCGGGTCGCCCGCCATCTTCGACTTCCGTTTCGAGACCACTCCCATGGGCGCGGTGGAAACCATGATGCTCGACTGCGGCAACAGCGAAATCGGCAAGCGCCTCGGAATTCCCACCCAGAGCTACATTGCCTTCAGCGACGCGAAACAATTGGACGCGCAAGCTGGGCTGGAATCGGCGATGGGCGCCACGCTGGCGGCGCTCTCGGGAATCAACAACATTTCCGGCCCGGGAATGCTGGACTTCGAAAGCTGCCTGAGCCTGGAGAAACTGGTCGTCGACAATGAGATTTGCGGCATGATCGACCGGCTGTTGCGCGGCATTGAGCCGCACGAAGACTTCCCTTCCATTCCCCTGTTCGAGGAATTGCGGAACAAGAAGCAGTTGCTGATCGCCCCTCACACGCGCCGCCACTTGCGCGAAGAGATTACGTTCCCGGGACCGGTCATCGATCGCGCCAACCGCGAGCGCTGGGCCGAGGACGGGCGATTGACGTTAGGGAAACGCGCCGCTCAGGAAGTTGAACGAATGGTCGCCGCCTACAAACCTTCACGTCTGGCGGAAGAGACAAAGCGCGAACTGACGCGCCTCATGCAACGAGAAGCCCAGCGCTACGGGATGGAGAAACTGCCAGCACGGGAGCAAGAGCGAGTACAAGAGCCAGTAGCGAGTTGAGATGTGGGAGTGGCCCAACGGAACAGGGGAAGTGCGGTCAATGAGCGCTGTCTGCTTTTCCCAATAGCTGCGCCGTCGAAGGGGAAATTAAGCAGCTCCCCGCGTAAAGTGTCGCTGTGAGGATAAATACAACTATTAGCGTCGTCCTACTTACGCTCGCAGCGGGGGTTGCGCCGGGACAAACTGCTCCATACCGAGTTGTAAACGGGCAGACCGATTCCGATGGTTTCCCCATTTCGGCCGCCAGAATCTGCGTCGGCTCAGCGAACACCGAGCAATGTTACTCTCCTCCAGCGCCTAAGCCGCCGTCACCTCCGTTCGGCCTGAACGCGACAGCTACGGACTTGAAACTGGCCACTGGGGTGAGCCTGATTGTGTTTACCGCAGAATCGTCCATTGGCGGTAGCGGCAGCCTGACCAACATCGCGTTGCTCGCAGATCGCAACGGACAGTTGATAGATCTGCTACCTAACATCACAGTGACAAACCAGTCCGAGTACCGTTTTTGGAATCTACCAGCAATTTCTGGAATGCCCATCCTGACGACGGCGGATTTTGTGTGGGGCCAAGTTGAAACGCACTTCTCGTCGCATCGATACCGCATCACAAGCTACGTTTATCACAAGCAGGGTGGACGTTACGTTCAGCTGGACGAATACATCACACAGAAGAGATATGCCGGACTCGACGACGCGAACGAGATTAAGGTCTTGGAGCCGGAGAAGGCAACGATTCTCCACAGACTACGGTCGCCTTCACGGTAATTGACGCAACTCCGATAACGCTCAGAACCGCCCTCAACCGTCTCCGATCACATCAGTCGCCCAACTCGCGACCCGCAACTCGCCCCTCGCTACTCCGTCTCTCCCACCACCGTAATCTTCGTATCCGCCCGGAACTTCTTGTAGTCGTGAAAGGTTTGCTCCACGTCCGCATTGAATCCCTTAAATAGCGCCAGCCTGCCGTCCACATGAAATTGCACTTCCTTCGGCAACCACACTTCGTCATTGACGCGAGTCGTCTCGATCATCACGTGAGCGCCTTTGTGCAAGCGCGCCAAAACCCAGCCGAACGAGAGATCGTCAATCGCTGTCATGTCGAGATTCACCCACTGCAGCTCTGCTTTGTCGATCCAGATGCGGCCCTTGAACTTCATCATGAGCTTCGCCTCTTTGCGCTTGGGCTCGTAGCCGGCGTGCGGATCAGCATCGAGCACCCACGTGTCGCGGCCTCCGATCGCTTCCGAATCGAGCAGGCGAAAATTGAAGGCGTCGGCCACTTCTTTTACAAACTCCCGA
>Ga0335081_10009203_pt1 | contig 15877 bp, 13 predicted proteins | sample Lox_Sample_35_FD_206713 | JGI IMG/M metagenome (GOLD analysis project Ga0335081, IMG submission 206713) | Soil microbial communities from Loxahatchee National Wildlife Refuge, Florida, United States - Lox_Sample_3.5 | ecosystem: Environmental > Terrestrial > Soil > Wetlands | place: USA... | reverse complement strand
AAAAACAGACTGGAATGAAAGCCCCACCTCGCGCAAAATCCAACGTCGCCCCGGTGTCATTTCCTTTTGAGGCAACGACCCTGACACCGTCGCTTCGCTCGGTGTCATTTCTTTATGAGGCAACACGATATAAGAGGTCTTCTTCCGCGAAACGCTTACTCGTCTGAGTTTGGGCGCATCCGAGCACTGCCGCCGGTGTAGAGCCCGCTGTCCCCAGCGGAGTATTGGGACCGTCCAGCCGGATGCTCTGGGCACAGCGCATCCTATATCAACCACGACAATCAATGGCGGCAGAATCAAGAGCGTCCACTGAGTTCTAACCCAATTTGACTGATTGTCATTCCCGTGCCGAATGGTATCATCACGCGACCAATTTCTGAGGCTTTATGTCGAAACAAAGATTAGGGGAAGCGTTAGTTCGCGAGAAACAGGAAGAGACCGCGCTGCGCAGTTTGGGGCGGGGACGCCGCAGAAAATCCATGAAAGATCCTATCTTCGCCACCGCTCACGAACTGGCAACCGCAATCCGTGAACGACAGATCTCGGCCAGTGGGGTGCTGGAAGCGCATCTGGCGCAGATTGCCCGTCACAATGCGACGCTCAACGCCATCGTCACGCTCAATGAAGAGCCAGCGCGCAAACGAGCCCGGGAAGCCGATGCCGCGCTAGCCCGTGGTGAAGTTTGGGGTCCTCTGCATGGCGTACCGGTGACGATCAAGGATTCGTTTGCCACGGCCGGACTCCGCACCACGAGCGGTTATCCACCCTTGGCCGACTACATTCCTGCGGAAGACGCGACCGTGGTCGCGCGCCTCAAAGCGGCCGGCGCCATCGTGCTTGGCAAAACGAACCTGCCAGTGCTTGTCCAGGGTTTTCAAAGCGACAATCCGATTTTTGGACGTACGAACAATCCCTGGGATCTGACGCGTACGCCGGGCGGCTCGACCGGTGGCGGTGCGGCCGCTCTCGCGTCCGGAATGTCGCCGCTGGAAATCGGCAGCGATTACGGTGGTTCGGTGCGGATTCCGGCCCATTACTGCGGACTGTTCTCGATCAAACCCACCGAACGCCGTGTGCCGCTCACCGGTCATATTCCCGAATTGCCCGGCCAGCCACGCAGCGTTCGGCATGTCGCCACACCGGGGCCGCTCGCACGGTCGGTCGAAGATTTGAAAATCGCCTTACAGTTGATTGCCGGCCCGGATCTCCAGCAACCAGACATTCCTCCCGTGTCGTTTCCGTTCCTGCTGAGGCCGCCGCTCACCGAATTGCGCATTGCTTGGAGTGACAGCTTCGGCGGTCTGCCGATCACTCGTGACACGCGAGCGGCGATGCACGGATTGCTCGCTCGATTGGATGAGGATGGGTGCGCCGTTGAACAATGTACGCCGGATGGGTTCGATTTCCCCGGCCTCTGGGAAACCTACGGTGAATTGCGTCAGTGCGAAATCGGTTCGGCGATGACGCCAGAACTCGAAGCCGAATGCGCGGCCAACTTCGGGGTTAGCCCTACCTCCGAAGACCCCGAGATGCGTGGCATGGCTCGCCGGCTGAACGCTACGCTGAAACAGTATGCGGAAACGTTGACGACGCGGGATGCGTACGTTGCGACGGCGGAACGTTTCCTTGCGTCGTGGGATGTGTTCGTGTGCCCGGTTACGGTCGGCCCGGCGTTTCCCCATTGCGCTCCTGGCACTCCGATCGATGTGGATGACCAGAAGGTGCCTTACCGCTTGGGCGGGACCGGTTACACCAGCCCGTTCAACCTGACCGGGAACCCTTCCGTCGTCATTCCGCTCACGCGCTCGCAGGAAGGGCTTCCCATCGGCGTGCAATTGGTCGGTCCGCGCTGGAGCGACATGAAATTGCTGGCGATCGCGGAGGCCATCGTCGAATTCACCGGCCCATTCCAGCGCCCACCGGGATATTAGGATCAGAACAAATGCGAAGCACGAAATCCGAAACTCGAAACAAATGCTGAAAGCCCGAAGCGGCAATTACCAAGACTCGGCAGATTGCGTTCTTTTCGGATTTTGGATTTGCAGGATGCGAATTTGTTTCGTATTCCGAAATTCGGATTTCATTAGGAGGAACTTATGCCAACCCCGCTTTTCTTAGTCACTGCATTTTTGATGGGCGTCATCCTCTCGGTTTATCTGCCGATGAACAGTTCCGCGTCACGCTATCTTGGCTCGTCGATCGCCGCATCGTTCAGTTTCTTCGTTGTCGCAACAGCAACCTGTTTGTGCATCTTGCTGGTTTCCGGTCAGCAACAATGCCTCACCAAACTCAAAACCGTGCCGCCGTATCTGCACATTGCCGGTATCATCAGCGCGTTCTTTATTATCGGCACGACGTTCCTCGTCCCGAAAATCGGTGCGCGAACGTTCTTCATCCTATTGGTATCCGGCCAAATCCTGATGGCTATTGTCATCAGCCATTTCGGCCTGCTGGAATCGCCGCAGGACCCGGTCAATCTGAAGAAGTTGGCCGGTGCGCTTCTGGTAATCGCCGGCGCGGTGTTGTCGGTGCGCTGACGCAACGCAGTCTTACCGGCAGAGCTTCACTTTTCGTAGGCTATCCTGGTGCCGGTCGAATTTGTTCGCGTTGAGTCTACAAGCCTATGACGACAACACCTGCCTTGCATTTCGCCGCGACGCGCTGGACGGTAGTGCTCACCGCCGGCCAAGGTCAGGCGGGGGCGCTAGAAGAGTCGTGCCGGACGTATTGGTATCCACTTTACGCTTACGTGAGCCGGCGCTGCTATGACGCGCACGAAGCCGCAGTCCGGCTGAAGCGGAGGAGGAAATACGGCGTCTTTTCGCCGCATTTGTCCGTAACCTTTCTCCCGTTTTGCTTCTGTAACGGGTAGGAAGGATTGCTCAGCTACGCCCGACGAGAAGCGATGCGGCGAATGTGGGGGATGCCGGCTGAGTCACCGCAAGGACTTTGCCCGGCGTGCTTGCTCAGCCGCCACCGCTTTGCTCAGGAACAGGGTCGGAAAAATCTTCTTGGCGGTAATAATTCTTCCATCCACTGCGACTAATCAGATAAAGGCCCAAACACTTATGCAAACACATGGCTCTATCGAATTGCGCTCATCGCTTTGTTTTTGGAAGGTACCTCCTGTACGCGAATTTTTGCTGATCTTCGCGGTTTTCGCGGCAGCGCTTCTCTCCATCGAGGCTGCGTCGGGACAAGGGACGGACCGTTACACGAAAGTCGCCAACCGGCTCGTCGAGTTGATCAACACGGGCGATTACGCCGGCATTCAGGCCAAGTTCAACAAGGAGATGGACGTGGCGTTGCCGCTGGATCAATCAAGTGCATTCTTCAAGGGGCTGACACAGCAGATGGGAAGAATTCAGAGGCTAGGCGAGCTGCAGCCCGACGGCGAGGCGATGGTTTTTCCCGCGGAGTTTGAAAAAGGCACGCTCGACATGAACATCGCACTGGACAGTCGTGGGCTGATCGCGGGGCTTAGCTTCACACCGCACGAGAAGACGAAACCAGAACCGGCCAAGGGCATCGAAGCCATTTGGAGGAAACACGGCGTGCCCGCGCTCGCGGTGGTGGTGACGAAGGACGGACAGATTTGCGATCGCGCCGCCGTCGGAGTCGGCAAACTCGGCGACCTCACGCCGGTCACGACGAACGACGTGTTTCACATCGGCTCCTGCACAAAGTCCATGACAGCCACGCTCGCGGCAATGTTCATTGAGCAGGGAAAACTGCGCTGGGACACGACCATCGCGGAAGTGTTTCCCGAATTGAAAGGTAGGATGGACAAGCAATACGAAACGGTGACGGTTGAGCAGTTGCTGCATCATTGCGGCGGTGTGCCCCGCGAACCGCCGTCCGCCGCCTGGGAACGCGCGTGGAAGGAAATCGGCACGCCCGTCGAGCAGCGGCGTGAATTTATCGAAGCCGTCCTGCTCGCGCCGCCTGCCGTCGCGCCGGGAACGAGGGTGATTTATTCCAACCAGGGCTATGCCATCGTCGGCGCGATGCTCGAGAAAGTCTCCGGCCGGGACTTTGAATCGCTCATGACGGAAAAGCTGTTCAAGCCGCTGCACATGGATTCCGCAGGTTTCGGCCCGCCCGGGACCAAGGACAAGACCGACCAGCCGTGGGGACATGTCCATCAGCTGTCCAAGGCGCTCCCCATGCAGACGGACAATCCACCGGTCATCTCGCCCGCCGGCCGCGTACATTGCTCGTTGGACGACCTCGCCCGGTACGCCATGTTTCATCTATAGCGCGGGACGAACGGGTTGTTAAAGCCTGAAACGATGGCGAGGCTTCATGCGTCACCGGCTGGCGTGGAGATCAAAAGCTCGATGGACGATTACGCTTGTGGCTGGGTGCGCTTGAAACGCGGCTGGGCCGGCGGCATGGCGTTGTGGCACAACGGCTCGAACACCATGTGGTATATCGTGATGTGGCTTGCGCCGGAGAGAAACTTCTGTGTCATCGCCGCGACCAACGTCGCCGGTGACGACGCGGAGAAAGCCTGCGATGACGCGGCGGTGGCGATGATTGAAAAGTGGTTGCCCGGGAAATAAACTTTGATTCATGTCGGCGATTTGGACTGGGTGATTTTATTCAGTCCGAATTGCGAGAATTCTGCGGCTCAAGATTCTCTTAGTGGGGAAACAACAGGGTCGAAAAACCTATTTCCGTCGGTAATAATTCGGTATTCCGCTGCGACTAATCAAATAAAGGCCCGGAATTGAATTCGACGCCTGCCGACGAGCGCAAGTTCCTGGAGTTGGTGGATGAGAATCGAAACAGAATTCTCAGGGTCTGCCGCGCGTATTCATGGAATTCGGCTGACCGCGATGATTTGTACCAGGAGATCCTGTTCCAAATCTGGCGGGCGTTGCCCGGGCTGAAAGAAGACGCGTATGCGAACACCTGGCTCTATCGCGTGGCCATCAATACAGCGATTTCATTTGTCCGCAAGAGGTCATCAGGGTCTGACCGCGTCGTCCAGTTTGAAAACGCCGAGCTCACGCGTACGATTGAATCGCAGCAGGCCGCGGAAGTAAGCACGGACGAGCGCATGGTAAACCTTTACAACGCTATCTACCAACTGGACCCACTCGAAAGGGCGCTGATTACACTTTTCCTGGAGGACTTCACCTACGCACAAATTGCCGAAGCCACGGGCATCAGCGCCAATCACGTCGGGGTCATGTTGCATCGCGCCAAGAAGAAACTTTCCGGTCTGATGAAGGACGCGCCCAAATGAATGACGACGAGCTAAAGAAACTCTGGCAACAGCAACCTCTGGGGGATCCCCCGTTGGGGGCGCAATTGATGACTGCCATGCAAAAGCAAACGAGCCAGCTTCGCCGCAGCTTGCTGTGGCGTGACGTGCGTGAGCTCGCGGCGTGCGTCATCGTCGGTGTCATTTTTGGGATTTACTATTTCACCGTCCACGCGCCGGTTGCACGTCTCGGCGCTTTGATCACCGTTGCCGGTGCCATATTCATCGCGTGGAAAACCCTTCACGCTCGTCGTGCTACGCCGACGGCGAAACCCGATGCGACGGTCGTTGAATCGCTGCGTGCGGAACTACACTCCGTTCGCACTCAATCACAATTGTTGCGGTCGGTTGCGTGGTGGTATTTGCTTCCGCTTGCGATTGGCGTGATCATCTTCGTTTGGGGAATGCCGATCACCAATCTTGTTTTCTATTTTGTTTTCAATATCAGCTTCACGCTGTTTTCGCTTTGGCTCGACGTGAAAATCTATCGGCTCAATCAGTGCGCGGTGTCCGAACAACTCCTTCCGATCGAAAGGCAACTGGAATCGCTGCTTCGTTCGGCCGAAACCGGCGAGCCGGTTGATGAAACGCACGTTGCCAGTCTGCGCCCCATCGTTCTCTCGATGGAAGCCGCCGACAAAGTTAAACCTGTTGAATTCAAGGTTGATTTTTGGCAGCTCGCGCTTTACGGCGTGCCCGGAATTGTTGGGATTTGGTTCTTCTTGATGGTCGGCCTGACCGTGGGCAGTGGAGGTTGGAAGACCAAAGAGCCGGCCGTGGAGACGTTCCCACCGGCCGTTCGCGCTGAAGAAACCAATCGCTACTCTGTCGTCGCTCAAAAACTTGTTGATCTGCTCAACACTGGCGATTACGCCGCTGTGCAAAAGCTGTACGATGCCAACATGACCACGGTTTTTCCACCGAAGGAAACAGCCGATTTTTACACTCGGCTCGCCAGGGGATTCGGCAAGATCGACAACATCGAAGGCCTAACCGGCAAAGGTTTCCGCGGATGGACCGCCTTCCGTCTGCATTGCCAGCGCGGCGAGTTGACGATGAGCCTGGCGCTGGACGCCGACGACAAGATCGCGGGAATCTATTTCAAGCCCGTGCCTCTCACTTACAGCGAATGGCCCGTCCCGCCAATCGAATGGCTTGTCCCCCGAATCTTCAGTTGGAGGCATCTGGTTTGGCTTCCAGCGTTCTTCCTGGCCGGGTTGTTATATTCCTGGCTGTTGCAGAAAACGACCGAGAGAGCCGTGGGGATCAGCGCTCTGGGGATTCATTTGCATAAAGGGCAAAACCTCATTCTCTGGGACGAAATTAAAGAGGTTCGGCCATTCAAGCTTCTGAATATTCGATCTCTGTGGCTGATCAGAGAATCAGGCGAAAAGACGCTCATGCGCTGGACTGGCTTGGAACGACATTCTGACTTGAAGACGGCGGTGGAAAGTTTTGCCCCGGCAGACCATCCAATACGCAAACACCTGTCTCTGCTGAGACGAAACTAATGTGGGCGGCGCAACGGAACAGGCAGACCGGAGGAACGAAACGAAAAGGAGCAATTGGATCAACATAGGCGCAGACGCGGTGGTGGTGTTATCTTCCAATTGGGCATGGTGAGCATGATCGACTATTCGAAAGAAGGGATTCGATGAATCTGAACGCAAACGGTGTGCGATTTGGCGCGACGGCTTTGTGTCTTCCACTTTCGTTGTTCATTCTAACTGCGGAGAAGGTCCCGGCGACCGAACTTCCCATCGCCAACGACCGTGTTGAAGTCTTCCGTATGGGAAACGAGCAGGCCATTATCAACCGCTTCGCCCAGGAGCGGACGGACAAACCGGTTTCGGGACAGTTTTCAAACAGTTTGGATCACGCGTTTGCGTTGTTGACCGCCAAGGCATATCCAAAGCCGGATGTCACGCGGCTATCGCGGGCAGCGATCACTTCTCTCTGTGAAGAAGTCGAGCGGCTGACAGGCGGCAAGATCAGCGCGAATCAGCGGGATGCATGGGCCTTGGCCGCTTCTGGAACGCAGGGTTTTGATTCCGTTCTCAAAGATCTCGCGGCACTCGACCCAAAACCGGCCGACCAACAGCGGGTAATCGAAGCGGGATTGAACGGCATGCTCAAAGCCTCGGGTTGGGATTACGCGTGCGTCCTTTCTCAAGCCCAAGCCGACGAAATGAAGAAAATGTCACAAGCTCGCGAGACTCCGGCGGCGGAGAGGGGCGTCCTCGGACTGAAACTCGACGGGTGGCCCGTGGTCGAAGCGATCCCCAACGCCCCGGCAGCTAAAGCGGGGGTGCGGAACGGTGATGTGGTGGTGGGAGTAAACGGCGAGGATATTGCGAGGGTCAAAACCGCAGCGGACGCGGTGAAAATCCTCCAAGGTCCTCCCGGCGGAATTGTGAAACTCACGGTGAAGCGCGAAGGAAAAACCCTGGGTTTTGAAGTGACGCGCGCCTCAATCGCTACGAGTGCGGTCGAGGCAAGGGAAGTGGAGCCGGGAGTTTTGCTCATCAAGATATCGACATTCGAGGGATCCGGCATAGCCGCCACCGTTAACCGGTTCATCCACACGCGGCCCACGAATCAGGAGTCTGTTGTTATCCTTGATCTGCGTGACAACCCAGGTGGCCGACCGGAGGAAGCCAACGGTGTTGCCGACATCTTCCTAGACAGCAAACTACTCGAGATTTGCCAGTTTCGAGACGGCACCCGTATCGCATTCAAATCCAATCCGGGCGCTGTGGGTACTCGCGTAATCCTCCTGACGAACAAGGGGACGGCAAGCGGGGCGGAAATGCTGGCCATGGCGCTGCACGATTATTCCCGAGCAATCATCGTTGGGGAGAAAACGTGCGGGGCTTTGTTCGGAAAAGACATCGAGGAGCTATCCGGCGGGCAGACAATCGTCTTCCGCATGGAACCGACGGTGCTCTCGCCGTCCGGCCATGACTACTCGCTGACCGGCATTCCACCAGACGTGAAGGTCTCCGATTCGCAGAGCAAAGAAAAGGATGAGATTCTGGTTCGCGCACTCGCACTTGCTCGCGGAGAACGGAGTAAGCAACAATAGGGAACGTAAAGAAGAAGGAGTGCTATGAAGAAAGACTTTGCGATCGCTGAACTTACGACATTGGACCACTCGCTATGAATGAAGTATTAATTGGTGGAATCGAGAAGCGGGAGATCGTCATCGCCGATTACGATCCGCGCTGGCCTCAGAAGTTTCAGAAACACGCCGAGATCCTCTCGCAAACCCTGGGCAGCAAGGCGCTCGCAATCGAACACGTAGGATCAACTTCAGTGCCGGGGCTGGCGGCGAAGCCGATTATTGATATTCTCGTCGCGGTACAGGATTCTGGGCAGGAAGATTCGTACCTTCCCGCCTTGGTGAAGGACGGGTATGTCCTGCGGGTTCGCGAACCCGATTGGCATCAGCACCGGATGTTCAGGACACCAGAACTGGATGTTCACGTGCATGTCTTTTCGGCCGGCTGTGTGGAGATCAGCCGGCAGATCGCCTTTCGCGATCGTCTTCGGAGCAACGCCGAAGACAGACTGCTTTATGAGTCCGTGAAGCGGAGACTCGCAAAAGATGATTGGCCCGACATGAACGCCTATGCCCGGGCGAAAAGCGAAGTGGTTGAACAAATCATCGCTCGGGCCTCTTGAGCATGACGGACTATACAGATGCTGCGGAGACTTACGACAACACTCGGACGTACTCGGACGAGGTGATAGATCGCTTCCGCGCCGGCGTTGCGCTGACTCCGTCCACTTGTGTCCTCGATTTCGGCTGCGGCACCGGTAACTACCTTTCCCGGATCTACGAGCGTTTCGGTTGCCAGTGCTACGGGGTTGAACCCTCCGATGCCATGCGGAACAAGGCTCAATCGAAGACGGGCTCATTGGAGATCGTGCAGGGCGATCACCTCGCGATACCGCTCCCGTCAGAGCACTTTGATTTCTGTTACATGACCGACGTTATTCACCACGTCCCGGACGTTCTGTCGATGTTTCGGGAGCTGCTTCGGGTTTTGAAAGCAGGAGCCGTTCTGTGCGTCGTCACTGAGTCCTACGCGCAAATCGACGCCCGCAATCGCTACTTCCCTTCGTTGGCGGTCAACGAGAAACGCCGGTATCCTGATATCGGGGAAATTTCTGCTCGTGCCAGCGAAGTTGGCTTTTGCGTAACTGCCAGGGAGGTCCTCTCCTCACCGGCGCGCTGCATCTCTGAGGATTTTCTTCGCAACGTCGCCGAAAAAAACTGGTCGATGTTCCGATTGCTTTCAGAAGACGAGTTCACCAGCGGGCTTCAAGCGTTGCAGCACGATCGGGGACTCTCGTTTGAATCTCCCGGCGCCGGCGAGACGTTTCTTTGGTTTCGCAAACCCGTCTGAGCAGACGATGAGCCGTGCCGCCGTATCTGCATATCGCCGGCATCATCAGCGCGCTCTTCATTGTCGGCACGACCTTCCTCGTGCCAAAAATCGGTGCGAGAACGTTCTTCATCCTACTGGTATCTGGCCAAATCCTGATGGCTATCGTCATCAGCCACTTCGGCCTGCTGGAATCGCCGCAGGACCCGGTCAATCTGAAGAAATTGGCCGGTGCGCTTCTGGTGATCGCCGGTGCGGTGTTGTCCGTGCGATAGGCAAGGTGCGCCGGCGGCGCGCAATGCCATACCCGAACGTGTTCGCCGAAGTCTTGACGGAGGAGGATTACCCAGCCTTGGCGGATTGAGAACGCGTGGATTGGTCAGAGGTTCTGGTGGGCTTCCCGGCACCCGAATTCGCACTCGACTCGAATAATACATGGCACTACCATGTATCTACCATGAAACGCGACGAGTTCGCGAGGAACTTGGCAGCGGGAACGTACGATCTGATTGTGCTCGACGTGCTGCGTGACGGACCGAGCTACGGCTATGGAATTCGCAAGCGCATCTTCAAGCAGTCCAAATACACTCTCAATTGGCAGGATGGCACAATCTATCCGGTCCTCCGTCACCTGGAGGAACAGGGTTTGGTCACCAGCGCGTGGCAAGGTCCAACGGCCGGTCGCCAGCGCCGCTACTACGGGCTGACCTCCCGTGGTCAACGCGCGTGGGCGGAACAACGTCGGCAGTGGCGCGCTTTCACCCGCGCTGTGAACGCGGTCCTCACCCTGCGTTCCTAACACGAAAGAACGTGAAATACCGACAAACCGTAGCGTGGTCAGGGATCGCTGTCTGTGCGACACCCCTTAATGGATCTTTGCTCGTGAAGCTCTACCACGGCGAGGTCCATGCAAACGCGTTCCGCACCGAGGATGACCTGCAACCGATGATACGTGGTAATGCCATGCATCAGGGTATCGGGAGCAACGCGTCCAGCCGGCCTTCGACGTTGATTTACTATGCTGCAGGCACGGCTCGTCTGCCAACTCGTCCGTCAGCTTGTCCGCCGCAGTCCCGAAAGCTCTCAGGGCGAGGCGTGCCATGATGCAGTAGTCGGAAGTCATGACAATGACGGATTATGCGCACTTTCCCGATTGAGCGCAGGGGGTTGCCGTCCATGAAACTGTAAACTGAATTCAAGTTTCATGAATTGAGGCCGACTCGACCCGGAGGTCGGCGCGCGAACGTTCTTCATCCTACTGGTATCTGGCCAAATCCTGATGGCTATCGTCATCAGCCACTTCGGCCTGCTGGAATCGCCGCAGGACCCGGTCAATCTGAAGAAATTGGCCGGTGCGCTTCTGGTGATCGCCGGCGCGGTGCTGTCGGTGCGCTAGGGGGTGCAAGCTGGCGTGTACTCCCGCCGTCGGGGCAACTCGTCTGTTTCGAGGATTGCTGTAAGCTTGAATGCGCCGATTCGCGGGGATTGTCGAAAAGCGATTGAGTGATTACACTTCGCGTCATGGCAAAGAAGGTAATACCGGCCCCCAGCAAACCATCCGCCGTGGTGAATATAGATTTGGAGTTTGATCCAGGTGTGCATGGAAAGAAATGGGTAGCGTGCTTTGACTGGTTGGGATTCAAAAACTATGTGCGACAGGCCGGTGTCACAAATGTGTTCTGCGACATGAGATGGTGCATCAACGAATTGGCATATCATGGGCAGTTGCTCAATGTGGAGTTCGCGTGGTTTTCGGACACTTTTCTCTACCACACGCATGACGGTTCTCGAGAATCATTTTGCGCTATAAGCCAAGCTTCGGAGTGGTTCTTTGACGAGGTCGTTGATTCGGGTATTCCTTTGAGAGGAGCGCTAGCCTTTGGAGACATTTACGTGGACAAGTCTAACCACGTATTTCTTGGCGAGGCATTCGTAGATGCATACGAATACGGTGAGAGGTTCGACTGGGTAGGTTTCGCACTGCACCATTCAGCATTGGATCGAATGGCGGAATTGGGGCAGCCGGTAAGCGAGCTATACTATGAGCGACAATGCGCGCCCTTTAGGGATCGGAACGCAGCGAGACTCAAACTAGAATCCGTTGTGGCCTATGGGATCGGACAATCGTCAGCCCTGCCGGTCGTGGGTGGCAATCCATATTTGCACTCAGTGAAAGCGATGCACGATGCAATCACGAATAGGCGCCACAGGAAAAAATACCAGCATACAATCCAGTTCAACGAGCATTTTGATAATCCAAAGCATCCCGTTCACATCATTTCACGTGCTGCGTCGAAGGGAAAAGGAGAACGTCCTGCATGACCAGCCCAAGAAGACTTTGATCTGCAGGTGCCCTGAGGTGAGATTGGTATGCGCCGCTCTGTCTATCCTGCGCGATCACGGGAAGATTCTCAGTATCGCTAGACTCTGCGGCAGTCAATCAGGCCGGGTTTTGAGCCATGGACATCGAGTTTAGCTGCAAGAAATGCGGTCAGCATTTGGTGATCGACGAAGCGGGCGCCGGTTTAAGCATTCAGTGCCCAACTTGCGGTGTGAAACTAGACGTGCCGAAACCAGCGCTGCCGTCGCCAACGCCTAATGCAATGCCTAGATCGAGGGATCTTTACAACGAATCTAGGGATTTGATTTATGAGCTTCGCGTAGAGGATGCAATTCGAGTCTTGGATCAAGCTGACGAAGCGCGGGCACGAGAAAGGGGGTACCCGTCTGGCGGCACCCTCAACAGCTGCGATCCGAAACTGAACACCGGCTCTGGCTTGGAGGTAACAATCGGCATCAGTAATTCAAGGCGGTATGACACTACTTCAGCTCAAAGTGTGATCGATGTGGCGAGGTGGGCCGTCGGAAGGTCAATCGAGAACCTAATGCCCAAGGAAGAACAAGAGCTTCTCGGCGCAGCGGTTTGCATTCAGTTACAGAACGGCGGAATGGACGAGGTTCTAGCTGTAACGCTTGGAAGTAACTTAAGCTGGCCCGCGCTCGACTACTGGTTCTGTCGCTTCAAAGAAGCGAAACATTGGCCGTCAACATGGGAGGTGTACCCCGCTTTAAGTACCGAGCCGGTTCGGAAGTTCTATGGGAAGAATTTAATGCAACGAACCGAACCACTTCTTGCAACGATTCATGGCTTATCGCTGAAAGCGAGACGACTACTACTGGACGGATGGCTAGGCTGGACACGGCTTGAAAGAGCTGGATGTAACAACGCAGACTACGACAAAATGATTGAGGAATTGGTGTCGGCGGGTTTTGCTGTCCGAGGCAACGATTTGCCGATTGCTGAGCGTTTGTGCTTGCTTACAATTTCACAAGTACGAGAGATCCAAAAAAAGTACGGAGTAAAGGGTGCAAGATCGAAGGAGTTGATCGTTCGAAACTTATTGACCTCCGTTGCCAAAGGAACGCTCGAAACCGAACTTCCCTCAGATAGTTACGTAAAGCTCAACGTAGCCTACAGGGAAATCGGCCGGTACTGGTTCGAATACGCTAGGGCCAAACTTTTGTCGCAATTCTTACACGATCTGATGTTTCATTTCGATCGACTCAGACAATTCCAACGTTATGACCAAGACGACATCTGCCGCTACAAACTGAAGGCTTTTATGATGACACAATCCCCCAAATGTCCCTTTTGCCTGAGCGCCGCGAGAAGGTTGGAGGAAATGCAAGAAGTTACCCCCGAAGCCATTCCTCCGTTTCACCCAGGCTGCACATGTGGATTGCAAGAGGAGTTAGAAGAATGACGCTAGCCTTGTCGCGTCTCCTTGCAACCGGCGCATTTGCCGTCCCGGTTTACTTCTTCGCCTGCGCTTTGGTGTGGAACTTGTACGTGTCGGCGTGGCCGACGTAACAGAAGCCCATCGTCGAACCTTTTACGTCCTCGTAATCAATCCCGTTCAGTGCCAGTGCGACCTTTTCGCCAGTGATCGGCAGCGTCTTCATCCGCAGACCCAACGCGTCGTCGATGGCGTTCGCCACCATCGCGGCGGCCGGAATCATCGTGTGTTCAGCAACACCGCGCGCACCGAACGGGCCGTCCGGTTGCGGCGTTTCCACGATGATCGGGACGGTTTCGACTGGCATATCCAAAGAGGTCGGAATCTTGTAATCGGTGAAGTTGGCGTTCAGCAGTTTGCCCTTTAAATCGAACCGGATGTCCTCGTACAAAACGGTTGCCAATCCCTGCAGCACGCCGCCAACAATCTGGCTGTTGATCAACTCGGGATTGATGGCCTTGCCGGCGTCCACGGCAAGGGTTGCTTTCAGAACGCGCATCTTGCCGGTTTTCTTGTCGACCTCGATGGTCGCGGCGGCTGCGCCCACCGTGTAATGAACGTTGGGGTGTCCGCCCTGGCTGGTCTCGGGATCGCTCAACGCCGACGTGAATTCGGGCATGAACATGCCGCTGCCAAGAATCGGTCCGCCTAGGAAATTCCCGTGCTTCGTCTGAATGCCGTTGATAACAAAGTCGCGCAACGGTAACGCGAAATCTGAACGATCCCGGCTCTTGACCTTCTCGTCTTCGAGGTAAAGCGTGTCGCGCGACATGCCGAGTGCCCGCTCGACGACTTCAAAAATCTTGCCTCGTATCTCGAGCGCGGCGGCTTTCACGGCGTTGCCGCAACCCCAGGTAACGTGCGAGCCGACGGTTTGCCATTCGTACGGATTCCGATCGGTGTCGGGCAGTTCCACTCGAATCTTCTCGACCGGCACAGTGAGAACTTCGGCCGCGATCTGCGCCATCACCGTCAGCAAGCCTTGTCCGATCTCCATGCCGGAGACGGTGATGTTGAGGCTCCCATCCTCGTTGAACTTGATGAACGCGCACGACGCGGCGTTCGGCGGCATGGCCGGTGCCTTCCAGAAACAGGAGAACCCTTTGCCGATGACCTTGTTAGGATCTTTGGAGACTTCTTTCCTGCCCCAGTCAATTTCGGCCGCGACCCGGTCAATCGCCTCCTGCATCCCGCAGGGGTTCATCTTTGCGCCATAAGCCAACGTGTCGCCTTCGCGGATCGCATTCTTCTTGCGGAACGCTACCGGGTCCATCCTCAGCTTCTGCGCAACGCGCGTTATATGCGATTCGAGGCCGAAATGAAACTCCGAGTAACCAAATCCCCGATACGGTCCGCTCGGAGGCAGGTTGGTGTAAACGCAAACGGAATCGATCTTGACGTTCGGAATCCGGTACGGCCCGGTAGCCGAAAGCCCAACCGCGTTGACGACGTTCGCGCCGTACTCGACGTAGCCGCCGGCATCCCAGTGCAACGTGTGCTCAATGGCCGTAATGGTGCCGTCTTTCTTGACACCCAGTTTGATTCGGGCAATGACACCTTGCCGTTGGTACGTGTTGTAAAACTCCTGTGCCCGCGACCAGCGGACTTTTACCGGCTGGCCTTTCACCATGATCGCCAACGCCGCGCAGATGATTTCCATCGACACCCCGGCCTTGCCGCCGAAACCGCCGCCGACGTACGGAGTCACCACCCGAATATCCTTGTGCGACAATCCGAGCGGGGCGAGCGCCTGCGCCATCACGTTACGTTGTGTGTACGGAGACTGCGACGCCGACCACAATGTCAGCCGGCCAGACAAATCGTAAAGTCCAACGATCACATGCGGTTCGATGGCGCAGTGGGAATAGCGCGGGACGGTATACGTGTCTTCGAAAACCAAGTCTGCTTCCTTGAACGCTTTCTCGACATCACCCTTCCGTGTCTTTCTCCAATGGGCGATGTTGGTGCCCGCTTGCGGGAAGAACCATGGACAACGCGTGTAATTCCCGAGGTCCGGGTGGACCAGCACCGGATCGTCGCGCAATGCCTTTGCCAAGTCGAGAACCGGCTCGAGTTCTTCGTACTCGACTCTTACGAGCTTTGCGGCGCGCTTGGCCGTCTTCGCGTCGCGCGCAACCACGGCCGCGACCTGTTCGCCTACGAACCGCACGCGGTCGGTCGGAAAGATGAACCGGTCCTGCATATACAACCCGAACCGGTGTGGGAAATTCTTGCCGGTAATCACGCGCACCACGCCCGGGACCTTTTCGGCCTTCGAGGTGTCGATGCTCTTGATCAAGGCGTGCGCATAGGGAGTCTCGACGATCTCGGCATGCAACAGCCGCGCGCCAAAATCGATATCGTCCACGTAAGTCGCTGAGCCAGTGACCTTCTCCAGTAAGTCGATGCGGTGGGGT
>Ga0335081_10009202_pt1 | contig 15877 bp, 21 predicted proteins | sample Lox_Sample_35_FD_206713 | JGI IMG/M metagenome (GOLD analysis project Ga0335081, IMG submission 206713) | Soil microbial communities from Loxahatchee National Wildlife Refuge, Florida, United States - Lox_Sample_3.5 | ecosystem: Environmental > Terrestrial > Soil > Wetlands | place: USA... | reverse complement strand
CGCGAGCACGCGTTCGAGCGCTTCTACCTGCACGAGCGCTACGGGCGCGAGCGGCCGGTCGGCACCGGCCTCGGCCTCGCGATCGTCCGGGAGCTGACGCTCGCGATGGGCGGAAGCGTCGACGTCGAGAGCCGGCCGGGGCTGCTGACGGTCTTCTCGGTGCGGCTGCAGGTGCCGGTCGCCGCGCGCGAGACGCTGCCGGCGTGAGCGTCGGCCTCGGGGACGTCGAGCGGGCGCGGGCTGCGCTCGGCGGCCGGATCCGGCGGACTCCGACGCTGCCGTGCGAGGCCGCAGGGGTGTGCCTGAAGGCCGAGCTGTTCCAGGTCACGGGCTCGTTCAAGGCACGCGGCGCGCTCAACCGCCTGGCGGCGCTGAGCGAGGACGAGCGGCGACGCGGCGTCGTGACGTGGTCGGCGGGCAACCACGCGCAGTCGGTTGCGTGGGCGGCCGCACAGGAGGGCGTCGACTGCCTCGCCGAGATGTGGGAGAGCGCCAGCCCGGTCAAGGTCGAAGCGACCCGTGCCCACGGCGCGACGGTCGATCTGTCCTCGCCAGATCCCGCAGCCGCCTACGAGCGCGTCCAGGAGATCGTCGCCGCCGAGGGGCGCGTCTTCGTCCATCCGCACAGCGACCCGCTCGTCGTCGCCGGCCACGGCACGCTCGCGCTCGAGCTGCTGGAGGACGCACCGGATCTCGACACGGTCGTGGTCGGCGTGGGCGGCGGCGGGCTCGTGAGCGGCATCCTCGTCGCGCTCGACGGGCGGGCGCGCGTGGTAGGGGTCGAGCCCGAGCGCTCACCCGCCTTCAGCGCCGGCCTCGCGGCGGGTCACAGCGTGCCGGTCGGCACCGACACGATCGCCGACGGGCTCGCGCCGCCGTTCGCAGGCGACCTTCCGCTGGCCCTCTGCGCCGGGCGCGTCGAGACCGTGCTCGTGAGCGAGGAGGAGATCGCCGCGGGCATGCGCTTCCTCTACATGCAGGCGAAGCTCGCCTGCGAACCGGCAGGCGCGGCCGCGCTCGGAGCCGTTCTCGCCGGCAAGGTAGAGGCGACTCCGGGCACCGCCGTCGTGGTCTCCGGAGGCAACGTGGAAGCCCGCAAGGCCGCTGCTATCCTGGCCTCGCCATGAAGGCCGGCATCCATCCCGAGTACGTCCTCGCAACCGTGACGTGCTCCTGCGGCAACACGTTCCAGACGCGCTCGACGAAGCCCGAGCTGCACGTCGAGATCTGCTCGCAGTGTCATCCGTTCTACACGGGCAAGCAGAAGCTCGTCGACACCGGCGGCCGCGTCGAGCGCTTCCAGCGCCGGCTCGAGCGGGCCGAGCGCGCCAAGCGCTCCGGCTAGGAGGCAACCGTGGGAAACGTCGGCGGGCAGGCTGTCCTCGAGGGCGTGATGATGCGCGGCCCCGGCAACTGGGCCGTCGCCGTGCGCACCCCGTCCGGCGAGATCGCGCAGGTTTCGCGGCCGATCCACTCCGCGATGGCGCGGCATCTCGTCTTCCGCCTGCCGCTCGTCCGGGGCGTGATCGCGCTCGGCGAGTCGCTCGCGATCGGCTTTCGCGCGCTCGCGATCTCCGCGAACTACGCGGCGCAGGAGGAGGGAGCCGAGGGCGAGGTCGACACGGAGCTGTCGCGCGGCGCGCTCATCTTCGCCTTCGCGATCGCGATCGGCTTCGCCGTCTTCTTCTTCAAGCTGACGCCCGGCTTCATCACGGAGGCGCTGCCCGTCTCCGGGACGTGGTTCGCGTTCGTCGAAGGCCTGATCCGGATCGCCCTGCTCGTCGCCTATCTCGCGGTCATCTCGCTGCTGCCCGACCTGCGGCGCGTCTTCCAGTACCACGCCGCCGAGCACAAGGTGATCAACGCCTACGAGGCGGGCGAGCAGCTCGAGCCCGAGGTCGCGCAGCGCTACTCGCTCATCCATCCTCGCTGCGGCACCGCGTTCCTGCTCTGGGTGATGGTGATCGCCGTCTTCGTCTACGCATTCTTCGGCCGGCCGGCGATCTACTGGCTCGTGGTCGAGCGGACGCTCTGCCTGCTGCCGATCGCGGGCATCGCCTACGAGCTGATCCGCTTCGCGGGCAAGCACCAGGGGAACCGGCTGCTGATGAAGATCCTCGCGCCGGGCCTCTGGCTACAGCGGCTGACGACGCGCGAGCCGACGCTCGACCAGCTCGAGGTCTCGATCCGCGCACTGCGGGAAGTGCTCGCGCTGGAGGGCAATACCCCGGAATCTCTCGTGGAGGTGATGGCCTGATGGCGACGGACAGGCGGGCAGAGGTGGTCTGGCAGGGGAGTCTCATGGACGGCTCCGGGATGGTCGTGTCGACGACGAGCGGCGCGATCGGCGACCAGGCGGTGAGCTGGCCCAATCGTGCGGAGGACAAGCCCGACGCGACGAGCCCCGAGGAGCTGATCGCGGCCGCGCACGCAGCGTGCTTCTCGATGGCGCTCTCGCACGGCCTCGCGCAGGCCGGCAACGCGCCGGAGGAGCTCCGCACCTCGGCCACCGTCACCTTCCAGCCCGGCGAGGGCATCACGAAGATCGCGCTCATGGTCGAAGGCCGCGTCCCCGGCCTCGACGCGCCCGCGTTCGAGGAGGCCGCGCGCACGGCGAAGGAGAACTGCCCGGTCTCGAAGGCGCTCGCCGGCGTCCCGGAGATCACGCTGGAGGCGCGGCTAACGTAGGCGCGGCCATGGCCGCGGACTTCGAACAGCTCGTCGCCGAGCTCGAGCGCTCCTACGAGGAGCTGCAGTCGCGCCTGGCCGACCCCGCGGTCTACAACGACCATCGCGAGGCCGCCGACGTCGGCCGCCGCCTCAAGGAGCTCGAGCCCGCATACAAGCTCGCCCGGGAGTGGCGCGCCGCGCGCGACGACCTCGTCGCCGCACGGGAGGACTCCGACCTGCGCGAGCTCGTCCCCGAGCTCGAGGACCGCACGTCGCGCCTCGAGCAGGAGCTGCGTCTCGCCCTCGTCCCGGCCGATCCCGCCGACCGGAAGGACGTGATCCTCGAGATCCGGCAGGGGGTCGGCGGCGACGAGGCCGCGCTCTGGGCGGGCGACGTCTACCGGATGCTCGCGCGCTACGCCGAGCGGCGCGGCTTCAAGGTCGAGGAGCTCGAGGCGAGCACATCGGACGGCGGCGGCTACAAGGAGGCCACGTTCGCCGTCAAGGGCGACGGCGCGTACTCGGTCTTCAAGTGGGAGGGCGGCACGCACCGCGTCCAGCGCGTCCCCGAGACCGAGAGCGCCGGCCGGATCCACACCTCGACGGCGACCGTCGCGGTCATGCCCGAGGCGGAGGAGGTCGAGGTCGCGATCGACGCGAACGACCTCAAGGTCGACGTCTATCGCTCGACCGGCCCGGGCGGGCAGTCGGTCAACACGACCGACAGCGCCGTCCGCATCACGCACCTCCCGACGGGCGTCGTCGTCTCGATGCAGGACGAGAAGTCGCAGCTCCAGAACCGCGAGAAGGCGATGCGCGTCCTGCGCGCGCGGCTCTACGAGCGCGAGCTCGAGCGCCAGCGGGCCGAGCTCGACGCGACGCGCCGGTCGCAGATCGGCGGCGGCGAGCGGGCCGAGAAGATCCGCACCTACAACTTCCCCGAGAACCGAGTCACCGACCACCGGGTCAAGCTGACCGTGCACCAGCTCGACCGGGTCCTCCAGGGCGAGCTGGACGAGTTCACCGAGGCGCTGACGACAGAGGAGCGCCGCCGCGCGCTCGGCGAGTGACCGCCCGCGAGGCCCTCGCCGAAGCGGAGCGCCGGCTCGCCGCCGCAGGTGTGGAGACGCCGCGGGTCGACGCGGAGTGGCTCGTGGCGCACCTGCTCGGGACGAGCCGCTCGGGCATCGCCGCCAGCCTCGACGAGGACGTGGAGAGCCTCGAGCCGCTCCTGCGCCGGCGAGAGGCGCGGGAGCCGCTCGCCTACGTCCTCGGCGAGTGGGGCTTCCGGCGCCTGACGCTGAAGACCGACGCACGCGCGCTCGTCCCGCGGCCGGAGACCGAGACGCTCGTGGAGCGCGCGCTCGCGCTCGCGGCCGTTGTCCGCAAGCCGCGCATCCTCGACGTCGGCGTCGGCTCGGGTGCGATCGCGCTCGCGCTGAAGGACGAGCGGCCCGACGCCCGCGTCACCGGCGTCGACGTGTCTCCCGACGCGCTCGCGCTCGCCCGCGAGAACGCGGACCGGCTGGGGCTCGACATCGAGTTGCGGCAGGAAGACGGAGTCGCGGCCGCGGCGGAGGGCTGGGATCTCGTCGTCGCGAACCCGCCGTACGTCGGGAGCCTCGACGGCCTGCAGCCCGAGCTGCGCTGGGAGCCCGAGGTCGCGCTCGTCGGCGGCGGCGTGCACGAGCGGATCGCGCGGGCCGCGCGGGCGCGCTTCCTCGTCCTCGAGGCCGGCGACGGCCAGGCGGCCGAGATCGCGGCGCTACTCGAGCGGCTCGGCTGGAGCGGCGTGCGGGTCACCTTCGATCTGGCAGGATCGGAGCGCGTGGTGGAGGCGACTCGATGAGCGGCGACGCGGTGGCCGCGGCGGTGGAGGCTCTTCGCGCCGGGCAGCCCGCGATTCTCCCGACCGACACGGTCTACGGGCTCTGCTGCTCGCCGTACCGTCCCGGCCCGGCCGAGCGGATGTACCGGCTCAAGGGGCGCGACACGCAGCAGCCGACCGCGCTCATCGCCACCGACCTCGAGGCGCTCTTCGAGCTCGTCCCCGAGCTGCGCGGTCGGGCCGGCGTGATCGCGCGGGCGCTGCTTCCCGGCCCGTACACGCTCGTCCTCTCGAATCCCGCGCGGCGCTACGGCTGGCTGACCGGGATGAACCCGGACGCGATCGGCGTCCGCGTTCCCGAGCTGCCGGAGGCTGCGGCGGCCGTCGTCGCGCAGGTCGGCGGCGTCGCCGCCACGAGCGCGAACCTCAGCGGCGGCCCCGATCCGCGCCGGCTCGAGGACGTGCCCGGGGAGCTGCGCGCGCAGGCCGCGGCAGTCGACGCGGGCGAGCTGCCGGGAACGCCCTCGACCGTGCTCGACTTCACGGGCGAGAAGCCGCGCGTCATCCGCGAGGGCGCCGCCGACGGCGCCAGCGCGATCGAGCGCGCCGTGGCGGCCCTGGCGTAACGACGGCCGGTGGCAGCTACCCGAGCGCCTATGTAACGAGAGTCGGTGCCTGGTCAGGCGCCCCGTTGCGATGGTGCAACGCTTTCGTGACGGTGGCTGCCACCGGCCGTTGGCCACCGGCCGTCGCGCCGTCGCAGCCCTGGCGTAGCATCCACCTCGTGGCCACGACCCAGGCGAGCTTCGAGCAGCTGACGCACGCCGGCCTCGACGAGGTCGACCCGGAGATCGCCCGCCTCCTCGGCAAGGAGCTCGAGCGCCAGCGCGGCCAGCTCGAGCTGATCGCCTCCGAGAACTTCACGTGGCCGGCGATCTTCGAGGCGATCGGCTCGGTCGCGACGAACAAGTACGCCGAGGGCTATCCGGGCCGGCGTTACTACGGCGGCTGCGAGGTGATCGACGAGATCGAGCAGCTCGCGATCGACCGAGCGCAGGAGCTCTTCGGCGCCGAGCACGCGAACGTCCAGCCCCACGCGGGCGCGCAGACGAACATGGCCGTCTATGCCGCGGTGATGGAGCCGGGCGACACGCTGATGGCGCTCCGGCTCGACCAGGGCGGCCACCTCACGCACGGCCACAAGGTCAACTTCTCGGGCCGCCTCTACGACGTCGTCCACTACGGCGTCGACCCCGAGACGCAGCGTGTCGACTACGACGACGTGCTGCGCCTCGCGAAGGAGCGCCGGCCGAAGCTGATCGTCTGCGGCGGCTCGGCATATCCCCGCACGGTCGAGACCGACCGCTTCCGGGCGATCGCCGACGAGGTCGGCGCGCTCCTCCTCTGCGACATGGCTCACTTCGCCGGGCTCGTCGCAGCCGGCCTCCACCCGAATCCCGTCGAGCACTGCGACTTCGTCACCTCTACGACGCACAAGACCCTCGCCGGGCCGCGCGCCGGCTTCATCCTCTGCCGCGAGGAGTACGCGAAGGCGGTCGACAGCGCCGTCATGCCCGGCATGCAGGGCGGTCCGCTCGAGCACACGATCGCGGCGAAGGCGACGTGCTTCCGGATCGCGACGACCGACGCGTTCCGCTCCTACCAGGCGCAGATCCGCCGGAATGCCGACGTGCTCGGCGAGACGCTGCTCGAGGGCGGGCTCGCGCTCGTCACCGGCGGCACCGACACGCACCTGCTGCTCGTCGACCTGCGCTCGACCGACTGGACGGGCAAAGCGGCCGAGGAGCGCCTGCACGAGGTCGCGATCACCGTGAACCGGAACACGATCCCCTTCGACGAGCGGTCGCCGTTCGTCACATCCGGCTTCCGGCTCGGCTCCCCCGCCATGACGATGCGCGGCCTCGACGAGGACGACTTCCGCGAGGTCGGCCGGATCATCTGCGACGGGCTCGCCGAGGCGCCCGATCTCGACGCGTTGCGCGGCCGCGTCGCGGCGCTCTGCGACACGCGGCCGCTCTACGAGGGCTTCCGCGGGTACGCGACCTACGTGGCGTGAGCGAGCCGCGGCTGACGGTGGTCGAGCATCCGCTCGTCCAGCACAAGCTCTCGTACCTGCGCGACAAGGACACGCCGACCGTTCACTTCCGTAAGCTCGCGAACGAGATCACGCTCCTCCTCACGTACGAGGCGACGAAGGACATGGCGACCGAGCCGGCGGAGATCGAGACGCCGCTCGAGCGGATGTCGGCGCAGCGGATCCACGGCAAGAAGGTCGCCGTCTGCCCGGTGCTGCGGGCGGGGATGGGGATGCTCGACGGCGTCCTCTCGCTCGTCTCGAGCGCGCGCGTCGGCTTCATCGGCCTCTACCGCGACGAGGAGACGCTCGAGGCGGTGCAGTACTTCGTGAAGCTGCCGCTCGACCTCTCCGAACGAGACGCGATCGTGCTCGACCCGATGCTCGCGACCGGCCACTCGAGCTGCGCTGCGATCGACGTCGTGAAGGAGGCGGGCGCGCAGTCGGTGACGTTCGTCTGCATCGTCGCGGCGCCGGAGGGGATCGAGGAGCTGCACGGGCGCCATCCCGACGTCCACGTCGTCTGCGCGGCGGTCGACCGCGGCCTGAACGAGCGCGGCTTCATCGTCCCCGGGCTCGGGGACGCCGGCGACAGGCTCTACGGGACGAAGTAGCGCTGCTCGAGCCGACGCGCGACCGGATCCTCGCCTTCCGGCGGCGCGTCGGAGGGCTCGACGAGCGGCTCCCGCATGGCGCGCACTCTCTGCGGCTCGCGGCGTGGGCGGGCCTGCAGGACAGCATGCCCCGCGCCGCGCTGCTCTCGATCCATGCGCGGATCGAAGGCGCGCATCCGTCGAGCTGGGAAGACGAGGCGCTGGTACAGGTCTGGGGGCCGCGCTACAGCACGTACGTCGTGCCCGCCAGCGACCACGCGCTCTTCACGCTCGGCCGGCTCCCGGACGACGCGCGCGGCCGCAAACGGGCGGAGGACATGGCGGCCCGCCTGCACGCCTTCCTCGCCGGACGCAGGCTCACGGACAGCGAAGCCCAGCGCGGGCTCGGCACGGGCAACGCGCTCCGCTACGCGACGACGACAGGCACCGTCCTGATCCGCTGGGAAGGCGCGCGGGCGCCGCTCGTGTGGACGGTGCCGGCGCCGGACATCGACCCGCTCGAGGCGCGGCGCGAGCTGGCGCGCCGGTACCTGCACGTCTTCGGCCCGACGACTCCGGAGTCGTTCGCCACGTGGGCCGGGATCTCGCCGGCGACCGCACGGGAGACCTTCGACACGCTGCGCAGGTCGCTCACGCCCGTGGGTACGCCGATCGGCGACGCCTGGATCCTCGCGCGGGACGAGCCGCTGCTCGGCGAGCCGCCCCGGCCGCCGGCGCCGGCGCGGCTCCTGCCGAGCGGCGACGCGTACTACCTGCTGCAGGGCGCCGACCGCGAGCTACTCGTCCCCGACGCGGCCCGGCGCAGCGCGCTCTGGACGTCGCGCGTCTGGCCGGGCGCCCTCCTCCTCGCCGGCGAGATCGTCGGGACGTGGCGGCGGTCGCAGGCGAACCTCTCGGTCGAGTCGTGGCGCCGCCTGTCGCGTGCCGAGCGCGAGGCCGTCGAGGCGGAGGCGCAGTCGCTGCCGTTGCCGGGGGTCACGGGCGACATCTCCGTCAGCTGGGAGGGGTGAGGGAAGCACAGCCCGGCGGCGAAGTACGCTTGACCCATGCTCGGGGCGAGCGCACCGCACCTCAGCGTCCTCGACGAGCTCGGCGACCACCTCGCCGTCGTCTGGGGTGTGCTCCTCGCCTGCGCGCTCGTCGTCGTCCTGACGCCGGCCGTCGGCGGGATGGCGCGCCGGCTCGGCGCGGTCGACATCCCCGGCGGGCGGCGCGTCAACCAGCTGCCCGTGCCGCGCCTCGGCGGCGTGGCCCTGTTCCTCGGCCTGCTCGTGCCGGCGCTCGCGTTCCTCCACGTCGGCCGCGAGAACCGCGGCCTGCTGCTCGGCGCGGCGGTGGCGGTGAGCGTCGGCATCGTCGACGACTTCCGCGGCCTCGACTGGTTCCCGAAGCTCGTGGGGCAGGTGGGAGCGGCAGTCGTCCCGGTCGCGTTCGGCGTCTGGGTCGACCGCTTCACGTTTCCGGTCGTCGGGATCGGCCAGCTTCCCGACTGGGCCGGGATGCCGCTGACCGTGCTCTGGATCGTCGCGATCATGAACATGGTCAACTTCCTCGACGGGATGGACGGCCTCGCGGCGGGCGTGGCGGCGATCGCCGGCTCGACCTTCTGCGTGATCGCGCTCTCGCTGGGCAAGGTCGACGCGGCGATCCTCTCGGCGATCGTGTTCGGCGCGTGCCTCGGCTTTCTGCGCCACAACTTCTATCCCGCGCGGATCTTCATGGGCGACTCGGGCGCGCTGCTGATCGGCTACGTGCTCGCGACCGTCGCCGTCCAGGGCCTCCTGAAGACGGCGGCGACCGTCGCCCTGTTCTTCCCGCTGCTCGTGCTCGCCGTGCCGATCGTGGACACGACCTTCGTCGTCGCGCGGCGGCTCAAGCACGGCCAGCGCGTCTTCGTCGGCGACCAGGCCCATCTCCACCATCGCTTCCTGCGGCGCGGCTTCTCGCAGCGGCGGGCGGCCCTGACGATCTGGGGCTGGTGCCTCTCGCTCGCCGCCGCCGCCCTCGCGACGCGCTTCATCCCGATTCGCCCGCACGGCGTCTGGCATTTCTGGCCGACGCTCATCGCCGCAGGGATCGCGCTCGTCGCCGTGCTCTTCTCGGTCTACGTCGTCTACGTGCTCGAGATCGTGAAGATCGGCAACCGGATCCAGAGGCGCCGCGGCGCGAACGACCCGCTGCGCAAGATCGCCTAGTCCTCCTGGGTCGCGGCCTCGGCGCGTTCGACGAACGCCGCCAGCAGCTCGTTGAACGGGGCGCCGAGCCGCTGCACCGAATGGCCCGCACCGGGGAGGATCGCCCGCTCCGCGCCCGCACGCTCGGCGAGGACGTCGCAGACGGTCTCGAAGGCGGGCTCGTGGCCGCCCGAGACGGCGAGCAGCGGGAAGGGCGCGGCCGCGAGCGCCTCGAGCCGGATCTCGGCCTCCGCCGGTGACCGCTCGACCATCAGCGTCCGGGCTCCCTGCAGGAACTCCGGCGTGAACCGGCCGGATGGGACCGACGCGCCGATGCGACGGAGGAACTCGCGCAGGAACGGCTCGGGCTCGTGCGGCCCCTCGAGCCACAGCTCGCCGAGCCGCGCGTCGAAGGCGTCGACGCCGTCGAGGCCGCGCGCGATCCCGAATGCGGGCGGCTCGATCACCGTCAGCGACCGCACGGCGTCCGGTCGCCTTGCCGACGCGAGCATCGCGATCAGGCCGCCGTAGGAGTGGCCGGCGACATGCGTTCCCGGCTCGAGGAACTGCTCGAGCCACATCGCCTCGTCCTCGAAGTCCACGCGCTCGACGTCCGGCCCGGGCGGGAAGCCGCGGCGGTTCGGGGCGACGAGATCGAACCGCTCGGCGAGCGGTCTCTGCGCGCGCCACGTCGCAGCCGCGTTGACGACGGAGCCGTGAACGAGCAGGAGGCGAGAACGGGTGCTCATCAGGGTTTCCTTGTCACAAAGTAGGCGCTGACCATGCTGCTATCCTCGCGCCTCGGATGCAGGGGAACGGTCGCTCTTCCTTCCAGCCCGCGGAAGCGGGCGCGGTCCTCGCCGGGACCATGGGCGCGTGCGCCGGCGGCGGCGCGCTCGTCGGCTGGGCCGCCGGAGAGCTCGCCTACGGCGCGCTCGGCGGCGTCATCGTCGGCATCCCTGCCGGCGTGTATGCCGTCTACCGGCGCTACCGAGGCTACTTCTCGTGACCGGCAGCCTCCTCTCGACCCCGCGCCCGGTGCCCGAGCGCCGTGCCCCGGCGCTCGCGGGGACGGGGGTCGTCCTCCTCGCGCTGCCGGTGGTCGTGCTCGGCGGCTGGTCGCTGACCGGCTGGGGGATCGCCGCCGGGCTGTGGCTCGCGTTCCAGGCGATCGGGCTCCTGCTCGGGCGGCTGCGGCTCGGCATCGGCAGCGTCGGCTCGGCCGGAGTCGTCGGCGTCGGCCGGATCATGCGCGCCACCGGCTTCGTCGGCGTACTGTTCGCCGTCACCGTGTCGAGCCGGGATGTCGGGGTCACGGCGCTCGTCGTCTACGCCCTCGCCTTCACCGCCGAGTTCGTCTCCTCGCTGCTCCTCTATCTCGGCGGGGAGACGCTCGGGTGATCCTGCGCCGCGGACGCGTCCTCGCCGCAACAGCCGCGCTCGCTCTTCTCGCGCCCGCTTCGGCCTCGGCGACGTCGTTCGACCCGTCGAAGGAGTTCGAGCTCAAGCCGTGGATCCCGATCCACCTCGGGCCGCTCGACCTCTCCATCAACAAGGCGGTCGTGTACCTCTTCATCGGCGCCGGGCTCGCGTGCGCTTTCGGGATCGGCTTCATGCGCTGGCGCACCTCGAGCCGGCCGGGGAGCCGGCAGACGGTGGGCGAGATCGTCTACGACATCGCCCAGACGCAGGTCGCAGAGCTCGGGCTGCCGGAGAAGGCGATCGGCCTCTGGTTCCCGTACGTGGCGACGCTGCTCCTGTTCATCTTCATGATCAACCTCATCAGCTTCGTGCCGCTGCCGCTGACCGGGGAGACGTGGCACGGCATCCCGGTCTGGGGCATCTACGCCGCGACGTCGTCGCTCTCGGTCACGCTCGCGCTGACGCTCGTCACCTTCATCTTCACGCACGTCGAGGGGATCCGCTGGAACGGTCCCGTGCGCTACTTCCGCTCGTGGATCCCGGACGTGCCGCGGGCGCTGAAGCCCATGATCGGGTTCATCGAGGTGCTCTCGCAGTTCATGCGGCTGATCAGCCTCTCGGTCAGGCTCTACGCGAACATGCTCGCGGGCCACATCCTGATCCTGACCTTCATCGGCCTCATCTTCGTCTTCCACAGCTACCTGGCGATCCCGCTGGTCGCGTTCTCGGCGATCTTCTACATCTTCGAGGTCGTGATCGTGGTCGGCATCCAGGCGTTCATCTTCGCCGCGCTCTCGGCGATCTACATCGGCTCGGCGATCGAGCCCGAACACTAAGGAGAACCTCCCCAATGCATACGCTCTACCTCCTTGCGGCGACGAATGTGAAGAACACGCCGATCGTGCACGCGGGCAAGGCGATCGCGCTCGCGCTCGGCATCGGCGCCGGGTCGGCCGGCGCGGGCGCCGGCATCGGCAACATCTTCGGCTCGATGATCCAGTCCGTCGCCCGCCAGCCCGAGCTTCGGGGCGAGCTGCAGGGCCTGATGTGGCTCGGCTTCGCGCTCACCGAGGCTGTCGTCTTCTACGGCTTCGTCGGCGGCCTCCTCGCCTACGTGCTCGTCTAGGACGCGAGATGCCCCTCGCCGCCAACGCGCTCATCTCGGTCACGCCGGGCCTGATGATCTGGACGATCGTCGCGTTCGTCATCACGCTCGTCGTGCTCAAGCGCTACGCCTTCGGGCCGATCCAGAAGCTCATCGACCAGCGCCGCGACGCGATCCGCAGCGCGCTCGACTCCGCCGACGAGGCCCGCGACGAGGCCCGCCGGCTGCTCGAGGAGCACCGTAAGCTGATCGGCGAGGCGCGCGGCGAGGCCGAGCAGATCCTCGCCGAGGCGCGCAAGACGCGCGAGTCGATGGAGCAGCGGATGCGCGAGGAGACCGAGGCCGAGCGGCAGCGCCGGCTCGAGGAGACGCGCCGCGAGATCTCCGCGGAGACGGCCCGCGCGCTGCAGCAGATCCGCTCCGAGGTCGCCGACCTCACGCTCGAGGCGGCCTCGCGCGTCGTCGGCCGGGCCCTCGACGCGAAGCGGGACCGCGAGCTGATCGAGGAGGCGCTCTCGGGCCTCGACTTCTCCCGCCTCGAGGAGTCCGCCTAGGTGGCGGTGGCGCACCGCATCTACGCCGAAGCGCTCTTCGGCGCGGCGAAGGACGCGGGCCGGCTCGCGGAGGTGCACGAGGCGTTCGCCGACTTCGCCGCGGCGATCGCCGAGTCGCCGGAGCTGCGCGCCGTCCTCCGCAACCCGCAGCTCGAGCCGAGTGCGAAGGCCGTCATCCTCGCCGACCTCGCGGGCGACGAGGAGCCCTTCTTCACCAACTTCCTCCGGTTGACCGCCGAGAAGGGCAGGGCGGGCGAGCTCGAGGAGATCGCGAAGGAGTTCGAGCGGCTGATGGCGCGCGAGGAGCGCCGCCTCACGGTCGAGCTCACGACCGCGCGCGAGCTGAGCGACACGGAGGCGAAGGCGATCGTGAAGCAGATCGAGGATGCGGCGGGCCGCAAGGTCGAGGCGACGCGCAAGGTCGACCCCGACCTCGTGGGCGGGATCGTCCTGCAGGCGGGCTCGCTTCGCGTCGACGCGAGCGTGCGCGGGCGGCTGGAACGCCTACGACACGAACTGATCAAGACGTGAGGAGCTGAGACGCTTTGAAGCTACGCCCCGAAGAGATCACGTCGATCCTGCGGCAGAGGATCGAGCAGTACGACGTCGAGACCGACCTCGCGGAGGTCGGCACCGTCCTCCAGATCGGCGACGGCATCGCCCGCATCTACGGGCTCGAGAACGCGGTCGCGATGGAGATGCTCGAGCTCGAGCACGGCGTCGTCGGGCTCGCGTTCAACCTCGAGGAGGACGACGTCGGCGCCGCGCTCTTCGGCGAGTGGGAGCAGATCAGCGAGGGTGAGCCGGTGCGCCGCAGCGGCCGGGTCGCGAGCGTCCCGGTCGGCGAGGCGCTGCTCGGCCGCGTCGTCGACCCGCTCGGCAACCCGATCGACGGGCGCGGCCCGATCGAGAGCGACGAGACTCGGCCGCTCGAGTTCAAGGCGCCCGGCGTCGTGGCGCGTGAGCCGGTGAAGCAGCCGATGCAGACCGGCCTCAAGGCGATCGACTCGATGACGAACGTCGGCCGCGGGCAGCGCGAGCTGATCATCGGCGACCGCTCGACCGGAAAGACGGCGATCCTGATCGACTCGATCCTCAACCAGCGGGACACCGACGTGCACTGCATCTACGTTGCGATCGGCCAGAAGGCCTCGACCGTCGCCGGCATCTACGAGCGGCTGCGCGAGGCAGGCGCGATGGAGTACACGACGATCGTCTCGGCCGCCCCGCACGAGGCCGCGCCGATCAAGTGGATGGCGCCGTTCGCCGGCTGCGCGATGGGCGAGTACTTCCTCTACGACGGCAAGCACGCACTCGTCATGTACGACGACCTCTCGAAGCACGCCGACGCGTACCGCCAGCTCTCGCTGCTGCTGCGCCGCCCGCCCGGCCGCGAGGCGTTCCCGGGCGACGTCTTCTACCTCCACTCGCGGCTGCTCGAGCGCGCGTGCAAGCTGAACGAGGAGAACGGCGGCGGCTCGCTGACCGCGCTGCCGATCATCGAGACGCAGGCGGGCGACGTGTCGGCGTACATCCCGACGAACGTCATCTCGATCACCGACGGGCAGATCTACCTCCAGTCGGAGCTCTTCTTCTCGGGCGTGCGCCCGGCGGTGAACGTCGGCATCTCGGTCTCGCGGGTCGGCGCGTCGGCGCAGACGAAGGCGATGAAGAAGGTGGCCGGCCGCCTGCGGCTCGACCTCGCGCAGTATCGCGAGCTCGAGGCGTTCGCGCAGTTCGGCTCGGAGCTCGACCGGGCCACGCAGCAGGCGCTGACGCGCGGCGAGAAGATGGTCGCGACGCTCAACCAGCCGCAGTACCAGCCGTGGCCGATGGAGGAGCAGGTCGGTGCGATCTACGCCGGCAACGAGGGCTTCCTCGACGACATCCCGACGCCCCAGGTACCGCGCTTCCAGGACGAGCTGCGCGAGCATCTCCGGGCCGAGGGCTCGATCTACCAGGAGATCCGCGAGACGGGCGAGCTCCCGGACGAGCTGGCGGAGAAGCTGAGCGGCGAGATCGAGAAGTTCAAGCGCTCGTTCAACGTCGAGTCGGTCGAGACGCTCACCTAGGGACATGGCCTCGCTCCAGGACCTCCGGCGGCGGATCACCTCCGTCCGCAACACGCGCAAGATCACGAAGGCGATGGAGCTCGTCGCGGGCGCGCGGCTGCGGCGCGCCCAGAGCCGGATCGAGGAGATGCGCCCGTACGCCGACCGGATGCTCGAGCTGATCGGCGGAACGGCGACGGCGGCCGGATCGTTCCGGAATCTCCCGCTCATGCAGCGGCGCGAGGACGTGCGCAGCGTGGCGATCGTCGTCGTCACGGGCGACCGCGGGCTTGCCGGGCCGTTCAACGGCCAGGTGCTCCGGCGCGCGTTCGAGCTCGAGCGGCAGGCGCGCGGCGAGGGGCGGGAGGTCGTCTGGCTCGCCGTCGGGCGCAAGGGCTCGTCGACGCTCCGCTTCCGCCGCTACGAGCCGGCCGGCCAGTGGACGGGCTTCAGCGACAAGCCGGCGTACAGCGACGCGCAGGCGATCGGGCACAAGGTCGCCGAGCTATACGAGAACGAGGACGCCGACCGCGTCGTCCTCGTCTACAACCGCTTCGAGTCGGCGCTCGTGCAGCGCGTGACGACGACCGACCTGCTGCCGATCCCGGAGGATCTCCTCCGGGAGCCGGAGCGGGCGGGAGCGCCGGACGCGGGGCCGGCCCGGCGGCCGGACTTCTTCTTCGAGCCGGAGCCGGATCAGATCCTGAAGCGGCTCCTGCCCGTCTACCTCGAGACCGAGATCTACCGCGCGCTGCTCGAGTCGGCGGCCGCGTTCCTCGCGTCGCAGATGGCCGCGATGCGGAACGCGTCGAAGAACGCCGGCGAACTGATCGACACCCTGACGCTGCAGCTGAACCGCGCCCGCCAGGCCGAGATCACGCAGGAGATCCTCGAGGTCGTGGCCGGCGCCGACGCGCTCACGCAGTAAGTGCGACGCGCGCTGCGCGCAGTGGCAGGCTGCGTTCGTCGCGCAGCGCGAGGACGGGTCAGCTGTGGAACGCGGCCACGGCGACGGTAACGGCACGCCTAACCGGAGCCGCGATTCGAGCGATCGGCTGCCGTACGACCGCCACTCCGATCGCAAACGCGACGATATGTTCGCTGTCGAGGAACGTCAGCGTGGGGCGGAACGCGAGACCCACGGCGAGACAAGCCAGGCAGCCCGCCGCCACGCGCAGATGACTATGGCGCACCCACGCGACGCCGGCGACGGCACCGATCCAGGCGGCGATCATGGTGGAGACCCCGAAATCCTGCAGGTCGACGACCGAACCGAACGCATGCCCGTCGACGAGGCGAGCGCCGCCGATGATCCCGTACACGAGCAGGGTCGAGACGAACTGACCGGCTACCGCGGCCGCAAG
>Ga0335081_10009201_pt1 | contig 15879 bp, 13 predicted proteins | sample Lox_Sample_35_FD_206713 | JGI IMG/M metagenome (GOLD analysis project Ga0335081, IMG submission 206713) | Soil microbial communities from Loxahatchee National Wildlife Refuge, Florida, United States - Lox_Sample_3.5 | ecosystem: Environmental > Terrestrial > Soil > Wetlands | place: USA... | reverse complement strand
GCTGCTGTTTGCGCACCTCCTGGCCGCGCAAGCCACGCAGATGGGCGTGATGAGCGTGGACTGGGCACGCGCGGCCTCCGAAATGAATGCGAGCTCGAAGCCGGTGTTCGAATCTCTGGTGGAGGCGCGACACGCCCCGCAGCCTGCAGACAAGGATCTCCTACGCCGGACGTTCGAGGCGCTTCCGCAAGAGCAGCGCAAGGCGTTTCTGATCGAGCGGATCGGGGAGCGCGTGAGCGCGGTGATGGGCTTGCACGGATCGGTCGATCCGCACCAGCCGTTGCGGGAGCTCGGCCTGGACTCGCTGATGGCGGTGGAGCTGCGCAACGATCTCGCGCGCGAGCTCGGCCGCGAGCTCCCGGCCACCATGCTGTTCGATTATCCGTCGGTCGACGCCTTGGCTTCGTTCGTCCTGTCCGAGCTCGCTCCGCCGCCGGCAGCAGCTCCGCCCGAGACAAGCGGGACATGGGACGAAGAGCTGGACGCGATCGAGCAACTTTCCGACGCAGAGATTGAGCAGATGCTCGGCGCCGTGCCGGGCGAATCGAGCGAGAGGCGCGAATGGGCGACGATTTCCTGAAACGCATCAGTTCCCTGTCCCAGAAGCAGCTCGTGCTGCTGGCGGGCAAGCTGCAAGCCAAGCTGGAGGGCATCGAAGCCGCTCGGCAGGAGCCGGTGGCGGTGATCGGCCTCGGGTGCCGATTCCCCGGCGGAGGGGATAGCCCCGAAGCGTTCTGGCGCGTGCTCGAGGAAGGCGTGAATTGTGCCCGGCTGGTGGGTCGCGATCGCTGGGATATGGATGCCTTCTACGATCCGGATCCTGCTGTACCCGGAAAGATGTACACGCGGCACGCGGCGCTGCTCGACACAGTCGACGACTTCGACGCGGAATTCTTCAGCGTTCCCGCCGGCGAGGCGGGAAAGATGGATCCTCAGCAACGCCTGCTGCTGGAGGTCGCATGGGAGGCGATCGAAAATGCGGGATACGCACCCCCTCGACTATCGGGTTCGCGCACTGCCGTATTTGTCGGGGTGATGAACCACGACTACGAACATCTCCAGAACCTGCGTCGAGCCTTCGATGACATTTCGGGTTATGTGGGCGTGGGCACCGCGCTCAGCGTGGCCGCCGGACGACTGTCCTATTTTCTGGGGCTCAAGGGCCCGAGCGTCGCACTGGATACGGCGTGCTCCTCGTCTCTGGTGACGGTTCACCTGGCCTGCCAGAGCCTGCGCCATCGGGAATCCGATCTCGCGCTCGCCGGTGGCGTCAACCTGATCTTGTCGCCAACGACGATGATCGCGGAATCCAAAGCCATGATGCTAGCGCCCGATGGGCGCTGCAAGACTTTCGATGCGTCGGCGGACGGCTACGGGCGCGGCGAGGGCTGCGGGATCGTGGTCCTGAAGCGGTTGGCAGACGCGAGGCGCGATGGCGATACCGTGCTCGCGGTGATTCGCGGGTCTGCGGTGAATCAGGATGGACGCAGCCAGGGGTTGACGGCTCCGAACGGGCCGGCGCAGCAAGCCGTGATCGAGGCTGCGCTCGCCAATGCCGGCGTGCAACCACAAGACGTCGATTATGTGGAAGCCCATGGCACCGGCACTCCACTGGGCGATCCAATCGAGATCCAGGCGCTGGGCGCTGTCTATGGGGCGGCGCGTGCGAACGGCACTCCCTTGTTGGTAGGCTCGGTCAAGACCAACGTCGGGCACCTGGAGTCGGCAGCCGGTGTGGCCGGGTTGATCAAGTTGATTTTGGCTTTGCAGCACCGGACCATCCCTGCGCATCTGAATCTGCAGAAGGTCAATCCGCACATCGATCTCGAGCGTCACCAGGTGGCCGTTCCTACTGCGGCCACACCGTGGCCGACAAAGAACGGCAAGAAGCGAGTCGGGGCGACCAGCTCATTCGGCTTCAGCGGCACCAACGCACACGTGATTGTGGAGGAAGCCGAGGCGCGCGAGGCGGCGGTGGAGTCAGGCGAGCCGGAGCGCGGGGTGCACGTGCTGGCGCTGTCGGCCAAGAGCGAGGCGGCGCTGCAGGAATTGGCGGGGCGCTACGCGCGGCACATCGGTGAGCACGAAGAGCAGGCGCTGGGCGAGATCTGCCACACGGCCAACACCGGGCGGGCGCAGTTTGCGCATCGGCTGGTGGCGCTGGGGGCGCAGCGCTCGGCGCTGGTGAAGCAGCTGAGCGAAGCGGGAGATGCGCAAGCGCGGGGGCTGATTCGCGCCCAGGCCGCGCGGGTGGCGCCGAAGGTGGCGTTCTTGTTCACCGGGCAGGGTGCCCAGTACGCTGGCATGGGGCGCGAGCTCTACGCGAGCGCGCCGGTGTTCCGCCAGGCCATCGATCGGTGCGCCGAGCTGCTGCAGGGCGAGCTCGAGGTGGCGCTTTGCGAGCTGCTGTGGGGCGAGGCGAGCGGGAAGTTGAACCAGACGCGCTATACCCAGCCGGCATTGTTTGCGCTGGAGTACGCGCTGGCCATGCAGTGGCAGGCCTGGGGGGTGCAGCCGGGGCTGCTGCTGGGCCACAGCGTGGGCGAGGTGGTGGCCGCGTGCATCGCCGGGGTGTTCAGTCTCGAAGACGGGCTGAAGCTGATTGCGGCGCGCGGGCGCTTGATGGAGGCCACCGCGGAGGGGGCGATGGTTGCGGTGCTGGCGGCTCCGGAGCTGGTGCAGGCGCGCGTGGTTGCCGGAAGCCGAGTGGTGATCGCGGCCCACAACGGGCCGAGCAACACCGTGATCGCGGGCCCGCCCGCGGCGGTGCAGGCGCTGGTGCAGGGGTTGCATGCAGCGGGCATCGAAACGCATGCTCTGGCGGTCACGCGCGCGTTTCATTCTCCGTCCATGCAGCCGATCCTGGACGCCTTCGAGCAAGTGGCGCGCGCGATCCGCTACCAGCCCGCGCGCATTCCGGTGATCTCCAATGAGAGCGGGGCGCTGGCGGGGCCGCAGATCAGCACCCCCGAGTACTGGGTGCGCCACATCGCGGTGCCGGTCCAATTTGCCGCTGGCATGCAAGCGCTGCAGGCCCAGGGGCCGGGGGTGTACCTGGAGATCGGGCCGGGGGCGACCCTGCTGGGAATGGGGCGGCGTTGCGTGAGCGGCGAGGGCGCGCAGTGGCTGGCCTCGCTGCACCCCTCGCGCGAGCCGTGGGTGCAGATCAGCGAGAGCCTGGGGCGGCTGTACGTGAGCGGGGTAGCGGTGGATTGGGCCGCATTCGATGCGGGTCACACACGCCGGCGTGTGACGCTGCCCACCTATGCCTTCCAAAGACAACGCTACTGGTTCAGCGAAACCGAGCAGGCCGGCGGCGCGCTAAGCGCGGGGCAGGCGGGGCTGCTGCCCTATGACGCGTGGCTGGGCAACGAGATGCACAGCGGCTCGGGCGAGGTGCTGTATGTGCAGCGCTACACACCCAGTGCGCCGTTGCCGCTGCAGGATCATCGGCTACACGGCAGGATGTTTCTGCCGGCGGCAGCGCACGCGGTGAGCGCTCTGGCGGGGGCGCAGCGCCTGCTCGAGGCGACACCCGCTGTGCTGGAGAACCTGGCCGTGGACGCGGCGCTGGAGCTAGGCGAGCAGGGCAGCCGCTTGCTGCAATACGCCTTTGTCCCCGATGGCAAGGGTGGCTACAGCTGGCGTGCATACAGCCGCGCCGATGCTGCGCCCAGCAAGCCGGGGGACTGGCGCTCGCATGCGAGCGGTCGCATCGTGCCGGGGCAAGCCGGGGCGCGGGAGCCGCTGTTGCCACAAGCGCGGCAGCAGTTGCTCGAGCGCTGCCCGCACAGCCTGCAGCGCGAGGCGCTCTACGAGCGGCTTACGCAGCTGGGCTACGGCTACGGGCCGGCGTTTCGCGGCATCGCGCAGCTGCACTGGAATGAGGCCGAGGCGATCGCGCGCATCGAGCCGCAGCCGGATACGCATGCCGCCGGTTTGCCGGTGTCCGCAGCGCTGCTCGATGCCTGCTTCCAAAGCGCGCTGTTCGCGGCCTTCATCCCCGGTGCCGACACCGAGCAGCTGTACGTTCCGGTGGGTGTGGATCGACTGCACATCTACGAGCCGATCCAGGGCCCGCTGTGGTGCCATTGCACCCTGCGCAGCGCCGATCACGCAGGCGAGATGCTGGTGGCGGATCTACGCGTGTACCACGACAGCGGCGAGCTGGCCGCGCAGATCGAGGGCTTGTGCGGGCGGCGCGTGGCGCAGGCGCTGCTGCGCCATCGGCTCGAGGCGCAGGAGTGGCTCTACGAGCTGCAGTGGGTGGCGCAGCCGCTGCCCGAGGCGCACGCGCCGGTGAGCCAACCGCAAGGCGCTGTGCTGATCTTCGCCGACGCCGGGGGGCTGGGCGAGCAGCTTGCCGCGCGCTTGCGCCGCGAGGGTGTGCCAAGCGCGTGCGTGTATCGAGGCGAGAAGCGGCGCGCGGGGTCGTCGCGCTATGACATCGATGCCGGCTGCGCGCAGGACTTTGCGTGGCTGCTCTCCGAGGTGGCGCAACACCAGGGGGCCCCGCGCGCGATCGTCTACCTGTGGGGGCAGGACGCGGCTGCGGCAGAGGAGCTCGATGCGGCGCGCCTGCTGGCCGATCAGCGCATGCAGTGCGGGGCAGTAGTGCAGCTGATTCAGGCGCTGCACGCGATGCGCTGGGCGCCGCGGCTGTGGCTCATCACCCGCGGGGCGCAGGCGCTGAGCGCGGGCGAGGCGGTTGGCGCTTTGAGCGCCAGCAGTCTGTGGGGGCTGGGCCGCAGCATCGAGTTCGAGCACGAGGAGCTGCGCTGCGTGCGCTTGGATCTGGATCCTGCGCTGCGCGAGGTGCAAGCGCAGGCGGGGCTGCTGCAGCAGGAGCTGCAAGCCGACGGGGCGGAGACCCAGATCGCATACCGCGGCGAGCGCTATGTAGCACGCTTGGCACATGCCGCGCAGCCTCAAGCGCTGGCCCCGGTGGCCATGCGCGCCGATGCGACCTATCTGATCTCGGGCGGATTGGGGAGCCTGGGACTGGTGTTCGCGCGCTGGCTGGTGGAGCAAGGCGCGCGGCAGCTGGTGCTGCTGGGCCGGCGGCCGCCCACAGCAGCCGGGGCGGCCGAGCTCGACGGCCTGCGCGCGCAGGGTGCGCGCGTGGAGGTGTTGGGTGTGGATGTGGCCGATCACAGCGCCTTGGAGCACGCTTGGGGCAAGCTTGCCGGGACGCTGCCGCCGCTGGCCGGAGTGATCCATGCTGCCGGGGTATTGCGCGACGGGCTGATCACCACACAGCGGTGGGCCGAGTTCGAGTCGGTGCTCGCACCCAAGGTGCTCGGTGCGTGGAACCTGCACCGGCTCACCGCGGGGATGCAGTTGGACTTCTTCGTGCTGTTCTCCTCGGCCGCCTCGCTGATTGGATCGCCGGGGCAGGGCGCGTACGCGGCCGCCAATGCCTTCTTGGATGCGCTGGCCTGGCAGCGGCGCAGTCAAGGGCTCACTGCCACCAGCATCAACTGGGGGCCGTGGTCGGCGGGCATGGCCGCAGAGAGCGGAGCCGACGTACGCCTGCGCCGCAGCGGCATGCGTGCCATCGAGGTGGAGCAGGGCGTGCTGCTGTTTGCGCACCTCCTGGCCGCGCAAGCCACGCAGATGGGCGTGATGAGCGTGGACTGGGCACGCGCGGCCTCCGAAATGAATGCGAGCTCGAAGCCGGTGTTCGAGCTCGTCGCGCCCGCCACAGAAACGGAGGAGCCCGGCTATCAGCAGCTCGTCGCGCAGATCCGCAGTGCACCGCAGGAACAACAGTGGACTTTGCTGGTGAACCATGTTCGGGAAGAGATCGCCGAGATCCTGCAGCTCGATTCGCTCGAGGACGTCGATCCGGATGAAAACCTGTTCGACTTGGGTTTCGATTCGATGAGCGCAGTGCAGCTGCGCAACAACGTGCGCACCCGATTCGGCCTAGTGTCGCCGCCGACGTTGCTCGCGACGCACCCGACCGCAGCGCAGCTAGCCAACTACTTCGCCGAAGAGCTCCTGGAGCGGAAGCCGGAAGCTGAGCCTGTCCTTGCGTGAGCACGATGCCTATCGAAAGTAACATTGACGTGTGCACATGAGTGCACGAGTATTGGACGGCCTATGGCGGAGCAACACGCGGCAAGAAAGGAACTGGGGGACATCTTGGATTCGAAGTTGTTCCGAGTCCTGAGCGAGCCCGTTCGCGTGGAGATCTTGCGCTGCCTGATGGTGCACGGCCGGATGGACGTCGGAGCCGTCGGTCAGCGCATGCCGCAGGATCGATCCGTGATCTCGCGCCATCTGGGCCTCATGCAGGAGGTCGGGCTGCTCAATTGCGAGAAACAGGGACGATATACATACTACGAGCTCAATGGGCCGTTCATCCTGGAGCGGCTGGCGAGCATGCTGCGCGACATCTACCGCTACTACCAGGGCTGCTGTCCCGAGAAGTTGAACCGATGAGCTTTTCTGTTGTGTAGATATGCATTCGTGCGCACACCTGCATGCTCGTAGCGCCAAACCGATGGCGGCTCAAGCCGTCGGCGCGCTGCCCAGCGCCGCTCGACTGCATGTTTCGCATTTCTGAGCCTACTAAGGAGATGAACATGGAAAACGCGTTCGCACAGATTCCCGACCTCACCACCCGCGAGCAGGCGCTCCTGCAATTCTTATCTTGCATCGCTCTGCACGCGGAGGTCGAGGAGGCCGATGTCGAAGCCGCCGGATTCGACGAAAGACAAATCCGCGCGCTGAAGGAGACGCTGAGCCAGGTCGAGCGCGGGTCGTCGAGCAACAGCCCGACCCTGTCCGCGCTGCTGGCGAAAACCCTGAAGTCGAGCTGCTGCTCGTAACGGTCCGGGCGGGGAAGGTCCGCGAGAGCTTTCCCTTCGGTCCGATGGGTTTCATCTCACACAACAACCCCTGCGCATCGTCTTCCCAGAGAACGTCATGGACTTGGTTGTTCTGAAGCAGGTCGCGAAGAGCTACCGCATGGATGCGGTGGGTGTGCCGGCGTTGAGCGATATCAACCTGGAGATCCGCCCCAACAGGTTTACTGTCATATCGGGCCCCTCGGGCAGCGGCAAGACCACTCTGCTCAATCTGATCGGCTGTATCGATCAGGCGGACCAGGGAGAGATCATCATCGCCGGGCAGCCGGTGCAGCAGCTTTCGGACGATGCGCTGTCCGATTTCCGGGTCCGGCATATCGGGTTCATCTTTCAGAACTTCAACCTGTTGCCGGTCCTCACTGCATACGAGAACGTAGAGTATCCCTTGCTGCTCGCCAGGCTACCCGCCGCGAAACGGCAGCAGAGAGTGCGCGACCTGCTGGATGCGGTGGAGCTCACCGACAAGGCCCATCACCTCCCTGGACAGCTCTCCGGCGGGCAGCGGCAACGCGTGGCGATCGCCCGTGCATTGGCACCGGCGCCGCAAATGGTGCTCGCCGATGAGCCCACCGCTAACCTGGACAGTCAAACGGGGGCGGCGATCATCGGCCTGATGCGGCGGATGCAGCGGGAGCAACAGGTTTCGTTCGTGTTCTCGTCGCACGACTCCAAAGTGCTGGCGGAAGCTGACGATGCGGTGATGCTCCGCGACGGCCGTATCGAGGCGATCGAGCGCCGCGGAAACGGGAGCGCGCCTGCACACTGAAGGTTTGTCAGCTTCCGCGCGGCAACCTGTTGCGTCGCGGGAGCTCATCGCAGGTTCTTGCGCCAAGTGTAGGAGGATTGAAATGGGGTACGTCACGCGTTTCCACGTCGTTGGCCTGGTGCTGTCGGCCCTGGTGAGCGGTGTCTACGGCGCTCCGAGCGGCCAGGAGATCTTGGCTGCGAGTGACGGCGTCCGCAATCCCGACAAGCCGTTCGGTCTCACGGTGACGCTGGTGGAATACCGGAACGGGAAGCAGACCGACAGCAATACGCTCACGGTCTACTCCAAAGCCGAAGCCAACAGCGGCCAATTCCGCAGCCTGATCCGCTTCGTTGCACCGGCGCGCGACGAGAACAAGCTCATGCTGAAGAACGGCAACGACCTGTGGTTCTACGACCCGTCGAGCAAGGCCAGCATCCGCATCTCGCCGCAGCAGCGGCTCCTGGGGCAGGCAGCGAACGGTGACGTGGTCACAGTCAACTTGGCGAAGGACTACAAAGCAGACCTGGTGGGCGACGAGGATCTGCTCGATGGCGAGCGGCAGACCCGTCATTGCTACAAGCTGGCGCTGGCCGAAGTCTCGCCCGACGTCACCTATCATCACATCGAAATGTGGATCGAGACCTCGAGCAGCCGGCCGGTAAAGGCGAAGTTCTACGCCGAAAGCGGAAAGCTGTTGAAGACCGCGTACTACCGCCACTACCAGCGCGAGCTAGGCTTGGAGCGACCCACCGAGACCGTGATCATCGATGGCCTCGACCCGAAGTGGGTGACCGTGATGCGATACGCCGACTACGCCTGGCGCGAAGTTCCGGAAAGCTGGCTGCAGCGGGATTACCTGCCGCGCTTCAAGCCTGAGTGAGTCGGGCGTGCCTCGGATTCCCAGGGCTGGCGCGGATCGGAGTGCACGGTGGCGGCGCAAACGGCGCGGCGTTAGTAGAGTTCGGCGTGGCGTTGCCGTCATCACCGATCGGCGTGTCCCGCTCGAGTGTGTCGCTTCCGACCGGAAGCGGTCCCGAGAGCGTTACAGGGAAGCCCGGATGACGAGGTACGCGACCCCGCTGATGATGGCGGCGATGGGAAGCGTAAGTACCCAAGAGAGCAGGATCCCAGAGACGACCCGCTTGGATGCAGTGCCGTTGACCAGCCCGATGGCGCTGATGGCTCCGACGGACACGTGGGTCGTCGACACGGGAAGCCCAAGACGGCTTGCGACGATCACCAGAAAAGCAGTCACGACGTTGGCAGTGAGGGCTTGACCGTCATTCATCCGCGAGATGTCCTTGCTCATGGTCTTGGCGACCTTGGCTGCGCTGAGCCAGCCGCCGATGGCCATAGCCGCAGCGATCGCGACGGCACCGAAGCGGATGTTGAGAGCGTGGACGATCATCAGCAGACCCAGGAGCTTGGGTGTGTCGTTGAGCCCGCGGGCGAAACTGACTGAAGCCGCGCTCACGTAGTGCACGCCGTCAACGAGCCGCTGGACCGGGACCCCGAAGGCCGTGCCTTGGTACTTGACGACGCAATCGGCCTGCGAACCGACGACGATTCTGGGCGAGGGCAGGTGCGGCAGCGCCATCGCGTAATTCTGCCGAACGGCATCGAACTGAAGGCGACGCACAGGCACGAATTGCGCAGTCCCGACGCATACGCAGGTCTCGCGTGTGATGTTGAACCGGATCGCCAGCCGATGCAGGAGTTGATACAGGGGCACGGTCAAGCCGACAGCCAGGATCGGCCCGAGCAGAAGTGGCGCGACGAATGCCGCTCCGAGCTTGGACAGATTGAGCGCAGAGCCCGCAGCGACGAAACCGGCGCCGACCAGCGCGCCGGTCAGCCCATGTGTCGTCGAGACCGGGAACCCGCGCAGCGTTGCCAAGATGACCGTACAAGCAGCCCCGGCGGCCACCGCCATCAAAAACGGAGGTGAGGCCGCCACGACGTCAGGGACCAATCCTTTGCCCGAAAACGCCTTGATCAAACCTTCGGCGAGGAACACGGAGCTCACGCTGCCGGCCAGCGTCGTCACCGTGCCGAGCGACAGCGCGCCCTTGTAGGTCGCGGTGCTGCTGCCGAACAGCGTAGCCACACCTTTGAAGTTGTCGTTCGCGCCGTTGGCGTAGCCGACGAACAGCGTCAACAAGAACAGCATCGACAGAAGGATCATGAGCCTCACTCCCAGCGCAATACGGTTGCGCCGCGCCGACGCAGCGCGGTGAGCGGCACCGCGGCGCCGATCGGACAGGTTTTGCGGAGCATCTCGGGATCCCTGCGTGAGATGCGCCTCGTGTCGTTTCCGAACAGCTTTTACCGTGGTGCCGACGCAGTCACGGTAGCGGGAGGCAAAGCGTGGAGGAATAGGCCGATCGATATAGGCACCGCGCGAGGGTACCCGGCGAGCACGCCGCGCCGGCTGGTCTGCGGACTACACAGGAGTCCGGGCTACAGATCAAGCTGAGTGCTACCCGCAGCCCTGGCCTACATCGATCACTGACTGAGCGCGGGCGAAGCTGGATGGGGGCAGTATGTTCGACGCCGTCTGACTCAGCGAGCTATCCCGAGGTGCCGGAGGATGAAGTTCGCGATTCCAGCGTAGTCGGTCAGGGAAAACACCGGCAATTCGGTCTGCGGGTCTGCGTCGCTCGCAAGCGCTACGATGTGCGCATCGGTCGGAAACACGGGTGGTTTGTTGTTGGCGCGCCGATAGACCTCCAGCTTGGGGATCGGCTGCCGCTTGAATCCTTCCACGAGCACCAGGTCACAGGGGGAGAGACGCGCGAGCTGTTGGGGTAGCTCGGGCTCGGGCGCGCCGCGCAACTCGTGCATCAACACCCATCGCATGTCTGACGCCAACAGGATTTCTTTCGCGCCCGCCTGGCGCTGACGCCAGGAGTCTTTGCCCGGCGTGTCGACGTCGAAGCCGTGGTGGGTATGCTTGATCACAGAGACCGATAGGCCCATTCCGGTCAATACGGGAATCACGCCCTCGATCACGGTGGTCTTCCCGCTGCCGGATGGACCCGCGAGGCCGAACACGCGCCGGGTCATTCGGATCTGGAGCGATTGGTGCGCAGTAACCACCGCGCGAATAGTGTCGCCGCTGCGCCTCCGAGGGCCTGTCCCCCGATGAACACAGGCACGCTTTGAGGCGAGATCCCGGCGAACGTGTCGGTCACCGAGCGGGCCAAGGTTACAGCGGGATTAGCGAAGGACGTCGACGAGGTGAACCAGTACGCACTCGTAATAAAGGCGGCGACCGCGACGGGAATTGCCTCGCGTCGGAACCGGGACCCGAGCAGGATCACGAGCACCAGGCCAAAGGTGGCGATGGCTTCCCCCAGCGCCTCACCCGGCGTCGGGCGCAGGTGAGCGGAGACCTGCAGCAGCGACAATCCGAACATCGCGTGTGCCGCGACTACGCCGGAGAAAGCCCCCGCTAATTGCGCGAGCACGTAAACGGCGCAGACGCGTGCGGGCAGCTGTCCCTCCCAGGCGCTCACACTGGAGACGACGGGGTTGAAGTGCGCGCCGGAGATTGGCCCGAGTATGACGATCAATACGTACAGCCCGGCGCCGGTGGCCAACGAGTTGGCCAATAGAGCGATCGCCAGGTTTCCGTTTGCGAGCCTCTCGCCCATGATTCCCGAGCCCACCACGATGGCAAGCAGCAGCGCGGTGCCCGCCGCTTCCGCAGCTGCCCTGCGCGCGAGAGTCACTGGGTGCGACCGATTTCGTTGAGCTTGTCCTGCAGCGCGAGCCGGTCCAGCTTGGCGAGCGGCAGGCTGACGAAAATCGAGATGCGGCGGTTCAGGGCGTTATAGGCGGCGAACATGGCCTTGCGCTTGGCTTCGTCGCTACCCTCTACGGCAGCCGGGTCGGGCACGCCCCAGTGCGCTGTCATGGGCTGTCCGGGCCAGATCGGGCACATCTCCGCTGCCGCCTGATCGCAGACGGTGAAGACGAAGTGTAGGAACGGGGCGCCCGCCTCGGCGAACTCGTCCCAGTTCTTACTGCGCAGGCCGTCGGTCGGCAGGCGATTGGCCTGGAGGAGCTCGATGGCCAGAGGATTGACGCGCCCGGTCGGATGACTGCCTGCACTATAGGCGTTGAATCGACCCTTGCCGAGCGCATTGAGGATCGTTTCCGCCATGATGCTGCGCGCGGAGTTTCCTGTGCACAGGAATAGGACGTTGAACGGGGTCTGTTCCATGGCGAGTCTTAGTTATGTGCAACAAGTGCCGGACTCGGCCCCGTCGCTCTTGGCCGTCGCCGAGGGTGTGCAGCAGCCGGTTTGCTCGTGCGCCGGATTCTTCAATTCGGCGGATTTGGCTCGATGGATCTTAATCGTCGCCGAGGGTGTGCAGCAGCCGGTCTGCTCGGATGCCGGCCGCTGCAAGGTGTCGTCGCCGTACACAGGGACCGAGTCCAGACTGTGGAACGTTTCCCAGACGATCCCCTGTGGATCGGCGATCCAATACTTGTCGGAACGCGCGTAGCAGCACGAAGCGTCCTTCTGATCGAGCGCGGCGATCTCCGCTTGCGCGACTTGCCCGCGCAACGCCGCCAGTTCTTCGTCCGAGTCGACTTGCAGGCCCAGATGATTCAGCCCCGGCTCCAACCCGCGCTTGGAGATGGCGAAATTGATGCGCGGATCGTCCAGCATCCACTTCGCATAGTCGGGCTTCACCACGGTGGGCGAGGCGCCGAATACAGTCGAGTAGAAGCGGATGTTGGCATCCAAGTCGGCCACGGCGACGTGCACGTGAAAGCGTTTCACTGGCGACCCCTGTTCGATTTGCGCTTCGATTGCGGCGGGCAGCAGCGGCCGAGCGCGGTCTCGACGACGGTCAAGCACTCCTGCGGCATGCCCTGGCAGCAGTTCCGAGTGAGAAAGGTCATCAGCGCTGCCATGTGCTCGAAATCCGCGGCGTAGTAGATGAATCGCCCCTCCTGGCGAGACGACACCAGCCCGGCATGGGCCAGTTCTTTGAGGTGGAACGAGAGCGTCGCAGGCGGCACGTCCAGCGTCTCCGCGATGCGGCCGGCGGGCACGCCCTCGGGTCCCGCCTCCATCAAGAGGCGGAAAATCGATAGGCGCGTTTCCTGCGCTAGCGCGCCCAGCGCCGCTACTGCTTCCTCGGATTCCATGTTTCTATAATCATGGAAATCTGTGACTCTGTCAAGTGCCGACGAACGGACCAGGCTTGGCGCCGCTTCGGCGGAGCGTCTGGAAGCGGCGCAGGCACTGTCTGACCGGCGATGGCGGCGGCATCAGCCGCACGAGCCTGCAGGGCAGAGCAAGCTGAGCAATTCCGGGAAGCCAGCGCAGCACTGCGCTGGCGCTGACCCGGGTGATCGCAGAACTCGACACCGAACCTACGGCGTGCGAGGGGACTATTGGCTCAAGAGGACTGCGAAGATCTGTGCCGTGTCCAGGCGCGAGGCGGCGGACGGATGGCTCCAGGCACGGAAGGTTGGGGAATCGGCATCGGCTAGCTTCTGGTAGCAGCTGGCGATGCTCGTAACCGGCCAGCCGGCACGATGAGCGAGGATCATGCCGATTTGGTCCGCCTCGCTTTCCTGGACCCTCGATAGCGCGCCTAGCCGGATCTGTAGCCCGAGGTCCGTCTCCCATCGCGACACAGCCGTATCGATCCCGATGTCTCGATGCATGGGATCCGAGAGAACTACCTCACTGAGCTCTTCTCGCTGATGTTCTGCCAACACATGCGCGAACTCGTGCGCCAGAAGCGTCGCGAGCTCGCCGTTGTTCAGGTTGAGCTGTTCTACAAAGCGCGTACCGACCAACACCTTTCCACGCGCCATACAGGTGGCGTCCCAGTCCGGGTCGCTGGTTGTGTGGATCTCCCACGTCCACACTGCGGCGGAAGGCTTCAGCGCGATTGCTACGCGAATCAAGCTGTCGGCTACAAAGCGCACCCGCTCCAAGATCGCGCGTGAATCGTCCAGCGCGGACCGCGCGTCGAGGTCGGCGAGGATCTCGTGATACCGATGTGCCGTATCCTCGTTCACTGCCTCAGCCGTGAACGTAAAGTTTTGCCACCGGCCCGTCTCTGGCACCTGCGCAAGCGCGGCATGGCCAAGCCACAAGCAGAGAAAAACCCAAACCTTCCCGCCTTCACCTTACCCTCGCGTCTCCTGGAGGATCAGCCTATCGGATGAGTTATGCGGCTGGAGCACGGGTGGTGCGAGATCTCGAGGGCTCTTGAGCTCGGATCGGCCTCGGCCAGAAGGAATGAGCCTCAGCTCCAAGCGGCTTGGGCCGTGTCCTCCGTTGCGCGTGCCGACCCATGGACGAGGACAGATCAAGGCCAAACGGGCTTGCCATCAGGGTCCTTGATCTGTGCTTTCCAGGCCGCCTGGATGTGCCGGATGACCGGATCGGGGAGCGAGACGTAATCGAGCTTGGCCGCGAGCTTGTCTCCTTCGTTGGTGTAGGCCCAGTCGAAGAATCTGAGCACTTCTTTGGCACGGTCCGGCTTGGTCTGAGCCTTGTGCATTAGGATGAACGTCGCGCCACTGATAGGCCAGGCGCCAGTTCCCGGCTGATCCGTGAGAACCAGGAAAAAGCCCGGGGCTTTATTCCAGTCCGCGCCAGCAGCCGCAGCTTTGAAGCTTTCCGCATTTCCCCTGACGAACTCCCCGTTGCGGTTTTTGACTTGCACGTCCGTCATCTTGTTCTGCAGCGCATAGGCATATTCGACATAGCCTATTGCACCGGAGATCCGTTGCACGAACGCAGCGACGCCTTCGTTGCCCTTGCCGCCGACTCCGGCCGGCCAGGCCACCGATGTGCCCTCACCCACCTTGGTTTTCCACTCCGGACTGACCTTCGACAGATAGTTGGTCCAGATGAACGTCGTGCCGGAGCCGTCGGCACGGTGGACGACCGTGATTGCCTGACCGGGAAGGGAGGAACCGGGGTTCAACGCGGTGATCGCCGGGTCGTTCCATTTGGTGATCTTGCCGAGGTAGATATCGGCGAGCAATGGGCCGGTTAGTTTCAGCTCGCCTGGCTTTACGCCCTGTAAGTTGACAACCGGGACATCCCCGCCGACTACTGTCGGGAACTGCATCAACCCATCCTTTTCCAGTGCCTCCGGAGTTAGGGGCATGTCCGAGGCTCCAAAATCGACCGTCTTGGTCTGGATCTGTTTTATCCCTCCGCCTGATCCGATCGATTGATAGTTCAGTGCCGTGCCGGTTTTGTGCTTGTACGCATCAGCCCAAGCGCTATAGAGCGGGAACGGGAATGTCGCACCGGCGCCCGTAATCTCGGCCGCGGTCGCGAGCGATGTCCACCCAGTTGGCCCCATGATTAGAAATGCAGTGATCCCCAGGAAGGCCGATCGAGTCTTCGTTGTCATTGGATAATTCTCCGGAGCAAAGGACGAGTGACACGCGAAAAGCAGAGCGCTTTTTCCGCGCTCACGTATCCTCAAGCGTGAGCATGGGATACGTGACATTCTTTCTTATCATAGCGCCAGTTCTTCTGAACACATCGGCGCCTCAGTACGCCGAGCGAAGGATCGCCTTGTCTCCGCCATCCAGGACGGTCAACGCAGCCAGGGCCTCACGGCAAGGTAGAAGCGGAGCCTCGCAACACAGTCTATTGGACCGTGCGTGACAAGATTGTGACAGTGCCCTTGGAACCGGAGATCGCTCCTGCATCGTTGTAGGTCGCTCGTATTGGTACCTGTGTGCGGATCGACGCAGGGCGGGGTTCCCAAATGCAGGTTCGGACGAGCTCGCCACGCTTGACCTGCAGCGCGCCCTTGCCACGCTAGCCCACTTCGTGAACGTGGAAGACGTTCTTTGCCAGTTCCGGCCTCACCGTTGTGAACCCTATGGAGGGCCTCTCCCTTAGTTGTGTGGACACGAACTAGCCGCATCTTGGCAGATCGATGGCGCAACGAGTGGAGCGTCGATGACATCAACATCCCGGTTAGCCCGAGATACCGGATTCTTGAGACGCGATTCCGATTCGAGGGCAAGCGACGCGTCGTCGCCGACTTGCATGCGTGCGGTAAACGCGGCCACTGGCCTCCGCAACGGCGCACGCACGTGATCCCCCGATGTGCATACCTCTCTGCGTGACTCTGTACAGCGCTGTTGAGCATCGTCCAGCAAACATCGCAACGGGTTGCCGGCATAACTTGTTGAGAACACTGGGTTGCCTTTGAGCAGAACCGGGCTACGAACCAGGGGGTCGTGGGT
>Ga0335081_10009200_pt1 | contig 15880 bp, 14 predicted proteins | sample Lox_Sample_35_FD_206713 | JGI IMG/M metagenome (GOLD analysis project Ga0335081, IMG submission 206713) | Soil microbial communities from Loxahatchee National Wildlife Refuge, Florida, United States - Lox_Sample_3.5 | ecosystem: Environmental > Terrestrial > Soil > Wetlands | place: USA... | reverse complement strand
GATGCCTTTGTCTTGCGCGCCGAACAGGCCGAGGATTGGTGCGTTGATCTTCTTGAGCGATTCGGGATCGGTGGCGAGGTGGCCGTAGTTGATGACCGTCGCGGCGAGCGTGGGCTCTTGGAGAGCAACATCGAGGGCGTAGCCGCCTCCCATGCACCACCCGATCGCGCCGATGCGATCTTTCTTCACGTTCGGTTGCGAGGAGAGATAATCGAAGGCTGCGTGCAGGTCACGCTTGGCACGGTCTTCCGGCACTCCGCGCATGATCTGGTGCGCTTCATCCGGAGTCGTCGCAACTTTTCCACGATAGAGATCAATCGCGAGTGCAGCGTATCCCTGATCGGCGAGCTTCGACGCCTGATCTTTCACCCAGTCATTTAGACCCCACCATTCGTGAATCACGATCAAGCCGGGGAATGGTCCTTTGTCTTTCGGTGTATAGAGAATGCCCTGTACAGTTTCGTCGCCGCTTTTGTAGGAGACGGTTTTGCTCTCGGCTGCAAAAGCGGAAACGGCGAACGTGACTAGAACAAACAGGAACAGGATTTTCTTCATGCGATATCCCCTCCGCGAAATCGGTTTGGGGCCGATTTGAATCCCCACTTCTGCCGGAAACGGCGCGCGGCAGAAATGGGGCACTCATTGTGGACGAATCCGCGGAAGAATTACAACTGCAGTTCCATGTAGAGGGTGCCGGGCATCGGATTCTCGCGATAGGGCGCAATTTCTTTGAAGCCCAACTTGCGGTACATGCCGACGGCGTCTTTCATGACCGGTTCTACCGTGTCGAGGCGCATGCGCTTGTAGCCGATGAGGCGAGCTTCCGCGATGATGCGGTCGGCGAGTGCGCGGCCTAGGCCTTTGCCCCGAAATTGCGGACGGAGGTATAGGCGCTTCATTTCGCAGATGGTGGGCTCGAGTTTGTGGAGGGCGATGCAGCCTGCTAGCTGGCCATCGTATTCGGCGAGAAGGAGGCGGCCTGCTGCAGGTGAGTACTCTCCAGGAAGATCGGCTAGTTCTTTATCGAAATTCTGGAAGCAGAGGCTGAAGCCCAGCGACTGCGCATATTCGAGAAAGAGTTCGCGGGCTTGGCCTATCTGGGACGGGGTTTCTGCTTGCGTGAAAGAGAAACCTTTCACCACGGAGGGCATAGGGAACACAGAGGAAAACTGCAAATCGTCTTTCATCACAGCTTGAGAGCCCTAGGTTTCGGCGAACAGTTATCACATGAGCATGCCGCCGTTGACGCTTAAGACATGGCCCGTTACATACGAGGCGTCGTCGGAGGCGAGGAACGCGACTGCGCCGGCAACATCTTCCGGTTTTCCGACGCGGCCTAGCGGAATTTGCTGCACTGCTGATTGCTTGAATTCTTCGCTCAGAACATCGGTCATAGCGGTTTCGATGAAGCCGGGGGCGATGGCGTTACAAGTAATGTTGCGCGAGGCGACTTCGCGCGCGATGGCTTTGGTGAGGCCGATGAGTCCGGCCTTGGAGGCGGCGTAGTTGGCTTGTCCGGCCTGGCCCATTTGTCCGAAAACGCTGCTGATGTTGATGATGCGTCCCCAGCGGAGGCGCAGCATGTTGGGGATGACTTGCTGGATGCAGAGATAGGCGGAGGTCAGGTTGGTCTGGAGGACGGCGTCCCAGTCGGGGCGCTTCATGCGCATGACGAGTTGATCGCGGGTAATGCCGGCGTTATTGACGAGAATGTCAATTTTTCCAAGTTGGTCTGTAGCGGCTTTAATCGTGGTTTTAATTTGTTCCTCGTCGGCAACGTCGAGGGGGAAGGCTGCGGCCTTGCCTCCGCCAGCCGTGATTTCATTGACCAGTTCGTTTAACTTTTCCTGATTGCGCGCGGCAACGGCGACTGCGGCACCTTCTTTGGCCAGGCGGAGGGCACAGGTGCGTCCGATGCCTTGCGAGGCGCCGGTGATGAAGGCGATGTGTCCGGATAGGGACATGGGTTCTCCACGCATCTTGGGGGCTAAAGCCCCCGGATTTACCATGCTTCAAGGCGGGCCTAAAGGGCCGCTCTTCCACGAGGCGCCTGGTGCGATAGCGAGCTATATATCCCGTCGCGCGGAAAGAGGCATTATAACTGCGCGACTATTGCCCAAAATATCAAACCGCTAAGAACGCGAAGAAATACCGCAGCGGTCGCGAAGCAAATCTTTAGCTCAACATTGTGAGATCATGTTTTGCGCGGGAGACCTCGTGTCCGAACGGCCGATCGATCAGATCAAGAAAGCGGAAGAGGCGATGCGGGAACTGGTGGCCGCTGCGGCCGAACTTCGACAGAAGATCGCTTTTGCGTGTGCGGAGCATCCCGCGGAAACTGTGGAGTTGGTGCATGCCGCCGAGTCGTTTGAAAGAGAAGTCCAGACGATCAAAGAACGGCTGCGGCAGTGGCGGCAGGGCATTCAATAGGTACTCTCAATCACGTTGCTTATCCACAAGGGGGGCGCGTACCATGCGTGCACTCCCATGTCCCCAACTTCATCGAATGTTGTGACCATGCCCAAGCCTTCTCACGCTGACTCTTCGGACCCTTCACATCGCTCGCCTTTGCGCGCGGCTGCTTTGGAGAAGGCAGCAGTCGATTCCGTGTCGGCAGAGGCGCGCGTGGGCGCGCGCCCCACACAAAACACCCCATCACCGACAGCCGCCGAGCCATCCACTGAGGTCTTCGCTGTGTTTGGCGTGGAGCCGGAGATTCAGGCTTATGCGATGGCCAAGTATTCGCGGTCGGCCTTGTCGATGAAGGACGCGCTGCGGGAGATCAGCACGCAGAAGGCGGAGAAGTTTCTCAACACTTTTTATTTTCAGTATGGGCACCGGTCGATTGCTGACTTGGCGCATATTGCGCTGGCGATTGAGCGGCTGTCGATTTTGGCGGCGATCGAGCTGGCGGACGAGCAGCGTTGGGATGGGCAGGAGCGGTCGACGCGGTATCAGGATTTCCGCAAGAGCGGCTACTACACGCCCGATTTTGGCGCCGATGACGAGGCGCGGAAGCTGTATCGCGAAACTGTGGACTTCTTGTTCGCCGAGTATGACGCGCTCTCGGCGCACATGACGAACTATCTGATCAGCATCACGCCGAAGCCGGCTGATATGAAGCAGGATGCCTATGAGCGGACGCTGAAGGCACGGGCGTTTGATATTACGCGGTATTTGTTGCCGCTGGCGACGAACACTTCCTTGGGCGAGATCGTCAATGCGCGGACGCTGGAGAATCAAGTTGCGCACCTGCTGTCGCACACACATAAAGAGGTGCGCGCGCTGGGCGAATCATTGAAGAAGGCGGCGATTGGGCCGGCTTATAACGTGAATAGCGAGTCTCTGCAAGATTTGGTCGCGCAGATTCGGGCGGTGAATCCGGAGTTGGGCGCGCGGGCGGAGCAGGAGTTGTTGCGAGAGGTGCGAGTTGCGCCGACGCTGGTGAAGTATGCGGATCCGAACGCGTATGAGATGGAAACGCGGCGGGAGTTGCGGCAAGCCGCACGAGAGTTAATGGCTTCGGAGCCGGTTGCGGCTTCGAAGGCGATCGTTGATCTGCTCGACGAAGAACCGCTGGAAGTGGAGATTGCGACGACTTTGTTGTACGAGCACTCGCATCATTCGTATCGGCAAATTCGGCAGATGGTGCAGGTGGCGGGTGAGCGGCGGCGGCGGGAGATCATCGACATTGGCCTGAATCATCGCGGGAAGCATGACGAGATGCTCCGAGGATTTCGAGCAGGACAGCAGTTCCGCTTTGACATCCTGATGGATACGGGCGGATTCCGCGATATGCATCGGCACCGGCGCTGTATCCAGGTGATGCAGGGATTCACGACCCAGCATGGCTTCGAAATGCTGATGGATATGGAAGATGCCGGCGTGCGCGGGCAGTTTGAGGCCGCTATGCGTCGGGTCCAGTCGGCGGTCGAGAAGTTGGCTTCGCGCGGAACTCCCGAAGCCGAAGAGAATTCGCAATACGCGATCCCCCTAGCATTCCGAAAGCGAGCGCTGTTCAAGATGGACTTTGCTGAGGCAGTTTATATCTCTGAGTTGCGGACTACGCCTGCGGGACACGTGTCCTATCGCAATGTCGCATATGCGATGTATGAAGCGGTGGCGAGGAAGTATCCGGCGCTGGCGAAGTATTTCCGGGTGCATGATGTGAATGCGCCGGTGGACTTGCTACAACGTTAGCCCGATTTCGCTCTGGCTAGTATGTTGGGTTCTCGTCATTCTGCTCGTAGTGAGAGTTCGTGGGCGAGGCGCCCGCGCCACATTCAGGCAACAGCGAACCACTCCATTTCTGCCCATTTTGGAACCTTCCACAGGTTAATTTTATAGATTCGCCTTTTCTTCGCTTAGAATCGTATGTATAATCCGGCCAGATTAGAAAGTATTCATAGGCGCACTTATCAAAAGGAGCCACTTCCATGGCAGACGAGCGGGGCAAGGCGATCGATCTGGCGGTATCGCAAATCGAGAAGCAGTTCGGGAAGGGATCGATCATGCGGTTGGGGTCGAAGGATGCGATCTTGCCGATTGCGGTGATCCCGACGGGGTCGATTTCGTTCGACGCCGCGCTCGGTGTAGGCGGCTTCCCACGAGGACGTGTGATTGAAGTGTTCGGGCCGGAGTCTTCGGGCAAAACGACAATCACTTTACAGGTCATCGCAGAGGCGCAGAAGACCGGTGGCATGGCCGGGTTCATCGATGCAGAACATGCGCTCGACCCGGGATATGCGAAAAAGTTGGGAGTGGACGTCGACAATCTTCTCGTCTCGCAGCCGGATTATGGCGAGCAGGCGCTGGAGATCACAGAAGCGCTGGTGCGCTCGAATGCGATGGATGTGTTGGTGGTCGACTCGGTCGCGGCGCTGGTGCCGAAGGCCGAACTCGACGGCGAAATGGGCGACAGCCATATGGGATTGCAGGCGCGGCTGATGTCGCAGGCCCTGCGCAAATTGACTGGCACGGTCGCGAAGTCGCGAACCTGTCTGATCTTTATCAACCAGATTCGCGAAAAGATTGGCGTGATGTTCGGCAATCCCGAGACAACGACGGGCGGCAAGGCGCTGAAGTTCTATTCGTCGGTAAGAATCGACATCCGGCGCATTGCGGCGGTCAAGGAAGGCGACGTCGTGATCGGATCGCGGACCAAGGTGAAAATAGTGAAGAACAAAGTGGCGCCACCGTTCCGCGACGCCGAATTCGACATTCTTTATGGCGAAGGCATTTCGCGCGAGGGCGATCTGCTCGATCTGGCGGCGAACCACAACATCGTCGAGAAATCCGGGTCGTGGTACAGCTACAAGGGCGAGCGGATCGGCCAGGGGCGGGAAAATGCGCGGCAGTTCCTGAAAGATAATAAGGACGTACTGGCAAAGCTGGATACGGAAGTGCGGAAGGCGCTGGGATTGATACCGGCGACTCCGGCGCCTGCGGCTACGCCGACCAATGGCGCGGCCACTGGACGGGTCACGACTATGCCGACCGGGACCGACGTTCCGAAAGCTCCGATTGCGGCGGCTCGACGATAGGCTTTTCTCGTTGCCTCCGGGCGCGGCTGACACTCTCTCACGGAGCCGCGCCCGGGTCTCCCGGGTGCTGGTAGTCTCACTCGGCATGCGCGCGGGCTGAAGCCCGGAATTCAAATAATGATATCCATCTGAACGCGGCCCTTAAAGGGCCGCTCTTCCACGGTGGCGCATGCGTCCATGTGACCGCGCGCTCTTTGTCCCGCTGAGCGGCGCTGGTTCCATTCGAAGTACGGAGAACGCCGAATTTCCCTGGCCCATTCTATTTCCTCTCATTGCCATTGTTGGTCCTGCCCGCATAGAATCTCTTACATTGCTCTACCGTCGTTCACTCTGCTGAACCGCGCCGTTCCAGTGAGGGAGATTGAATAAGGGCACAGCTATTTATCCGGGGTCGTTTGATCCGCCGACGAATGGGCACCTCGATTTGATTCAACGAGGGAGCAAGATTTTTGAAGAACTGGTCGTCGCAATTCTGAGGAACTCGGAAAAGGTTCCGATGTTCAGCGTGGGCGAGCGGCTGGAGATGCTGCAAGCTCTGACGGCCGATCTGCCGAATGTGCGGATTGATACATTTGACGGCCTGATGGTGGAGTACGCGAAATCGATTGAAGCAACCTGCGTGCTGCGGGGGATACGGGCCATCAGCGATTATGAATATGAATTGCAGATGGCGCTCATGAACCGCAAGCTGGAGCCGACGCTTGAGACTGTGTTCATGATGCCGGCGGACAAGTATTCGTATGTCAGTTCGCGGCTGGTGCGCGAAGTTGCGCAAGCGGGCGGCCCGGTCAAAGGACTGGTTCCGGAGTTCGTTGAACAAAAACTGCGGGAGAAGCTCGATCCCGCGTACAAGCTGGCAGAATCAAAAATCATGGAAGTGCCCAGGAGAAGGAAAAAGAAGGCATGACGACGGCAACTCTAGAAGCGGTGAAACTCACCCAGAGAATCAACCGGATTGAGCCCTCGGCCACCATGGCTGTGGTGGCAGAGGCGGACAAGCTGCGTTCGCAGGGAATCGACGTGGTCGATTTCGGCGCGGGCGAACCGCACTTTTCGACGCCTCAGCACATTAAGGACGCGGCGATCGGTGCGATCCAGGGGAATTTCACCAAGTACACGGCCGTCGCGGGCACGGCCGAGCTGCGCGACGCGATTGCGCACCGGCATAACGTTGATTTTGATTCCGACTATCGGCGCGAGGAAGTGATTGCTTCGACCGGCGGAAAGCATGCGCTATTCAACGCGATTCAGGTACTGGTGGATCATGGCGATGAAGTGATCCTGCCTGTCCCCTACTGGGTTTCGTTCAAGGACATCATCCGATATGCCGGTGGGATGCCCGTTCTGCTCGAATCGGATGAGTCGCAGAATTTTCGCGTTACGGCTGAGATGGTTTCGAGGCTCGTGACTTCGCGGACCAAGGTCATCATTCTGAATTCGCCTTCGAATCCTTCGGGCGCGGTGATGAAGCCGGAGGACATGACGGAAGTTGTTCGGCTGGCGCACCAACGCGGCATCTGGGTGTTATCGGATGAATGCTACGTCTACCTGAATTACACAGACAAGAATTTCTCCGTCGGCTCGCTCCGCGAGTACAAGGAGCGCATGGTCGTGCTGGGGTCGCTCTCAAAGACATACGCGATGACGGGATGGCGGCTGGGATATGCCCTGGCGCCGGCGGCGGTGACGAGTGCGATGGCAAAGCTGCAGAGCCAGTCCACGTCGAATCCGACGTCAATTGTGCAAAAGGCTGCGGTTGCCGCGCTGAAGGGTCCGCAGGAGTGCGTGGAGCAGATGCGGCAGGAGTACATCCTGTTGCGCGATCACGTGGTGGAGGGGCTCAGGTCGATCCCGGGCGTGAAGTGTACGCTTCCCCAAGGGGCGTTCTACGCCTACCCGAATATTTCATCTTTTCTTGGACGCGGGGGGCTGAAATCTGCATCTGATGTGGCCGGCAGGCTATTGCGGGAAGCCCACGTCGCAACTGTGCCGGGTGAGGGATTTGGAACTACCGACCACATCCGAATCTCGTACGCAACTTCCAAAGCCGAACTGGATCGAGGCTTGGAGCGGATGCGGCGTTTTCTTGCAGCCTTGTAGATCTGGATTTCTGCAGGCAGTACAGAGTTCACCATAGGGATCACAGGGTTACACAGAGGAATCTTTGGTTCGGCGGCCGTTCCGTGGCGAGCGGCCTTTTTTGTCGAATGGGAAACTTGTATCCATTACTGATGCAGCCGGGATTTGATCCGCGGCCGTGGGGCACGCACGATCTTTCTCCGATTTATCCCAATCATAAGTTCGGAGAGAAGATCGGAGAAGCGTGGCTGACTGGGGACGAGTGTAAGGTTTCGAATGGTCCGCTTGCCGGGAAGACGCTATCCCAATTGAGCCAGCAGTATCAGCAGGAACTGGTCGGCAACGCAGCGAGGGATCCGAAGAGGTTTCCATTGCTGCTGAAATTTCTTTTCCCGCACGAGAAGCTCTCGGTTCAGGTGCATCCGGATGATGCTCAAGCGTTGCGCGTTGGGGAGCCTTGGGGAAAGACAGAATGCTGGTATGTGGCACACGCTAAGCCCGGATCGCAGATCGCGCTGGGACTGAAACCGGGAATCACTGCCGCGCAACTGGAAGAAGCGATCCACCAGATGCGAGCAGAAGAGGTTTTGAATTGGGTGAACGTCTATGCCGGTGACATGATTTACGTCGCGGGCGGTACGGTACACACTCTCGGGCCTGGATCGATCATTGTTGAGACGCAGCAGCAGTCCGATATGACGTATCGCTTGTACGATTACGGACGCCCCCGCGAATTGCATCTGAAAGATGGGATGGCCGCAGTGAAAGAGAAAGTAAAGTCCGGGAAAGTTTTGCGGCCGGCGCCGCGTGAAGCCGGAAAGAACCGGCAATCGACGCTTGTGAATGCGCCGTACTTTGTCGTAGAGATGTTTGAATGCAAAGAACCGATTTCAGGCCTCCGGACGCGGGACAACACGTCAAAGAATTCTGTGCAAATCCTGGTCGCGGCCGACGGTTGTGGAGTAATTGAGTCGCGCGGAATGGAGCCCGTAACACTGGCGAAGGGGGATGCGGTCGTTATTCCCGCATCGATTGAAGAGTTCGGCGTTAGGCCGCAGTGGATGCTTGAGTTCCTGCGCGCGTACGTACCCGGTGAGAGCTTTCCCGAGCCGGAGACGAGACTCTAAGAATTGTTGATTGTCGATTTGCGATTGCCGATTTCGTATGAGCTGGCGAATATGAGGTCCAGGAAACTTGCGGTCTAAGGTCTGCAATTTGAACTTGTAAGCATGGCGAAGAATTCCAATTTCTATCCTGTGATTCTGGCAGGTGGACGCGGCACGCGTTTCTGGCCGCTGAGCCGGAAGAAGCGCGCGAAGCAACTGCTTGCATTGGACGGCAAGCAGACGATGATCCAGCAGACTGTGGCGCGCCTGCTGCCGCTGGCTGCAGCCAAAAAGTTCTGGATCATCACGAACGAAGATCTGCGTCCGGCTATCATGCGGCAATTGCCCAAGCTGCCGAAACTGCAGGTGCTGGCCGAGCCCGTGGGACGCAATACTGCTCCGGCAATTGGGCTCGCGGCGTTTTTGCTCTTGCGCGAAAACCCCGACGCGGTCATCGGGATGTTTCCGTCCGATCACGTCATTGCAGATGAAAAGCGATATTGCGAGACGCTCGAACGCGGCAATAACGTTGCAGCGGCGGGACAAAATATCGTTGTACTTGGCATTCGACCGAACCGCGCGGAGACCGGATACGGCTATATCGAAGCCGGCGGGTTGTACGAAGGCGATGCGTTAAGAGTTCGTCGATTCACGGAAAAGCCCAACGCAGAGACTGCTGCCGAGTTTCTTGCAGCCGGAAACTATTTCTGGAACAGCGGGATGTTTCTGTGGAGCGCGCGAACGCTTGCGGACGCGCTGCATGAGCACTTGCCGAAGACGGCTCCTATCCTTGAGGAGATTGCGTCTGCATACGGAACGTCGAGATTTTCCGGCACCTTTCGCAGGTTGTATCCCAAGTGCGAGAACATCAGCGTGGACTATGCTGTGCTCGAGCCGCGGTCGGCGAAAGGGGAGGAATGCAGTAACATTTTCTGCTTGCCCGCGGATTTCGGGTGGAACGACCTGGGTTCCTGGACCGCGCTGCATGAGCATCACGTTGCGAAAACGACTCCGCAGGAAGGAAATCTCGTCGCGGGCTCGGGCGTGTTCTTGTTGAACGCACGCGGGAACTATGTGCACGCGCCGGGGAAGTTCGTGGCGGCTGTTGGAGTAAGCGACGTGGTGGTTGTGGATACGCCGGATGCCCTGCTGATCACAACGCGCCAGCACGCGCAAGACGTCGGCAAGGTTGTGAAACATCTGGACGAGAAGAAGCTGAGAAAGCTCACCTAAGTTTCATGTTTTGAGGTTCAAGTTCGAGGAGTAAGGCGAATTAACATTGGTGCTCGAAGCTGGAAACTGGAAGTTTGAAACTCAATGGTAGAGGAAATTAAGTTTGGAACCGATGGATGGCGTGGAATCATCGCGGATGATTTCACTTTTGAGAATGTGAGCCGGGTCGCCGGCGCGATCGCGTCGTACGTTTTGAAAAATGAAGATTCGAAACGCGGCGTGATTGTTGGGTATGACGCCCGTTTTGCATCACCGCGGGCGGCCCACATCGTCGCTGATGTCATCTCAGGCGCAGGAGTTCCGGTGAAACTAGCGAACGACTACACGCCTACTCCTGCGGTGTCATACGCAGTGAAGCATCAAGGGGCCGCGGGCGGAGTGATGATCACGTCCAGCCATAATCCGTGGAACTGGAATGGGGTGAAGTTCAAAGGAAACTTCGGCGGGTCAGCCACGCCCACGATCATGAAGAAAATTGAAGCCGAATTGGTGGCGGGAGCCGTCCCAAAAAGTACAAAAGCACCGATTGAAGAAGTCGATTTGAAGAAGGCTTACGTTGCCGCGGTTTGCGCGTTTGCCGACATGGATTTAATTGCAAAGTCGAAGTTCAAATTCGCCGTGGATGCAATGTATGGCTCTGGTCGCGGAGTTCTGCCCGGAATTTTCGCTGAGCGAGGCGTGCAGTGTGTAGCGATCCGGCAGGAACTGAATCCGCTTTTCCCGGGAATCAATCCGGAGCCGATACGCCCGCACACGAAGATGCTCGAAGAAACTGTTATTCGCGAGAAGTGTGATGCGGGACTGGCGATTGACGGCGACGCCGACCGTATTGGCGCGGTTGCCGAAGATGGGAGCTTTGTTGATTCACACAAAATCTTCTCCGTGCTGCTGCGGTGGATGCTGGAACGAAAGAAGTGGCCGGGCGATGTGGTGCGGGCGTTCAATACGACGAACATGCTCGACCGAATTTCGGCAAAATATGGGCGGAAGTTGCATGAAACCCCCATCGGCTTCAAGTACGTCGCGGATTTAATGATGGAGCGCGAAATCATGATGGGCGGGGAAGAATCCGGTGGGATCGGGTACTCGCGATTCCTGCCGGAGCGCGATGGTGTGTTGAATTCTCTATTGCTCGCGAACGCCATGGCCGAAGAGGGCAAGACTCTCGGGCAGTTGGTGGCCGATCTTCAGAAGGAATTTGGGCATCATTTTTACGGTAGAAGTGATCTCCATATTCCAGAGGATGTAAAGCAGGGGGCGATTCAGCGGGCGCGTGCCGATGGTACTCAGAATCTTGGGCCGTATCGGGTGCTCAAGAAAGAGCAGATGGATGGGGTGAAGTTCTTTCTGGATGCGCCGACCCATGGGAACGGGGCTCAAGCCTGGGTTTTGTTCCGGGCGTCGGGAACGGAGCCGTTGTTGCGGCTGTACACCGAGGCGTCATCTCCGGACTTGGTCCAGGAGTTACTAGCCACAGGTGAGGCTTTTGTGAGAAATAGTAGTTAATGCCAGAAGAGACCATTTCGGGTCAGGTAGATTCGCCGGAGGCGCGACGGTATAACCACATCCGACGCTGGCTTGGCATTACGGATTTTGCCGTCGGCTTTGTCTTCCTCGTCGTTCTTTTGGTCACGCGCTGGTCTGATTCGCTTCGCGATCTCGCTAAACGGATGGGATTTCAGAACTACTCGCTTTCCCTTTTCATGTATTTGGTGCTGATCCTTGCGATCAGCAAGGCTTTGGGGATTGGGCTGGAATACTACGGATTCCGGCTCGAGCGCCGATTCAAACTGTCGACGCAGAGATTCGGGTCGTGGCTGTGGGATGAGATCAAAGGCTTTCTTGTCAGCGTGGTGTTGGGCGCTGTCGTAGTCGAGTTGTTGTACTTCACGATTCGGCAATGGCCGCAGAATTGGTGGCTGCTGGCCTGGGCGCTTTTCATGGTCTTGTTTGTTTTATTGGCGCAATTGGCGCCAGTAGTGCTCTTTCCTATTTTTTACAAGTTTGAACCACTGGAAGACGAAGAGTTACGGCGTCGTTTGGTGATTCTTGGCGAGCGAGCGGGAACCAGAGTGCGCGGCGTCTATCGCTGGAAGCTTTCTGAGAAGAGCAACAAAGCGAATGCGGCGCTAACCGGCTTGGGAACTACACGACGGATCATTCTGGCCGATACCCTGCTCGACAACTACACGCCTGACGAGATCGAAGCAGTTCTTGCGCATGAATTAGGGCATCATGTTCACCGACATATTCTGAAGAGTATTTTCGTGCAGGCGTTGATCACATTCTTGGGATTCTGGGCGGCGAATTGGACGCTGCACTATGCTGTTGATCACCACATGTTTGAAGAACTTTCGGATTTCGCGAATCTACCGCTGCTCGCTCTTGTTTCTGTGGTTCTCGGTTTTCTACTCATGCCCGCGCTCAACGCTTATTCACGCTTCAACGAGCGGCAGGCCGACCGGTACGCGTTCGAATCGATTGTCAGCGTGGATCCGTTTGTTTCTTCCATGAACAAACTTGCGGAACAGAATCTGGCGGAGCGAACTCCATCCAAGTGGGTGGAGTGGTTTTTTCATTCTCACCCTTCCATCTCGCGGCGGCTAGCCTCGGCTGAAGCATGGAGCAAGTCGCAGAGCGCAAGCTCACACCCATGAGTTGGCGTCCTTGCAAGCCTCTTCTGGCTTTGATCCTGATTGCGATCTCGGCTGCCGCAACTGCTCAGCGCACGGCCTCGTGTCCGCAATGTGCTGAATGGAACAAAGCGCAGGCACCATTCCGCATCTTCGGCAATACCTACTACGTGGGCCCTCGCGGACTAAGTTCGGTTCTCATCGCGTCGCCCAGCGGGCATGTTCTGATCGACGGTGATCTCCCGGAATCGGCTCCCCTTATCGCGAACAATATTCGATCACTTGGGTTTCGTCTCGAAGATGTGAAATTGATCGTGAACTCGCACGTGCATTTCGATCATGCAGGTGGAATCGCCCAATTGCAGCGCGGAACGGGAGCGCGGGTCGTGGCCAGCGAGTGGAGCGCGAACGTGCTCAAAAAAGGCGGAGTTGGAAAGGACGATCCGCAATATGGCTCCATCAGGCCTATTGCGGCCGTGAAGAATGTGAGTACATTTCACGATGGCGAAGCCATTCATGTCGGCGACATTGTGATAACGCCACATCTAACGCCTGGGCATACTCCGGGAGGAACGAGTTGGACGTGGAAATCGTGTGAGGGGGCGGAGTGCCACGACATCGTGTACGCCGATAGTCTGAATCCGGTGTCTGCAGCCGGATTCCGATTCAGCCATGATTATCCAAAAGCAGTCGAGGATTTCGAGAAGAGCTTTGCATTTTTCGAATCCGCACCCTGCGACATTTTGATCACCGCACATCCGGAGGTTTCAGATCTGTGGGAGCGACTTGCGCAACGGGTCAAGGGAGTGAAGCCGGATCCGATGGTGGATTCAGGAGCGTGCCGAGCATATGCGGCTAACGGTCGCGAGAAACTGCGGCAGCGGTTGGCAAGTGAGGGGAAGCGATAAGCGCGACGTCAAGATTGTTTCAGGATCGCAGCGACCCGCTGGAAGTCTTCTTCAGTGTCAACGCCGACGCTGTCGTGCGGCGTCTCGCCAACGTAAATCGCAACTCCATTCTCCAGAAACCGCAATTGCTCGAGACGCTCGGCCTTTTCGAGGGAGGATTCCGGAAGCGACACAAACTGGTCGAGCGCGGGCTTGCGGTACGCGTATAGGCCCAGGTGCTTGAAATACCGCGGTTCCGTTCCGTCACGGTCGTGTGGAATGGTTGCGCGAGAGAAATACAAAGCTCGGCCATTGAGGTCCGTGACAACCTTCACTGCGTTTGGATTCGGAATGTCAATCGCCGCCGCGGGAGTCATCAAGGTCCCAACTTCTACTTGCGGATTGGACATAACTTCGAGTAACGACGCGATTTGCTCAGGACGGACGAGCGGTTCGTCTCCCTGCACGTTGATGTAAACGTCGGCTGCTTCGCGGCAGGAAATTTCGTGGACACGCTCGGTCCCGCTGCGGTGCTTCGTGGAAGTCATTTGAGCGTTCCATCCGTTGTCCCGACACACGTCCATGATTTCTTCGGAATCGGTGGCGATGATTACATCGGCCAGACGCGATGACGAGCGGACTGCCTGGTAGACGACACCGATGAGAGGCTTGCCGGAGATCTCACGGAGCATTTTGCGGGGCAGTCGCGTGGAAGCCAGACGTGCGGGAATGACGGCGATGGCTTTCATGAAGTTCCGATTATTCCAGATTGAGGCTATCGCGAACGGAGATTCAGAGCGGTCTGGTGTCTAGGTTGATACAGGCCAAGCGCGCTGCCGCTGGGAAGAGGGATCGTCGTGCTGGCTCCCCAAGGCGCTTCCTGGATTTCTGTACACTGCACATTTTTCTTTTTCAGGACTTCGATTTCAGCTTGCAGGTTGTCGCACATCAGGTAGAGAACGGCGCCCAAGAGTTGGTGTCCGGCATGAGTTTGTGTGAACTCGGCTTCGGCCGGATGGACGGCGGCCTCGGCCGGAGGCATGGAGAAGATCAGCCAACCGTGGCCGACATCGACTGACTGCAGACCCAGGACATCGCGAAAGAAAGTTCGATCTGCGTCAGCGTTTTTACTGTAGAAGAGAATGTGCGCCCCAAAAATCATGGGCGGAGTGTACATCGCGAATTGCGTGGTTAGGTTTGACCGAATCTCGTGCGGCTTTTAAAATTAGACTGGGACGTAACGCACTGAGACCGCGTTGCTTCCATGCCGCGGAAGCGCTGGTCGGCGTTCCTTTCACATCCTTCCTGATTCCAGGCAAGTGGCGGTGTAGCTCAGGTGGTTAGAGCGACGGTCTCATAATCCGTAGGTCGTTGGTTCGAGTCCAACCGCCGCCACCAAAATTACAAGAGGTCCTTCCACTTCTGCCGACGCTACGCTTGGCATTCAGCGTCAGGATTTCGCCTGCAGGCTCCCGCTTCGCTCACGCCTGCAAAACGGCTCAAGTTCGAGTCCAACCGCCGCCACCAAAATAAACAAGAGGTCCTTCGCTCTGCTCAGGATTTCGCCAGCAGGCTCCCGCTTCGCTCACGCCTGCAAAACGGCTCAAGTTCGAGTCTAACCGCCGCCACCAAGATTCGCTGAGAGGCACAGTAACGCCGAACGCCGCACGGTTGTGGGCTCGCCTTCAACTACCGGATCATCTCTAAATTACCTGTTTGCAATATTTTAACGGTAAGCTATTGATTTCACTTATCTTAAGCGAGCGAAACTGCGAAAACGCGTAATTATTTTTTTTGTTCGATTTCCGCAAAATATTGAATACATGACGAGGATGAGATCGAATCCCCCTCTGTAAAATATTGAAAAGGAAATAGTTACAGCCAAAATATTGAAACCAGGCCACTTAGGCGGGCTGTTCGTAAGCATTTTTCAAAGATCGGATACCTGCGCACTACCTAGCACGAGGCGCGGGCTTTTGCCGCCAAGAGAATGATGGAACATTTCGAATTCCGTGCGCAAGGGCAGATGTCACAATGCGCGGAGTTAGCCTGTGGAAAAATGCGCTGTCATTTTTTGAGGGGAGAGCGATGTCGCGCAAGTTGTTCAGAAACTGAATGAGTGATTATCGGGACTTTGTGCCAGCTAACCGATGCACGACGATTCTTCGCACTCTGCCCACTGTGTACCTTTACAGGTGACGGTCACCAAAACAGCTATTAGGTTGGCATCACTGCGCTTCGTCTTGCCAGTTCAGGTCATGACGAAGTTCAAAGTGGGGATCAGTGCCAATCACCTGCAGGAAATTTCTGCCTCTAATTCTGGCCTTCGGCCCTGGCTGCACTGTGGCGAAGCAGCAGATGTCGCGTTATGACCAACTGGCAACCCTCCCGTTCGAGGG
>Ga0335081_10009199_pt1 | contig 15881 bp, 13 predicted proteins | sample Lox_Sample_35_FD_206713 | JGI IMG/M metagenome (GOLD analysis project Ga0335081, IMG submission 206713) | Soil microbial communities from Loxahatchee National Wildlife Refuge, Florida, United States - Lox_Sample_3.5 | ecosystem: Environmental > Terrestrial > Soil > Wetlands | place: USA... | reverse complement strand
ATCTTCGATTTAGAAGCGGTTATGGTTGTGGAAACGCCGCAGCTCGGATACGCCACCTATCTGTTTTCCAGAAATGAAGCCACGGAGCAATTCTTGGCGCGTTATCGCACAACCACACGTGAACAAATCCTACACAATCGCAGCAACGTTGCCGAGCACCTTGGATTTCTGTGTCGCATTATCCATGGCCCGGACTCACAATGTTGGTTACAGGAATTGCGAGCACGCCTTGGGGAACCGACTCCTGGATGATGAAAGTAGCTAAGCAGTTAGACATTTGGTGTTTGGCTAATTGTTGTTTCCAGCCCCTCGTCAGCCGGGTTGCGTCGTAAAGTCAGTGGTCCGCTCACTGAACGAGGCGCACTGCGGCAACTCCAAGCAGCTGACGTCACCGCTAGCATGCATAGAATGTGAGACATAACGTTCTCTTCCTTTACTCTCATTTCCTACCCAGTTAGCAAGCGAAGAGACGGAGCCTAATGCCAGGCTGCCGCCTCTGTATTCTTGCTTGCCACCCAGTTCGAACCAATGCCGGCAAAGGAGTACAAAAGTACTCGCAGGCGCTGCTCTGGGAAATCTCCACTTTTTCAACCAGCACGGCCGCGCCAGGAAGTGACGATGAACACCGAAAAAGATTCGGGTGAGCACCCGAGCCAAAACCCTGCGGTCGTCGCCTGCGTTGTATTCCGCACGCAAAATCCAGAGCAGTTGATTCAAGTCCTGACCGAAGTATTAGCAGGAGTCGACGAGCTAATCTCACCAGAAGAGCGAGCACATTCCAATGGGCAAAGCGAACATCATTAGCTATACAAACGGTAAAAGAGCGATGTCAGTCCAAAATACCCAAGATTCTGTGCCGGTGATGCCGGAACGTTTTGTTTCTGCCGATGAAGCGGCAGGATTTCTCTCCGTGAAGCGCCGGTATGTGCTTCATTTAGCCAGGAAGGGTATCGCCGGGGCGTACCCACTTGGGAGCGGTAGAAAGCGCAAGACGTGGGTTTTTCGTCTGTCAGAACTATCGGCAGCAATCGCACGCGCAGACACATCCATCCACAAAATCCAAGAAGTGTGCGATCCTGCTACCGGCAGTCCCCGCTGAAAAGAGGAGAAATGGCCTATCAGCGAGGATCACTTAAAAAGGTACATCGCAAGGAAGGAGAGACCTGGATGCTGCGGTTCCGGGTCACGAACGCGGACGGAAAAAGAGTCGAACACATGTTGCCTGTCGGACTTGTCGAGCGATTTCCAAAAGACAGGGACGCCTGGCGCGAAGTGGACAGACTTGCGCTCGGGGTGCGCATCAACGACGCTCCAGGCCCTGGCCGCGCCTCATTCAAATTCCTGGCGGAGCATTATCTGAAAGCCGATTTCGGTGCGGATGCCGTGCGCCCAAAGTCGGTCCATACCATCAATAATGTCGAGCACGTCGTGCGCGATTACCTTATTCCGCGTTTCGGAGAAGCAATCGCAGACGACATCAAGCCTCTCGACATTCAGCGATGGCTCAAGTCGCTTCACGTGGAGAAAGGCCTTGCCTGGCCGACGATTGCGAAGATGCGCGGCGCAATGCGCCGTATTTACAAAATCGGAATCATCCACGGGCACGTCGAGAAGAATCCGGTTATGTTCGTCGAGACGCGCGCCAAGAGCGACTACAAGGCCGTCGTGATTACGCCTGCCCAGACGCTTGCGATACTGGAGCGACTCCCCTCTCCTCTTCATTACACGCTCGTGCTCACCTGCGCCGCGACCGCGCTCCGCGCTTCGGAGATGTTGTCGCTGCGCTGGGCCGATGTGTTGTGGGAGGAAAGAAGAATCAGGATCTCCAAGCGCTGGGCCAAAGGAGAAGACGGAGAAACGAAGACGGACGCCTCGGACGGATACGTACCGATGCATCCCGTGCTGGCCGCATATCTTCGCACGTGGCGGAAAGAAACGCCGCACGCGAGAGATGCGGACTTCGTATTTCCGTCGTTGCGGAGGAAAGGCCGCGTTCCCCTATCCGCTTCGATCTTCGTTGCCGACTATCTGCGGCCGGCCGCAAAGGCGGCCGGAATATCCCTAAAGGACGGTCAGCGGTTCGGCTTTCACAACCTGCGCCACTCGCTTAGCAACTGGCTGGTGAACAAGGCGAAAATCGAACCCAAGACCGTGCAGGGAATCCTGCGTCACTCCCGGATCCAGACGACGCTGGATCTCTACACACAGAATGATGGCGACGAAACACGGGCCGCGCAGGGGGAGTTTCTCACGGCGCTTGGAGTGAGTGCGGATGTGGTGCAGTAAATGTGGGTTGAGTTGTGGGTCGAGGTTATCAGGCACGCGTACCGCTAAACCATTCAAAAAGAATGGTGGGCCTGGGTAGACTCGAACTACCGACCTCACCCTTATCAGGGGTGCGCTCTAACCACCTGAGCTACAGGCCCGCTCCGCTGAAGGATCGTACCAATACTCCTGCGGGAAGGACTCCCGCTTTTGCGCCGCTTATTTTAGCATCTTCGTCGGCTAACTTCTCGGGAAGGCACGCTAATTTTCATTCCGAAAATTGTCGAACCCAACTACACAGAATTGCCATGCGGAAGTGCCGGACCTACACAACGGGGATGAGCCGATCGGCCACCATGCATAACCGATTCTGGAACTGAGCGATTTCTGCCGACATTAGTTCTGCCCGCCTTGCGATCTGTCTCATAGGTACGGCATAACTATCTCACTCTCAGTGCCTTGGGCTCCCATTTTACGAGTTCCCCTGGAGAGGTCTTGTAGGCTTCGCTCGGCCGCCCCAGTCGCACCTCCGCGCGGCGAATCGGGCAAGTGCTCTGTATCCAAGGTGTTATTAGTCCCTTAGAGCTTCCGCTCTGAAACAGTACTAATGGCCCATTCTGAAACGTCAGTAATAACCCCTAACCTAACTTATTAAAGCTGCACCTCGATTTGTCGGAGTGGCTCTCAGTTCTTAGTTCTTAAGACGCAGGATAAAGAGCGGCCGTGCTGGTGGCGGCGACTTTGATACGGAGAGGAAGTCGAAGGGAAGCGGCACCGGAACACGGCCAAACTTATGCCGATTGACGCCTTAGATCAGGAAATCGTCGACGCGCTCCCGAAATTGGCGGACGTCTACGACGCGTATGGCGTGCAGATCAACGCGCTGCCCGTCGACGAGATCTTCGCACTTTACGAACGCACCGGATTTCTCTATCCCGACAAGGCGGCTCGGCTCATTCCACATTTGGCCCAGGTGAAAGATAACTGGCGGCGAATGCTCAGCCGGGGCGAATCCCTTCTCTATGTGCTCACCGCTGGTGACGCCAAACGCGGCCGAGCATCGATTGCTGTTTGGCGCAGCGCAAAAAATGGGTGGACCTATCAACATCTCGTTTCTGAAAACAATCCTTATGCCTCACGCGCGGTCATGCTGGCGGGATCGGCCGCCAGTTTCTTGAAGGGAGTCGCTGAATCAAACCAGAATTGGTTCCGGCCCGAAAACCGGTTCCCCTCGCGGGTATTCGGCTCCATGGTGAAAGCCATAGGCGAATCGCTCTCTTCCGTTCAGCGGCATCTGTACTTCGCGCTTCCCAGAAAACTCGTGCTGCCCGCGCAAAAGGGAATCCGAGTCGTTCCCTACAGTCCCTCGCACAAAGAAGCCCTTTGCGCCATCGCCACGGCTTCACGCGGGACCGTCTATGTGACCGCGGAGGAGTTACAGGGAGACGTTGAGTTCAAAGCTGTGGACGAAATGTACCGGAGCGTTGGCTTGCGGCGTACGCGGCGGGTCTGGCTCGCGTATCGCGGATATAAAGAGGAACCTCTCGGCGCCGCCATTGCCTACCGCGGGCCGCTCGGCGTGAACTTCAGCTACATCGAGAATCGCTGCGACTTGCTCCTGCATCCCACGCTTCCTGACTCCGACATTCCCGGGGTCGCGGCTAGTCTCTTGAAAGCGAGTGCGAGCGCCTACCAGGGATTTGAGCTGGAAGCCATTCCCGTTATCACAGATGAGATCGCCGCAACTGCGATGACGCAACTGGGCGCGCAACTCCTTCGCCATTATTGCCAGGGGATATGGCTGAAGGAAGGGCAACTGCGGCTCTACAGGCACGTGGACGGTTTCTATGCTCGATTGTTGGCTCGAACCGAAAGGCATACCACGCAAGAGACATTGGTGGGCTAACGAAGACAATGGTCAGCGCCCCGACAATCGACTACATCATGGACGACCCGCGCGAAGCGGCGCGGCTGAAGGACAAGGTCGATCCGCAGGCTTGGGCACGGCAATATATGGCTCATCGCCTGGGCCCGGGCATGGAAGTGCTATCGGTCGGCTGCGGGCCGGGCGTGATTTTGGCGGCGGTTTGCGATTTGCGTCGGTCGGTGCGCGGCACGGGGCTGGATATCAGCCAGGAGCGGCTGAAAGAAGCGGCACAGATGAATCGGGACAATCCGAAAGTGCGCTTCGTCCAGGGAGATGCACAGGCGCTGCAGTTTCCCGCGGACAGTTTCGATCTGGTCTATTGCCGCATGCTGATGCAATACCTGCCGAATAAGGTGCGCGCCGTTCAGGAAATGGCCCGCGTTTGCCGCCCGGGAGGCACGGTTCTGCTCCAGGACCTCGATGGCCAGCTTCTGTGGCACTACCCGGAAGACGCCGTCTTGCAGCGAGATCTCGAGAAGGTCATGGCGGGGCTGCAACAGACTGGATTCGATCCTTTCGTGGGTCGAAAGCTCTTCTGGTTTGCGTCCCAGGCGGGCCTGGAGAACATCCAGGTCCAGGCGGAAAGCTATCACCTGATCGCCGGAGAGATCGCGCCAACCCAGCGCAAGGCATGGGAACTCAAGCTGGATATCGCGACGCCGCAGATCGCCCGAATCTTGGGAAGCGAACGGGAAGCAAAGGAATGCGCCAGGCGCTTTATGGAGTACCTGAACCGGCCGGACACCCTTACCTATTCGACGGTGTTCACCGTGACGGGAGAGAAGGCGCAGTGAAGTGAAATTGGTTAGGCCATTCGGTGCATCGTCCCGGCTCGGCACGGGCAGAGGGCCGGAAGATTTAAGCCGGATCTAAATCCTTACGTTTTTAGGGCAAGAAATAGACGGACTGCAGACTAATGGTTAGGAACCCGGGATCCCACGCCAGCTTACTGGCCACTTTCTAGAGGGGGATTTGGATATGTCGTCGATTCGTAGGAAGAAAACCGGTTCGATCGCCTTCACGGGCCGCGCCCTCCTGGTTGGCATTCTTATCGCTTCCCAAGTGGCTAACGTGCGCGCCGACGGGCCTGGCAGCCCGCAGAACGTTCCCGACGTCACCAGCATGAGTCTGGAAGACCTGATGAACCTCCAGGTGACGTCTGTCTCCAAGAGAACGCAGAAGGTGGCGGACGCCGCGGCAGCCATTTTCGTCATCACCCAGGAGGATATCCGGCGCATGGGAGCGACCAGCATTCCGGATGCCCTGCGCATGGTTCCGGGCCTGCAAGTCGCGCAAATTGACCAGAACAAGTGGGCCATCGGCTCGCGCGGCTTCAATGGCCGGTTCGATGACAAACTCCTGGTGCTGATCGACGGGCGCAGCGTGTACACCCCTCTTTTCTCGGGCGTCTACTGGAACGTTCAGGACGTGATGCTGGAGGACGTGGACCGCATCGAAGTCATCCGCGGCCCCGGCGCTACGTTGTGGGGCGCAAACGCCGTCGATGGCGTCATCAACATCATCACTAAGTCCGCCAAAAACACCCAGGGAGGCTTGCTCACTGCCGGAGCGGGATCGCAGGAGGCGACCGCCGAGACCGCCCGATACGGCGCCAAGATCAAGGACAACACCTATTACCGCGTTTACGGCAAATACTTCGATTGGTATCCTTCGATCGACTCGACAGGCACAACAGCTTCCGACGGCTGGCATCAATTGCGCAGCGGATTCCGCATCGACTCAAGCGTGGCGACTGCGGATTCAATCACTGTACAAGGCGACATCTATCACGACGATTTCGGGGAAACGCTGACGGTCCCGTCCCTGACTCCACCTGCTTATTCGAGTACCTACCCCAATAACAACGACATGACCGGAGGGGATCTGCTGGGCCGCTGGAATCACTCCTTTGCCCGGTCTTCGACTTCGCTGCAAATGTACTACGACCGCACGAACCTGTTGTTTCCCACCATCTTTTCCGACCATGAGTCGGTATATGACGTTGACTTCCAGCACGACATTCACCTTGGCGAGAGCCAGGAGTTGGTATGGGGACTCGGCTATCGCTCGATCCAGGACAATAACGCCTCCACGTTCACCGTGGGCGTTCAGCCGGACCACAGCAACTTGAACCAATACAGTGCTTTCGTGCAGGACACTCTCGGCTTCTTCAACAGCCGCATGCAGGTAACGGTTGGTTCGAAGTTCGAGCACAACCCCTTCACAGGATTCGAGGCGGAACCGAACATCAGAATCCTCGGCACGCTCACGAAGGAGCAAACGGTGTGGGCTGCCATCTCGAGAGCCGTCCGGACCCCTGCCATCACAGAAGAGGGCCTGCAGTTGAATGCCGGGGTTGTTCCTCCGAATGTGCCTCCGTTCAATAGCCCCTTGCCGGTCGTGGAGACAATTTTCGGAAGCACGCAATTCGGATCCGAAGATCTGGTCGCCTATGAAGCCGGTTATCGAGTTCAAGCCACCAGTTCCGTCTCGCTCGACTTGGCGACTTTTTACAACTATTACACGAATCTTCGATCCGCCGAGCCCGGCGCGACCATGCTCGGAGGCAGCCCCGTGCCGAGTTACGTCATTCTCCCCTTTGTCGCCAGCAACAAGATGAGTGGGGGGAGTTGGGGCGTTGAGCCCTTCGCGGAGTGGAGAGTTTTCCCAAGATGGAAATTGCAGGGATCCTACAGCTTCCTGCAAATGAACATACACAAGAATCCGGACAGCCTGGATCCCACCGCGGACCTTCCGAACGGGGAGAATCCCCGCAATCAATGGAACTTCCGGTCCTCTCTGGACCTGCCGAAGCACCTCGAACAGGACCTGATGCTTCGCTACGTGGATAAGCTTCCCGCCCTGAACGTACCCAGTTATTACTCGTTGGACCTTCACATTGGCTGGAACCCGCTGCCGCAGGTACGTCTATCGTTCGGCGGCAACGATTTGTTGAATAGCCAGCACATTGAATTCGTTCCGGATTTCATCAATACGCTGCCGACCGAAGTGCGCCGTACCTGGTTCGGAAGCGTCGCTTGGACCTTCTAACGAGGATCGGTTGATCTCGCGTAAGGAAGATTGCGCACGCGAGTGAAACGATAATGCGAGTACTGCGACCAATTATCGTGATCGGAATCTGCCTAAGCCTGGCGTTCAGCGCCTGTGCGCAGACGCTCGATTCCTCCGACTCCTCGGAATATCTCATCAAAGCCGGCTTTATTTACAATTTCGCCAAGCTCGTGGGCTGGCCCTCCGGCTCTTTCGCTCAGCCGGATTCTCCCATCGTAATCGGCATTCTCGGAACCGACCCCTTCGGCGCGACGATCGATCGCATTCTTTCCGACAAGAAAATCGACGCGCGCCGGTTCGTTATTAAACGGCTGAAGTGGGGAATGGATCTGAAGGATTGCGACATTTTGTTCATCGGCTCGTCGGAAGCTGTTCACTTGGAAGAGGTCCTTCACAGCCTGAGGGGAACGCCCGTTTTAACCATCGGAGAGACTCCAGGATTCGCCAAGCGCGGATGCATCATTAATTTGATTGTGGAGGATAACAAGGTTCGCTTTGAGGTGAATCTGGACGCCGCGAAACAGGCCGACCTGACGGTTAGCTCCCGCTTGCTCGCGCTGGCCAAGATCGTCACTCAGACTTCGGCGGATGCAAGGTAGCGGCGATGAACCTCCAGAATCTATCCATCCGGGGCAAGCTGATGCTCATCACCATGTTGACGAGCAGCGCGGCCCTGGTTCTTTCCTCCGCCAGCTTTCTCATCTACGACTTGATCTCTTTCCGGCATTTGTTGACTCAGGACCTCATGACCCAGGCGCAGATCATCGGATACAACAGCGCCGCGGCCATGGCGTTCCGTGACGAGGCCGCGGCCACTGCCACCTTGTCGGCCCTCACCGCAAAAGAGGACATTGTCGCGGCGGTCTTATATAGCCCGGACGGTAAGATTTTTGCCCACTATTTTCCCAACGGAGGCGCGCATCCCTCGGCTTTGCCGGACCGCTCGCAGACCAATGGCTATCGCTTCGAGGGCGGCTACCTGGAAGTGTTTAACGATGTAACGCTCAACGGCGAGCGTGTGGGAACCCTGTTTCTGCAGTCGGACCAGCGGCAGTGGAGTGTGCGGGCCAGGCGCTACAGCATTATTGTCGGCGTATTCGTCCTCGTTGCCGGATTTTTTGCGTTCTTTATCTCGTCGCAATTGCAAAGGCTGATTTCCAGACCCATTTTGCATTTGGAAAACGCCATGAGGATGGTTTCAGCGAATAAGAATTATGAGGTTCGCGCCACCCGATTCTATGGCGACGAAATCGGCCGGCTCATCGACGGTTTTAATACCATGCTTTCTGAGATCCAACATCGCGATACCGCGCTCCAGCGCGCCAACGAGGAGCTGAAGAAGGGGACCCTGGAACTGGAAGGCGAAATCACTCACCGTAAGCGAACCCAAGAAGAGTTGCTGAAAGCCAAGCATGCGGCTGAAGATGCCAGCCGCGCGAAGAGCGCGTTTCTCGCCAATATGAGCCATGAGTTGCGCACGCCCCTCAACGCCATTATCGGCTATAGCGAAATGCTCGAAGAGGAAACCCGAGACTCCGGCAACGCGGAAAATCTGCATGACCTTCGGAAGATTCAATCCGCCGGAAAGCACCTTTTGTCTCTGATCAACGATGTGCTCGATCTCTCCAAGATCGAGGCGGGCAAGATGGGCCTGCATTTGGAGACGTTCGATGTTTCGGTAATGGTCGAGGAGATGGTCACCACCCTCCAGCCGGCCGTAGCCAAGAATTCCAATTCCGTTCGGGTTCGCATGGCCGAAGATGTGGGCATGATGCGCGCCGATGCCACCAAGGTACGCCAGATCTTGTTCAATTTGATGAGCAACGCTTGCAAGTTTACCGAGCGCGGAACAATTTCACTCGATGTCAGCCAAAGCGTGAGCGAAGGCCACGAATGGATTCGCTTCCGCGTCAAGGACACGGGCATCGGTATTAGCGCCAAACAGCAACAAAATCTGTTCCAGGAGTTTTCGCAAGCGGATGCCACCATCTCGCGCAAGTATGGAGGGACCGGCCTCGGGCTCGCCATCAGCTATCGCTTCGTGCAGATGATGAAGGGCCGCATCAGCGTGGAGAGCCAGGCGGGCCAGGGCTCCACGTTTACGGTATACCTGCCTGCGCAGGTGACGTTGGATACGGCTGAATCGACGCAATCGGAAGGAACCAGTGGTGTTTCCGCCGGAGGCGCCGAACATAAGCCGGAGCTCGATACCGTTCTCGTGATTGATGACGACCCGGCGGTCCGCGATTTGATGTCGCGTTTTCTCAACAAAATCGGATTCCGTGTCGTGGCCGCGGCTGGAGGAGAAGAAGGCCTGCGCCGCGCCCGCGAAGTGCGTCCCTTGGTCATCACTCTGGATGTGGTCATGCCCGAGTGTGACGGCTGGAGCGTCCTGCGCAAGCTGAAGGCGGATCCCCAGTTAGCTCAAATTCCGGTGATTATGGTCACCGTGGTCGATAACGAAGCCATGGGGTTCGATTTGGGCGCCTCCAATTACTTGATCAAACCTGTGGATCGCGACCGGTTGGCGGTGCTGATTGAAAAGCATCGTGTAGCGCGCTCTTCGAGCCCGCCCTCCAAGCCCTCGCGCGCTTCAGCTACCAAGGAACAGCTGCTCCAAGCCGAACTCGAAGCCTCCGGGAGATCGTCATGATGCCGAAGATCCTTCTCATCGAGGATAACGAAATGAATCGCGATATGCTCTCAAGAAGATTACAGCGAAGGGGCTATCGCGTTGTCACTGCCCAAGACGGCGAACAGGGCCACATTCTGGCGCTTTCCGAAGCTCCCGATCTGATCCTCATGGACATCAGCCTTCCGGCCATGGACGGCTGGGAATTGACCCGTCGCCTCAAAGCCAACGATACCACGCGGCATATCCCCATCATCGTCCTTACGGCCCACGCGCTGGTAACCGATCGAGCGAAAGCCTTCGAGGCGGGATGCGACGACTACGACACCAAGCCGATAGAGTTTGAGCGCCTGAGCGAAAAAATCGAAAGCCTTCTTGCCGAGAAGAAACCGTCATGAACGCGCGTCCAAGCCGTCTGCTCATCGTCGACGACAACGAGATGAACCGGGATATGTTGGCCCGGCGTCTCTCCCGTAAAGGCTACGTCATCGGTTTGGCGGAAAGCGCCAAGGAATTGTTGCCGCGAGTCAAGGAAGATGGCATTGATCTCGTCTTGCTAGACATAGAAATGCCGGAAGTCTCCGGCCTCGACGCTCTTCAAGAGGTGCGCAAATGCTATTCGCCTATTGAACTGCCGATCATCATGGTCACGGCAAAGAATCAGAGCGACGATATCGTGCGCGCTCTGGATCTGGGCGCCAATGACTACCTCACCAAGCCCATCGATTTCCCTGTCGCCTTGGCGCGAATCAGCACCCAGTTGTCCCACAAAATGGCCCAGGAAGCCTTGCGGGAGAGCGAGGAGCGCTATGCGCTGGCCGCTCGCGGGGCCAACGACGGACTTTGGGACTGGAATCTGCTGACCAACGCCGTCTATTTCTCCCCCCGCTGGAAGGCTATGCTGGGCTTCCAGGAACACGAAATCGAAGACCGTTTGGAGGAATGGTTAGGACGGATACACGATGCGGACCGGGACCGCGTCAGAGAGGAAATCGCCGCTCATCAAAGAGGCTTGACGCCGCATTTTGAAAGTGAGCATCGCCTCCTTCACAAAGATGGCGGGTTTCGCTGGATGTTGAGCCGGGGACTGGCCGTCTACGACGTAAGCGGAAAGGCTCTTCGCATGGCCGGCTCTCAAACGGATATCACCGAGCGAAAAGTATCCGACCCGCTGACTGGACTGCCGAACCGCCTCTTGTTCACCGATCGCCTTGGCCGGCTGGTCAAACACTCCAAACGCCGCAAAGACCATCTATTCGCGGTGCTTTTTCTGGATCTCGACGGATTCAAGATGATCAACGACAGTCTTGGCCATCTCGCGGGAGACCAACTCCTTGTCGGAGTGGCCAACCGGCTGGAAAAGTGCCTGCGTTCCTCGGACACCGTGGCGCGCCTGGGAGAGACGTTCACGGTGGCCAGGCTCGGCGGCGATGAATTCACGATCCTGCTCGACGATCTCAAGGAGCCGGGCGATGCCAAACGCGCCGCGGAGCGCCTCATGGATGCGCTCGCCACTCCTTTCATCCTGAACGGCAAGGAAGTATTTACCTCGGTCAGCATCGGCATTGCTTTGGGCAACGCTGCCTACGAGAAGCCCGAAGACATCTTGAGAGATGCCGATACGGCCATGTACCGCGCCAAGTCTCTCGGCAAAGCCCGCTACGAAGTGTTCGACGCGGATATGCGCGCCAGCGTGATGGCGCGATTGCAACTGGAAACGGACCTCCGGCATGCGGTCGAGCGCGAGGAGTTCCGCAACTTTTATCAGCCTATCGTTTCCCTCGATTCGGGACGCATTGTTGGATTCGAGGCTCTCCTGCGCTGGCAGCATCCAAAACGCGGATTGCTGGGACCAGAGGAGTTCATCTTCGTCGCCGAAGAGACGGGAATGATTCGCGAACTCGGCTGGTGGAGCTTGCGCCAGGCTTGCCGCCAAATGAGGCAATGGAGGGAGCGCTCGGAGGCCGCCGCGGATCTAAGCGTAAGTGTCAATCTTTCGGTCAAGCAGCTTCTGCAACCGAATTTGGTCGTCGATATCAAGAAGTTGCTGGCCGAAGAGGGCCTGCCGGCCGATGTGTTAAGGCTCGAAATCACCGAGAGCGCGGTGATGGCGGACCCCGCCAGCGCCACGGAGTTGTTGCAGCAGATGAAAGAGTTGGGCATCCGCCTGGCCATAGACGATTTCGGAACCGGCTATTCCTCCCTGAGTTACCTGCACCGCTTCCCGCTCGATACGCTGAAGATCGACCGTTCTTTCATCAACAATGCAGCCGCGGATGGAGAGGGTATGGAAATCGCTCGAACCATCATGCCCATGGCTAAAAATCTTCGTTTAGACGTCGTCGCCGAAGGCGTCGAAACTGTGGAACAGGTCGCGTTGTTGAAAAGACTTCAATGCCGGTACGCTCAGGGATACTATTTTTCGAAACCGCTCGCGCCCGACGACATCGGCGTGCTGCTTTCGGAAGATCCCACCTGGGAAATGCTGAAGCCAACCCGGTAGATTAGCTTTATTCCCGGCGGCACTGTGCGCGTGGCTGCTTTAGCGCGCCGGGAAATCGCGCGTCGATGATAGACTGGGCGCGGAGGTTTACCCAACCGTTATGGTTGCGTGGCTATTAGCCTTGCACATTCTTGGTTTCACGCTTTGGATTTCCGGCCTGCTGATGGCCAGTTTCGTCCTGCTCAGACATGTGGGCGAGAAAGCTCCGGAAGCGCGGGCGAGCTTGGCTGGCGTCGAGAAATTCGCGCTACGCGGGCTGGCTGACCCAGGCGCGGCCCTCGCGCTTTTAGGCGGAATCCTGCTGGTCCTGAGCAATCGCCAGTATTACCTTCATGCGCTCTGGTTGCACATCAAGATCGTTTTTGTGCTGCTGTTGATCGTTCTTCACGTAATCGTCGGCACCAGGAGCAAGGCCTATGCTGCGGGACGCATCAGCCTCGACGGCGGATATGTTCGTTTGCTTGCTATCGTGATCGTCTTGGTGTTTATTTCCATTCTCGTGGCCACCTTGCCTGGCGCAGTTCTCTTGACGCACTAACCTCGGCGCTTCCCACTCAGGCCAGCGCAATTACATCGATTTCGACGCGCACGTCGCGCGGCAGCCGTGCCGCCTGGACCGTGGAGCGGGCAGGGAAGTCCTGTTTGAAATAACGCGCGTACACCTGGTTCATCGAAGCAAATTCTCCCATATCCGCGAGAAATACGGTCGTCCGCACCACCTTCTCCAGAGACGAGCCGGCTGCTTGCAAGATCCCTTTCACATTCTCCAGCACGCGTTCGGTCTGAGCCGTGATCTCTCCAGGCACCAACTCCTGAGTGCGCGGGTCGAGAGCGATCTGGCCGGAAACGAACACAAATCCATTGGCGCGAACCGCCTGTGAATAGGGGCCGATGGCCTTCGGCCCCAAATCGGTCGTCACTGCTTCTTTCACGTGGACCTCCTCGAATGTGTGGCTCTCCCGTTTGTTCCGGAATCGCCCATCTGGCTACTTTCCCCCGGCGTAACGCGTCCGAAAATTTTCGGGAACGCCGGGATGGTCAAGCCATGCATGAAACATGGGCGCCAGATTTTGGCCCGTTTCCGCTTCCATGGCGGAGCGAAGTTCATCGCTCCCGATTTCCCGTCCTGCCATGACTCTCAAAATCCGCCGGATGGCGCGGTTGAACTTCTCCGCCCCGGCAACATCTTCGAGCGAAACTAAAAACAGAGCCGCTTTGAACGATTTTGCCCTGATCTCTTCACGCCCGTAATCTGACGCCGGTCCGAACCCCGGCTTCTTGTCCGCCGAGTTGTCACGGTCATACGTGGCGATGAACTGCGCAACCCGCTGCTGGCGGCTGGCAGGCCCTCCTCGCGCTTCCGTGGCCAGGATTGAGGCGCACAGCGCCATCCCTCGGCCCAGAAGAAGTTCCGCCTCCGGCCGCGGAAGCACATGCCAGCCGAACCAAGTGTGGCCAAGCTCATAATCGGCCAAATCCAGGACAGGCGCCGACGCGAGCCCGAGCCTCACGGCATCGTGATCGAATAGTACGCCTTCGGGAAAAGATGCCGCCGCGATGTCCTCCGTCGCCTCTGCGACCGCTGCCAACTCCGCCGATGTTTCCACGATGTAGATGGAGGGTCGCTTGTTCGAAACTGTGCCAAACAGCCGGTTGTAAGTGGCGACTGTAGCAGCAAGGTGGTCGGCTGCCATTTGGGCCATTGCCTCGTCAATCGGCTCGCGCGTCCAGAAGAAAAAAGAGCCTTGTTGCGTTTCGATTCGCCGTTCGCGATAACGCCCGGCAATCAGGTACGGTGGGAAGTCCGCTCCCCGCCATACAAAGCGGTGAACCACAAGCTCACCCCGGCGTCTGCTGCGTTGTTCGCGTACCAGCGCCAGAACGCGGAAGTCCGCCGGCACTGCAACTTCAAGCTCTTCGGTATGTGCTCTAAGGTCGCCTCGAGCAAAGGGACCAAGAGGTGTCTCCCAGAATGGAAAAACATTCGGAGAGGCCAGGTAAAAGCCATCCGCGGTGGTGGCTACTACGCCGCGGCCTTCCCGTGCAGGTTCGAGATCGTAGTTGAAAACAATCTCTTTCGTTTCGCCCTGACGCCACTCGGGAACGAATGGAATGCGCAGCGATGATCCGGGTTCCAGGTGTCTCTCCTCACCCGCCACAATCCTTCCTTCCACTGCTACGCTCACGTTCCGGGTGCCAAAGATTGGCCCGCCCGGCAGCGTAACATCCAGGTTATCCAAGCCGCGGTTGCCCACGTTTTCGAGCGTGTCGGTCACCTGAATATGAATGTGCGTCGGCTCAATTGAGGTTGCCGTGACGTCGACGGTCCGAGTTGGCTGGCTGAACCCGGGGCCTAGCGCGACCGCGCAGCCTGTGCACAGGGCGCAACTCAGGATCAGAAGAAAAGGACGCATTCAGTGAGCGCATTCAACAAACGCGTTTCGCAAGAAGCCGCGCAGAATTTTAGCTCAGACACAGCGTGGGTCAAAAGGTAAGGTCAAGGGGCCCCCGGGAGGCGCAGCGACGAGTAGGAAGATTTGCAGGAGGAGTTTTGTGGTCTGACGGCCTAGCGGCGCCCTCTTTGGTGCACAAAACTATGCCCGCCGACCGCATAGTTGTGATGGTTCAGAGCTTCCTGGGCCTGTTTGTCGGTGAAGCCTTGATCGAGCGCTGCAACCAATTGCGTGTTTGAAAATCCGGCGTCGCGCAATTCGGCGAGCCGCGAACCGGACAGCACGGTTTCGCCCCTGGCTCTTCGCCTAGCCACGTCTAGAATGAGGGCGTCGGACAGTCCCGCGAGGTGCATGGCCTCGGCTTCGCCCCCGAACACCGGCAGTTCATTCAAGCGGACAATCTCCAGAACCGTGTCTTGCTTGACTCCTGAGTCGAGCATTCCGGCGATGGCGTCTCCTTCCGTGAATGCCTGATCGTGCGAGCGCGCCTGGCGAACGAGTTCGAGGCAGTTCTGTTCGCTCATTCCAGCCCTTCCTACGGTCAAAATCTGTTGCACCTCGGCGTCGTTTACCTGGTACTTGTTCAACTGTTCGATTGTTTCAGGATGCATTCCGGCAGCGTCGAGCGGCGTCATGCGCGCACTCTTCGCCTTATTGCAAGCCGAACAAAGCAACAGGGAAGCGGCCACCGCGATCGTCAGGCTGGCCTGCCGGCGGCCAAATGCGTATTTGCCTGTCGTGTTCATCACCCTCTATTTTAGTGTCCTATGGGCCTGCTGGGGGCGTGCTGTGCCCCGAAAATCAACGCCGCTGGCTGTGAGGACAGTTTCCTGGAAGGCTGTACGGAAGGGTAATCGCTAAACTTGGTACACCCGCTCGATATCGAACACTCCCGAAATTCGCTTCACGTTCTTGAGTATGCGCTCCAGCTGATTGCGATCGGTAATGTCCACCGTGGCCTCCACGCGGGCCTGCAAATTGTCGGGCCGGCTGTCGAGCACCTGAATGTTCGCGCCCACGCCGCTGATC
>Ga0335081_10009198_pt1 | contig 15883 bp, 21 predicted proteins | sample Lox_Sample_35_FD_206713 | JGI IMG/M metagenome (GOLD analysis project Ga0335081, IMG submission 206713) | Soil microbial communities from Loxahatchee National Wildlife Refuge, Florida, United States - Lox_Sample_3.5 | ecosystem: Environmental > Terrestrial > Soil > Wetlands | place: USA... | reverse complement strand
CTGCGTCCGCGCCGGCGCAAGCGAGTTCAGCGACGCCATCGGGCGGCCAAGCCTAAAAAGAAGGACCCCGGCGCGGGAACGCCGGGGCTAGAACCAGGTAGAGACCAGTCTGACAGGCCATAAGCCACAATTATGCAATCTATCTCTAAATACTAAATTAACACCCCGGTTACGATGAGGCGCCCTTTTAGCGGGCGACGGCGGTCCCTACTTCCGCGCCGCGTCCTGTAGGATCGCGATCATGCGATCGATCACATCGCCAACGGGTGTTCCCGGCGGGAAATTGGTTTTCTGGTTGGGGTCTTCCTCCCAGTACCCTTTGCGGTGCGTCCGATATCCGGCGATTAGGTAGTCCCCGTCGGTTTCTTCAATGCTCCAAACTGATGCATCGCGGGCAAAGACCGACCACGTTTTCACGCCCGCATATTTCAATAGGACCGGCGGTGGCCAATTGTCCTTCGGTGGTGGGGGGACGATCGCGTTTTTTCTTGCAATCGTATCCAAGAAGGCTCGGCGTAGACCCTCGGTATTCGCAACCGGCATCACCGCAACAGGGTCAATATCCACATGAGCTCCTGTCTGCAGCTTTACCACTGTAGGTACGTAGACCACACCGTTTCTCAGATAGGAGTGGAATAGCATCGGTTCGGACCTAGAATGGGGTTATCACAATCTCTACGGGGTAGCGGTTCGTTGCCAATGCCCTTTCCCGCGCCGCGTCGATCGCTGCGCGTTGGGTGGCCGTCATGCTATTCTTGGGAACCACCAAATTTAGGGTCCGGCCAGCAATAGCCCGCAAGCTAACTTGTGTGTTTAACAAAACACCGCCCTCATAGTCTGCCAAATCGTCGATATATTTGTTGAGTCTATAGGTCAGACGCGCCGGGTCTTGATAGGTGGCAGCGTTGAGATCGATGGACTTGATGCTGGTAGCGGTCCCGTTGGTGAAATTGTCGATGGTTCGAAAACCAAGAGGGAGCGATCCATCGCGGAATTGTTTGTTCAGAGACAAATGTCAATAAAACAGTGACAATGCAATTGAGCGCAAGCAAAGCCCGTCAATTGGCCTCGCCACTCCTTTGATCGGAGCCGCTTCGCTCCCGGCGGAGCCGCGAGACTTTGCGCCGGTTTGTCGCCTCCGCCGCCCTGTGTTAGGCGCTCGCGCCCCGGAGTCTCGTTCATGCCCGACGCGCTGAAGCTGCTCGCCACCCGCCGCTCGTTCAAGCCGTTTGAGCTGTCCGCTCCCGGCCCAACCGCGGCCGAGATCGACACGCTCCTTACCATCGCCTCGCGGGTGCCCGATCATGGCAAGCTCGCGCCGTGGCGCTTTATCGTGTTCGAAGGCGACGCGCGGCGCGCGGCCGGGGCCGCGATCGCGGCTGCGTTCCGCGGCAAATATCCGGACGCCACGTCGGAACAGATCGAGGCCGAGCGCGAGCGGTTAACGCGCGCGCCGCTCGTCATCGCCGTGGTCAGCCGCGCGGCGCCGCATGCGAAAATCCCGGAGTGGGAGCAGGTGCTCTCCGCCGGCGCCGCGGCGATGAACCTCGTGCTCGCGGCGCACGCGCTCGGCTACGGCGCGAGCTGGATCACCGAGTGGTACGCCTACGAACGCGCCGTGCTCGAGGCGCTGGGGCTAAAGCCGCACGAGCGCATCGCAGGCTTCGTCCATATCGGCCGGCCGCCGGGGCAACCCGAGGATCGCCCGCGGCCCTCGCTTGCCGACATCGCCACGCGCTTTCCCGCCTAGCGCCCGGCAACCGCGCCCGACTGCGGGCAAGGGCCATCTCCTCCCCAATCGCTGCCTCCGGCCAGGAATTGACAGAGGCGGCAAGATGGGTTGAGCCTTGCCAAAAGCCCGTGATCTATCGTGGCGGCGGACAGCTTGGCTTCATCCATGCCGCGGATTTGAGGGGAAGACATTATGAGCAATGGCAGCCCGCTCTCGCTCGAGGAGCTCGACCGGCGCATCGCCATCGTGCGCGACAATATCCGCCAGCTGATCGAACAGGCGGCCGCGCTTTCCGGCGCCGAGGATGAGGCGCGCGGCGCCGATCGGATCGCGCAGCAGCAGGAAGAGCTCGATCGGCTGACCAAGGAGCGCGACGCGCTGCTCAAGAAAGTAAAAAAACGCTGAATGCGGCCCGTCGTCGGGTGGCCGCCGGGCGGTTCTCAATTTGGCCGCGCCGGAAGGTTCGGGATCTGGTGCGTCGCGCGACCCGGCGGCCGTTCAATGCGGCGCCACTTTTATGCTTTCGCCGCGTTCGTCCGTGTTGATCATGGTCCCGCCGCAAATGCGAACGCTGTCGCCTTCCTGCCAAAGCGACGCCATCGACTGATCGGGTGCCGACACGTCATAGGCCTGCCCGGACGCGACAATGATCAGGTCGCCGTCCTCGGAAATGGTCTCGATGGTGTCGTTCTCGCATGCCGCCCCAGCCGGTGCGGCAGCAAGCCAGCCGCACATGACGAGCACAATCAATCCGCCCCGCATGAAAATTCCGCGACGTTGAAATTTCGTGACGTTGTCTGTCGCCGCCGTGTCCTTCGGCTTTGCCTCCCGGCGGCGCGAGCCGTTGCGGCTTATTTATTGCTCGCCGACCGGCAGCGGCGGGCGCGGCGGATCGCTCGTGGTCGCGCCTGCGGCGGGGCGCAGGAGCTCCGGGATTTTCTTGATGGTGGCGAGGAGGCCCTTGTCCGCCTTGGCGTCGTCTTGCGCGCTGGCCTGTTGGCCGCCGTCTTGGCTGCCACCTTGGGCGGCAGCGGCCGGCGCGGTCGGCGCGGCGACGTCCGCAACCGGCCGCGATGTGATCTCGACCGGAGCGAGCGGCGCGGGCGCGCCCGGCGCCGGCGGCGTTAGCGGCGTTGGCTCGACCGCGGCTTGCGACTGCGGCACCGCTTGAGGGGCGCGCGGCGCCGCTTCGGGAGCGCGTGGCGCTGCCGGCGCCGCAGGGATCGCGCCCGTGGTCATGGGACCACCTTCGACCGGCCGCGACTGCGCTGGCGGTGCCGCAGCGGGCGGCGCCGGCGGAATTTCGGCGGCACGCGGCGGCGTCCCGGTCGGCGCTGGCCGGCTCGCATCGACATTGGCGAGCGCGGCGCGGACCTGGGCCTCGACCGCTTCCTTGTCGTCCTTCTCGCGCGCCTTCGCTTCAGCGGCCTCCCTCTCGCGTGGCTTGTTTTCAGCCGAGCCGGCCTCCGGCGCATGTTTGCGTGCCGGCGCAGTTGCAGCCGCTCGCGCGGCCGGTGCGGCAGCAGGAGCCGCAGCAGGCGCGGCAGGAGCGGTCTCGACGGGCGCGTTCGCCGGGGGCTGCGCGCGCGGCGTCACCGCCACGGTCTTCGCGGCGCCTGCGCGCGGGGTGGCCTCGACCGCGGCCGGCGCGGTAACCGCAGCCGGCGCCGGCGGCGGAGCGGCCCAGTACCCGCTGAGATGCGCGATCATATAGCCGCTCACGGCCGTGGCGACGCCGGCGGCGACGATCTCGACGAACTTCACGGCGAAACGTGAGAAGTAGGAAGTCTCGCCTGGCACGGAAAATCCCCAGAGAACCGCCCGATCCGGCATCCATACAAACTGCCGCTATGGGGCGAAATTGAGATCACCGCCCGCGCCGGAACCGCCGGAAAGCGGGCATGGTTGAGCAAATCTAGCGCGGATCGGGCGGCTTGTCCCGCGCCGCGACCGGCTTGCGGCTACGACTTCCCCGCCGCCTTGCGCAGCGCGGCGTTGATGCGCTCCTGCCAGCCGGGCCCCTCCTCCTGAAAGAAGTCGAGCACGTCGCGGTCGATCCGCAGCGACACCAGTTCCTTGACGCCGGGAAGCGACGGCGGCCGCTCCGGCAGGCCTTCGACCGGCTTGGTCGTCGCCGCCTTGAACGCCTTCTCGGCCGCGGTGCGGGTATCGGGCGTGCGTCGCGTCATGGCGGATTTATAGCAACCCATTTGCTCTTGGTCATGCGCGGCTTGACCTCGCGAATCCATGCAGAAGCTCCGAACGGCTAACATCAAAGTCCTTTCAACTCCCACTGACGCATCGATTGCCGGATCAAGTCCGGCAATCAGGCAGAGCGGGACCGGCTTCGCCAGCGCGCGTGTCATTGCTATGCTTGCGTCCTCGCTTCCTCGATAAGGACGGCACAGATGCCCGGGCTGCTTGAGAACCACATCGCGGTCGTCACCGGCGCGGGCTCTGGGATCGGCCGCGCCATCGCGCTCGGCTATGCGCGCGAGGGCGCGCAGGTCATGGCGCTCGACATCAATGGCGAGACCGCGGCGAAGACCGCAGCCGAGATCGGCGGCGCCGGCGGCAAGGCGCGGCCCTTCACGCTCGACGTCACCGAGCGGCCGGCCTGCCGCAAGGTGGCGGATGAGATCGCCCGCGAAGTCGGCGCGGTCTCGATCCTGGTCAACAATGCCGGCATCATCCGCCGCAACGCCTTAACCGCTGAGGCCGACGCCGTGGCCAAGGACTGGCGCGAGACCATGGCGGTCAATCTCGACGGCGTGTTCAACGTCACCCAGGCGTTTCTTGGCGCGCTGCGCGCCAAGAAGGGGCGGATCGTCAATATCGGCTCGATCCAGTCATTCGTGCATGTGCGCACGCCGAGCTCGGCCGCCTACACCGCCTCCAAGCACGCCGTGCTCGGTTTCACCCGCGCGCTCGCCGCCGAGCTCGGCAAGGATGGCGTGCGCGTCAACGCCATCGGGCCGGGATTCATCGCAACGCCGCTCAACGCCAAAACCCGCGCCAATCATCCCGAGCTGGTGCAGGTGTTCATCGATCACACCCCGCTCGGCCGCGCCGGCGAGCCGGAGGATATCGTCGGCCCGGCGATTTTCCTCGCCTCGGATCTCTCAGCCTACGTCACCGGCGCGATCGTCATGGCCGACGGCGGCTACCGGGCGATCTGAGCCGCGAGGATGATCACGCTCTACTCCTATCCCAAGCTATTCGGCGTCGCCGACAACAATGGCTACGGCCTCAAGGTGTTCGCCTTCATGCGGCTCGCCGGCGTGCCGTTCCAGCACGAGCAAATTCTCGACGCTTCGGCGGCGCCGCGCGGGCAGCTTCCCTACATTGTCGATGACGGCGAGACGGTCGGCGACAGCGAGACCATCATTGCCCACCTCATCAGCAAATACCGTCTGACCATCGACGCGGCGCTGAGCCAACCGCAGCGCGACACCAACCACCTCATCACGCGGATGCTCGACGATCTCTATTGGGTGATGTCGTATTCGCGCTGGAAGGACGACCGCTATTGGCCGGCGTTTCGCGCCGCCTTCATCCAACAGCATCCAAGCTTGACCGAGGCGGCGTTGCTCAAGGCCCGCGAATACAATTTTCAGCGCTATCACTTCCACGGCATCGGCCGCTACGCGCCGGAGGCGGCCTATGCGCGCGGCCTCGCCGATCTCAAAGTCCTCGCCAACGCCGTGCCGGCAAACGGCTACGTCCACGGGGCGAAACCGACCAGCATCGACGCCGGCATCTACGGCTTCATCGCCAATATCTATTTCTACGACATCGACACGCCGCTAAAGCGGTTCGTTTCGGCGCAGCCGAACCTGGTGCGCCATTGCACCGCCATCCACGACGCGGTGATGCGGCCGCCCGTGCCGCGATCATAAGTCCGGCATCGGATTTCGCCCGGTCGCGATCCGGCTGCGCGTTTGCGGTCGGCGCCGTGGCGCGATAATCCGACGGCAGCATGACCGGTCCGAACCTGCCCCGCAGGGCCCTCGCCGCGATGTGGCCGCAGCGCAAAGGCGCCGCAGCCTGCGCGCATGCGCAGCGCGGCAGCTTCGCCGCGTTGACCCTCGGCGCGCTCGGCATCGTCTATGGCGACATCGGCACCTCGCCGCTCTACGCCATGGACCAGTTATTCTTCAGCCGCGCCGTACAAACGCCCGCCGACGTGCTTGGCGGCGTCTCGCTCGCGATCTGGACCATTACGCTGATCGTCGCCGTCAAATACGCGATCCTGGTGCTGCGCGCGCAGAACGACGGCGAGGGCGGCGTGTTCGCGCTCTACGGACTGTTGTCCGAGCGCAAGAAGCGCGGCACCGGGCTGCTGCTCTGGTTGCTGATCCTGGGCGCCGGGTTGCTGTTCGGTGACGGCATCATTACGCCGGCAATCAGCGTTCTTTCCGCCGTCGAGGGGTTGCAGGTCGCGACCCCGGCGTTGGGCAACATGGTGATCCCGATCACCATCGGGCTTCTCACCGCGCTGTTCGCCGTCCAGTTCAAAGGCACCTCGGGAATCGGCATCGTGTTCGGACCGATGCTGACGCTCTGGTTTGTCGTCATTGCCGGGCTCGGCGGCTGGCAGATCGCGCATCACCCGGAAATTCTCGCCGCCTTCAATCCGGTCCACGGCCTTAACTTTCTCACACACGCCGGCGTGCTCGATTCGCTGATCGCGTTGAGCGCCTTGATGCTGGTCGTCACCGGCGGCGAGGCGATGTACGCCGATCTCGGCCATTTCGGCGCGGCGCCGATCCGCTTAAGTTGGTTCGCGGTCGTCTATCCGGCGCTGCTCCTCAACTATCTGGGCCAGGGAGCATTCCTGTTGACCGGCGCGCCGGTCGAAGGCGGCAAGGTGTTTTACAGCCTGGTGCCGACGCCGTTCCTTTATCCGATGGTGCTGCTCGCGACCGTCGCCACGATCATCGCCTCGCAGGCGCTGATTTCCGGAGCCTTTACGCTCGCTGCACAAGCGATCCGGCTCGGTCTGTTCCCGCGGATCCAACTTCTGCACACCCATTACGCCCACGCCGGCCAAGTCTATGTGCCGTTCATCAATCGCGCGCTGTTCGTCGGCTGCATCGCGCTGGTCTTGGCGTTCGGCTCGAGCGCGGCGCTGGCGGCAGCCTACGGGCTCGCGGTCTCCGGCGTCATGCTCATCACTTCGCTGTCGATGTTTCCGATCGCCCGGCGCGTCTGGCATTGGGGCCCGATCCCGACCGGCCTCGTCTGGGGCGCGCTCACCGCGGTCAACGCGTCGTTCCTGGTCGCGAGCTCGCTCAAATTCGTCGAGGGCGGGTTCGTTCCGCTCTCGGTCGGCGTTGCCGTCTTTGCGGTGATGACCACGTGGCGCTGGGGCCGCAAGGCGACCTTCGCCGCCTATACGGCGAAACCGACCATGACCATGGCCGAGCTCGTGGCGCTGCATCGCAAGTGCGAGGTGTTCATGGAGCGCAACGCCGTGGTGATGTCGCCGAAGCCGCTGCGCCAGCTTGGCGACCGCACGCCGGCGCTGATCGAGATGCTGTGGGAGCGTCACGGCATCTTGCCGCGCAACCTGATCATCGTCGAAGTCACCCACCGCAAGGTCCCCTACATCCGCGACAATCGTTATCGCGTGACCGTGTTCGATCGCGACCGGGCGCGCGGCAGCATTATCGGCGTCGAGCTCAGCTTCGGCTTCATGGAGGAGCCGAATGTCGAGCGCTACCTGGAAGAGATGGCGCGGCACAAGGAGATCGATCTGCCGACCGACCGGCACCGCTGGATCGTCCATGCGTCACATGAGAACATCGTGCCGGTCAGACGCATGGGCCTCATCAAGCGGTTGCGGTTTCGGCTGTTCATGTTCCTGCGCCTGGTGTCGCGGCCGGCTTACTATTATTACGGCCTCGGCGACGAGGTGCAGCTCTCCGTCGAGATCATCCCGGTACGGCTGCATTAATTCTTCAGCGCACGGCGGTGGTGGCGCAGCAGCAAGGTGCGCCCCAGCGCGAACGCAAGCGCCATGATGGCGACCGCACCAGAGAGATTCTCGATCGAGCGCAGCAGAAACGCCATCGCTAATGCCGAGAGCGATTGCGGCGGCTGATCCCAAGCGACCGGCGCTACGTCCCACAGGAACGTGCGCCGGATCGCGAACGCGACGGCAAAAACCACCAAACTCAGCAGCAACAGCTTGACGGCGGCGCGCGTCGACATGGCGCTGTCCCTAAATCCGTACCCGGGCGAACCATGCCCACTCCGGACGACGCGGCCTTGATGCGGATCAAAACGGCGGGGCCGAAAGGCGCTCCGCCGGTTGACGAGCAGCGGCGCCGGCGGGAGGTTAGCAACGCGGATCGCGGCCGCGACCAAAGCCGAAACCATGGAAAGACTGACGACCGATACACTCGAGATCGGTTTTAACGCCGCGGGGCCGCGAAACGGCCCGGTCGTCCTGCTGCTGCATGGCTGGCCCGACGACGCCACCACCTGGGACGACGTTTCTCCGGCATTGACCGCGGCGGGATTTCGCACCGTCGCGCCATGGCTGCGCGGGTTCGGGCCGACGCGCTTTCGCTCCGCGCGAACCGTGCGCGACGGCCGCGCCGCCGCATTGGCGCAGGATGCGATCGAGCTGATGGACGGGCTCGGCGTCGCACGCTTTGCGGTCGCGGGCCACGATTGGGGCGCGCGCACCGCCTATGCGCTCGCGGCGCTGATACCGGAGCGGCTTACTGCGATCGCGGCCTTGTCGCTCGGCTATTCGCCGCGCGGCGCGTTCCCGGTGCCGCCGTTTCGGCAGTCGCGCGCGTGGTGGTACCAGTGGTTCATGGCGGCCGATCGCGGCGCTGCGGCGGTGGCCAAGGATCCGGTCGGCTTTGCCCGGCTACAATGGGAGACCTGGAGCCCGCCGGGATGGTTTAAGGACGCCGAATTCGAACGCACGGCGCAGAGCTTCACCAATCCGGATTGGCTGGCGATCACGCTCAACGCCTATCGCGGGCGCTGGCGCGAGGAGAAGCGCGACGCGCGATATGACGCGGTCTACGAGCGCATCGCGCGGGTCGGGACGCTCTCGGTCGCGACGCTGATGATCCAGGGTGCGCAAGACGCAACGGTGCTGTCGGAAAGCACGGAGAATCTCGATCGGCATTTCTCCGGACCGTACCAGCGGCTCGTCCTCGACGGCGTCGGGCATTTTCCGACGCGGGAAGCGCCGGCGGCGGTCGCGGCTGCGCTGCTGAAGCACTTTCCCGCCGCGGCTTGAACGGCGTTCGCCGGCGCTTTGGCGAGGTACCGCGCGATCATTGGCCGCATCGGCGGGCCGGTCAGCCGGCGGCGGCGAGCGCGTGGCCGGCATAGGCGTAGATGAGAATTCCGCAGACCACGATCACTGCCATCAGCAGGATCGGGGTGAGGAAGCGGACATCGTTGCTGCGGTCGAGATCGTGTTGGCTCGGCATTGGCGCGCCTTCCCGCTGCTCGACCGAGCTAACCCGCGCTGCCAGGCGGCGGTTCCGGCCTGCCGCGTGGCGGCTTCGCTGCCGTCCGCGCTTCGCGCGAAGGAGATCCCGCCCAAGCCGCTGGCCAAGCCGCTTGCCAAACCGCGCGCGCCAGGAACTTAATGGCGGCGCCGAGAATTGCTCACGCTGCCAGGAACGGGGTGAAAACGATGGTCCATGTCACCTACAAGGTCGTGCGCCACGAAGACGGCTGGGCCTACACGGTCAATGGCGTGTTCTCGGAGAGTTTCCCGACCCACGCGCAGGCGCTCGAAGCGGCGCGCCGCGCCGCCCGCGAGCAGCGCGAGCCGGGGCACTCCGAGACGATCCAGTACGAGGACGAGGCCGGCAAGTGGCATACCGAACGCGCGCTGGGCAGCGACCGGCCGGAAACCGACGTCGAGGACAGCGCCTAGCGGACGCCGGGGCCGCCCGCCGCCGCTACCACCAGCGATAACGGCGGCAGACATAACGGCCGACCACGAATTGCCGATAGCATTTGACGACGCCATGGCGGGTGTGGCGCTCGTAATATTGTGCGGGCGTAAGCGGCGAAGCAGCCGCGGCGGCCTCCTTCACCGCCGGCGCGCTTGCCGGAACGGCTGCGGCGCCCCCGCAGCAGATAAGCCCGGCCGCGGCGGCAAGAGTTAAGGCGGCTAATTTCGTCCGCATGAATTGTTCTCCTTCGTCACCCGCCGAGAACGGCTTCGGCGCGATCCGGTTCCGGTGGTGCGATCATGTCCCGTTTAGCCGGCGGCATTTTGGCCGGCAAAAGCCTCGAGCCGCAGCGGCAGCACGGCGCCGAACCAGGCGGCATGCGCGGTGTGGTCGCGGAGGTCGTTGCCGGTGTCCGGATGAAGGAGGATGGTCAAGCCGTCGCGGTTGAGCATCAGCCACGGCAGGAAGGCGCCGATCATCCCGGGCGGAAAGGCGATCTGAAACATCGACTGGGTATGCGGCCCGACCAGCGCGTCATGCCAGCGCCCGAGTTTGGCCTGCGGAAATTCCGCAGCGACGCGCTGGCGCAGGCGTTCGGCCGCGGCGCGCGTTTTGGCCGGATCGTAGTAGATATGTGCGTGATATTCGGCAATTGGCCGGGATGCTTCCGCCGCCGCCGGCGCGCCGCGATTGTCGCTCATTGCCGATCACCCCTGTAGACTTGCTTCCCTCGCCCGCTGCCGATGATGGAACAGGCCGGCGAGCAGCACAGCGAGAATGCCGGTGAGGAAAATGCCGTCAAAGGTGCCGGCCCCGCCGATCGAGGCGACCGGCGCCCCAAGGCCGCGCACCTCGTCGAGATTGGTGAGGTCGGCGCCGATGAGCGTGCCGAGGCCGCCACCGATATAGGCCAACGGCGAGGCAAACTCGCGCGACAGGACGAGCGCGACGATCGCTGTGATCACCGCCGGGAAGATCACCGGCACGGCGATGCCGATCCCGGGCACCGGCTGGGCGAGCCAATGCAGCACCAGCGCGACGATTGCGGTCGCGATCGCGCCCTTGACCCAGAGATTATGGACGATGAGCAGATAGATCGACATCAGGGCCGGAATGACCGCACCGCCGACATTGACCGCGATCACCGTGCCAGCGGAATAGGCGACCACCGGAACATTATATTGGATGCCGAAGAAGGTGATGGTCTGGCTCGCCGTTACCGGCTCGCCGGGCAGTTCCGCGATCGGAATGTTGAAATAGCTGCCGATCAGCGAGCCGACCAGGAGATACATGGCCGCCCGCGGGCTGACGCCGAGGTTCAGATAGGCGTGGCGCAACAGGTCGAGCACCAGGAGCAGGACGAACAGCCCAAGCAGCAGGGCGGCAAGGACCGAAAAGAAGCCGGCGCTGAGCGGCAGGTAGTGGAATTGACTCATTTGCATCGGACGGCTCCAAAATACGATCCGGCAGCGTAGCGCGAATGGTGCAGGCGCGAAATCCGGTGCGGCCTGAGTAACCGGCCGCCCGCCGCCGAAAGCGAGGTAAGGCATGAGCGAAGCCGCGCCCGGTCGCGAGCCGCCGCTGCCGCGATGGGCGGCGGCGGCGCTCAGTTTTGTCGCCGGCTATGTCGACGTCTACACCTTCCTGGCATTGTTCGGGCTTTTCGTCGCCCAGGTGACCGGGAGCCTCGTTACCGGTGCGGCCGAGATGGTCACGCACGACACCGGCATCGCGGGCAAGCTCATTGCCGTCTTCGCCTTCATATTCGCGGCCGCATTGACCGCGGCATTGATCCATTGGACCCGCGACCGTGGCGGCGCGGCGCTCGCCGCGATGCTCGCGCTCGAGACGGCGCTGCTCGTTTTGTTCACCGTGACGATGCTGGCGGGCGCGCCGATCGGCGGCGTCGATGACTGGCGCGGAATCGTTGCCGGCGCCTTCGGCGCCATGGCGATGGGCACGCAGAGCGTCATCGTGCGCCTGTTGATGCGCGGCGTTCCGCAGACCAACGTGATGACCGGCAATATGACGCAGCTCGGCATCGAGACGACCGAGCTGATCATGGCCTGGCGAGCTCGCGCCCGCGATCCCGGCGACCGTGCCAACGCCGAGGCGTTTACCGAGGTGCGCGCGCGGCTCTCGGTCGTCCTCGCGATCGCCGTCGGTTTCCTCCTCGGCGCCGCCGCCGGCGCGGTCATCTACGCCAAGGCCGGCCTGCCCGGCGCGCCGCTCTCCGTCGCGATCCTCGCCGCGCTCACCCTCTGGGCCGGTTGGCGCGGGCGGCGGCTGTGACTATCGTTGACGCTTGAAAAACGGAGGCCGTCATGCCGCAGCATCCCGAATCGATCATCGCCGGGAAGAAGCGTCCGTTCACCGGCGCGGAATTCCTGGAATCGCTGCGCGACGGGCGCGAGGTCTATATCTACGGCGAGCGGGTGAAGGACGTCACCGCGCACCCGGCGTTCCGCAACTCCGCGGCCTCGATTGCGCTGCTCTACGACGCCCTGCACGACAAGGAGTCGAAGCCGGTGCTCACCGCGCCGACCGATACCGGCTCCGGCGGCTACACTCACAAATTCTTCAAGGCGGCGCGCTCGCGCGAGGAGGTGGTGGCGCAGCGCGACGCGATCGCGGCCTGGGCGCGCATCACCTATGGCTGGCTGGGCAGGAGCCCCGACTACAAGGCCGCGTTCCTCAACACGCTTGGCGCCAATGCCGGCTTCTACGGCAAGTTCGCCGACAACGCCCGCGCCTGGTACAAGCGCGGCCAGGAGGCGGTACTGTTTCTCAATCATGCCCTGGTCAATCCGCCGATCGACCGCAACAAGGCGGCGGAGGAGGTCAAGGACGTCTACATCACCATCCAGAAGGAGACCGACGCCGGCATCTACGTCTCCGGCGCCAAGGTCGTCGCCACCAACTCGGCGCTGACGCACTATAATTTCCTCGGCCAGAATATGGGCCAGGAGATCACCGACCCGAGCATGGTGGTGATGTTCATCGCGCCGATGAACACCCCGGGCATCAAGCTCATTTGCCGGCCGTCCTACGAATTCGCCGCCGCCGCGACCGGCTCGCCCTGGGACTATCCGCTGACGTCGCGTTTCGATGAGAATGACGCGATCTTCGTGTTCGATAATGCGTTCATCCCCTGGGAGAACGTCATCATTCATCGCGACATCGAGCGCCTGAAGAGCTTCTACCCGCAGTCCGGCTTCTTCAACGGCTTCACCCTGCAGGGCTGCACGCGGCTCGCGGTGAAGCTCGATTTCATCGCCGGGCTTCTCTACAAGGCCGCGCGCGCAACCGGCGTCGAAGCGTTTCGCGGCGTCCAGGCGCAGATCGGCGAGGTGATCGGCTGGCGCAATCTGTTCTGGTCGCTCACCGACGCGATGGCCTGCAACCCGGTGCCGTGGGTCGACGGCGCGGTGTTGCCGAACCCGGTGGCGTCGAGCGCCTACCGGCTGTTCATGACCGAGGCCTATCCGGCGGTGCGCTCGATCGTCGAGAAGGTGATCGCCTCCGGGCTCATCTATCTGCCGTCGCACGCGCGCGACTTCAAGAATCCGGAGATCGACAAATATCTCGCCCGCTATGTGCGCGGCTCGAACAACATCGATTACAAGGAGCGTATCAAGATCATGAAGCTCCTGTGGGATGCGATCGGCACCGAGTTCGGCGCCCGCCACGAGCTCTATGAGATGAATTATTCCGGCAGCCACGAGCTCATCCGCATCTTCCCGCTGCAGATGGCGCAAGGCTCCGGCGCGCTCAAAGAGATGCAGGCGCTGGTCGAGCGCTGCATGGCCGACTACGACGAGGACGGCTGGCGCCACCCGGCCTATCGCGACGGCGCCGATATTTCAGTGGTCGGGAAGGCCTGAGAGGAGCGCGCGGCCGGCTCGGCCTCTGCCGCCGCGACCGCCGCGGCCGTCGGCGCGGACAGGTGCTGCCGCGCGAAGTCGCCGATGCGCGCGATCGCGCGCCGCGCCTCGGGCAGCACCGGCGCGAAAGCGTGCCACACATGCGGCATGCGCGGCCAGACTTCGAGCTCGGCCTGGCAGCCGGCGCGGCGCAACCGTTCATGCATGCGCACCGCGTCGTCGAGCAGCACCTCGTCACCGCCGACCTGGATCAGGATTGGCGGCAGCCCGGCGGGATCGCCGTAGAGCGGCGACACGTAAGGCAGGCGCGGGTCGGCGCCGCCGAGATATTCGGCGGCGAGGGTGGGCATGTGGGTGACATCGAGCATCGGATCGGCGCGGGCGTTGAGCTTGAGCGACGCGCCGGTCAGCGCGAGATCCGTCCACGGCGATACCGCGACGGCTGCGGCTGGAAGCGGCAGGCCGTCGTCGCGCAGTTTAAGAAGCGTGGCGAGGGTCAAGCCGCCGCCGGCGGAGTCCCCCATGATCAGCGTCTTCGCCGGCTCGGCCCGCCCGGCGAGAAGCCAGCGGTAGGCCGCGACGGCGTCGTCGAGCGCGGCGGGGAACGGGCGCTCGGGCGCCAGCCGATAGTCGATCGCCAGCACGCTCGCGCCGGTCGCCGCGGCGATGCGCCAGGTGAAATGCCGGTAGTTCGCCGGCGCTCCGGCGCGGTAGGCGCCGCCATGAAGAAACAGCACATGCCGGTCGGGACGCGAAGCCGGCACGGTGATGTAATCGGCGCCTACGCCGCCGGCGCTGACGCTCATGGTTTTTGTGCCCGCGGGCGGCCGCGGCGTCAGCGCCGTGATCCGTTGCAACTGCCGCCGTGATTGCTCGGCAGGACCGTAGCGGCGCTTGAGCAGACAACGAGTTCCGAGACGAATCAGTTCGGCGCGCAAACTCACCGCCGACATCCCCTCGCTTGCGGCGCGTCGCCTCAGGCGCGGCGCCGCTGATAGAGATCGGAGCTGGCCCGCTCTTCCCGCGTCAGCGTGCCGTCCTCGATGTAGATGATCCGATCCGCGAACCGCAGCAGGCGCGCATCGTGGGTGACCACCAGAACCGCGCGGTTCCGCTCCCTGGCGATGGTGGAGAGAATGGTCATGATCGCTTGCCCGTTGGCGCTATCAAGCGCGGCAGTCGGCTCATCGGCCAGGATGGCTCAAGGCTCGGCCGCGATGGCGCGTGCGATCGCGATCCGCTGCTGTTCGCCGCCGCTGAGGTCGCGTGGAAATGCGGCGCTTTTATGCGCCAGGCCGAGGCTGGCCAGCACCTCGCGGGTTTTCGCCCGCACTTTGGCGCCGTGCTCGTCACGCACGTCGAGCGCCAGGCGGACGTTTTCGGCGGCGGTCAGTGTCGGGAACAGGTGAAACGATTGGAACGCGAAGCCGATATGTCGTCGGCGGATTTCGGCGAGCCGTTCCGCCGTCGCGCCCGCGGTCGCAATGCCGCAGATCCGTACGCTGCCTTCGGTCGGCGCCAACAGGCAGCCGAGGATCGACAACAGCGTCGTCTTGCCGCTTCCCGAGGGGCCCATCAGCACCGCCAATTCGCCTGAGGCGAGCGACAGATCGACGGACCGCAGCGCCTGCACCCGCCCGGCGCCGCTGCCGAGCGTTTTGCTCACATTCCGCGCTTCGATGATCGGCGCGCTCATCGCGACATCACCATCACCGGATCGATGCGAATGATGCGAATGATCGCCGCGATCGCTGCGGCGACGCACATCACCACCGTGAGAGCGAACAGCCCGATCGACACGGCGGGCGTGATGACGATCGGCAATGCGCTTGCCACGGTGCCGACGATGACGCCGAGGAGCGCGCCGGCAAACAGCGCGGCGCCGGCGCCGGTTCCGAACAGCCAGAACGAGCGGCTGCGGCTCGCAAATTGCTGCGGGGTCAGGGCTTCGACGCCGGCCACATCGGCCTTGATGTCGCGGCGAACTCGCTCAATGTCGGCGCCGGGCTTGAGCCGAATGAGAAAATCGCTGCTCTTGCTTGGCGGCAGTCCGATATAGCGGCGGGCGTGATCGAGGTCGCTGAACACGTAAGGCGTGGTCGTAAACGAGCGGATGCCCTTGGTGAGTGCGACGACGCGGACCGGCAGACCGCGAATCTCGGCGGTCGAGCCGATGCCGGTGACGCCAAGCCGGTGCTCGTAGGTCTCGTCGATCGCCACCGCCCGCGACTCGGTGAGCGCATCGACAGAGCCGGCGACGATGTTCCAGGGCACGAGCGCCTTGGCCTTCATATCGGTGCCGACGACGAACACCGGAGTCATGCCGC
>Ga0335081_10009197_pt1 | contig 15883 bp, 14 predicted proteins | sample Lox_Sample_35_FD_206713 | JGI IMG/M metagenome (GOLD analysis project Ga0335081, IMG submission 206713) | Soil microbial communities from Loxahatchee National Wildlife Refuge, Florida, United States - Lox_Sample_3.5 | ecosystem: Environmental > Terrestrial > Soil > Wetlands | place: USA... | reverse complement strand
TCGCCGCGCACGTCGACGGTGATCTTCTTCGACAGGTCGCCGTTGGCGATGGCGGTCGACACTTCGGCGATGTTGCGGACCTGGGCGGTGAGGTTCGAGGCCATCGAGTTGACCGAGTCGGTCAAGTCCTTCCAGGTGCCGGCGACGCCGAGCACGTTGGCCTGACCGCCGAGCCGGCCTTCGGTGCCGACCTCGCGGGCGACGCGGGTGACTTCGCCGGCGAAGGCGTTGAGCTGATCGACCATCGTGTTGATGGTCTCCTTGAGCTGCAGAATCTCGCCGGAGACGTTCACCGTGATCTTCTTCGACAGGTCGCCGCCGGCGATCGCGGTGGCGACGTCGGCGATGTTGCGCACCTGCGCGGTCAGGTTCGAGGCCATGAAATTGACGCTGTCGGTCAAGTCCTTCCAGGTGCCGGCGACGCCGGGCACCTGCGCCTGACCGCCGAGCTTGCCTTCGGTGCCGACCTCGCGCGCCACGCGGGTCACTTCCGAGGCGAAACCGTTGAGCTGGTCCACCATGGTGTTGATGGTGTCTTTCAGCTCCAAAATTTCGCCGCGCACATCGACGGTGATCTTGCGGCTCAAATCGCCGCGCGCCACGGCGGTGGTCACGTGGGCGATGTTGCGGACCTGGTCGGTGAGGTTGCCGCACATGGCGTTCACCGAGTCGGTCAAATCCTTCCAGGTGCCGGCGACGCCCGGCACGATGGCCTGGCCGCCGAGCTTGCCGTCGGTGCCGACCTCGCGGGCGACGCGGGTCACTTCCGAGGCGAACGAGCGCAGCTGGTCCACCATGGTGTTGATGGCTTCCTTGAGCTGCAGGATTTCGCCGCGCACGTCGACGGTGATCTTCTTCGACAGGTCGCCGTTGGCCACCGCGATGGTCACTTCGGCGATGTTGCGCACCTGGGCGGTGAGGTTCGACGCCATCGAGTTGACGCTCTCGGTGAGGTCCTTCCAGACGCCGGTGACGCCGCCGACCTGGGCCTGGCCGCCGAGCTTGCCTTCGGTGCCGACTTCGCGGGCGACGCGGGTGACTTCCGAGGTGAAGACGTTGAGCTGCTTGATCATCGTGTTGACGATCTCGGCGGAGCGCAGGAACTCGCCCTTGAGCGGACGGCCGTCGACGTCGAGGCTGACGGTGCGCAGGAGGTCGCCTTGCGCCACCGCGGCGATGGCGCGGGTCACTTCCGTGGTCGGCCAGAGCAGATCGTCGATCAGCGAGTTGACGCCGGCTTCCATCTCGCCCCAGGCGCCGTCGGACAGGCCGAAGCGCACGCGCTGGCGGGTCTTGCCCTCGCGGCCGACCACTTGGCCGACGCGCTCGATCTGCTTCGCCATGCGCTGGTTGGTGGCGACGATGTCGTTAAAGGTATCGGCGATCTTGCCCATGATGCCGATGCGGTCGCCGGCCATGCGCACCGAGAAATCGCCGACCCGCATCGCCTGCAGCGCATGCAGCAATTCGGCCATGCCGCCGGCGTCGCCATCGAGCCCGGGCTCGGTCGGGTGCGCCGCGGTTTGGGGGGCGGAAGAGCCGTTGGCGGCGGCGGGATCGAGCACGTCGGTAGGCGTCTGCATAAAAGTCTCCGAAGCCCGCTCTGGCGCGGACGGTGCCTTAAGGGTGCGCGGTGGTCGCGGAGGTGGATCGACCGGAAGGGGCAGCCGATAGACCGGTCAGCCGCGGCGCACGGCTCCCGAAGGAGACGCGGCCCGGCCCGGTTAAGTCATTGCATTGACTTGGATTCCCCAGCACAATCAAATTCCCACCTGCTCTGCCATGACGCCAAACGCGGGCCGATGGCCAAAGTTCCGGCGAAAACGCTGAATCGGCTAAAAATTTCCGGCGGGAGCTGGCGGCCTGTTTCGGGTCGGGGACCGCGCACGTCCCCGGCGCCTCCGGCGATCCCGTCTAATTGGCGCCGTCCGGCGGGTGGGCGCGGTACTCGCGCGCCCATTGCGCCGCCATGAAGCCGAGCAAGGCGACCGGCACGATGCGCTGCCAGCCGAGCGTGCGGCCGGCCTGAACGGCGGCGGCGAGGAGTCGCGGATCGAGCAGCCACGACGGCGCGCGGGCGTGTGTGGCGCGTTCCAGGATGGCCCGCTCGCGAGCGCGCCGGCGCGCGACGGCGCCGGTCGCGGCCGCGATCGCGGCGAGCAGAATGAAAATGCCGGCCATGATCAGCGCAGCGGCGACAGCGCTTGTCTGCAGCACGAGCCAATCGTAGGCGGCAACGCAGAGAAAGACGAATGCCGTCAGCGCGGCGAGCGCTACGAGCGCGACCGCGACCAGAACCGCGGCGCTGACGCCGCTTCTCGCCTGCACCGCAAGCGCAATCTCACGCCTCAAGCTCTTGAGCATGGCGCCCTCGCGATGCCGCGGCGCGCTCGAAGCCGCCGGTTCCTAGCGCCGCCAATCCTCAACGGCGCCAAGTTGCGCCGACGACAAAGCCCACGGCCGCCACCAGCGCCAAGGTCGTATAGGGCCGCTTCGCGATCGACTCGTCGACCGCCTCGACAAAATTGTCGGAGACGTCGCGCACCGCGCCGACCGCCTCGCGGCCTTTGTCCTGGGCCTCGGAGACGATGCCGTCGACGCCGCCGCGGGCGCGGCGCCACGCCGCCTGGCCCTTGTCGGAGATGATGTCGGCGACTTGCTCGGCCAGCCGGCCGAAATCGTCGCGCAGCGCTTTCAGATCGTGCTCGATATCGCCGGACGCTTCGTCCGCCGCTTTGCGCACCTCGCGCAAGCCCTCACGGGCCTCTTTGGCGGCATTTCGAGCGGTGTCGGCGGTCGCGCCGGTATTCATGACTGATACTCCTTGTCTCGGAAGCACGGATTGCCGGAACAAGTCGGAGCCGACTGAAAAAGTTCCCTCACTCGGGCAGCTTGATGTCGTCGGCCGGAAACAAATGATTGAAGACAACGAGGCCTATGATCGACAGCGGCACCGCGAGAAAGGCGCCGAACGGGCCCCACATCCAGGTCCAGAACGCGAGCGCCAGCAGCACCAGCAGCGGGTTGAGCGTCAGGCGGCGGCCGACGACGGTCGGCGTGACGAAATGTCCCTCCAGCGTGGTGAGCGCGACGAGCCCGATCGGCGCGATCAACGCGTGGCCGATGGAAGGAAAGCTGACCAGGCCGACGCCGAACAGCGCCACCACCATGACGCCGGGCCCGACATAGGGCACGTAGTTCAAGAGCCCCGCCAGCACGCCGAAGATCACCGGGTTCGGATAGCCGATCAGCCAGGTGCCGGCGGCGACGATGATCCCCAAGCCTGCGTTGATGATCGTCACCACCGCCAGATAGCTGGCGAGATTGCGCTCGATGTCGCGCATGATTTTCAGAAACCGCAGCTTGGTGTCGCGGTTGCCGAAGATCGAAACCACCGACGTGCGCAGCTCGATCTGACCGATCAGAAAGAACAGCAGCGTGCCGAAGAACAACAGCAGCTCGCCCGCCGCCGGCGTGACGAATGCGACCACCGGCAACACGATGTCAGGAGCGTTGACGCTGACGCCGCCGGCTTCGCTGCCGAACAAGGACGTCTTGAGCTGTTGCAGCGCGGCGAGCGGTTGGTCGAACACCGCGAGCTTGTCGCCGATGGTCGCGCCGATTTCCGGCGCGCGCGCGATCCACTGGCTGACCGGGCCGGCGAGCGCGGTGGCGGCGCTGCCGAGAAGGCCGAGGAAGAATGCGACGACGACCAGGCCGGTCACCCACGGCGGAATGCCGCGGCGCTTGGCGGCCTTGACCAACGGCGCCAAAGTCAAAGCCACGATCGCAGCGGCCAGGATCGGCAGCAGGATGGCGCGGCCGATATAGAGGAAGGCGCCGAACAGAATGAGGAATATGCCGATCAGCGCGACCTGGCCGGCCGACGCCCAGACGGTCCCTACGTTATCGACCGGCAGTGGATCGGAGATGATGAGCGCGTGGCGCAGTTCGCGCCTGGCGCGGATGAACTCCACAAGGCCCTCCGTCGGTCCGCATCGGCCGGTCAGCCCTACCCCGCGGGCTCAACGCGCCGTCGAAGCGGCAAGTTCCCGCGATGCGGCTCCGCCCTTGCCGCGGAGCGAGGTGCGCATCGATCCTTATCGCTGCGTCTCCAACCCGGCGTTGTAGCCAAAATCTCGGGCGTAGCCGGGGCCGGCGGCATAGTCTCGACCTTCATAGTTGTCGCGCCGGTCTGCGGACTTTTCGAGTACATGCCTTTCACGCGCAAGATTTTCGGCGTCCGGCCCTGCATCGGAGATGGCGCGAGATGCAAATTCGGCGGAGGGCTGCTTGATCTTGGCTGCGATCGGCAAATTTCGCGGTTCGGCGTTCGCCGCCGCGGCCGCCGGCTCGATGACCGGGCGCGGGTAGCGGCTCACTTTTACCAAGGTTGAATGATCGAACGCGCCGATCAGCAGCGCCATGACGACAGTGAAAGTCGCGACGATATAGAAAAAGTATCCGAGTATGGACGCCAACACGGCAGTTCCTCCGGACACAGCGGTGCCCCGGCGCCCCTGTGCCCGCGAGAGAAAAGCCTTCTCAACCCAACTGGCCCGCGTTGCGTTCGTTGAACGCGAGAACCCGGCTCACGGTTCCACCGCCCGGCAAAAACTGCGCAATGCGCAAGAGTGCGTCGGCTGCGCCGCTCGACCGGGCGAGAGCCCGATTTTTGTTGCAGCACTCAGGACTCGGGCTGCGGCCGCCCCGGCGAGGTGACCTGTTCCTCTTTCAGCTGCTGCTCCGCGGCCGACGCGGTCCCGTTGCTCCTGTCCGCCTGATCGGCGAGCGCCATCCAAACCTGGGCCATGGCGAGCAGGCTGGCCCGGTTCGGGGCGTTCGAATCTTCGCGAGACATCTCAAGGCAACGGGCTGCGTAGAGCCGGTAGTAGGCTGCCGCGCCGGTTTCAGCCATCGGCTCATCCCCTACGCCGGTATGAACGCCGCCAAAGGCCCCGAAAGCAGCCAGCTTCGGAGCCCTTGATCAGGTTACACCGGGGTGTTTCCCCACTCTCTAGTGCAGCGGGCGCGTCCCGCCGCGACGCAAGCACTCAATTAAAGCGCTGCCAGCGAAATGGTTCCGGCGAAAAGGGCGCCTTGAATTTAGAGAGCGGATGGCGGCGCGAAACGGCCAATTCCAGGCCGATTCCACGGGGCAGCCGAGAACAATCGATGCTGCCGGTGGCGAGTAACTATCCGGTGGGGAGTAACTATACAGCCGAAAAAGGCTCTTCTGCGTTGCGACCCGCTGCACTGGGCAGGCTTATTTCTGCTAATTCTCCGAAAACTTTGAGTGTTTGCGGCATCGCCGCTGCGCAGATGTTTACCAACGAAACAGGCGGGGCGTCGTGAGCACGCGACGAATAAAACCACTATGACGGGCAGTCCGCGCGCCGTCGTCGTCGGCGCCGCACTCAACGGTCTCGGTGTCGTGCGCAGCCTTGCCCGCGGCGGCGTGCCGACAATCGTCATGGATACGACCTATGGCCGCACCGCCATGTGGTCGCGCTTCGCCCGGCCCGCGATCGTGGAAGAGCTTTATGGGCGAAAGCTCGTCGATGGTCTCATGGCCTTGCAAGTCGGCCTCGACCACCGGCCGGCGCTGCTGTTGGCCGACGAGATGGCCGTCCACACGGTGTCGACGCACCGCGAGGAATTAGAGCGCGCCTACCGGTTTCGGATTCCGTCGCGGGACACCGTAAGGATCCTCGAGAACAAGGCGCGATTTCATGAATTTGCGGAGCGGCACGGGCTGCCGGTGCCGCGCAGCGTCGTCGTCGACTGCGCGTCCGATCTCGAGCGGCTTGGCGATTTGCGATTTCCAGTGATCGTCAAGCCGGCCGACAAGCGGCTGGTTTATCTGGGCCGGACGCCACGCTTGCACACGCCCGCGGATTTCGAAGAAGCGCGCGCGCTCTGCTACGCGCTCCTGCAAACCGTGGGAGAATTCGTCGTTCAGGAATGGATCGAAGGTCCCACCAGCAACATCTACTTCTGCCTGTTTTACCGCGGCGGCGATCCGGCTCGCACGATCTGCTTTTCCGGCCGGAAGATTCTGAGCCATCCGCCGAAAGCCGGAAGCACCGCGCTCTGCATCGCCGCTCCGGAGGTTGCCGAACAGTTGGAGGCATTCACCGCGGCTTTCATCGAGCGTTGCGACTATCGCGGACTGGGCAGCCTTGAATTCAAGTGGGATCCGACACGCCGGATGTTCGTCGTGATCGAGCCGACCGTCGGACGGACCGACTGGCAGGAAGAAGTGGCGACGCTGAACGGCGCCAATATTCCGCTCTTCGCGTATCGCGACTTGACCGGCTTGCCCAACGACGCGCCGGCCGGTGCCGCGCAACCGGCTGCTTGGCGGGAATCATGGCACCGCTGGAGCGGCCGGTCCGCGCTAAGGGCCGGTCTGCCCGTCTACGATGGCTACTGGCGGCTTGGCGACCCGCTGCCCAGCCTTGCCTACTACACCGCCGAGGCTGCCAGAGCGGCCGGGCAAATGGCGCGACGTCTTTTTGCAGCCACCCCGGCAAAGCCGCACCCGGACGTCGCCCGAGGCAAGCAGTTGTAAAGCCGATTCGGCAATTTATAGACGTGCGCTCATGGTAAAGATTGAAAACGCAATCGTCGGCGCGGGCCCTTATGGGCTGTCGATCGGGGCGCATTTCCGCGCCGAGGGCATCGAAAGCCTCGTCATCGGACAGCCGATGGCGTCGTGGCGAAACAACATGCCGTCGGGCATGATTCTGAAATCCGAGCCCTTCGCGTCCAACCTGTCCGACCCGCGGCGCCTTCACACGCTCGAGCGCTTCTTCTCCGCGCGCGGTCTGGCGTATCGGCCCCTCGGCAATCCGTTGTCGATTGCGGATTTCCTGGACTATGCGCGGTGGTTTCAGCAGCAAGCGCGCATCGAAGTCGCAGACGCAACTCTGGTCGATCTGCGTCAGGCGGACGACGGGTTCGAGCTCATCCTGGCGGACGGCGGCGTCATTCACGCAAGACGCGTCATCCTGGCGACAGGATATTTGCCGTTCCGGCGAATTCCACCGGTGCTCGACGGCTTGCCGAGCCAATTGATGTCGCACAGCTCGGAGCACCGGGACTTGGCGCAATTCGTGGCCAAGGATGTGACGATCGTCGGCTGTGGCCAATCCGCGCTCGAATTGGCGGTCATGTTGCACGAGCGGGGCGCGAACGTGCGCGTTCTCGCCCGCGCCGACCGCGTGGCGTGGGGCAGCGACCCCAATTCGCCACGGTCGATGCTACGGCGTTTGCGTTCGCCCGATGCCGGTCTCGGGCCGGGCTGGCAGAGCGTGATCGTCTCGGAACTGCCGGACGTTTTCCGCCGATTGCCGCTGCGGATTCGACATGACTATGTCGCAAGGAGCTGGGGACCGGCCGGCGCCTGGTGGCTGAAGGAGCGGGCGCGCGATCGGTTCCCGTTGCTGACGTCGCATACCGTCGCGCACGCGGTCGAGCGCGGCGGCAAGCTGGTACTGACGGCACGGAATCGGGAAAAGACAGCGACGTTTGAAACCGATCACGTCATTGCGGCGACCGGATACCGGGTCGATCTCGATCGCATTGCGTATTTGTCGGCGCCCTTGCGGACCAGGATAAAGACATACCAGGGGGCGCCGATCCTGGATCGCGCGCTGCAATGCTCCATCGCGGGCCTGCACTTTGCCGGCGTCGCCGGCGCGCAGTCGTTTGGCCCGGTCATGCGCTTTGTCTACGGCGCCAAACACGCGGCGGCGTTTCTCACCGCGCAGCTGAGCAAGCGCCGGCCCCGGCCGTCCGCGGCGGTCGACGCCGCGAGACATGCCGTGCTTCGAGCCGATCCGGAGTCGATCTCCCGCTGACCTGAACGTTGAGCCGCCGATATGACGGCGCCGTCCGCGGGCGCGTCACATTAAGGTTACGAATTGTTTAACGTTGCTGCTCAGCGCTGCGCCGACTAGTGAATCCGGAAGCTTTGGTTTGGGGCGCTTGGCGATGGTGAACAAAAACGCGCAGGGCTTGCGACTTGTCGACAAGGCGCATGCGGATGACTTTCGCCAAACGGTTTCCCGTCGCGGTGGCCCGCCAAACGCGGTCTACCACGGCATCGGAGCGGGCCCGGCCTCGATTGAGCCCTTCGCCATCGGGCACATGAGGAGCGCAGCGAACGCCGTTGCGCCCTCGATCGCCTCGCTCGCGCCGGCCGATTCCGAGGCGCTGGCACGCGCCATAGCGGAGATCGAAATCGCATCGGCGGCGCTGCGTGAATTGGATCCGACGCTGGAACCGTGGCTGCCCAACCCTGAAGGGCATGGCGAACGGCGATATCTGCCGGTTTGGATTCTGATCGGCGCCGTGTGGACGGCGGCTCTGCTGGGTCTTTCCGGCGCGATCGGCGGAATCCTCTACCTGGCCGGCTGAGGCAAGCGCCGCTTTCTCAAAAGTAGCGCGCCGGCTTCCTACCGAAACGCATCGCGCAAAGAATGCCGCCGCTTCAGGTCGCCGTCATCGGCGAACGCTTGATGCGCGGTCGCCATTGCCACTCGGCAGCGGCGAGCAAGGGCTTTCTCCGCGATGCCGAGCCGTCGATGCATTCGAGCGCGCCGGCGCGATTGAGGGTGTGGAGCCGGTGGCCCGGCCACAGCGGCCCCGGCCGCAGGATGGTCTCGACGCGCTGCTCGAAATGATCGTCGTCGAGGCGAACGATCTCGGCGAGACCGAGCGCCGCGCCGTAGCCCTTGCGGCAATCCTGAAACGGCCGGATCAATTTATGACCGCGCCGCACGACGCGGCCGGCGGGCCGCGCCGTCGCCAAATCGACCAGAACGGGATTGCGCCGGTGCGGCATCCAGGGGCCGAGCAATGCCGGCGCCGACCAAAGATGAAGCGCATCGGAGTACGAGCCGCCGCCGTCGCGCACGGTCGCGAACATCCACCAGCGGCCGTCATGCTCGAACAGCGTGGCATCGCTCGCGACCACGCCGGAGACGAGAGTCGCCTGCTTGACCCAGCCCTCCGGGAAACGTTCAGCCCGATACAGATCGACGGTCGCCGTGTTGCAGCTCTCCGGCACCATCCACATTTCGCCGCCGTGCTCGAACACGAACGGATAAGACAGATGCGAGCCGGTATCGAGCACGGGCCGCGGCGTCCCGATCGGTCCGCGCGAATCGAATTCGACCACCGAGATGACGCCGCGGTTGAGGCGATGCTCGAGGTCCTCGAGAAACAGGAACGTGCGCCCGTCCTTCTCGACCGGGAACGGATCCGAATAGAAACGCAAGCCGTTGTCCGGCAACACGCTCCAGCCGCCGACCGGATGGGCGCGCAGATCGACCACGTCGCGGCCGTGCACGAAGCGGTAGCCGATCTGCCAATGCGGCGTGTTGTGAAGGAGCCGATAAAGCAGGGAGAGGACGCCGAATGACGTCGATTTGAGCCAGACCAGGCGATCGCCGCCGCGCCGGAGCGGGCGCGCACGGGACGTTCGCCGTGAACCCGGGGCGTTGCGCCATCGAGCGCCGCCTTCAGGAGCGTCGCCGTGCGCGCCAGAACGTCGTCGAAGGCGCGGGCCAGCACGCGGCTATTTTGAACGCCGGGATGGCCGCTGACGATTTCGCCGCCGGTGGCGGCATCGACGACGGACACGATCGGAGTCCGCGACCGGACCAGAGCGGCGACGGCGGCGGCTTCCTCGCGGCGGCCGTCGAAGTACAGGTGCCAAGTCCGTTCACCCGGGCGAGGGTCGCCGCCGCAGAGATCGACGACGAGGTCCGCGCCGCCGGCGTCGCGCGACACAAACAGCGCAAAATCCGCAGCTGTAGCGGCGGCGAATGGGCTTCGCCCCGGCAAGCGGTAGAGCCAACGCTCGACCGCCGCCACCATGGTCGCGGCGCGCGGCAGCGGCGCGGCTTCCTCGCCCCATGCGACGGCAACCCGCGTCAGCGGCCGCTGCGCCAGGCGCCGGACCAGCGACAGGTGCCATTGCCTTAATCGATGAGGGTCGAGACGGATGGTCAGGCGCATGAGGCTATTTACGTTGTCGGATTGCATCACGTGGCGCTGTGGCGCAGGGGCTGCCGGGAGCCGCCGAGGGTCGCTCTGCCGCTCACCTCCGATTCAATCAACGCGGCATAGGCGGCGACCATGGCTTCGCGCGAATAGTACGTGGCAAGCTTTGCCGCCCGGGCCGACAACGTTGCCGCCAGCGACGTATCCTGCAGCAGGCGGAGGACCGCCGCCGCGAACGCCGCCGGGTCGCCGGCATCGGCGAACAGCACGCAAGGCTCACCATCGGGCGACAACACCTCCTCGAGCACCGGGAGCCGGTTGGCGACGACCGGGACGCCGGCATGCGCCGCCTCCACCACCGCGAGCCCGAAAGTTTCGGCGAGACTCGGAAAAACGAACACGTCGAGCGCACTGAGCAGCACCGCCACCCGATCGGGCGCGAGCTCGCCGAGGAAATGGACGCGATCGGCGCAGCCGAGCTCGCGCGCCAGCGCGGCAAGACCGGCCCGCTCGGTGCCCTGGCCGGCGATGGCGAGGTGCCAGCGCGCATCGAATGCCAATAGCCTGATGGCAAGGCTCAGATTCTTCAGCGGATGCAGCCGCGCGACGCAGCCGAGCAGCACGGCACCGAGCGGCAGGCGCAGCCGCGCCCGCGCGACGAGGCGGTCGATATCGCAGGTCTTGCACTCGAACCCGTGATCGATCCGCACCAGCCGCCGCCGATAGGCGTTCGGGTAATCGGCGAAGTCCTGGGTGACGCTGCGCGAATTGGTGACGACGCGCGCGAACAGACCGAGCGCCCCAAGCCAGCGGTCGGTCAGCTGCAGCCACGCCGGAGTCAATTCGCGCGCCGAGTTCCAGTTGGCGATGACGACGCGGATGCCGGCGGCGCGCGCGATCGGCGCTCCGATCAAGCAGCCATAGTGTTGAAAACAGAGCACCGCGTCGGGGCGCAGCCGGCGCAGATGGCCGAACAGCGACAGCAGCATTCGGGCGAGCGACCACAGCGTGGTCGGCCGCTCGCGCGCGCAAAAGGAGGCGTTGGCGTGACGGTCGAAGGCTTCGGTGCGACGAAAGAAGAAGACATGGTGGACCTCGTAGCCGCGCGCCTGCAGCCCGCGGTCGAGCAGCCGAGCGATCTCCTGGGCCCCGGCTCCCTCGGCCTGCGGCTGGATCAAGACGATGCGGACTCGCTTGGCCATCGATGTCGCTCCGAATCAATCAATCCGGAACGCAATGAATCAGGCCTCAGCCCCGCTGAGAATCCTGAATGTCGATTGGACCTAGACCCTGCGCGAAGGCGTCCCCAGGTGTCAGTCTTCATTCGCGGCCAGGGTTCGATCTTTCCAATCCACCCAAGCCACTGCGTGGGTCTTGAGGTAGTCTCCGATCGCGGCGTCAATGGTCGGAAAGAAGAATCTTTCGCCGATCTGCGCGAACAGGCCGAAGCGCCTGAGCTTGTCCTTCACCGGATCCTTGAGCTCGGCGAAGCACAGTTCGATCCCGGCCTCATGTAAAGTGCCGTCCAGATCCGCAAGCGCATCGGCTGCGGTCACGTCGACGCTGGTGACTGGTTCTGCCGTGACCACCAGCCAACGCACCGGAACAGGCGCCTTGGCCACCGCATCGAGAATCCGTTCCTTGAACAGCTCGGCATTGGCGAAGAACAACGGCGCGTCCCAGCGGAACAGCACCAGGCCGGGAACCTGGCGGGCGTCCGGATAGCGGGTGACGTCGTGATAGCCCTCGACGCCGTCGGCGCGGCCCAACACCGCGGAGTACGGACGCCAGCCGTCCCACAAGAACTCGATGATGGCGATCACGATCGCAAGACCGATGCCCGGGATGGCGCCAAGTACCGCGACGCCGGCAAAGCAGACGATGGACAGCCAGAACTCCCAGCGCTGAATGCGAAAGATGCGGACAAGATCGGCAATTTCGAACAGGCCGATGGCCGACGCGATGACGACGGCGGCGAGGGCGGCCGAAGGCAGGTTGCGCAACAGGTTCGGCGCGAACATCAGGAGTGACGCGACGGCAAGGGCGCCGACGACGCCGGTCAATTGCGTTCGCGCGCCGGCCGCTTCCGCCACGGGCGTACGCGACGCGCTGCTGCTGATCGGAAAGCCCTGAAAAAATCCGGCGGCCAGGTTCGCGGCACCAAGCCCTACCATCTCTTGGTTGGGATCGACGGGCGTGCCGAGGCGCGCCGCGTAGGCGCGCGACAGCACGCTGGTATCGGCGAACGACACCAGAGCGACGGCGCCGCCGCCGATTACAACGGGTGCGATATCGTCATAGCCGATCCACGGGACCGCGAATCCCGGCAGACCTTGCGGCAGCGGACCGAGCACCGATACGCCGGCACGCGCCGCCAAGTCGAACAGACCGACGATCAAGGTCGCGCCGAGCACGGCGATCAATATGCCGGGTATTCGCTTGTTGTTCTTGAGCAGCAGGATGACCGCCAACGTGCCGGCGCCGATTGTGAACGCGGTCCAGTTCGCTTTTCCGTCGAGGACCGCTTTGGCAATGCTCCACAGCTCGCGCAACGGTCCGGTATCGTCGATCCTGAAGCCGAGAAATTTCGGCAGCTGGCTGATCAGCACCGTCAGCGCGATGCCGTTCATGTAGCCGTACCGGATCGGCTTCGACAGGAGTTCGGTGATGAAACCGAGCCGTCCGATGCCTGCCAGAATGCACACCGCACCCGACACGATCGCCGTCGCTCCGGCGAGCGCGACGGCGCGCCGCGGATCGCCGGCGGACAGCGGCAGGACGACGCCCAATATCACGGCCGCAAGCGAGGAGTCCGGACCCAGAACCAGAATGCGGCTGGGGCCGAACACGGCATAAGCGAGAAGCGGCACGATAGTGGCGTAGAGGCCGTAGATGCCCGGCACGCCCGATGCCACCGCGTAGGCGATGCCGACCGGCACCAACATGGTCGCCAGCACGATGCCGGCGACGATATCGTGCGAAAACCACGCCGCCCGATATTCGCGCAACGTTAACAGCCCGGGCAGCCAGCGAACCCAATCGGCCCGCCCGGGCGATGCAGAGGTCGTCGCGCGATTCATCCCGAGCGGTCAGTGCTGCAAGCTCACCCCGTGCGGAACCTGAGCGCCCGATCCGAGCCAATGCGCGTAGCTTTCGAACGGCACACCGAGCTTGTCGTAGTACACACGCAGATAGCCGTCGCGGCCGCGCACGACCGCGTCCGGCATGACCTGTTGCACCTCCTGCGCGATGACGCCGACATAGGCCTTGTCGCTGCCGTTGTAGCTGAAGCGATAGAAGCCAAGGCCGTCGTCGAGATGGCCGAGCAGGACGATGTCGTGCTTGAGCATGATGTCGGATCGGCGGCCGCCGCCGCCGCGGCCGCCGCCACCGCGCGCGCCACCGCCGCCACCGCGCGCGCCGCCGCCGCCATGCGCCCGCATGGCGCCGCCACCGCCTCGCGCGTGCATGGCAGCGCCACCGCCGCCGCCGCGATGCGAAACGCGGGCACCGCCGCCGCGATTGGCGCCGCCGCTCGGCCGTTGCGCCGCCTTATGGCGCTGCCCGCCGCCTGACGGACGATTTCCCGCGCTTGGACGGTTGCCGCCGCTCGGACGGTTTCCGGCACTTGGCCTGTTGCCGGCGCCGGCACCCGGACGATTCTGGCCGGCATTGCCGCGGTTGCCGCCGCCGGGCTTGATCACCTGCTGGCCGCCGCTGCCGCGGCCGTGCAACTGTTGCGGTCGATTACCGCGATTGCCGGCAGCTTGCCCACGATGCTCGACGTTCGGCCGCCAGTTGGTGGCGCCGCCGCCGCCGGGCCGGTTGCCGATATTGATGTTGTTGTTGTTCCAGTTGACGCCACCGCCCCAGTAGTTGCCGCCGTGCCAGCGCCCGAGCGCGTAGCCGGCGCCGAAGGCAACGCCGGTGGCAAGCAGGCCGGCGCCGATATAGCCTGGCGCCGGCCAGTAATAGGGCGGATATTCGGGATACGGCCAGTCGCCATAGACGACGCCGGGGTCGTAGTACGGGACGTACATCGTGTCCGGGTCGGTCGGCTCGATGGCGATGTATTGCTTGTTGTTGACTTGCTGGACCGAGACCTTCTGCTCTTTGGTCGATTGCAGCTTGTTGTTGGCTTGCGCCTTGGTGCGCAGGCGCTGGACGGCGTCCATCACGTCGGCCTGCTGGGCCACGACCGCGTCGCCGAGCTTCTGCGTCCAGTCGAGCTTGTCGCTCATCATCTTCAGCACGTCCGGCGTCGCGACCAGTGACTTGATGCTGTCGTCCCACGGCTGCTTGTCGACGGCGGCCTTCAGCGCATCGTCCTTGAGATTTTTGTTTGCTTCCAGCCAGCGCTCGGCCTGCACGATGTCGAGCGGATAGGCCGATGCCATCAGCACCTGGGCGAGCAGCGGATCGGGATAAAGCGCGATCGGCGCGACCAACTGGTCAAGCTCGGCGGGTTTGAGGAGTGGCGCACTGGGTGCGGCCGCCGGCGGCGGCGCCGTCTGCGCCATGGCGCCAAACGGCAACAGCATCGCCACAGTCAACGCAATCGCTCGAACGGCGGAAAGTGCCATCGACGCCTCCCTACCAACGTGACTTATGATGCAGTGTGATCGGGTCTTTCGGTTTTCGCGCCGGAAATCTGGCGTTCGACGATCAAATGTCCTTGATCGAGATCAAAATGGCCGTCGGTGAGCCGCTTACGACGCGAACAGCTTTTTGACCCGCGTAAAATAGCGGCTTTCGGCAGTTTCGGCCGGCCACGGTTTCAGATAATCGCGCTCCATGGTGGCGGACAATGCCGGCGGCTTGCCAAAGAAGCGCCGCGCTTCGGCGGCCTCGAAGCCGGCAAGCCGCGTCGCTTCGAGATAGGCGGCACCGGCATCGGCGGCCTTGATCAGGGCGGCGAGTTCCGCCGGCGGCGCCGCCGGCAAACCGAAGCGGCGATGAATCGCCACGAGCAGGCGTTGCTCGACCGCCTTGTAGTCGCCGCCGATCACCGCCTTGAACGGCGAGATCATGTCGCCGATCACATATTCCGGCGCGTCGTGCAGCAGCACCGTAAGCCGGCCGCCGCGGTCGAGCCCGGGGCTGCGGATGCGCGCCAGCGCCTCGACCAAGAGGCAATGCTGCGCCACCGAGAAGATCTGCGCGCCCTTGGTCTGGCCGTTCCAGCGCGCCACGCGGGCGAGCCCATGAGCGATGTCTTCCAGTTCGATGTCGAGCGGCGAAGGGTCGAGCAGGTCGAGCCGCCGCCCCGACAGCATGCGTTGCCAGGCGCGCGGCGCGGCCACCATGCGCAGCGCCGGCTTGTTGGCGCGGCGCGCCCGCTCAGCCACGGCCGCGCGATCCGGGCTTCTGCACGGCGGCGTGGCGGTAGCAGCCGACCAGATGATCGTTGACCATGCCGACCGCCTGCATGAAGGCGTAGACGATGGTCGGCCCGCAGAACTTGAAGCCGCGGTCTTTGAGCTCCTTGGAGATGGCGCGCGAAATCGCGGTCTCGTCCGGCACCTGCCGCGTCGACTTGTAGTGATTGACCTTCGGCTTGCCGTCGACGAAATCCCACAGCAGTTTCGAAAATCCCGGACCCTTGTCCATCGCGTCGAGCCAAGCGCGCGCGGAAAGCACCGTGCCCTCGATCTTGGCGCGGTTGCGCACGATGCCGCCGTCCTGCATCAGGCGCTCGATCTTGGCCGGCCGGTAGCGCGCGATCTTCTCCGGTTGAAAGCCGTCGAAGGCGCGGCGGAAATTGTCGCGCTTGCGCAGGATGACGATCCACGACAGGCCGGCCTGAAAGCCGTCGAGCACGAGCTTCTCGTAGAGCGCGCGGTCGTCGTATTCCGGCACGCCCCATTCG
>Ga0335081_10009196_pt1 | contig 15884 bp, 14 predicted proteins | sample Lox_Sample_35_FD_206713 | JGI IMG/M metagenome (GOLD analysis project Ga0335081, IMG submission 206713) | Soil microbial communities from Loxahatchee National Wildlife Refuge, Florida, United States - Lox_Sample_3.5 | ecosystem: Environmental > Terrestrial > Soil > Wetlands | place: USA... | reverse complement strand
TGGTTGCACACGACCTGGCTCTATATGGCAGGAATTCTCGTAGGAATCGCGGCCGGGTTCATCCATTTGGTGCGTACCGTGCTCCGCGATTCGAACTGATGCACCACTGCCCACCGACGTTACTTCTAAGACGCAACCTGCCATAGAATGTTCAGTCGTCCGCACCGTCGGACATTTCATGACGAGCCCGATAGAGACAACTGCCGCCGCTGAAACCTTCTACTCGGGTGCGCTGAATCGTATCCACTATTTCATGGTTGCTCTTGCCATCGCTCTGTCTCTCGCGGCATGGCGGAAATTTGGTTGGCGTCCAGCGGTCGGCTTCGTTTCCGGGTGCGCTATTGCCTACATCAACTTTTACTGGTTAAAGCGCGTGGTTGGCGGTTTTGTGGATCGCGCCGCAGGAGCCGCTTCCGCACAATCGGGCCGTGGAATTGTGCTCCGTTTCCTGCTGCGTTACGCATTGATGGCCCTCGGAGCGTATGTTATCTTATCTGTTTCGCCCGCGAGTCTGAATGGGTTGCTGGCAGGCCTGTTCCTGCCGATTCCCGCGATCGTGTGCGAGGGCTTCTATGAAGCCTATGTGGCTCTGGCACGCGGGCTCTGACGTGCGACAGAGTTGCCACTTGGAATTTTCATGCCGGAACAACTCTGGTTTACGGCCCTGTTAAACCGTCTTTTCGGCGGCGCAGTTACTGCCTTTCTCAATCGCCTGCACGTTCCTCCGCACTATCCTCAAGCTCCGATCAGCAACAGCGCGGCCATGGAAATTCTGGTTTGCGGGTTTCTGATTACGCTGTTTGTGCTTGCCCGGCTGCAGCTATCGGTGGAAAGCCCCAGTCCGTTGCAGCACATGTTTGAGGGTATTAACGATTTCATCGAACAGCAAAGCCGGGAGATCATCGGCCATAAAAACCATGCTCACGTGTCTTTTCTCGTGGTGTTGGGTCTCTTCATCCTGTGCTCCAACCTGCTGGGGCTGATACCCGGCATGGAATCGCCAACTGCGGTTCCGGTGGTTCCTCTTGGCAGTGCGCTGGTCGCGTTCGTCTATTATCAACTACACGGTTTTCGCGACCATGGGATCAAGTATCTCAGGCACTTTGCCGGCCCGCCAATCGGGCCGTGGTGGGCCAATCTGCTCATGGGCATGCTGATGGTGCCGATTGAGATCGTCAGCCACCTGGCCCGCGTCCTCTCGCTCACCGTGCGTTTGTTCGCCAACATGTTTGCCGGCGACATGGTGACCTTGATTTTCTTCTCGCTGGTGCCGATTGCGGTTCCGATCGTGTTCATGGGTTTGCATGTCTTCGTTTCGCTGATTCAGGCCTATGTTTTTGTATTGTTAACTATGGTTTATCTGGCCGGAGCGGTGGGCGAGGAGCACTGAGTTTTTCAGTTCGCCGTTTCAGCGTGAGGGCGTCGGCACGGGATGACGTCAACCACCTACTGGCGGCAATTCCTGGAAGGAGAACAAAGACAAATGCGTATATTCAGCAGGTTGTTCATGTGGCTTTCCGTTCTGGCATTTGCAGTGCCAGCGTTCGCTCAGGGCGGAGCAGCCTCCAGCGCGGTCAACTGGGTGGCCATTTCTGCGGGATTTTCGATGGCCATTGCTTCTGCGGTTTGCGGCCTGGGTCAGGGAAAGGCGACGGCAGCTGCGATGGAGGGTCTCGCCCGCAATCCGGCCGCCCGCGCCGGCATTCAACTCGGACTGATCATCGGATTGGCCTTTATCGAGTCGCTGGCCCTCTACACGCTGGTGATTATCTTCGCCAAGGTGAAATAACCTTCACGAAATGCGAGAAAAAGCCTCTGCCGATGGCAGAGGCTTTTTTTCCCTAACGAGTTGAGCGGCGTTTACGCCTTCCGCTGTCCGTTCCACTCCGCATCTTTGCCTTGCGGCGAGCGGCTCATGGCTTCGACCAGCACGCGGCGGAGCTTGTAACGGCTCTCCAGGTCGGTGTTTACGATTTCAAATCCCACTTCGTTGACCCGCGCGCGGCGGAGCAGCACGTGGGCACGGATTTTACTGCGCATGCCGAGAGAAATCTCCAGATCGGCTTCGCTGCCGATCCGCAGGTTATCTTCCTTCGTTCCCATGCCACCCCCCAGGCTCAATTCGCGCACCAGAATCTTGGATTTACCCCAGGAACTGCCAATGGTGGCGGCCAGCGTCTTCGACAGAACCATGCGCTCGTAGCGCCGTTGCCTCACCCAGGGACACGCCGGAGCCATGTCCAGAGGGGCAATCGCCAGCTCCACCGGTTCGAGGCCGCTATCGGTGAGCACCTGGCCGCTGTAGCGAGGGTCGGTTTTTGAAAGCGCTTGCGCCGCCGCGATGCGTAATTCCCGGTGATGAACCCAGCCGAATGTCTTCTTGGTCTCCACGATCTCGCGCAACAGTGGGATCGCATCGGCGTCCCGCAAGCGTCCCAGCGATTCAATCGCCTTGAGCTGTACAAAGGCCGAACGGGAGGCGGCTTCGCCCGGCCGGGCCATCGCCTGCAAGGGCGGTGCTGCCGCAAGGTCGCCGCTCATGCCGATCTCGTCGATCGTTTCCGGCAGAACGACCGGGTCCAGCACCTCGGTGAGCTCCAGCAGCGTCCTTCCACGATCAGGAGCCGCTCCGTAAGCAATCTGCCGGACGGCAATATCGTGATAAAAACGGTTCCACTCTGGCAGGCGCGTGGGCAGAAGCTCCAGCAACGTGGCCACGTCCAGCCGGCTCAGTAGGCCCACGACCACGGAAGCCTGCCGCGGCTGGCCGGTTCGCAGAATCTCGCGCAACTGGCCCAGAACCGAGGGTCCGGTTTCCTTCACCAGTTCGATCATGCGGTCGCATTCGTCCCGCCGCATGCAGCGGAAAAAGCGGTCGGCCAGATGCTCCGCTCCGCTCTGGCTGGTGCGGCGCAGCACCGCTAGCAGGTCCTTGGCCAGACTTTCCTGCTGCAGCGCTTCTTCTATGAACTCCGGCAAGCGATTTTCTACGCCGACGCGCGGCCGCAAATCGTTCGCCATCACCGGCCGCTGCAATTGCAGAGACTCCATGCCGGCGCAGACTTCATTCACAGCCGCATAGTTCTTGGATTCGCTGGCTTCCTGGCTCAGACGCACGAAAGCCGCGCTTAACAGGCTCTGCAGTTCGGGATCTTTCTCGCTCCCCAACTGCTCGGCCACTTTGCGAATCGCCGCGCCCATCGTGTCTCCGCCCAGGCGGGCATAGAGATCGGCCAACTGGCTCAGGCCGATCGCGGTTTTCCTCCGGGGTTCGACATCCTTAACCCCAAGGCAGCCATAATAGTTGGTCAGGATGGCCGCCGCCGTCTCTTTATCGTCGCGGTCGAGCAGTACCTCCACGAACTGGCGCAGGTTGCGTGGCGGAACGCAAGGGGCCTCATGCGACAGCAGCACGCTCTTCTTACCCGATTCCGGAACTTCTGCCCAGAACATGCGGTCCAGGATATCGGCGTGCGACTCCACCAGAATCCCGGCCTTGCTCATCTTGTCTTCCTGCAACTTCAGGATGTGGCGCAACGAGTCCATCTGCCGGCTCATGTGCTCAAGCATCTGGTGCACGGCGTTCACTTTGACCTCGCCCTTTTGGTAGCGCTCCAGGGCGAAGCGGATCGCCATGTGCTCGGCTGCCTTCATGAGGAGCGGCGTGTCCTCCTGCTGGGCACTGGCATTCGCTGCTAACGATCCGAGCAACTGTTGCAGATTCAAACGCGTATTCGGGTCCGTATCACCTAGTTCTTTCTGCAGGTCGTCCGGGCTTATGGTGGGGTCGGTCTGCACCTGGCCGAAGCGAGTGAGCAAGCGGATTGCTTGAACTACCTCGGCTTCCTGCAGAGGAACGACACCCCCGGTCCACGCCGGCGCCGCCCCAGCCGCGAAGCTGGCTGCGTTTGCACCTGCGGGTGTATTGGGCACGCTGCCCAGTGGAACCATCGGCGCGCCCGTTCCACCCGGTCCGGCACCGGCAGCATTCGCGCCTTCAGCCGCCGCAATCAACTGCAACAGCTTCTGCGGATCATTCAACCATTGCTTGAATTCCGGTCCGAGGGTCTGGGCCGCAATCTGGGCGGCTACACTCACGTCGCCGGTCAGTGGATCGGCAGCCACAAATTTCACTTCGTTGATCTTGATGGTGCTGCCCTGCTTGCCCCCGCTCAGAGCCTCTTTGATCTGCTTGGCGACGTCCTGCGCCTTCGATCCGGCCACTGTGAAAGCCCGCACCAGGCGGGTAAAGTCCTCGATCGTGACGTCCTTGGAAAAGTGCAGGCTGGCCAGTCCCGCCGTAGTCAGCAGTTGGGCAAAGCTCTTTTCCGCTTGCCCCGCTTCTAAGGGAATGCCGTCCAGCAGCAGCTTGTTGTCGCTGACTCCCAGCAGGAAACCGCTGTCTCCACCGCTGGGAAGCCCTTGCTGTAATTCGTTCCAGGTGGTCTCGAACTGCGCTTCAGTACGCTTGTGGTCGAAGCCATACATCCGCGTGTACTTAATCAGGATGTTCAGGCTGTGCACGAACGCGCGGGCTTGCGCCGCGCGATTCTCGTGAGATGAGACGGTGGTAGAGATACGGGAGCTCCTGGTCCGCAACGATGCGGCAGCTATCCAGCAACAAGGTTATGACAACTGGTAAGTCACCGCACATTACGGAGGTAACGATTGCATTACCGACCAGCTTCATACGGATGACGTTTGCTCGGAGTGTGCCGGCGTGCCAAAAAGCTCACGTTTGGGCAAACCTTCGCCCACAAAACCAGTCATTTGAACAGCTGAGACATTGGCATTTGCTCCCGGGCGGCGAGAGAATAGCATCTCGGGAGTGCCCGCAAGGCGGGCGCTCATAACGACGTGACAACATCGAGCAAAACCACCGGCCTGCGCTACTGGATGCTGCGTGTCCTCGAGGAATGTGACCGCCTCGGCGATCAATTCGGACCCGACCCCGTGCATGATCTGCGGGTATCTTTGCGCCGCTGCCGTTCGATGGCCGATGGCCTTATGGTTATGGATTCCGACCCCGGCTGGAAAGCGATGAAAAAGGCGGGGAAGAGGCTGTTCCAACGTCTGGGCGATCTTCGCGACATTCAAGTCATGATGGAGTGGACCGGCAAACTGGCGCCACCAGAGGTGAATCAGGCAGACACAGGAGTCGAGCGGGATCCTTCTGCCGAGCCTCCTGCTGCAGAATCCCACGTGCAAGGCTGGCAGGCGCGGTTTAGCTCAGCCGATCCTGTCGCCCATTCTTTGATGCATATCCTCCATCGCCGGGAAGAGGAGCAAAAAGACGAGGCCGGGGGCGCGCTGGAAGACTTCGATCGCAGGCAATGGAAGCAATGGGCCAGGTCTTTGCCGCGACGGGCCGCGCGATTTCGTCCCGGAAGCGCTCTCTTCAAGCACCTGGCGCTTGAGCGTTGGACGGGAGCTTACGCCCTGCACAAATTGGCGATGCGCAGCCGCTCCCAGACCGCATTGCACAACACCCGCATTGGCATTAAACGCTTCCGTTATATCGTCGAGAACTTTCTTCCCGCGGAGCATCAGGCCTGGAGCCGCGATCTGAAAGAGATGCAGGATCTGCTGGGCGAGGTACATGACCTCGATGTTCTCTGGGTGACGGCAGTCTCCGCCCGGGTTTTTCCTGATCCGGAATCGCGCCGCCGGTGGCGGCAAAAAATTCTCGAAGAACGCAATCAGCATATCGACCGCTATCGCCAAAAGATGACGGGGCCGGGAGCGCTCTGGCATGTGTGGCGTGCCGCGCTACCGCACGGCCGGCAAATTCAGGCTCTCGCCACGCGCCGCTTGAAACTCTGGGCCCGTTCCCTTGACCCGGATTTTGCGCATTCTGAGAGGGTGGCTGCTTTTGCGCTGCAGTTGCACGACGGCTTGCACGCTGCAGGGTTCCTGCGCGGCATCGACGGCATCGATCCACGCCCTAGCCTGCAAGCCGCCGCACTGCTGCACGACGTCGGAAAGGCGAGGGGAATCAAGGGCCACCACAAGGCGTCTCTGGAACTGATCAGGTCCCACGGCACGCCTTTGGGATGGAATCCAGGAGACCTACAACGGGCCGCGGTCGTGGCTCGCTTCCATTGCGGAGCTCTGCCCAGAAAAAGCCACAAGACCATTCGTGAGCTGCTGCCTGACGAGCAAAAGGTCACGATTCAGCTGGCTGCCATACTGCGCCTGGCCAACGCATTCGACGCATCCCACGATGGGCACATCCGTCGGGTGAAGGTTGACACTGAGACTGAGCGTCGTTCCCATGCCAACGGTCTCCACAACCTCACGAGGAAACCCGTCCATCAGGCCGTCATCATTGCCGCCGAAGGCTACACGCCGACCAGTTCCACCGCCCGGACTATCGCCGCCGAGAGGCACTTGCTGGAGACGGTTCTTCATCGTCCGGTCGTGGTTCGAGCCATGGCGAGACCTGCCTCCCGCCATGCTCGCTGATCCCGCTGACCATTGTTCGCAGGCTTACTTCGGCGCCGGATATCGTCGACTTGTGGAAACTGGCGGGCGGGGAGACAGACCGTCCCACCGGCCCGCCACTGCGGTCCTAGTTCATTCGCCTCGAAACGACCGCGTTGATGTATTCCAGCATGTGGTCGGTTTCGAGTTCCGACGTCAAGATTGCCTCCAGATCGGAGGGCGTAAAGTTGCTGTCCGCTGATGCCTCTTCCATCAATTGCAGGACGTCGACGGCAGACGTGTCATTTCCCAAAATCATTGGGTCCTCCTAGCCGATTTGCGGTGATAAAGAGAACGGGGCAGCGGGACACGTCGGAGAAACTTCCCCCCGGAAGAATCTGCGAGGGTCGCCGGGCTGCCCCTGTCCTTGCCCCAAGCAAAAACGGAGCAAGCTGAGCGCAACCGCAGCGACTGGTCTAGCGCCGAATCGACTGGAGGAGAATGGGCAGAAAATTAGGTGTGCCGGAGGCCGTCAGCGAACGGTCCTGGGCATAGCTGGAAATTCTCGCCAGGTGCAGAAGCTGAATCGGGGTCGCAACTGGAGCAAAGACCGGCGCCGAGGTAGCTTGGGAATGAACCACTACCGGAGCGGTACCCCGGTGGAAAGCCGTGGCGGGGAGGTCCACATTGGGCAGCGCCACGATAAGCAGCATGACCGCTACCGTGCCGCCCAGGATGGCCAAACTTGACGGTTTTACCTTCCACCTCAACACGCTACATACTTTCCTCAAAAAAGGCAGCCAATGTCAATCCCCCGGAAGCGCTATACCGCCCGGATAGGACGCCGATTGTGCGGTGAGGACAGGATCAAAGGACTCGAAATTGCCAGCGACGGCTCTGTACAAACGCCCATGCTTCGTATACAAACGCAGCAAGTGGGACCGGTACGGGGCCCAAGGGGATCCGATTCGTTGTATCTGAAGCCCAAGACGCTTGGCGAAGCGGTTTCTCTGCTGGCCGCGACTGGGGGCCAGATTCTCTCTGGAGGAACTGACTTTTATCCCGCTCTTGGAGAAAGGCTGCCGCAAGGCAGCATCGTGGATGTTTCGGGACTGCGGGAAATCCGGGGCATCTCAATCGCTACAGATCATATCCGGATCGGCGGCCTCACCACCTGGAGCGAAATCATTCGATCACCTCTGCCGCGCTGCTTCGATGCCCTGAAGGCGGCGGCGCGAGAAGTGGGCTCGGTACAAATTCAAAACCGCGGCACGGTCGCCGGCAATCTCTGCAATGCTTCCCCGGCAGCCGACGGCGTCCCCCCGTTGCTTATCCTCGACGCTGAAGTGGAATTGGTCTCGTTGTCCGGCCTGCGCCGAATGCAGCTGCGCGAGTTCATCGTCGGAAATCGAAAGACGGCGCGGCGGGCGGACGAGATTTTATCGGCGGTGATCGTTCCCAGGGATATTGACGCTGCTCCTTCCGTCTTCTTGAAGCTTGGGGCGCGACGTTATCTGGTGATCTCCATTTCAATGGTTGCTGCGGTGGTTCTTGCAGACGAAGAGGGCCGCGTTGCGCAAATTCGGGTCGCTGTTGGATCGTGCTCGGTCTCGGCGAGGCGCTTGCCCGATATCGAGCGGGATTTGCTCGGTTTGCCCGCGCGGTCCGGGATTGGATCGGCTGTGAAAGCCGAACACCTCGCGCCGCTTTCGCCCATCGATGATGTTCGTGCTACCGCGGATTACCGGCGGGATGCTTCGCTCACTCTGGTCGGACGCGCTCTCGAAGCGTGTGTAGGGACCGCTTGAAATGGCTACGATCGAAAATATGCCGGTAGCGGAGACGCAGTTGATTTCATTTTCCGTGAATGGATCCCCGGCGAGCGTGGCTGTTTCCGGCGCGAGAAGGCTCTCCCGGGTGCTGCGTGACGACCTTGGCCTGACGGGAACGAAGGTCGGTTGCGACGCCGGTGATTGCGGAGCCTGTACCGTATTGCTCAATGGCGAGCCAGTGTGCGCCTGCCTATTGCCGGCCGGTCAGGTGGAAGGATATGAAGTCACCACGATTGAGGGACTGGCGCGCCGCTCTCCGCTTCACGACCGCCTTCAGAGATCTTTCCTTTTGCACGGAGCGGCCCAGTGCGGCGCCTGCACCCCCGGAATGCTGGTGGCTGCGACCGCCCTGCTCGAGGAGAATTGCTCCCCGAGCGAAACCGAAGTGATGGACGCGATCGGCGGCGTTCTTTGCCGCTGCACCGGCTATCGCAAGATCATCCGCGCGATCCAGGAGATTGGCGAAGGTCGTGAGGCCGACTCGTTGCCGGCCGCAGGCTCAGCCGTCGGACAGCGTCTGGTGCGCCTGGATGGAAAAAAGAAAGTCGAGGGCAGCGAAATCTTCGGAGCAGATGAAACTCCAGCGGGCGCGCTCGGCCTGCGTGTGATCCGCTCTCCTTACCATCGCGCACGATTCAGTTTTGGCGATCTTGACCGCTTTGTCCGCGAACATTCCGGGGTGAGTTTGGTTCTCACCGCGAAAGACGTCCCCGGTGTGGATTGCTACGGAGTCATTCCGAGGTTTGCCGACCAGCCCGTGTTCGCCCACAAAGAAGCCCGCTTTCGTGGAGAAGCCGTAGCCGCCGTCGCAGGCGAAGCAAATGCGATTGAGGCGCTCGACCTGGTGCGGTTCCCGGTTGTCTGGGAAGAGTTGTCCCCGCTGAAGACTCTCGATGAGGCCCTTGCACCGGGCGCGCCCCGCATTCATGCGCACCGGGAAAATAATGTGCTGGTGAGCGGCCGCGTACTCTCCGGAGATGTTGACCGGGCGCTGGCCGAAGCCGATGCAACCATGGAAGGTGAGTATGAGACTGGCTTCATCGAGCATGCCTACATTGAGCCGGAGGCCGGCTTCGCCCGCCGGGTCGGAGACACCATCGAGGTTCAGGCTTGCACGCAATGCCCGTATATGGACCGCGCCGACATTGCGAAGCTTCTGGGAATTGCGCCGGAAAAGGTACGGATCATTCCAACCGCCGTGGGCGGAGGCTTCGGCTCCAAGCTCGATCTCTCGGTGCAGCCGTTCGTCGCGCTTGCAGCCTGGCGCCTTGGTCAGCCCGTACGCATGGTGTATTCGAGAACGGAATCAATCATCTCCACAACCAAACGTCACCCCGCCCGCATTTACCTGCGGGCCGGGGCTAGTCGTGAAGGCAAAGTCACGGCGCTCGATTTTTCTGCCGACTTCAATACCGGCGCTTATTCGTCCTGGGGGCCAACCGTTGCGGCCCGCGTGCCAGTTCATGCCTCCGGACCGTACCGGGTTGCGAACTATCGCGCACTAACTCGGGCAGTCCACACCAACCTGGTTCCGGCTGGGGCGTTTCGCGGCTTCGGCGTGCCGCAAACCGCGATTGCGCAGGAGCAACTGTTTGACGACCTTGCCAACCGCGTGGGTATGGACCCGCTGGAGTTTCGCATCCTCAACGCGCTTGACGACACTACACCGACCGTGACCGGGCAAGTGTTGGGCGAAGGAGTTGGCATCAGGGCCTGTTTTGAAGCGTTGCGGCCGCGTTGGCAGGAGGCGCGAGTTCGATCGGCCGAGTTCAACGCCCGTGCCCCGGGAGCGCTGCGCCGTGGCGTCGGTGTAGCCGGAATGTGGTATGGCTGCGGAAATACTTCACTCCCGAATCCTTCAACGGTCCGTGTCGGCTTGAAAGGCGACGGGCGAATTGCCTTGCATCAAGGCGCGGTCGATATCGGCCAGGGCTCGAACACGATCGTCACCCAGATTTGCGCCGACGCTCTGGGTGCGCCCATCGAGCGCTTCGATCTGGTCTCCGGCGATACGGCGCTCACCCCGGACTGCGGCAAGACTTCCGCCTCGCGCCAGACGTTTGTCACCGGCAAAGCAGCCCACATGGCCGGAAGCCAGCTTCGCACCGAGGTTCTGAGGCTTGCCGGCGCTTGCCATTGCGCCACTATCGAATTTCGCGATAGCGAGGTCACGGTCACTGAAAGTACCAAGTCAAAGACGATCGTTCTGCGCGATCTGCCTCTCGACCCGCACGGCTACGTCATCACCAGCGAAGCCACATTCGATCCTCCTACCAGCCGGTTGGATGAAAATGGCCAGGGAAATCCCTACGCAGTGTTTGGATTCGGCGCGCACATGGCAGAGATTGAAGTCGACATCGAACTGGGCACGGTGCGCGTTCTCAAGGTTACCGCGGCGCATGACGTCGGCAAGGCGATCAACCCCACGCTGATCGAAGGCCAGATCGAAGGCGGTGTTGCCCAGGGGCTGGGCATGGCGCTGATGGAAGAATTTTTCCCCGGCAAAGGCGAAAACCTGCACGACTACCTGATTCCCTCTGCCGGCGACATCCCACCGATCGAGTCGATCCTGATCGAGGATCCCTCGCCGATCGGTCCGTTCGGCGCCAAGGGAATTGGCGAGCAGGCGGTGATTCCTACAGCCCCGGCGATCCTCAACGCGATTCATGATGCCGTCGGCATCCGCGTTCATAAGGTTCCGGCGACTCCCGATCGCGTTCGCGCCGCGATCATGGCTGCGTGCGGAGGCCGGCGTGCCTGATGACGCCATCCGCTGCGATGCCTGTCCGGTACTCTGCTACATCAAACCGGGCCGTACCGGATCGTGCGACCGCTACGGCAATCATGAAGGAAAACTCGTTCGGCTCGATCCGCATGTGATGCTCGATCGCACGCTGGAGCGCGGCGACTCCGTGGTGCCGTTTCTTGAGCGCAGCGGCGAATGGGATGGAACACTGGTCAGCCACGGCGAAACCTTCGTGACCGCCATCGGAGCAGGCACGACCTATCCGGATTACAAGCCGGCGCCATTCATCATTTCCTCGCAAGCGCAGGGCGTGGACATGGTCACGGTCGTGACCGAAGGCATTTTCAGTTACTGCGGCGTGAAGGTGAAGATCGACACGGATCGCTATTTGGGCGCTGAGTGTAGCACGGTGCGTGCAGAAGGCGAAGCCATCGGTCACGTCACCACCAGCGAGTACGGCTCGCAGATGCTCTCTCTTGGCGGAGTGCGGCATTTGACCGGCGGTAGTCGCCATGAAGGTACCGCAACCTGTGACGCGCTGCTGAATCTCTGCAACGGGCAGGCGGTGGAACTGGAGATTGACGATGGCGCCAATATCGTGGTGCAGGCAGGGAAGCCGCCGGTGGTTGACAATATGGCGGAAGAACGCATGAGGGTGGGTTGTGGCTCGGCGGCCATCGGCATGTTCGCCAAACAATGGTATGGCAAAGTCGACGAAGTTGTTGTGGTCGACGATCACATCACCGGAGTATTGTCGGAGCATCAAGCGGGCAAGTTACTCGGTGTGCCAGAGACCGGCATCAAGCTGAAGGGAAGGCGCTCGACTCCCGGCAGATATTTTCAGGTGGCCGAGCCGGGCACCTCGTGGGGCGGGACAAATATTGAAGATCCACTTTCGATTCTCGGGAAATTCAGTCCGAGGAAAGCCTGGCCCGGTTTGCGCCTGCTCATGGTGAGCACTACCGGCGAGCATTATGCGTACTTCGAACTTGACGAGAACCTTAGCCCGCAGGAAAGGGATTTGCCTGCATCGTTGCAGGAATCGGTCGCGCGCATTCGCGAGAACTGCGAGCCGGCCTTGTGCACTGTACTGTTCATGGGGGGCGCGGGAGGATCGTTGCGCGCGGGAGTGACGGAAAATCCGGTGAAGCTCACGCACTCTGTCAGCAGGGCGTTCACGCGCGTAACCTGTGGGGGCGCGCCGGTCTATGTGTGGCCGGGCGGCGGAATCACCTTCATGGTGGACGTGAGCCGCATGCCGCAGAATGCTTTTGGCTACGTGCCAACTCCGGCGCTGGTCGCGCCGATTGAATTTACTCTCAAGCTGGCCGATTATGCCGCATTGGGAGGATACGTCCGCAACGTGCGTCCGCTGAGTTCGGTAGTTTCCAGCAACGATGGCCGGCGCAGGCTGGCGGCCCGCTCGGATAACCCCTGGCCGCTGGGATCGCCGCAGGAGATGCCGGAGCAGAAGCTTTCGGCGAAACGAAGACCAACGAAACCTGGGCGCATGAAACAAACCAAACGATGAAAGTCCGCGCCCAAATCCGCTTACTGCCCGATCGGCGCCGTCTCCATCTTCACGATGGACCCATCGATCTAGTCATTCAGGCCTTCGGCGAGCCGCAGGCCGTGGCAGCTGCCTACCAGACCGCATCGTCGCGATTCGTGAATGTTCTCGACGAGCTCTGTTGTGAGCTTGCCTTCTTGCGGCTACGCTGCAGTTCAGATTCACCCTGGCCGCGAGGAAAGGTAGCTCGCCGCATGTTTGCTGCCACTCTGCCTTACGCCGCAAAATATTTCATCACGCCCATGGCTGCTGTGGCCGGTGCGGTAGCCGAAGAAATTCTGGAAACGATGGTCGCACACGCCGAACTCTCGCGAGCATACGTCAATAACGGCGGCGACATCGCGCTACATCTGGATAGGGGCGAACAGTTTGTTGTGGGCATGGTGGAGCGTCCCGATCGGCCATCATTATTTGGCACGACAACCCTACGGTGGGATCAGCCGGCGCGCGGAATCGCCACTAGTGGCTGGCGCGGACGCAGTTTTTCTCTGGGCATTGCGGATGCCGTGACCGTTCTGGCCGAGCGCGCCGCCGCGGCCGATGCGGCGGCAACAATTATCGGCAACGCTGTCGACCTGCCACGCAGCCCGAAGATTGTCCGCGCGCCCGCCCGTCACCTTGCGCCAGACAGCGACTTGGGAGATCGACTCGTGACCCAAGCCGTGGCGGAACTCAATCCCGTCGAGATCGATCATGCTCTGTCAGCGGGATGCCAGACTGCAGAGTTGTTGCTGAGGATGGGATTGATCTGCTCTGCAGCGCTTCATTTGCAGGGCGAAACGCGCGTGGTCGGGAACTCCGGCAAGCTGAATCGCAGGATCACTCCAACTCGAGAAAGGGCGCTCGCTCATGCCTGAGGTCGTGGTCCGCAAGCGACTGACCTGTTTGGAAGAGATTTTCCACGAAGGCGGTCCAAGTGCCGAGAAACCTCTGCGCCGTGCCGCCGCGATTGCCGTGATTCGCAACCCATACGCCGGCCGCTACATCGAGAAGATCGAATCCTTCATGGAGGACCTCAAGCCCCTCGGTCTGGAGATGGCCCGCAGCCTCGTTGCCGCGCTCGGCGGAGACGCAAAACTCGTCGAAGGCTACGGCAAGGGTGCGATCTTGGGTTCGGCCGGAGAACTCGAGCACGGCGCACTATGGCACGTCCCCGGCGGATATGCCATGCGTGAGGTGCTGGGCGGCGCGAAGGCGATTGTTGCCTCCACCAAGAAAGTCGGCGGGCCGGGCACGCGTCTCGATGTTCCCATCACGCACATCAATGCCTCTTACGTGCGCAGCCACTTCGACGCCATGGAAGTTGGCTTGAACGACGCTCCGCGCGCGGATGAAATTTTGCTGGCCCTGGTCATGACCACCGGTCCGCGCGTGCACGCGCGCGTCGGCGGATTGAAGGCTTCTGAGGTCAAAGGAGAAGATGGGTTGCGATGAGTTCAGACCCGAAAACAATGAAAGCGAAGATTCGCAAACTGGCCACTTTCGTGGAAGAGACGCAGCGCGAAATGGATCGTGTGATTTCGCCGCCCACGCGGCGCGCGGCGGCCGTAGCCGTGATCGAAAATCCGTGCGCTGGGAAGTACGTGGAGGATCTTTCCGAGTTGATGGCGATTGGCGAGGAACTGGGTGAATTGCTCGCGCAGCGCGCTGTTGCAGCCCTTGGTATTCCCGGACCTTCTGCCGAAAGTTATGGCAAGGCGGCGGCGGTTGGCGAGAACGGCGAGATCGAACACGCGGCGGCGATTCTGCATCCCAAGCTGGGCACGCCGGTGCGGAGGGTTTTGGGAAAAGGTGCAGCGCTGATTCCATCGTCCAAAAAACGAGGCGGGCTTGGTGTAGTGCTCGATATTCCGCTCGGCCACAAAGACGCGGCCTATGTGCGCAGCCATTTTGACGGCATGGAAGTCCGCTTGAACGATGCGCCTCGTGCCAACGAAATCATGGTCGCGGTCGCGGTAACAGATAGCGGCCGTCCGCTGCCGCGAGTTGGGGGATTGACGAAAGATCAGATCAAGGGTGAGGACGGCCTGCGGTGAGTTGGAGTTTCTAGTGTTTCACCACTTCCGGCACGCGCGTCGCAGGCGGGGTGTTGCGGCTGCGCTGAACGCTCACGTTCCCATCGGTGATCACCATTCCGATCCCCGGCAGATCTCCTTTCTGAATGCTGTCAAGCAGGTTCTTGCCGGAGGAATGCTGTGCCATATCCATCAGCAGGAAGCTGGCCTCGCGTGCTGGAGCGATCCGGCCGCAATTGAGATTGCGCATCTTCGCCGTGTTGCCCGTGGCCAGGCAGATTGCTATCTCGGCGGGAATCTCTCCCAGCGACGACAGCATGCAGATCATGCGCAGAATGCCGAGCGGCTGAACACCGGAGCCCGCTGGGGAATCAGTTCCGAGAATCACGCGATGAAGCTGCTTGAGATCTTTTGCGGTGCGCAGCGCGAATAATGCGGCGCGCTCGTTGCCATTGTGCACGATTTCGATGGCGCGCGGAGAACGCTCGCATAATTCGGCGATCTGATCGTCAGGCAGCGCGGTATGGCCGCCGTTGATGTGGCCGATCACATCGGCGTCGGTTTCGAGAACCATATCTTTGTCGATCAGGCTGGAGCCGGGGATCGACGGCCCCCCGGTGTGAATCGTGCTCTGGATGCCGTGCTTGCGTGCCCATGCCACCATGCGGCGTCCGGTAACGCCGTCTTTCACGCTGCCCAAGCCGACCTCGCCCAGAAATTTCACACCCGCCGCCGACAATTCCTTGAAATCGTCTTCCACCATTCCCTGTTCGAGCACGGGCGCGCCCGCATGGATTTTCACTCCGCCCGGGCGAAAGGCGTGAAAAGCGCGCTGGGCGAAGATCGCCATCGCCTTCAGGCCAACGATATCCTTCGGCCGGCCCGGGGTGTGCACTTCGCCCGCCGAAACCATGGTCGTGACGCCGCCATTCAGGCAGCTATCGATCCAGCCGAGTTGATTCTGCCGCGGCGTCCAGTCGCCGCACACCGGATGCACGTGGCTGTCGATCAATCCCGGTGCGAGCGCAGTTCCTTTCGCGTCCACAACCGTAGTGGCGCCGGATAAATCCAGATCCTTCTCGCGTCCCACTGCCTCGATGATCCCATCGACGGCTGTAACCGTATCGGCATCGAGAATGGGCCTTTCGAGATCGCCGCACAGTAGCAGCCCGATATTGCGGATAACCAGTTTGGCCGGTTTGGAAGGTTTTGCGGAGATGTCCTGACTCATGTCTTCATCGCTCGCCGAAGGAGTTTCAACCGAAAATCATACTCGAAGCATCGCTCCGAAACGCTGC
>Ga0335081_10009195_pt1 | contig 15885 bp, 15 predicted proteins | sample Lox_Sample_35_FD_206713 | JGI IMG/M metagenome (GOLD analysis project Ga0335081, IMG submission 206713) | Soil microbial communities from Loxahatchee National Wildlife Refuge, Florida, United States - Lox_Sample_3.5 | ecosystem: Environmental > Terrestrial > Soil > Wetlands | place: USA... | reverse complement strand
TCCCGGCTGCCGGCCTACCAGCACGGGCGCTACCTGATGCCCGCCATGCCGATCCTGTTCTTGTTTGGGCTGCTGGGCTTCTTCGAGTTTGCAAAATCCGGTCTGGGGTGGCGTCAGCACTGGATGGCGCAGACGATCTGGCGGGCCAGTCTGGTGTTGGTGGTGCTTGTGTTTGTCGGACTGGGGGCGCGGGCCTACGGGGAAGATGTGGGGCTGATCGAATCGGAGATGGTCGTGACGGCCAAATGGGTTGCGCAAAACATTCCGCCCAACGCGATCATTGCGGCCCATGATATTGGGGCGCTCGGTTATTTTGACCACCACCAGCTGATCGACCTGGCGGGCCTGGTGTCGCCCCAGGTGATCCCGTTCATGCGGGATCAGACGCGTTTGGCGGCCTACCTGGATCAGAACGGAGCCAGCTATCTGATCGCCTTCCCGGATTTTTATCCCGACCTTTCGCGAAGCGCACCGATCGTCTTCAGCAGTGGAGGCAGGTTTGCCATCGCGGCCGGGCAGAAAAACATGACGGTCTATCGCTGGACGGCGCACTGATCGGTTAACCTCAGGCCACATTTTCATGCTATACTGAATCAATATGGCTGCGAGACTGGGATGAAAAAGATCACACTGCTCATCGTGGATGACCATCCGCTCTTTCGCCAGGGCGTGGTGGATGCACTTGCTTTGGAAACGGACATGAAGGTCATCGGGCAGGCCTCCAATGGCGCCGACGCCCTGGAGCTGATCCGTTCCCTCCGGCCGGCGGTCGCCGTGCTGGACGTGAACCTGCCGGGGATCAACGGCCAGCAGATCACCCATCAGGTCACGCAGGAAAAATCGCCCACGCGCGTGCTGCTGGTGACAGGATACGACGATGTCGAGCAGGCGCTGCATGCGGCCCTGGCCGGCGCGGCCGCTTTTTGTTCGAAGAACATTGAGCCGCAAAATCTGGTTCAGATCATTCGCGACGTCGTCCGCGGCAAATTCATATTCAGTTCACAGGTTTTTAATCAGCGTGAACTCGAGGCCTGGATGAATGAGCAGATGGAGGGGGCGCGTCGTTCGTACAGTGAACCGGGGAGTCCTTTTCACCCGCTCTCCGAGCGTGAGATGGAGGTGCTGGAGTGCGTGGTTAAAGGCATGAGCAACAAGGAAATTGCCGGCTTGCTGGGGATCAGTCACCAGACCGTGAAAAATCACGTGACCTCGATCTTGCGGAAGTTCGGCGTGGAAGATCGTACGCAGGCGGTCGTCTATGCCTTGAAGCACGGCTGGGTCCAACTGAAGAATGCCGAACGTCAATCCTGGCAAAAGATATAAATTGGTTAAAGGATGTCGAAATGGCAGACGAGAACTTTAATGTCCAGTCGGAATTGGAGGAAACCCAGCGGGCTTTGCGCGAGATCACCTTGATGATCGACCAGAGCCAGGGCGAGCTGTCGAAGCTCACCCAGCGCAACGCGGCGATCACGGCGCATCTGCAGCAGATCCAGGGTCAGATCGGGCAGACGTCGGCGCAGGAGATTCGGATGGCCTATGATTCCGCGCTGGATGCCCAGCAGCGATTGTTTGTGATGCGCGGACAATTGGAGAAACTGCACAGCGACAAGGACCACCTGGAGAAGTATAAGATTGTGCTCGGCAAAATAAGCCCCGAGGTCGCCGGCGATAACGGGGCTGCTCCGGACGGCAGCAAAAGCCCTCCCAGCGGCATCGAGATGATCGTGAATGCACAGGAAGCGGAACGCCAGAGGCTTTCAAGACAGATGCATGACGGACCGGCCCAGGCCATGTCGAACTTCATCCTGCAAACTGAAATTGCCATGCGGCTGCTCGATGTGGACGCCAGCCAGGCCAAGGAAGAACTCGCGAATTTGAAATCCGCGGCCATGAATACCTTTCAGAAGGTCCGCAATTTCATCTTTGAGCTGCGTCCGATGATGCTCGACGATCTGGGGATGGTTCCCACGGTCCGCAAGTACGTGGAGGCCTTCAAGGAGCAGACCGGGCTGGAGATCAACCTGACGATCACGGGCAGTGAACACCGCCTTGAGCCGTATCTGGAGGTGATGATCTTTCGCGCCGTGCAGGAGCTTTTGGGGAATGCGGCCCGTCACAGTCAGGCCACGGCCGTCAAGGTTCTCCTGGATATGGGGAACGAAATGGTCCGGGTCAGTGTGGATGACAACGGGAAGGGTTTTGACGCCGAAGCGGTCCTGGGCGGGAAGAGTCTGGGCCTGAAGCTGATCCGGGAACGGGCGGAGATGCTGGGAGGCGGCTTTGATATCGACAGCTCCCCGGGCAAGGGCGCGCGAATCTCGTTTTCCATTCCCGTCAAGGGCTGATTCTGGCCCGGAATTACAAAAACATAAAGCTAACATAATTGTTAGGGGCGCACCTTGATTATTATGAAGATTCCGTTATAATATGGCTAACCTTGGATGGCCTCCAGGAAAACCTCAAAGAAAGGAGAATTGATTACCATGTTATTTGCCCCGAAGGAAAAGGGCCAGGGGTTGGTTGAGTATGCGTTGATTCTTGTTTTGGTTGCCATTGTTGTTATCGCGGTCTTGATGGTCTTGGGCCCGATCATTGGCAACGTATTCAGCTCAATCAACAGCAGCCTAACTGGCGTGTAAGTTGATTATTGCTCCCGGCGAGCGGGTGGGACTCTGTCAAACGGACAGAGTCCCACTTTTTTACCACCATGCTTTTGTTATTTTCCTGTATAATGAATGTGATATAAATCGATCATCCTTCTGCTTGAGAGGAGAACTATATGCGCCGTGGGCGAATTCTCATCTTTGTGATATTGATTGTAATTATCGGCCTGATCGTGGCTGTGGTTGCATTACGCAGTTTCATCCTTCAGCCTTCGCAGCCGGCGGCACCAGCGAACGTGGATGTGTATGTGGCGGGGCAAAATATTGCGCAAGGCGGCAAGATCACCGAGGACGTGTTGGCTACCAAGACGCTGCCTCAGAACCTGGTGACTGCCGACATGTATACGACAAATCAAAAATCGGACCTGTTGAATAACAAGATTGCCACGATCCCCCTGTCGCAAGGGACCTTCATTACAAGAGGTGAGATCTCGGACGCCTCCCAGGCGGTGACGATCCCGGGCCCCACCTGGGCGGCCGTGATCCCGCCAGGCATGGTGGCGGCCTCGATACCCACCACGCGTTTCTCACTGGCGGCCTACAGCGTTGCCGATGGGGCTCATGTCAATGTCAATGCCTGTTTCCAGTTTGTGGATATTGATTCTGGTTTCCAGACCATATTGCCGAACCACACCGCCGTGCTCACGGGCACGGGAGCTGCCCAGGGAGCCTTGCCCGTGCTTTCCTTGGCGGTCAATTCTTCCGGGGACGCGAGCACCGAGGGCCGCGTGGAGCTTGAACCATCCTTGCAGCAACCCTATTACGTCGTGCCGGCCGAACCACAACGGGCCCGCACGGTGTGCCAAACCATCCTGCAGGACGTGGTCGTGATGAAGGTAGGGAACTTCTCGCAGGCCGCCTCCAGCCAGGCCGCCGGGCAAGCGCAGCAGTCCCAGCAGGCGGCCGCCCCGGCAGCCGCACCCGATATCATTACCTTGATTGTTTCACCCCAGGATGCCGATATGCTGGATTACATGGTTTATACCAGCGCCCAGATCACCCTGGCTTTGCGAAACCCGAACGACCAATCCCGCCAGGCCACCAATGCGATTACCCTGCAGTTCGCGCTGAGCCAATATAACATTCCGGTGCCTGCCAAGCTGCCGTATGGAACCCAGCCCCGGGTGGACGCGTTGGTTCAGCCAACCCTGGCCAATGATACCGCGCCGGCGCCCGCAAAATAAAATGTAGAGGTGAAGTTGAATTTAGAGGATATTCATGGCCGATAAGATCCGAGTTCTGATCGTCGACGACGTCGCCGATACCCGCGAAAATGTGCGCAAGCTGCTTCAATTTGAGTCGGATGTGGACGTCGTGGGCGCAGCTCGTTCCGGAAAGGAAGGCATTCAGCTTTCTCAGGAGCTCGATCCGGACGTCGTATTGATGGATATCAATATGCCGGATATTGACGGCATTTCTGCGACGGAATCCATCCGCCAGAAATCGCCGCACACCCAGGTCATCATATTATCTGTCCAGAACGACCAGAATTATATGCGCCGGGCCATGTTGGCCGGGGCGCGGGATTTCCTGGCCAAGCCGCCCGTGGGCGATGAGCTGATATCGGCCATTCGGCGTGCCGGCGAAATGGCGCGCAGCGAGCGGAGCAAGAGCGCCCAGGTGCGCACGATCGCGGCCATGCCCGGCGGGGGCCAGATGGCCATGGCCGGAATGGTCGGGCTTTCCCAGGGAAAGATCATCTGCATCTACAGCCCCAAGGGCGGAACCGGTTGTACCACCATTGCGGTCAATCTCGCGCTGGCGCTGCATAACGAGGATACGCATGTGGTCCTGGTGGATGCCAATCTGCAATTCGGGGATGTGGCCGTCTTTGTGAATGAACAGGGCAAGAATACCATCCTGGATATTGCCCCGCGTGTGGATGATCTGGACCCCGACACCGTCCAGAGCATCATGATCAAACATGAAGCCTCCGGGATCCACATTTTGGCCGCGCCGCAGCGGCCGGAAATGGCAGAGAAGGTTTCCGCCGATCAGTTCACCAAGGTGCTGAATTATCTGAAACAGTTGTATGCCTACGTCGTGGTGGATACTGCCTCCCTGCTCAATGACATCACCCTCGCGACCATTGACGCCAGTGATGCAATCGTCCTGGTTACCACACAGGACATTCCCTCGGTGAAAAATGCCCGGTTGTTCCTCGACCTGTCTCAGACCATGGGCGTGGCCCGTCAGCGCATCGTGTTCACGATGAATCGCTTCGATAAGCGCATTGCGATCACGCCGGAGAGAATTGGCGAGAATCTTAAGCAGGAAGTCAAAGTGGTCATTCCGCTTGATGAGCGCGTGGTGATTCCGGCGGTCAACCGCGGCATCCCCTTCATGCTCGATAACAAATCCCAGCCGGTCGCCAAGGGTGTGTTCAGCCTTGCGGAGGCCGTGCGCACCCAGTTGGCTGCTCTTGAGTCGGAAGAAACCCCAGCCAGTAGACGTTAAGGAGAAGCGGTATGTCATTGCTTAAACGTATTGAACAAGGCGGTCAACAAGGACAGGGTTCCGCGCCGGCGCAGCCCGCCGTGGGCAGCGGCCTGCCGGGCGGTGGAGATAATAACTCCCGCCTTTCGTCCCTGCAGGCCCGGCGCGTCAGCGCCCCCATCACTTCTCCGCAGGCCGGCTCCTATTTTGACCTCAAGACCCGCGTCCAGAACAAGCTGCTGGCTGAACTTGATCCTTCCATGGATGTCACGAAGACCGACGAGGTCCGCAAAACGATTCAGGACCTGTTTGAACAGATCCTGACGGAAGAGAACATCGTTCTTTCGCGGCCTGAACGGGCGCGCCTGTTTGAACAGATCGCGGCTGAAATCCTTGGCCTGGGCCCCCTTCAGCCTCTGCTGGAAGACGATACCATTACGGAAATCATGGTGAACGGCGCCAAGAACATTTACGTGGAGCGCAAAGGCAAGGTCCATCGCGTGCCCGTGACATTTGAAAACAACGAGCATGTCCTCCGGATCATAGACCGCATTGTGGCCCCGCTCGGCCGCCGCATCGACGAGTCCAGCCCGTATGTGGATGCCCGCCTGCCGGACGGCTCCCGTGTGAACGCCGTGATCTCGCCGATCTCCCTGGTCGGGCCGGTGCTGACCATTCGTAAGTTCTCCAAGAATCCCATCACCGTGGATCAGTTGATCCAATTCGGGTCGGTCACCCAGGAAGCCATGCAGTTCTTAAAAGCCTGCGTGGAATCTCGGCTCAATATCATCATTTCCGGCGGTACGGGTTCAGGCAAGACGACGCTATTGAATGTCTTGTCGGGTTTCATTCCGTCGGATGAACGCATCATCACCATCGAGAATTCGGCCGAACTTCAGCTGCGCCAGGAGCACGTGGTCACGCTCGAATCCCGGCCGCCCAATATTGAAGGACGCGGCGAAGTCACCATCCGCGATCTGGTCATAAACTCCCTCCGGATGCGCCCCGAGCGCATCATCGTCGGCGAGTGCCGCGGCGGGGAGGCCCTGGATATGCTGCAGGCCATGAATACGGGCCATGACGGTTCCATGACGACCGCCCATGCCAACAGCCCCCGGGACGCGCTCGCCCGTCTCGAGACCATGTGCCTGATGGCGGGCATGGATCTTCCCGCCCGGGCGATCCGCGAGCAGGTCGCGGCCGCGGTGGATATGATTTGCCAGGTGTCTCGTATGAGGGATGGGACCCGTAAGATAGTCAGTATCACGGAGATCAGCGGCATGGAAGGCGACATCATCACCATGACCGACATCTTCATGTTTGAACAAACCAGCATTGAAAATGGCCAGGTGATCGGCCGTCTGCGCCCGACCGGTTTGCGCCCGAAGTTCATGGACAAGATCGATGCCGCAGGCGTTCATCTGCCTCCTTCCATTTTTGGCATCGGCGAACGTCGCCGTCTTTAGGATCCCGGTATTCAAAAGGTTGTCGGTAGACTATGGCACTGGTAATCGTGATCGGCGGCATCATCCTGATCGTCCTTTTGGTTATTGGGGTGATCGTCTCTGCGTCGAGTGAGCGGGCGCTGGTCGAACAACGCCTGGGTCAATACCTTGACGAGGGGAAGGCCGCGGCCGAACGCCAGGCGCAAAGTTCGGCCCTGACGGAATGGGTCTCCAAGCGGGTTGAAAAGACCTCGTTTGGCGAGCGGATCGGCCGAAGCCTGGCGCGGGCAGACCTGAAGTTCAAAGCGGGCGAATATGTTGCCCTGGTGGTCATCGCCGTTATCGCGGTGGGCGGCATTGCCTGGCTGTTGGGGGGCCACAATCCGATCTCCTTCTTGATCGGGGCGGCCATCGGGTACTTCATTCCGGGCTTCTATGTCCGCCGGCAGCAGCAACGGCGGCTGACCAAATTTAATGAGCAGTTGTCTGATATGCTCAACCTGATGGTCAACGGCCTGCGGGCCGGCTATTCGACCATGCAGGCCATGGAGGCCGTCAGCAAGGAACTGCCGAGCCCGATCTGTGATGAATTCCGCCGTGTGGTTCAGGAAATGCAGATCGGCATTCCAATGGAAGTGGCACTCGATAATCTCCTGCGCCGCATTCCCAGCGAAGACCTGGACTTCGTGATCACCGCCGTCAATGTCCAACGCGAGGTGGGCGGTAATCTCTCCGAGATCCTCGACACAATTTCATTCACCATTCGTGAGCGCGTTAAGATCAAGGGCGAGATCCGCGTCATGACCGCGCAGGTCCGGACATCGGGCGTCATTTTGTCCCTGGTGCCCGTGTTCCTGACGTTGATGCTTTGGTTCATCGATCCGACCTATATCATGTCGTTTCTTGATGACGGCCCGATTTGCGCCGCCGCGATTATCGGCGTGGTCCTGATCTTGATCGGGCTGGGTTATTTCATCATGATGCGCATTGCGGACATCGAGGTGTAAATCATGAACATTCTGATCTGGGTGGTCGTCATCCTTGTCGTCGTGGGCGGAGCGGTCACGCTGGCTGTGGTGGGCATGCGGGCGGGCCGCGGCAACACAGACGAAGATCCGTTGATGGCGCGCCTGGCGGAGGCCACGGAGCGCGGTGATGTTGTGACTTCGCTCGAAGAGATCGAGATGCAGCAGCCCTTCAGCCAGCGCGTCCTTCTGCCGCTGGTCCGCCGGGTCGGCGAACTGTCCAGCCGCTTCACTCCGCAGAAGGCCCTGGAAGACACTGCCAAGAAAATTGAACTGGCCGGCAACCCGTACAATCTCGACGCGGCAACCCTGCTGGCGTCCCGGTTTGTGTTTGCGGTGTTTTTCGGCGGCATCCTGCTGGTCATTGCCCTGATCTCGCCGAGCAAATGGCCGCTGATGCGGACCTTTATAGTCGTTGTGCTCTTTACGGCCCTGGGATTCTTCTTTCCGCAGCTCCTGCTTCAAAGTCGCATCAATGCACGTCAGAAGGATATCCGGAAGGCCATGCCAGATGCGCTGGACCTGTTGACCATTTGTGTAGAAGCCGGCCTGGGTTTTGATGCGGCCCTGTCCAAGGTGGGCGAGAAATGGGAAACCCACCTGTCGGTGGCCCTGCTGCGGACGATCCGCGAGATCCAATTGGGCAAGCCGCGGCGTGACGCGCTCAAAGATATGGCGGATCGCATCGGCATCCCTGAAATGACCAGTTTTGTGGCCGCCGTGATCCAAAGTGAAGTGTTGGGTGTCAGCCTGGCCAAGGTCCTGCGAATCCAGTCAGACCAGATGCGCGTCAAGCGCCGCCAGCATGCCGAGGAGGAGGCGCACAGCGCGCCCATCAAGATGATCATCCCGATGGCGTTCCTGACGTTCCCGTCAATCTTTATCATCCTGCTGGCCCCGGCCGGCATGCAGATCCAGCATTCTCTGACCGGCGTAATCAAATAGGTTCCCGAAGGGCAGGGGATGGTTTTGGACCGGGTTCTCCTATGAACCACGGACGCGGTCGAGTCGGCCGGAAGACGCCGAACTCGATCTGTGCGCCGAGCGGGGGCGGACAAGGGGCTTGGCGTTCGTGCGGGGATCGCGAGAAAGATATCCAAAGTCTTGTTGAGGCAAGGGGTGGTGTTTGCGGGTTCCCGGCTGATGCCGGCGCTCAGCGCGCCCCGGGTGCGCAGGCGCGGCCGTGGTTCCGCCCTCTCCGCTGCTGCCCGGGAGGAGGCGCTCCAGGTCCGAATCCCATGCACAAGCTTGACTCGTGCGGCGGGGCGGAATGGCGCCCCCCGCGTGTCCCGCAGCGGGAGGAGGCTGTCAGCGAACCGGGGCGGTCCCTTGAAAGGTCGCGACCTTTCCATGGGAAAGGTCCACCTCAGGAAGCGCGTTATAATCAACTCAGTTGGACCGCGTGTCCGCTTGCCTTGGCCCCTGAAATGGCGCCCGCTCCCGATGCTTTGAAGCGAGTCCGCGAAACCCGATCTCAAGCTGGTTTGACCAACTCAGCACCCGCCCGAACCCCCGTGGAGCTTTCTTGCGGGGGCAGGAGGCGTGTGAACGGGCGGGCGGTTTTAGCGGTGGAGGCCGTTGCAACGATGGGAACCACCGTCTCGTCCTGCGCTGGGGTGCTTCAGGCTGCCGCTGCGCAGGACTTTTTTCGCGGGGATGGTATCCCATGCGCTGGCTCACTTTGGATCGAGCAGCGATTGACGCGTCGGTGAAACCTTTTTTCTTCCCTAAGGAGGCCCGTATGGCAATTCAAGTAGATGTTCAAACTCGAAATCTTCGCTTGACCGATCACATCAAGAGTCATGTCGAAAATAAAGCTGGAAAGTTGGATCATTACTTGCCTGCCGTGGAGGAGGCGCATGTGGAATTGACTTATCACAAGTCCGCGCGCAGCGCGGCGGATCGTAATGTGGCGCAGATCACGGTGCGCGGCAAGGGATTGCTGCTTCGAACCGAGGAGCGGGCGGACGAAACGCTGGTTGCGTTTGATTCTGCCCTGGACAAGTTACAACACCAGATTGAGCGCTATAAGGGCAAGCACTATCATGGCCGCGGGGATGGTCGGTCGGCCAGCGAGCTGGATGAAAGTGCGGCGCCGGTCGATGAGACCGGGGAACTGCCGCCCCTGATCGCGCGCCGCAAGCAATTCCGGATCCTGCCGATGAACGAATTGGAGGCGGTTGAGCAAATGAAGCTGCTCGGGCATGATAATTTCTTTATTTTCTACAATGCCGATACCAGCAAGATCAACGTGTTGTATCGCCGCCGAGACGGCTCCTATGGTTTGATCGAGCCGGAGATCGGCTAGAAACCCCCGGAGTCCGGAACCGTCAATCAAGCCCGGCCAAATGGCCGGGCTCTTATTTCCCCGAGCGCGCCCGAACGCGGGCGCCCTTGGCCTGGCCTGGGCTGCCGCGCTGATCCAATCCGATCAAGGCGCCCAGCAGAATAAACCAGGCCGCGATCTGCGCAGCGCGGAGACCGCCCAGGATCAGGGTGCTGTCGCCGCGAAAGCCCTCAAGGACGAGGCGGCTCGCGGAGCTCAGCGCGACGAACAGCAGGAACTCAAAACCGGGCCCGGCAGCAGGCTTCTGAATCAGGATTACCGCCAGGGTCACCAGGGCTGCGATGGTTTCATAGAGTTGGGTCGGGTGTCGCAAGGCCCCCCACTGCTCAACGGCCCAGGGCACATTTGTCTCTTTGCCGAACGCGGCGCCCGAAGCCAGATGCGACAAGGCGATCCCGATGGCCAGCGCGGCGAAAAGAGGAGTGAGCACGTCCAGCGAATCCCAAAGTGGAAGATGGGCACGCCGACCATAGGCGAGGCCCGCCAGGACTGCAATGGCCAGTCCACCCCATTGATCGAACAAAGCCGTATTCAACGAGAAAATGCTGCCCGGGCTCTGAGAAAAGGTTGGAAAATTCTCGAGGGCATAAAGCAGCCGCCCGCCGATCAGAAAGCCCCCCAGGCTGGCGAGCAGAAGGTTGTTCAGCGCGTCAAGATTGACAGGGTGGCCCGGCGCGCCCCGTTCGGACAGGGTTAATCCGATCCAGGCCGCCAGGATGATCAGGATGAGATCACGCGGGGGTGCAAAGATGTTCTGGAACAGGGGCAGGATGCTCATTTGAGGATTTCTTCAATGTTCGTGCGGAGCAATGCCTCGGACATCGGTCCGCCGACCACGACTTCCCGGATGACACCGTCGCGCCCGATAAAGAAGGAGGTCGGCAAGGAACGCAGTTCATACAGGGTGGAGGCTTCGCCGTTGATGTCCAGCAGAACGGGAAAGGTGATGCCGTATTGTCTGATGAACGGCGAAATTGCCGTGGGGTCGTCCTGGACGGTTGAGTTTACGGCCAGTACGATCAATCCCTGATCCTGATAGGCCTGATACAGTTTCTCGATGACCGGCATTTCGGCGCGGCAGGGCGGGCACCAGGTTGCCCAGAGGTTGATCAGGACCCCTTTTCCGAGATAATCCGTCAAGGCGATCGACCGGCCATCGGGCGTGGCGAGTCTGAAATCCGGTGCGAGAAACCCCTTTTGCGGGGCCGGGATGCGTCCGGCGGTTGCCGAATTGCTCTGGTCGGCGCTGGCAAAGATCCAGGCCAGGCCCGCCAGCAGAATAATCCCAGACAGGGAACGTCGCAGAATCGGTTGCATAAGTTTCTTTTTTGTACTACACTACTATCGTTTGCGTTCGCAGGCTATATCTTACTATGCTTTTTACTGATTCCGCTTACATCGGCGTAGATGTGATCTCGGGGCATAAGGGGGTGACTTACGCCGCCCTGGATCATGATCTGAACCTGGTCGCACTGGCGGATGCGGGTTCAGAAGAGGCCTTCGCATTTTTGGCCGGGCAAAAATCTGCGGTGGTCGCGGTCAATGCGCCCTCGCATCCCAATCACGGCGTGATCAGCCGGAATCTGCAGACGGAGGGCCTCACGCCGCCGTTCGCACACACCGCAGAGATGCGCGTTGCCGAATATGAATTGCGCCGGCGGGGCATTGCCGTCAGGGGTACCGGCGCCAAAGAATCGCTGTGCCCGGCCGGAATCCGTGCCGGTTTCGCTTTCTACAGGAAATTAGCGAGACTCGGATTCGAAGCCTATCCCGGAGATGACGGGCCGCATCAGTGGCTCGAGACCAATTCGCAGGCGTGTTTCTGCGTTTTGCTCGGCGTCCACCCGCTGCCCAAATTGACCTTGGAAGGACGGTTGCAGCGTGAGTTGTTATTGTACGAACTCGGGCTGCGAATTCATGACCCCATGATCTTCTTTGAAGAGATCACACGCCATAAATTGATGAACGGCCTGCTGCCGTTCGAGCTTGTGCATTCGCCTGCGCAGCTGGATGCGTTGATGGCGGCCTATACGGCCTGGCAGGTGAAGCAAAAGCCCGCCGAAGTAATTCGATTCGGGCACCGGCTCGAAGGTTCTATTACCCTGCCGGTCGCTGCATTGAAGGAAAAATATTAATCGAGGAGAACCATGCCGACTGATGATCTGCAAATGCGCGCGATCAATACCATTCGCTTTCTTTCCGCAGACGCCGTGCAGAAGGCGAATTCCGGGCATCCCGGCCTTCCGATGGGCGCCGCCGCAATGGCGTTTACGTTGTGGACACGTCACCTGCACCACAATCCGCGCAATCCCAAATGGGCGGGGCGCGACCGATTCGTTTTGTCCGGCGGGCATGGTTCGATGCTTCTCTATTCGCTCTTGCACCTGACCGGCTATGATTTGCCGCTGGAGGAATTGAAGAACTTCCGTCAATGGGGGAGCAGGACGCCGGGCCATCCGGAATATGGGTTGACGCCTGGCGTCGAAACCACCACCGGTCCGTTGGGGCAGGGCTTCGCCACCGGTGTGGGGATGGCCATTGCGCAGGCGCATCTCGCGGCCTGCTTCTCCCCGGACTTGTTCAACCATTATGTATACGGCATCGTCACGGATGGGGATTTGATGGAAGGCATTTCGTCGGAGGCCGCCTCGCTGGCGGGGCATTTGCGGTTGGGACGATTGATCTATCTGTACGACGACAATCACATTTCGATCGACGGGTCGACGAACTTGGCATTCACCGAAGACCGCGCCGCGCGTTTCGAAGCCTACGGCTGGCATGTTCAGAAGGTGGACGACGGCAATGAGGTCGAGGCGGTTGACCGCGCCCTCCTCAATGCAAAGGCCGATCCGCGTCCATCCCTGATCTGCGTCCGCACCACGATCGGCTTTGGGGCCCCGACCCGGCAGGGAACCGCCAAGGCGCACGGTGAGCCGCTGGGGGACGACGAATTGAATGCCGCCAAGAAGAATCTCGGCTGGCCGCTCGAGCCGCGCTTCCTGATCCCGGGCGATGTCCTCGAATTCTTCCGTGAGGCGATCGATGGCGGCCGGAAGGCTGAAGATGAATGGAATGTCCGCTTGGACGAATACCGACGATCCAATCCGGAAAGAGGCGCGGAACTCGAACGGCGGTTGGCCGGCCGGCTGCCCGCGAACTGGGAATCCGCCCTGCCCACTTTTTCCGCCGACCCCAAGGGAATGTCCACCCGCGTTGCGTCGGGCAAAGTGATCAACGCCCTGGCCGCAAGGGTTCCCGAGCTGCTCGGCGGCTCGGCGGACCTGGCGCCGTCCAATAACACACGGATCGACGGCAGTCCCGATTTTCAGAAAGAGAATTATCAGGGACGCAATTTTCACTTCGGCGTCCGTGAACATGCGATGGGCGCGGTATTAAACGGCATGCGCTTGTATGGCGGCGTGATCCCCTACGGTGGAACGTTCCTGATCTTTTCTGATTATATGAAGCCGGCGATTCGAATTGCGGCGCTATCGCACATTCCCACGATCCTGGTTTTCACGCACGACAGTGTCGGCCTGGGCGAAGACGGACCCACCCATCAGCCGATCGAACATTTGGCCGCGCTGCGCGCCGTGCCGAATGTGACCGTCATCCGTCCGGCCGATGCGAATGAAACCGTCCAGGCCTGGAAAGTGGCGCTGCTGAATCGTCAAGGGCCGATCGCCTTCGCCCTGACGCGCCAGAATGTCCCGGTCTTCGAATCTTCAGACCCCGGCGGATTGGAGAAAGGCGCGTACGTCTTGAAGGACTTCGGCAAAAAGAAGCCCGAACTGATCCTGATGGCCTCGGGATCCGAAGTCGGTCTGATCTACGAGGCGGCCGCCAAACTTGCCGAGCGCGGGCACAGTGTCCGCGTCGTCTCGTTCCCGTCGTGGGAGCTCTTCGAGAAGCAGGAGCCGGCCTATCGCGAGTCTGTTCTGCCGAAAAAGATTCAGGCACGGATCGCGGTCGAGGCGGGGGCCAGTCTGGGCTGGGAGAGATATGTCGGCTCATCGGGAAAGGTCATCGCGATCGATCGCTTCGGCGCGTCCGCGCCTTATAAGATCATCTTCGAAAAACTCGGATTTGACGTGGAAGGCATTCTGGCTGCGGCCCGGCCCCTGCTGCGCAAGACAAGCAATTCCGGGAAAGGACCGCAAAGAAAGGCGATCAGGAAAAAGAAATGAAAGTTGCAGTTGGATTTGACCATGCTGGTTTTCCGTTGAGGCAGGCAACCCTGGAGGCCGTGCAGAGTGCCGGTCACGAGCCGATCGATCTGGGTACGCACAGCGCCGAGCCGGTGGACTTTCCGGACTTCACGGAAAAGGTCGGCCGCGCCCTGCAAAGCGGTCAGGCCGAGCGCGGAATTTTGGTCTGTGGTTCGGGCGTGGGGGCATGCATGGCCGCCAACAAGATGAAAGGTGTGTACGCTGCGATCTGCCACGACACATACTCCGCGGCGCAAGGCGTAAGGCATGACAATATGAATGTGCTGTGCCTGGGCGGACGAGTGATCGGACCCGAACTCGCCAGGTCCTTGATCCTTGCCTTTCTGGAGGCGCGTTATATCGGCAACGACCCGGGCGGCGAACGCCTGGCGAGGCGGGTCGGTAAAATTCACAAGATGGAGAACGGCGAATCTGTCCTATAGAGGTTTGAATGTCATCTTCCATTGAAAAACTAACATCCCTGGGTCAATCCGTCTGGCTGGACAACATCCAGCGGCGGCAGTTGGAAAACGGCGAGCTCAAAGCGATGATCGAGCGGGGCGACATCCGCGGCATGACTTCCAATCCGTCCATCTTCAATCATGCGATTTCGAAATCGCATGATTACGATTCCGCCCTCGTGCCGCTGGCCTGGGCGGGCTGGGACGCCGAAAAGATATTTTGGGAACTTGCCATCGACGATATCCGGGCGGCCTGCGATCTGTTCGGTCCGCTCTATGAGGAGACGAACGGCGGCGACGGTTACGTGAGCATCGAGGTCAGTCCGAGACTCGCGCACGATACCGACGCCACTGCCGCCCAGGCCCAGCAGCTCTGGGCGCGTGTGGCGCGGCCCAATCTCATGGTGAAAATACCGGCCACGCCGGAAGGGGTGCCGGCCATCCGGCGCGCGATCACGGCGGGCGTCAACGTCAATGTCACCTTGATCTTCTCGTTGAAGCGCTACGCGGAAGTGATGGAGGCCTATCTAGGCGGACTGGCAGACCACCTCGCCGCCGGGCATTCGATCGACCACATCGCCTCGGTGGCTTCGTTCTTTGTTTCGCGGCTGGACACAAAAATCGACCCCAAACTTCCGGACGGATCGCCCTGGCGCGGCCGGGCCGCGGTCTCAAGCGCTAAGCTGGCGTACGATGAGTTCCTGAGAACGTTCAGCGGTCAGCGCTGGGAAAATCTCAAGGTCAAAGGGGCCCATGTTCAGCGTCCGCTGTGGGCCTCCACCAGTACCAAGAATCCGGCATACCCCGACACTCTCTATGTCGACAATCTGATCGGTCCCGAGACCGTTAATACGGTACCGCCTGCGACGCTCGAGGCCTTCCGCGATCACGGCATCGCCGCGGCCACCCTGACGCGCGATCTGGATCAGGCCCGGGAGACCATCCATCAGCTTGAAGTCGCCGGGATTTCAATGGATGTCATGACGCAGGAATTGGAAGACGAAGGCGTCCGGGCTTTCGCCGACGCGTTCACACAATTGATGGCAACCATTGATGAGCGGCGCCGGATCGCGGTTGCAGCTCTCGGTCCGATGTCGGATCCCGTTGCGAAACGGATCTCGCAACTTCAAACGGAGGCCGTGCCGGCGCGCTTGTGGCAGCAGGATCCGACCTTGTGGACGAGCGACGCCGCCGGGCAGGCCGAGGTCAGGATCCGCATGGGTTGGCTGGGATCGCCTGAGAAGGCGCGCCAACGGCTGAAGGTCTATCAAGCCCTGGCCCAGGAAATTCGCAAAGA
>Ga0335081_10009194_pt1 | contig 15885 bp, 14 predicted proteins | sample Lox_Sample_35_FD_206713 | JGI IMG/M metagenome (GOLD analysis project Ga0335081, IMG submission 206713) | Soil microbial communities from Loxahatchee National Wildlife Refuge, Florida, United States - Lox_Sample_3.5 | ecosystem: Environmental > Terrestrial > Soil > Wetlands | place: USA... | reverse complement strand
GATTTATCCTGAAGGATGAGCCTATGCCATTCATCATGGAATTGCCGCTCTATCACAAACCGGATCCCAGAACGATTGGAATCGTTGTGTGGGCAAGGACAGTAGCATTTGTAAAGAGAGCGGGCACCGTTATACTGACGGTTTCTGTCGTGATATGGATTTTATCCTATTTCCCCGGTGGCAGTATGGAGGGCAGCGTTCTCGCGTGGTTTGGCCATTTCCTGGAACCGGTGGGGAAGCCGATTGGGCTTGACTGGAAAATGCTGACCGCCTTGATTACGAGTTTTGCGGCGAAAGAAAACGCAATTGCCACCCTCGGGGTTCTTTACGGTGTTGGTGATCTGGGGCTACTAAACGTATTGCCGAATGTTGTGAGTCACGCCTCGGCTCTGGCTTTCCTCGTTGTTCTCATGCTCTTTATCCCCTGCGTTGCCACTGTGACGGTAATGAAGAAAGAGATGGCAAGTTCGAAATGGTTTGCGTCGTCACTGCTCTTGATGCTTGTTGTATCTTTTTCCGCTGGTGTCGTTGCCTACCATGTTGCTCTGTGGGCGGGCCTATAGGGATTCCTAACATTGAAAGATTTGATCGAGGGGAGTTGGTGATTGATATGGAAGACCGGAGGAAAAGCGTGTTTTTGAAGGAGGTTGCTGAGGAACCGTTTGCAAAGCTCCTCGGCATTCGCTTGAAAAACGTGGGAGAAGGATATGCACTCTGTGAGATGGAATATACCGAGCGGATGGATAACATATATGGGATGGCCCATGGTGGCGCCATATTTGCCTTGATTGACGAGGCGTTCGAGATATCATCCAACAGTCACGACAATATTGCCGTTGCCCTCAATATCAATGTGACGTACATGATGCCGCCGGAGAAGAATACAATCCTGACGGCTGAATCGAGGGAAATTAACAGGACAAGAAAAACAGCTTCCTATCAAATTACGGTAAGAAATAATCAAAACCTCATCGCTGTTTGTCAGGCATTGGTTTACATCAAGGATCAGCATAACCCCTTTAGAAGGAATATAAAATAAAAGGGGTGGAGGGCGGTCCATCCCCAAGTCCCGTCATACCTCAATTCGATGAAGATGAATTAAGGAAAAGCTTGCGCAGGGACAATGTTGACTACGTGCATATGGATGCTCTCGGGGGACTGCGGCACATGGCCAAGGCATCTATTAATACAGCTTGGAAGAATGCCTTATTTCGGGGGTTCGCAGATTATATGCAGACTCCTTCATTTGCCGAGAGGGCATAGAGCAGTTAATTGAGCTTGCCCGGGGGAAAAGGGCTGCCATCATGTGTTCAGAGGCCGTCCCGTGGCGTTGCCACACATCTTTCATCGGTGACGCGCTCCTGGCACGCAATTTCCATGTTGAGGATATCATGAGCGACAAGGCCAGTAAACCTCACACTCTGCGGCTACGGGCAAGCGTAAAGGGTTTGCTGATCACATATCCCAAGACCGGGACCTGAAAAATCATAGTCCGGTGCCCGATTATTTTTTCATGTCTTGATTTTCCCGAGGTGGCCCTCCTCCCGGAGCCACTGCTCAGTGATTCTCATCCCCTCCTTTAGTGAAAAGCGGGGCTGATAGCCCAGTTCGCGCCTTGCCTTGTCAACGCTGAAGCGTGCCTTACGGGTCAGAAAACCAACTGCCTGCCGTGTGATCTTTGGCTGCTTGCCGGTAAACTTTGACGTTATCTCTACTCCCGAGGCCATAAGTTTTCCGAGCCATTCGGGAACGGATCTCATATGCGGCTTTCCGGCCATTTGTGCATAGCATCCAAAGAAATTCTTCCAGGGAAGTGCAATACTGTCTGTGATAATATAAGCCTGCCCCACTGATTCGTCGCGTTTCGTAGCCAGGAGCATGGCATCGATAAGATTATCGACGTAGACATAATTGCAGAGGCCGGTCCCCCCGTTGATGAGTATCATTTGACCGGAATTTATCAGCTTGATGGGCCGGAGCGTCCACGGTTTGGAATGGGGGCCATAGACATTGGCAGGACGGATTACCACGACCGGCAGTTTTCTGTCCCGGTAATATGTCCATACGATTTCCTCAGAGGCGATCTTTGTATCGCAGTAGAGATTGCCGCAAAGCTGATATGGAGCAACTTCATCTGCTCCGTCCGGAGGATTTATTCCGTATACCGCAACACTGCTCATGTGAATGAATTTCTTGACGCCTGCAACGGCGGCAGCCTTAAGGATGTTCTCCGTCCCTTCGACATTTGTCTGATAGAATTCTTTTTTGACGCCCGTTTCACGCACCAAAGCGGCGCAGTGAAACACGAGATCGCATCCCTTGATTGCATTGCTCAGAGATTGCGGATCGAGAAGATCCCCCCGGACAATTTCCAAGGGCAGCTTTCGCAGACGCCCGGCTTTTCCGGTGTTGCGCACCAGAGCCCGGACACGGACTCCTTCTTCAGTCGCTAATCTTTCCGCCAAACGGCCGCCAATGAATCCGGAGGCTCCTGTCACCAAAGCGAGCAACCCACGAATTTCCATAACCCCTCCCAATAATTCTTTCTTAGATTCCACATCTCATCCATGTGACTCGTCCCAGTTCCTTCCTGAGAAGATGTCCACCTTGAGAGGCACTTTCAGTTTGATTACCTCTTCCATCTCTTTTTTGACCAGGGCAACTACCTCCTCCATCTCCTTGGAATGAACTTCAAAGACCAGTTCATCGTGAACCTGCATGATCATACTTGCCCCGAGGCGCTTCTTCGCAAGCAGGTTTGAGATATTGATCATGGCCACTTTGATAAGATCCGCAGCCGTGCCCTGAATCGGAGTGTTGATCGCCGTGCGTTCGGCGAACTGCCTGACAGGGGCATTGCTGCTGTTTATCTCGGGCAAATAGCGGCGTCGGTTCAGCAGTGTAGCGACGTACCCATCATTCCGTGCGTTCCTGAGGATTTCGTCCAGAAATACTCTCACATCCCGGTATTTGCTGAAATATTCATCGATGTAAGCCTGTGCTATTTTCTGCGGCACATTAAGCTCCTTGGACAAGCCGAAGGCGCTCATGCCGTATAGTATGCCGAAATTGATGACCTTGGCCTGCCGCCTCATATCCGGCGTCACCATCTCCGGGAAGACACTGAAGACATTCGCCGCTGTTGCGGTATGGATGTCGATATCCTCCATGAATGCGTCGATCAAAGCCCTGTCATCGGATAGATGCGCAAGTATACGAAGTTCAATTTGAGAATAATCGGCGGAGACAATCAGCCAGCCGTCCGGCGCGACAAAAGCCTGTCTGATCCTTTTCCCCTCCGGTGTCCTCGCCGGGATATTCTGCAGGTTCGGGCTGCTGCTCGAAAGCCTGCCTGTGGCCGTTACAGTCTGGTTGTAGGATGTGTGGATGCGGCCCGTCTCCGGGTTTATAAGTAACGGCAGAGCATCGACATACGTGGATTTCATCTTTGCCATGGCCCGGTAGGAAAGGATTTCCGCAGGCAGTTCGTGGCTGCGGGCGAGGTTGGTTAAAACCTCAACGTCAGTGGAATGCCCATCTTTTGTTCTCCTCCCTTTTGCGAGACCGAGTTTTTCGAAGAGAACCACCTGGAGCTGTTTCGGCGAATTGATATTGAACTTCTCCCCCGCCAGCCGGTAGATCTTTTCTTCAGTCATAGACATCAGCTGTTCAATATCGGCGGACATCGCCTCGAGCAGCTTTGCGTCAACGAGGACTCCTTTTTTCTCCATAGCGGCAAGAACGGAAATGAGAGGCATCTCTACCTCATAGTAAAGGTCTTTGAAACCATCCCGTACAATTTTCTCGTCCAGGATGGCCGCAAGTCCCAAAATGGCATCGGTTCTGCGACACGCGTAGTCCCTCACTTTATCGACAGGAATAACGCTGAAGGGGATAGCCTTGGCTCCACTGCCGACGACATCCTTCGGATGCGTAATCTGCCTGCCCGTGTGGTTTCTGACCACATCTGCCAGTTCGAAGCTTTGCCTTGCAGGATCCAGGATATAAGAGGCCACCATCGTGTCGCACCCGAGACCCTTCAGCTCCACTTTTTTTCTCGCGAGAATAATCAGGGCGTTCTTCAGGTCATGTCCGTGTTTCTTGATTTCGTAAGAGGAAAGGAAGGGTGAGATGCCCTTCAGCACGTCGTCCGGTTTGAGCTGGTGCGGCATGCCCATATAGTCGTGGGCAAGGGGGATATAGAAGGCCTCTCGGGGAGAAATACAGAGTGAAAGACCGACAATGTCTGCAAGCATGGCCGCATTTGAACTTACTATCAAATCGAGGGCGAATTCTTTCGTGTGCTTAAGCAGGTTAAGACAGGCCGCAAATTCATCGCCAGTAAGGATGAGGTGATATTGTCCGTTCATCGCTTCATCCCCGATTTTCAATTCCTGAAGGAGCGATGAGAATTCAAATTCCTTAAACAGGGCCTGCAATGCTTCATTGTCAGGCCCTCTGTAACGTGTGTCCTCCAGGTCAATATCATAGTCCGCATCCGTTTTGATACGGGCTAGATCCCGGCTCATTATGGCCTGGTCGGCGAACTGCCGCAGGCTTTCACGGGTCTTCGGGTTACGCACCTTATCGACATTTTGAAGCACTCCCTCCACAGAGCCAAATTCCTCAATGAGGCGCTGGGCGATCTTTGGACCTATGCCGGGAATCCCCGGGATGTTGTCCGACTGGTCACCCGAGAGGCCAAGAATCTCTGTTACCTTCTCAGGATTGACACCGAATCGTTCCCTGACGGCTTCCACGTCGTAGGTCTTGTCCTTCATGGTATCGATCATCAAAATGTTATCAGAAATAAGCTGCATCATGTCTTTATCACCGGAGACGATGAGCGCCTTGATGCCCTTGTTTTCGTACTTTCTGGCCAAGGTGCCGATAATGTCATCCGCCTCGAGCCCCTCTTTTTCGAGAACAGGTATGGAAAAACCACGGATGATATCCTTGATATAAGGGATCTGCATTACAAGGTCATCGGGTGTAGGACGTCTCGTGGCCTTGTATGCCTGGAAAGCCTCATGACGGAACGTCGGTCCCTTGAGGTCGAATACAACAGCGACATACTGCGGTTTCCAATCTCGCAGGAGCTTCAGGAGCATTGTAGTGAAACCGTAGATGGCGTTTGTCGGGAAACCCTTGGAATTGGAAAGTTCGCGGATTGCGTAAAACGCCCGGTATACGTAATTGCTGCCATCGATTAAAAACAGGGTAGGTTTTTCAGTTCTTTCTGCCATCATAAGCTTTATGACTTATTCGTCTCTTGAAACCGCTTGCCCTGTTTTACAATTCGAACGTTGCATCGATCTTGAAGGTCTGTGCGGCTGTCATGCTGACGATCCCCGTGACGCCTGTTTTGTCGCGTATCTCGCTAAGGGATTTCTTTAATGCCTTCTCATCGGGCGCAATGAAGGTGAACCAGACATTGTAGTCGTGCTTCCTCCTGTAGTTATGAGTGACGCCAGGATATGAGTTCACAACCTCGATGAATTTTCTCAAGTCTTTTTTGAGAACCTTGGCGGCGCAAAGTGTACTTGCGAAGCCCATCTTTTTGGGGTCGAAGACCGCCCCGATACGGCGGATAATCCCCTCGTCCTTCAAATCTTTGATACGCTTAAGAACTTCATCTTCGCCAATCCCGAGCTTGTTTGCTACGACCTTGAAAGGCTCCGCCACTACAGGAAAGTCTTTCTGGATTATATTCAAAATCTTCTTATCGATGGCGTCCATTATCTTTTTGGTTCGTAAATGCAGAACGGTTCCTCAGCGAGGTAATCCTCTGTGACCTCGTATGCCCGTGCGCGGCAGCCACCGCAGTCACGTATGAATTCGCATTGGCCGCATTTGCCCTTGTATTTGTTCAAATCACGGAGGTCGGAAAATATAGGGGAATTGTTCCAGATATCCCGGAGTCTGCTTTCTTTGATCTGGCCGCATTCAACCTCAAGATAGCCGCAGGGCTGTACCTGGCCGGTATGAGAGATGAAACAGAAGGAGCTGCCACCCAGACAGCCACGCGTCACGGAATGCAGGGCATTTTCGGCTCCCGTGGTACGCGTGGACTGCCTTCCCTTTCTCTGTTTAAGGATGCGGTAATAATGGGGCGCGCAGGTGGCCTTGAGCTGAATGGCGCAACTTAGGCTTTTATCGTAGAACCAGTTCAATGTGTTCTCATATTCGTAGGGAGATATGGCTTGCGCTGACATCTCTTTCCCCCTTCCTGTGGGAACGAGGAGGAAGATATGGTGAGCTGCGGCGCACAGCCTGACAGCGAGATCCATGATGCCGGGCAGTTGATCCAGATTGGCTTTAGTTATAGTGGTATTGATCTGAAATTCCATACCCGCTTCTCTCATCGCCTCGATGCCAGCAAGTGCTCCTGCAAAAGCTCCCGGCACGTTACGGAAGGCATCGTGTCTCTCTGCGTCGTTGCCGTCGATGCTGATGCTGACCCTCTTGATGCCTGACCTCAGCAGCTTTCCGGCAACCTGTTTCGTTACCAGCGTTGCGTTGGTAGCAAGAACAATCCGGAGCCCTTTATTGTCTCCATAGGAGGCAATTTCAAATATGTCGGGACGTAGCAGCGGCTCCCCACCGGTAAGGATGACTACCGGTTTGCTGAAGGAGGCAATCTCGTCCAATAGCCGTAATCCGGCCTCCGTCGTGAGTTCGCCGGCATATGGGCCGCATCCTGCCGATGCGCGGCAGTGGATACAGGCGAGGTTACAACTTCTGGTAACTTCCCAGGCAACCAGGCGTAGCTCGTGGGGGAGCACTGGGAGACGTTTGGTTCTACTTGCCATTTCTTAAAATCTTTGCGGCCTCCAGGGCAAAATAGGTGATGATGATGTCTGCGCCGGCCCTCTTGATGGAAGTAAGAGCTTCCATCATAGCCTTTACTCCATCCATCCAACCGAGTTTGGCTGCGGCCTTAACCATGGAGAACTCGCCGCTCACATTGTAGGCCGCAATGGGTAGGTCAAACTCTTCTCGTGCGCGGCGGATGATATCGAGATAGGGCAGGGCGGGTTTCACCATGATTATATCGGCGCCTTCTTCAACATCGAGCGTTATCTCGCGGATAGCCTCATCACCGTTGGCCGGGTCCATCTGGTAGGCCTTGCGGTCACCGAACTGCGGGGCGCTTTCCGCGGCCTCACGGAAAGGGCCATAAAAACAGGACGCATATTTCGCGGAGTAGGCCATGATCGGCAAGTTGTCAAAACCGGCTTCATCGAGGATGTCCCGGATAGCCCCGACCTGGCCGTCCATCATGGCGGATGGGGCAACCATATCCGCACCTGACTTTGCGTGAGACAGGGCGGTTTCTGCAATGACTTCGAGCGAGGCATCGTTGTCAATTTCGCCTTTCTCGATCATCCCGCAGTGGCCATGGCTGGTATATTCGCAGAGGCACACATCGGTAATGACGAGAATGTCGGGAACTTTGTCTTTGATTCTTCTGACGGCCTGCTGAACGACGCCGTTTTTCATGAATGCGCCAGACGCCATCTCATCCTTTTTTTCCGGGATGCCGAAGAGCAGGACGGCGGGGATACCCAGCTCTTTCGCCTTCTGCACCTCTTTGACCAGATGGTCAACGGACAATTGAAAATTTCCGGGCATAGAGTCGATCGGTTTTTTCACATCCTTCCCGAAGGTCACAAAAAGAGGATATACGAAATTATCGACGGATAGTTTCGTCTCCCGTATCATCCTCCGGAAATTTTCATTCTTCCTCAATCGCCGCGGTCGGTAAGCAGGAAAGTACATGATTTATTCTAACCCTCCTTTTCTTGTGTTCATGCTTTTTGGCTGAAATATTTTATCAGTGTCTCGACCAGGCCCGGTATAGTATATCGTTCCTGGATAATGTCCGCTGGAAGGCCGGCCTTCTTGACAGCAGCGGCGGTGACCGGTCCGATGCAGGCGATCATGACCCCCTTTGGCATCACATAATTCCTTCCCATTATCTCCATAAAATTATGAACGGTTGAAGGGCTGGTAAACGTAATGACGTCAACCTCCCCCGTTTTCATCAGTTTTTCAAGCTCCGCTTTATCTTTTCCTGAACTGACTGTTCGATATGCCGTCACCACATCGACCTTTGTCCCGAGTTTCGCAAGTCCATGAGGAATGACATCGCGAGCCGTTTCAGCCCTGGGGAGCAGTATCCTGCTTCTCCTCAAATTGATCTTCTCAAACGCCTTGACTATCCCCTCAGAAATGAATTCGTCAGGGACAAGATCGACCCGGATGCCTAAATGTTCGAACTGGGCCGCTGTGGCCGGCCCGATGGTGCAGATCCGGAGATCTTTGAGATCCCGTATATCTCGTCCGAGTTCTTTCAGACGCTTCAAAAAAAAGGCTACGCCATTGACGCTGGTGAAGATGATCCACTGGTAGGTCGAGAGGTCTGCGATGGCCCGGTCGAGACCATGGTAACTGACAGGCGGGACGATCTTGATCGTTGGAAAATTTATCACCCGTGCGCCCTGCGCGTGGAGAAGACTTGTGAATTCTTCCGCCTGCGCCTCGGGTCTCGTAATCACGATGCCTTTGCCGAAGAGCGGTTTCGTCTCGTACCAGTTTAGAACGCTCCGAAGATCCACGACGCCGCCCACCACCAAGACAGCCGGGGGAGAAAAATGTTTTTCCTCCGCTTTCTCGGCAATGTCGCTGATAGTTCCTGTCAGGGTTTCCTGATTCTCCGTCGTCCCCCATCTGATAAGGGCAACCGGGGTGTCGGCATGCTTGCCATGAACCATCAGATTGGCTGTAATCCGGCTCAGATTCTTGACACCCATAAGAAATACAACGGTGCCGATTTCTGCCAGAGACTCCCAATCGATATCGCTCTCTTCTTTTGTCGTGTCTTCATGGCCCGTCACAAAGGCGACTGTAGACGCATAACCGCGATGGGTCAGCGGGATGCCTGCATAAGCCGGGACTGCTGCTGCTGATGTTACACCCGGAACTATCTCGAAGGGGATGTCGGACTGAGCCAGGATTTCCGCCTCTTCCCCACCTCGTCCGAAGATGAAAGGGTCTCCGCCCTTGATTCTCGCGACAACATTTCCCCGCATCGCCTCTTCAGTGAGAAGCCGATTTATTTCATCCTGCGAAAGGGTATGCTCTCCTCCCTTTTTCCCCGCGTAGATGAGGCGCGCCGATTCCTTCGCCTGGTGGATTATCTCAACGTTCACGAGGTAGTCGTAGATAATGACATCAGCCTCCTTGAGACATCTCAAGCCCTTTATCGTAAAAAGTCCGGGGTCTCCCGGACCGGCCCCGATTATATAAACCTTACCCTTGTTCGCCACAGAAAAGCCCCTTTCTGTAAACGTTGTCAAGTATCGCCTGTCCGCCCCTCGATAGGATCCTTTCCGCGAGCGATGTCCCTAAGACCTCGGCATCGTCACTGGACCCTATTACTTCGTCTTTTATCAACTCTCTGCCGTCAAGGCTTCCAAGAAGCCCGCGAAGGGTCAGCTCACTCTCTTTCTTCACACCGTAGGCAGCAACGGGCAATTGACATCCCCCGCCAAGTCTCTTCAGGAATGCCCGCTCCGCGCTTACTTCCACTGATGTCCGGGGATGGTTGAGGAAAGAGACAGTACGGAGGACGGTTTCATCGTCTTTCCTCAACTCAATGCCGAGCACGCCCTGCCCGACGGCAGGGAGCATTATCTCCATCGGCATGACCTGGGTGATACGGTCTGCCCATCCCAGCCGCTTCAGCCCAGCTGCCGCCACTATGATGCCGTCAAGGCCGTCCTTTTGAATCTTTCTTATCCGTGTGTCGAGGTTGCCGCGTATCGAAACGAGTTTGATGTCCGGGAAAAAGTGAAGGAGTTGGAACCCCCTTCTCAGGGAACCCGTGCCGATACGGGCGCCCGTTGGCATGTCCTCGAGTCTTACTCTGTCTTTCGAGATCAGCACGTCCCGCGGGTCTTCCCTTTCCGACATCACTCCGATCTCCAGACCCTCCGGGAGTTCCATGGGAACGTCCTTCATACTATGGACGGCGATATCTACCTCATCCCGAAGGAGGGCATCCTCGATTTCCTTCACAAATAGGCCCTTTCCCCCCACTTTCGCCAGAGGGGCGTCTTGCAGAACATCTCCCTTTGTCTTGATTACCACAGTCTCTATGGTCACAGCGGGCGCCGTTCTTTTCAATCTCTCCGCGACCCAATTGGTCTGCGTCAGTGCCAGAAGGCTTCCCCGTGTTCCGATTCTCAGTATGCTTCTAATATGCCTGTCCCCTCATTTATCATCCAGTCCAAACAGCCTCCTGATCGCCGCGATGTAAGGCAGCGCGCTGTTATCCTTGCTTTCCTCCTTCAGTCCGACGATGGGATAATGAAGAACCTTGTTGATTATGGAATTCGCCATGATTTCTATATTTTTTTTCTCATTTTCCGTCAGATTTTCCATCCATGCTGAGGACTTGGCAATCTCCCCTCTAATGATGCCCTCCATTTTTTCCCGGAGTGAGATGATCGTCGGTACTACTTCCAGGGCGCTGTACCATTCCAGATACTTTGTCACCTCTTCATCTATAATGGCCTCTGCCTTCGCAGCCTCCTTTTTCCGGCTTTTTAGGTTGCTGTCCACAATCTCCTGAAGGTCATCGATATTGTACAGGTATATGTTATCGATCTCCTCCACCGCGGGATCGATATCTCTGGGCACGGCGATGTCGATAAAGAAGAGAAGACGGTTCTTGCGCCTGCGGATAGCAGCTTCTACCATGGGACGCGTGAGCACATAGCCAGGCGCCCCCGTCGAGGTTATAACAATATCGACTTCGTGCAATTTTTCGGCAAGCGTGTCAAATTCTACGGCTGTCCCATGAAAATCTTCGGCCATCTTCACTGCCCGTGCGTATGTTCTGTTAGCAACGAATATCTTTCCCACACGGCGGCTGACAAGGTGTTTTGCCGCAAGATCAGACATTTCCCCGGCTCCTATGAGGAGAACATTCCTCCCTTCGAGAGTGCCGAATATCTTCTTTGCAAGTTCCACAGCGGCAAAGCTGACGGACACCGCGTTGTTGGCAATTCCCGTTTCCGTTCTCACTCTCTTGGCCACCCTGAACGCATGATGGAGGATCTTGTTCAGTATGACACCGGTCGAGTTATGCTCTACGGCCGTGCGGAACGCATCCTTGATCTGGCCCAAAATCTGTGGTTCTCCCATAACCATGGAGTCGATGCTCGATGCCACGCGGAACAGATGGCGCACCGCTTCATGGTCAAAGTGCAGATAAAGGCATTTGTTCATCTCCTCCACAGACAGATTGCCGTGATGAAAAATAAAGGCCCTCAACCCTTCCACAGCGCTCTCACTGGTTGCGGCATTTGCCAGTACCTCCACGCGGTTGCAAGTGGCGAGATACAGCCCCTCTTTTACTTCCGGGATGTTCATTATTTCCGCAAGATGGCTGATGTCATCGCCGCAGGACAGGGAGAGCCGCTCCCTGATTTCGAGGGGGGCGGTTTTGTGGTTCATGCCGATAAGGACGATATTCATGGTGTTATATAAATCTGTGAGCAGTTGCGAAGAGGAGGCTTACCAACACAAGCGAAATCAAAAGTGCAGCAAATGCCAGCAGTGTAAAAAGCGCCGCCTTATGCCCCTTCCAGCCCAGGGCGAGTCTTTGGTGCAGCAGCACGGCATAAGCAAACCACGCCGCCAGCGTCCACGTCTGCTTGGGGTCCCATTGCCAAAGACTACCCCAGACGCTTCTCGCCCATATAGAACCTACAAGGATACCTAGTGTGAGCAGTGAAAACCCCAGCATGAGGCACATATGGTTAATCCTGTCCATGTCTGTAAGTGAAGGCAGGACCTTGCTAAAGCTGCCCGCCTTCTTATTCTTTATTAAGCCTTCCTGGATGAGATACATGGCAGCCGCACAGCTGGCCAGAGCGAAAAGGGCTTCCCCAGTTACGGAGAGTAGCACATGAACCGGCACCAGGTTGCTCTGAAGTGCAACGGGAATAGAAACATATCCTCCGAGGTCTTTCGAAGCTGCGATCATGAGAAGAAAAGTCACGGGAGAAACGAAGGCGCCCAAAACTCTTGTCTTCGTCTTCAATTGGAAGGCAAGATAAACGCCGGCCATTGCCCAAGCGAAAAAGGAAAGTGTTTCATGGAAGCTGATCACAAGATTCTGTCCCGTTTTTATATATCTGAATGCGAAAAACAGGGTATGGAGCGCGAACGCTGAGAAGAGAATCCATGTCGAAATTCTCGCCACCAGAACCTTTCTGGTATACAGGGAGACTAGGTATCCTAGGGCGCTTAAGAGATAAATAACAAGAGCCACCCTGAAAAGAATGATATCCATCAATCACCAACTGTTATATTTTCGCCGGTAATGTCGTAAATGATTTTCTTTACCTCATCCCAGCTCTTATCTCTTATATGCTTCAGGATGTCTGAATGTACGACCAATTCAAACAGGCGCCTGTTTTCATCGGAGGAATGCCCTGCCACAACCAACCTTTCTCTCAGGTTTCCCATCACCTCGAGGAGGGTTTGATATTCCGTCCCGAAGAGCTGTTCCATCTCCACCCTCAATTTCTTCGCCAGGGCCGGACTTTTCCCTCCTGTGGATATGGCGATCAAAAGGTTCCCCTGGCTGAGGAGGGACGGAAGCAAGAAGTCACATTTATCGGGGTCATCAACAATATTGACGAGTACCCTTTTCTCCTTCCCATCGCGGGAGATCTCCGCGTTGACGTCATCCCGGTCCGTGGCGCCGATCACCAGTAAGGCGCCATTGATAAAGGCCTTCTCATAATCGGCATCGATGTGATTTATTCTGCCTTCTCTCTTCAACATTGCAAGACCAGGTGTCAGCGTCTTTCCAACGACGACAACGCTGGCCCCGAAGTCAAGAAGCCGCTGCACCTTCCTCTCGGCGACATCGCCTCCGCCCACGACGATGCATCTTCTATCTGTGATATCCAGGAATAATGGGTAATATTTCATTGCCTTTCCTTATTTTCGGACTAAAAGGAACAACCAATGCAGGCTAACACGAAGACCCCTAAAATTCAAGCTGCTTGAAATATCATCGAAAAGAGGATATAAATAAACATCCAACTGTTTCAGGTCAAGGAGGGCCGAAAATGCCAGAAATAGCCGGACTAAGCGGAGAAAAGAAGGGGAAATGGCTGAAGATCGAACTTTCAGTATCACCGCTGTTGATCGATGCATTATCGAACTTTCTTACTGAAATAGGTGTCCCGGGAGCGTTTCAGGAAGAACTGCTGCCTCAGTCACCGGGAGACTTTGAGGTGTCTGATACACGAGAGGTCCTCAAAGCGTATTTACCCTTTGATGGGCATCTGGAAGATCGGGTCGCTTCCCTGAATACATATTTAGACAGCGTCTCAGGGCTTTTTCCCGACCTGGAGGAACCCCGCTTGTCCATGGAAATAGTTGCGGATCAGGATTGGGGTGAAGAATGGAAGAAATATTTCAAGCCCCTCCGGGTGAGCAAGAACATCGTTATCAAACCTACCTGGGAAAGATACACCCCCGCGGGCCGCGACATTGTAATTGAGATAGACCCCGGTATGGCATTTGGGACCGGCCAGCATCCTTCGACGAGGATTTGTTTGGAAGCTATTGAGGACATCCTTCTAAAAGAAAGGGGCGTTAAAAAGTGGAGGGTCCTCGACGTCGGGACAGGTACAGGTATCTTGGGCATCTCCTGTGCAAAGCTGGGTGCGGAAAAAGTGGTATGTGTCGACATCGATAAGAAGGCTGCATCCATTGCCCGGGAGAATGCGCTGATCAATAACGTGGCAGACATGGTGGAAATCATCAATTGCGATGTCAATACCATTACTCAACCGTTTGATCTCATTGTCGCCAACCTGACGGCCAAGATACTGCTGCGTCTTCGCGACCACTTGATATCTTTGATTGAAAAAGATGGCTATCTGGTGATTTCAGGTATCATTGATCAGAATAAAACGGATATTGAATCACAGTTCTTGAAGGGCACACTATCCGTCCATCAAATCATCGCAGATAAGGAATGGGTTTGCTACGTCCTTCAGAAAAAAGGAAGTCAACCTTGAGCGCCGCAAGAGAGCGTTTAGCAATTTAATGCGGCCCAGCCTATTAGTAATTTCCAGTCTCCTTGTGAGGAAATAAACATTGACGGTACCGAGAATCTATTTCCCAGGGATTATGGGGAAGGGCGCACTGTGTGACCTTGGAGGAGAGAACGTCAGGTATGTTAAGTCTGTCCTCAGGATGAAGAAAGGAGACCATCTGATTCTTTTTGACGGTGCTGGATGGGAATACGAAGCTGCGATAAGAGACGTCTCCGCCGATGGCATCTCCGTGGAGGTCTTGGGAAAGAAGAAGATACAGGACGACGTTCCAAGAATCACCCTTCTCCAGGCGCTTCCCAAGGCTAACAAGATCGATTCCATAGTCCAGAAGGCAACCGAGCTGGGCGCTTGCAGGATCATTCCCTTCAGGTCGGCAAGGTCCATACCCCGCTTGACTGCGCACAATGCCCGTGTCAGAGTATTGCGCTGGAGAAGTATTGCCACCGAGGCGGCCCGACAATGTAGAAGAGCAAACATACCGGAAATCAAAGAAGTCCTATCGTTTGAAGAGGCGCTTGCATCTGTGGAAGGGGGAGCGCTGAAGATTATATTCTGGGAAGAAGAAGTTGAAAGAGGCATAAAAAACCTATTACGAGAAAAAAGGTGTGAAGGAGCAAGAGACATTTCTGTCGTAATAGGTCCGGAAGGCGGATTCTCAAAAGAAGAAGTGGACAGTGCCGTGAGAAAGGGTTTCATCAGCGTCAGTCTCGGCAAGAACATTTTGAAAGTGGAGACAGCCGCTGTCACCGTTCTTTCCATCATTCAGTATGAATTGGGCATTTTTGGAGGAGAACCTGAAAGAGGTGAACTGTAATGATGGAATATAGTTACGGTGGCTTCTGGCGAAGAGCGATGGCTTTTTCCATCGACAAGATTATTCTCTTTTTTACATCTCTCTTCATCCTGTTTATCGGTGTGCTGTCATTGACTCTGGGCTTTCTGTCTCACTACCGCGACATGTTGCCTCAGAGATTTGAAGAACTGACAATTACTTTTGTGGCTGTTTATCTCTTTACGACCATCTCTATAAGCATGTTTTATTTCACGTATTTTCATGGCGCCTCCGGACAGACGCCCGGGAAGATGATTTTTGGTCTTAAGGTGATTCAGTCGTCAGGAGAACAAATGACTTTCGGTCTCGCTTTTCTCAGATGGGTGGGATATATTATCTCTGCCTTTGTCTTTTATCTTGGGTTTATCTGGATCGCGTTTGATAAGAGAAAACAAGGCTGGCATGACAAGATAGCAGGGACAGTTGTCATCCGCGTAAGGGATGACGTTGATGGGCCAGCATCTGCGCCTGATGAAAAAGGCCTTGACAAGGAAGGGGATTTTTTATAGACGAGACTTCCGCCCGACAACATAACAAGCTGGGAGGGTCGGTAGCTCAGTCGGTAGAGCACTGGACTGAAAATCCAGGTGTCGGCAGTTCAATTCTGCCCTGACCCACCATTAAAATCAAGGGGTTGCAGATCTGATTTATGATTTGTAACCCCTTTGGTGTCTATATAGGTGTCTATCAGCGGATTTAAAAATCCAATATGATATCTGGGAATCCAGCCACCAGAGTTTTCAGGCGTTGATCAGTAATGACTATGTAACATGAGTGGACTTCATCGGCTTTCGGAATAGCGTGGCCGACAGCGGCCCTGACGAGGTAAGTGTTGTAGAGAGATTCCCACATGTCAATACGAGTGCGCCGTCGGGCGTCCCTATTCTGAAGTCACCTCAG
>Ga0335081_10009193_pt1 | contig 15885 bp, 16 predicted proteins | sample Lox_Sample_35_FD_206713 | JGI IMG/M metagenome (GOLD analysis project Ga0335081, IMG submission 206713) | Soil microbial communities from Loxahatchee National Wildlife Refuge, Florida, United States - Lox_Sample_3.5 | ecosystem: Environmental > Terrestrial > Soil > Wetlands | place: USA... | reverse complement strand
ACATGCATGTGATCCTCGACGCGGATCGCTCCCGTGGTGAACCGGCACGAAACCCGCGACCGGCGGCGGGACTTGAACCGGGGAAAGCCCACCCGCGGCCCCCGGCGCGTGCCGGCCTTGCTGTCTGAGTACTGCTTCAGCCCGCGGGCCAGCGCGTCCAAACCGGAGTTGTAGGCCTCCTTGGAGTTCTCCGGCCACCACGGCGCGATCTGGCCCTTGTTCGCGTTCCACCAGCGCCGTACCGCCGGCAGCGTCCACGGCACCTCAGTCAGATGTTCCTCAGGCACGCCGTAGGACCGTTCCGCCTCCCGCTGGTCCAGGCACACCTTGACATGCGCCAGCCCCTCGTTGAACGCCTTGCGCGCCGCTCCGCAGTGCGAGGCCAGCGCCCGCGCCTGCGCGGGCGCCGGGTCCAGCGCGAACCGGTATGCCTGCAGCATCGCGCTCAGGCCGCCGCGTCCACATCCGTGTTCTTCGCCGCGGTCATCGCCCGCATCGCACGGTTGCGGGCACCGCGGCGGATCTTCCGGTCGACGATGTAGAACCAGCCGCCGGCGTCCATGCAGCCGACGTCGCCGGTGTGCAGCGCGCCGCCCGGCAGCGCGCACGCCGTCTCCTCCGGCTTGTTCCAGTACCCGACGGCCACCTGCGGCCCTCGGTGACGAGCTCGCCGATCTCGCCGGGCGGCAGGTCGCGGCCGTCTTCGTCCACGATCCGCACGATCGTGTTGCAGACCGGTACACCCACCGACAGCGCGCCCGACGTCTCGTCCACCGGCGCGGTACCGTGCAGCGGCACCGCGTGCGACGGCGAGGTGGTCTCGGTCAGCCCGTAAATGTTATGAATGTAGTGGCCGAACGTGTCCTGGAACGCGGTGACGGTGCTCGCCGGGATGGGCGCCCCGCCGGAGTAGATCTTGGTCAGCGCGGCCAGCGCGTCCCTGGCCGCGTTCGGCGCGTACCGCCGCGCGGCCGCGGATGTGCTATCAGAGCATGTCTACGAGGTCGCGGCGATCCCGCCCGAGGAGGCTGGCGACACAGCCCGACCAGGATCTTGAGGGGCCCTGCGGCCGGACCGGCAGCGAGGTGCCGAAGGGCCCCCGGCTGGGAGGCGAAGGCCCCTGTCCGGAGGTTACCCGGTTCTCCCAGCCTGGACGGCGATCCGGGCTCGCGGCGAATGCCGGGCCGGACCGGTGGAGGACCAGACGCGGAACGAAGACGGACGTGGACGGACGAGGCTGGCTCGGGCCGGCGCGAGTGGCGGCAGCGCTGGCCGCTGTCCTGGTTGCTGCGTACTCAGTCGTTGTTGCCTGCTCAGTCAGCCCGGCCGCCTCCCCCGGCCCCGGCCTGCGCGGGCAGCAGCTCGAGGTCGCGGCGGTGTGGTCAGGCGTCGAGCAGCGGAATTTCGAGCTGGTGCTGCGCGCGTTCACCCGCCAGACCGGTGTGGCCGTGCGCTATGCATCGGCTGGCTACAGCGTCCCGGCCTTCCTTGATGCCCGGCTGGCCGAAGGCCGCCCGCCGGACGTCGCGTTCCTCCCGCAGCCGGGCCTGCTGCGGATGTATGCCGCCGAGCACCGGCTGGTTCCGCTCAACGGCATCGTGGGCAGCGTCGTGGCCGCCAACTACAGCCCGGCCTGGCGCCAGCTCGGTTCGGTCGGCGGCACGCTGTACGGAGTCTGGTTCAAGGCGGCCAACAAGTCCCTGATCTGGTACAACGAGGGTGTCTTCGAGCGGGCGGGCGTGGCCCCGCCGGCTAGCGTCGACGGCCTTGCCGGGCTGGCGCACCGGCTCGCGCAGTCGGGAATGCCCGCGTTCTCGGTCGGCGGCCAGACCGGCTGGACGCTGGCCGACTGGTTCTCCAACCTCTACCTCCGGCTGGCCGGCCCGGCGCGGTATGACCTCCTGGCGGCGGACAAGATCCCGTGGACCGATCCCTCGGTCACCGCCGCGCTCCGGCTCATGGCCCGGGTGCTGGACCCCGGCGTCATCGCCGGCGGCCCGCGGGGAGCGCTCGCGGCCAGCTACTCCGAATCGGTGCAGCAGACCTTCGCCGCTCATCCCGCTGCGGCGATGGTGTTCGAAGGCGACTTCGTGGCGGGGATCATCAGCGGCGCGACCCGTGCCGTGCTCGGCGTGGATGCCGATGTCTTCCCGTTCCCCGCGGTCGGGCAGCCGGGCCCCATGGTGGTGGCCGGCGGTGACGCCGCGGTGCTCATGCGCCGTTCCGCTGGGGGGGAGGCGCTGATCAGGTACCTGGCCAGCCCCCAGGCGGCGGCCATCTGGGCGGCCGCGGGCGGCTTCGTCTCGCCGAACATCAACCTCGGCCTGTCCGTCTACCCGGACGCGATCAGCCGGTCCATCGCGGCCAGCCTGCTGGAAGCGGGCGACAACTTCCGGTTCAGCCTGTCCGACCTGACGCCGGCCAGCTTCGGCGGAACCGAGGGGCAGGGGATGCGGAAGATCCTGCAGCAGTTCCTGGTCAGCCGCGACGTCAATTCCGCCGCGGCGCAACTGGAGCTGGCAGCGAGAAAGGCGTACCCGCCATGACCGGCGTGACCCGCTCAGCCCGGCCGGGGCAGGATGCCGTGGCGTTGCAGCCAGGCGCGCGCTTCGGCCATGACATCGTTCCCGGCAACCTCGATGCGCCAGTCCATGAACAACAGCGCCTTGGTGGTCAGCTGCGCCGAGACCGCGTTCACCGCGCCGGCCAGCCGCTTCCCGTAATGCGCCAGCGCGCTGCCGGTGACGACGGGCACGACGTTCTCCGCGGGCTGCAGGTGACGGTCATCGGCGAGCAGGACCAGGTCCCCGGTGGCGAGGTTCCCGTCGGTGGTGTCCAGCACCGCGACGCCGACCACGCCGTCGCGAAGCGCGGTGACACGCTGTGCCTCGGTGTCGAAGGGCAGGAAGCTGGCGAAGCGGAGCCCGTACACCTGCCGCAGCCCGGGGAGGCAATACGGCCGGTCCGGGCATTCGGGAGCACCGCCGAGAGTCAGCCTGCCGGCGGCCCGCCGCAGGTCGCTGACCGTGTGCAGGCCCAGCCGACGGGCGGTGGCGTCGGTGACCACCAGGCCGTTCTGGTCCTGGGCCGCGGCTGGCGTCATGACCTGGACATGCCACCGGGCCAGCGCGCGGGCCAGCGCGGCCCGGACCGCCGCGGGATCCGATACCGGGACGCCGCGATCGGCCCCGAGGCTGGTCAACGCGGTCCCGAGATATTCGGGAACGACGTCCACCAGGCCCTGCTCCAGGGCCGGCTGGACCAGCTCGCGCGGCCCCAGGTTGAGCTGGAGCTGCGCCGGGATCCCGGCGTGCCGGATGGCCAGTTCGTAGATCGCCGCCAGCAGCTCGCTCTCCGGGAAGTTGAACGAGGCGACCACCACCGTGTCACGCTGGGCGCCGCCACCGTGCCCGGCAGGCGCCGCCCGGCCCGTGCCGGCCTGGCACGAGGCGAGCAGCGTGAGCACCAGCGAGCAGGCCACCAGCACGGCCGCACGGCCGCATCTGGACATGGTCTCACCTTCTTCGCCGCATCAGCCTGCGGCTGCGGGCCGGGACCCGTCCGGACAGCGGTGCGGCAATGACCACGCTACCGACACCCCGGCCAGGCGATGAAGGGCCCGAAGTCCCTGCCCTCATCACCGCATCGCCGGGAGGGCGGCGGCGACGGCCCTCGGGGGAGCCGCCGCCGCTGCCCCGCCACATCGACCACAGCATCCGCTGGTACCTGGCGCTCGCCGGGATCGTCGGTGCCCTGTGGGCCGCCATGTCGGTCCCGGCGGGCCTCGGCCTCATCACCCGGGCCGACCTCGCCGTCCTTCACGCGGTGGCGGCGGTGCGCACTGCCTGGCTCACCCGCCTGATGCTCGGCGTCAACGCCCTGGCCTCGCCGTGGACGGTACGGCTGCTCGCATTCGGCACCATCGCGGTGCTTGCCGCGTACCGCCGTTTCCAGCACCTCGCGGCCTACCTCGTCATATTCCTCGCCGCCGTGCTGCTGGTCTCGGCCATGAGGCTGGAGATCGGCCGGATGCGGCCAGCCGGCATCCAGATCCTGGGGCCCTGGCAGGGCTACGCGCAGCCATCGCAGCCCGTCGCCACGCTGACCCTGGCACTGGCCGGGGTTCTTTACACGTTGCTGCCCGCAGGCCGGTGGCGGAACCGGGGTAAGCGGGCGGCCGGGATCATCCTGGCTGCCGTATGCACGGCCCGGCTGTACCTGGCCGTCGAGCATCCGACCGACCAGCTGACCGCACTGATCATCGGGTGGCCGCTCGCTGTGGTGGCGTTCTGGCTGGCGGTCCCCAATGACGTCTTCCCGATCTCCTATCGGGGCGGCCGCAAGGCGCATCTCGACATCGGGGGGCGCCGCGGGGCGGCGATCGTCACCGCCCTGGACCATCAGCTCGGCCTGACCGTCACCGGCGTGGAACCGTTCGGCCTGGAGGCGTCGGCCGGCTCGACCCCGCTGCGCATACAGGTCCGCGGTTCCGGCGGTGACAAGGCCGTGCTGTTCGGCAAGCTCTACGCGCTCAGCCACCTGCGGTCCGACCGCTGGTACAAGCTGGCCAGGACCGTCATCTACGGGCGGCTCGAAGACGAGAAACCGTTCTCGACGGTGCGCAGGCTGGCCGAGTACGAGGATCACATGCTGCGCCTGATGCGCGATGCCGGGCTGCCCACGCCCCGGCCCTACGGCTTCGCGGAGATCACGCCGGAACGCGAGTACCTGATCGTGATGGAGTTCTTCGCAGGCGGCCACGAAATGCTTGACGTTCGGGTGGACGACCGGGTCATCGACGACGCCCTGCGCGTGGTGCGGCGGATGTGGGACGCGGGGATAGCCCACCGCGACATCAAGCCCTCCAACATCCTGGCCCGCGACGGCCGCGTCCTGCTCATCGACGTCGCGTTCGCCACGGTACGGCCGACCCCCTGGCGCCAGGCGGTCGACCTGGCCAACATGATGCTCACCCTGGCCCTGGCCGGCACCCCCGAGCACGTCTACGAACGGGCCCTGAACATCTTCGCCGCCGACGACGTGGCCGAGGCCTTCGCCGCGTGCAAGAGCATCACCATCCCCAGCCAGTCCCGGTCCCTGATCCGTGCCGACGGACGCGACCTGACCGGGCGCTTCCGCCAGCTCGCCCCGCCGCGACGCCCCATCCCCATCCAGCTCTGGGACATCAAACGCGCCGCGATCACCGCGGGCCTGCTCGCGGCCCTCGCGGCGGCGGTGGCCCTGTTCGGCGTCTACCTGAGCGTGGCGGGCCTGCTATGACGCCACGACGAGATGCCCGCAGCCTCCAGCGCCGAGCCCTGCGCGGTCCGCTCAGCGTCCTGCCGGCGACCGTGATGCTCGCCGCGGCCGCCGGGCTCACCGGCTGCGCCGCTTCCAGCGGCACGGTACCCGGCTGCGGCGATCCGCTCCGGCTGGCGATCATCGCGCAGTCCGTACCCAGCGCCTCCTACCTGCCCTGCATCCGCGGCCTGGCGCCGGGATGGAACAGCTCCGGGTTCAACCCTACCCAGGCCGGCACCAGCTTCCTGCTCAACTCCGACCGCTCCCCCGGGCGGCCGGTGACGGTCCGGCTCGCCTCCAGTTGCGATGTCAGCGGGGCCAGCCCCTCCCCGCCGCGGGCTCCTGCCGCCCTCACCTACACTCGGCTCGACTCGATCTCGCCCCGCTTTGCCGGCACGCTCTACGACGTGTTCCCGGGCGGCTGCATAAGCTACCGGTTCGACTTCGCCTCCGGCTCGCAGATCGCGTTGGCCGAACAATTCGAGGACGCCATCGGCCTGTATCCCAGGCAGCAGCTGCGGCTCATCCTGAAACAGAAACTCGGCATGGAGCTCAGCCCATGACCCCGTTCACCGGAGCCGCCGGCCAGGCCGGCACCAGCACCCCCGCCCTCCGGTCCCCCCCCCGGAGGGCCCAGGCGTGCGGGTACAGGCAGCCGGGCAGGCCCGTTGACCGCGCGGAACGCCGTGGCCTCGCACCGGCCGACGCGATCGCGGTGCGCGGCGATGGCCGTGACCAGCAGGGCCCCGGTACCGGCTCCGAGCCGGACCCGGGGATCGGCCAGCGCGTCAGCGAGGGGACGCTTCCGGCCCTCGCCCGCCGGCCAGCGGCGGCCCGGCCAGCGGCGGCCCGGCACGGCAACCTGCCCCATCAGTGGTGTATGATGTGGTGTATGAAGCGGACCAACATCTACCTCGCCGAAGGCCAGGCCGCGGCGCTGGACCGGGCTGCGCAGGCAGCGGGTGTCTCCCGCGCTGAACTGATCCGCGAACTGATCGACCGGGCGATCGGCGGGCATCCCGGCGCGGATCTCGCCGCCGACCTCGCTGCCATTGACGGGTCCTTCGGGATCCTTGCCGGCGACGGCACCTTCGCCCGCGCGCGGGACGAGCGAATGGACTACCTGGACCGGCTGGCCGGCGCGTGATCCTGGTCGACAGCGACGTACTCATCGAGCACCTGCGCGGCGACACGGCCGCACGGGACTGGCTTACGCAGGCCCGGCAGTCCTCCGGGCCGCTGGCCATCAGCGTCGTGAGCCTGACCGAAATCGCCGGGGGGATGCGCTCGCCGGAGCGCCGCGAAGTCATGCGCCTGCTCGGCAGCATGCAACGGTTCGAAGTCAGCGAACAGGTGGCCTGGCGGGCAGCGATGCTCATGCGCGAGTACCGCCGATCCCACACCGGGATCGGCCTCGGCGACTACCTGATCGCCGCGACCGTGCTCACCGAGGGACTGGAGCTCGCCACCCTGAATGCCCGGCACTATCCCATGTTCCCCGGACTCGCCCGGCCCTTCCCGACCTGAAAGACCGTCAGCCCGCCCGGTAACCGCTGCCCTCCGAGGACCAGTTCGCCGGTGATGGCCGGTATGTACGTACCTGGAGACTCGCTCCTCGGACACAAATGATCATGGTCTGACCAGCCAATTTGTTATGGGGCTGGGTCGAACCTCCGGTAAGTCCGCAGGTCAGGGACATAGGGGTTCAACCCGGTTTGAGTCCGGCTTGCCGACTTCCGGAACGCGGGCCGGGGCACCTGCCGCCCGCGGGCGCCGTCAGATGACCGCCGTCGCCTGGGCGGCCAGCGGCCGCGGCTGAGCAGCCGCCGCGCCCGCCCGGCACAGCCCGAATTTCGGGCGTAACGCCTCTGGGCTGGCTGACGATCGGCCCTATGCCGCGCCTGTGGCCCGCAGCACGCTGACAATGGCGGCACTGCCCACTGGGGGTGCTGCCAGCCCTGGGCAAGAGGGCGTGGGTCGGCAGGCAAACACCGCCCGCTCATGGAGGGCCGGAGACCGGTTCCGTGATCACCGCCCGCCAGGGTTTGGACCATCTCCGGCCCGCTGGGCGAGGAGGTCCTTTGCGATGCGTGCACGATTAACGCTCGCCCTGCTCGCGGCGGCCGCCGCGGTTGTCCCGCTGGCTGCGGCCGGCGCGGGACCGGCCAGCGCGGCCGTGCGGCCGGCCTGCCCGGCCGCTCACCCGGTGATGCTCTATGTCACCGATGACAACACGGTGACCCCGGTCTGCGCCGCCACCGGCGCAATCCTCAAAGCGATCAAGACCGGGCCCGGACCTGATCACCTCGTGGCCACCCCGGACGGGAAGACCCTGTACGTCAGCAACGGCGGCATAGGAGAGACCATCGGGCATACCGTGACCGTGATCAGCACCGTTTCCGGCACGGCGATCAAGACCATCAACGTCGGCCAGGGAGCAGGCGCGATAGCGATCACCCCGGACGGCAAGACCGTCTACGTGCTCGACGGCATGCCGGGCACGGTGACGCCGATCCGCACCGCCACCAACACCGCACTCAGGCCGATCAAGGCCGGGGATTCCCCCATCGCCATCGCGATCACCCGGAACGGCAAGACCGCCTACGTGGTCAACAACGGCTCGGGCACGGTGACCCCGATCAGCATCGCGACCAACACGCCGCTCAAGCCGATCAAGGTGGGGAGCGATCCACTGGATATCGCGATCACCCCGGACGGGAAAACCGCCTACGTGACGGCCCCAGATAGGGTGACCCCGATCCGCACCGCCACGAACACCGCGCTCAGGCCAATCAAGATCAGGTATTACTCAGGGAACTGGCATATGCCGGTCGTGATCACCCCGGACGGGAAGACCGCCTACGTGATCAGCCCCTTCGGAAGCTCGGTGATCCCGATCCGCACCGCCACTAGCACCGCGCTCACGCCGATCAAGGTAGGGAGCCGGCCGTGGGAGATCGCGATCACCCCGGACGGCAAGACCGGCTACGTCACCAGTGTGCTCGGGGTGGTCCCGATCCGCACCGTGACCAACACCGCGCTCAAGCCGATCAAGGTCAGCGGCCAGACCCAGCCCCTGGGCATCGCGATCACCCCGGACGGGAAGGCCGCCTACGCCGTGGATGGCGTGCTGACCCCGATCCGGACGGCCACCAACACCGCGCTCAAGGCAATTCAGCTGGCTGGCTTGGGCATCATCATCACAGTCATCCGGTAGAAACCGGGCAGCCGGGCTCGCCCCGCGGCTGATGGTCCCATCCCCGCCCGCAGCTCCAGGCTCATCCGCCGCCAGGTCTTCGCCCCGGTCCCGATCACCGGCCCGTCATACCGGGGTGCGGTGCCAGAAGGCACCGCACCCCGGACGCTAGAGTTCGCAGGCCATGCAACCGTCAGGCAGCACACCGCGGCGGACCCGGCAGCAGCTGGGCGCTCGCCGTATCCGCCAATTACTCACGATGCGCGGGCCCATCATCCACGGCTCACGGTGATCTCAATGCTGAGTCGCCGAGCCTGCCGGGGGCTGGAAACTTGTCGCTTGCCGCCCCGCAACCAGCGACCGCACAGAATAACCATTTCCACACCCGCCGACTGCGGCATGGTCAAGGTCAGCGTCCCCGAGGCCCGCCGCCTGGCCCGCCTCGCCGCCGCGCCCATGACCCGCGCCGCCCGCCGGCTACGCCTGGTCACGATGGAGACGCCGCCACCAGGCCCGCGCCCGCTGGCACCACTACCACGCACGGCTCAAAGCAGCCGCCCGAGCCCGGTAACCCGCAGACGGGCCGGGAGGACGCTATATAGCCGGCGCTGTCTTCAGGCTCCGCTCGTCAGTGGAGGCAGCTGGAAAGTACTTTCCTAGTGAGAAAGCTCATGATACTTTCTAACTAGGAAAGTAGTTTCTCACCCTAGGGGACGACCATGGGTGACACGCAGCAACCCCAGCCAGCCGGAACCGGGGCAACCGGCGCCGGGGCGGCAGCAGCTGAGCTGGCCGAGATCCAGCGGCGGCAGGAACAGGTCATCAAGGCCGTGCTCGTCCCCGTCTGGTACTGGTGGGTGATCGCGGCCGCGATCGTCGCCATCGGGGTCGCCCGGGACAGCGGGGACCTGGCCGTGCAGGCCATCACGATCCCGCTCGCCGTGCTCGTCATGGCCGTGCTGACCGGCGCGATGATCCCTGAGCTGCGCCGCCGCGTCAAGGTGCACACCCCGCAGACCAGCGCCCGCGCCGCCGCCGCGATAATCGGCATGATAGTGCTGGTCGACGGGGTGATCCTGGGCACCGCGGCCAGCCTGCACGCGTCTGGCTTCCATCCCGGAACCATCGGCTGCGCCGCCGGAGCTGCCGTGCTCGTGATCGCCGGGCCGCTGGTGAACCGGTATCTGCGCAAGCTCATGCTGAGCCGGGCCCGGCAGCAGATGAGCGGCGCGCCGCAGGCCGGAGGCACCCCATGAGCACAGCTCGTTTCGATGAGCTGATCCACGCGCCGACGCGGCTGGCGATCGTCTCGCTGCTCGCGGCGGCGCAATGGGCCGACTTCAAGTACATCCGCGACGAGCTCGGCCTGTCCGACTCGGCGCTCTCCAAACAGCTGTCCATCCTGGAGTCCGCCGGCTACGTCCAGATCCGCAAGCGATTCGTGGGCAAGTTCCCGCGCACCTCAGCCAGCCTCAGCCCAGCCGGCCGCCAGGCATTCGAGCAGCACGTGGCGGCCCTCCAGCGAATCATTGCCAGGTCACAGCAGGATGGCGACGCCGGGCCGACCGCCGAGGCCGCCCGCGGAATCCTGCGCCGCTAAGCCGCCAGACCTCCGCCGTCCGCCCGGCCCCATTCCCGGCCCGTATCAGTGCAGCAGGGCATCAGCGGAGGCACGAGCCAAAGGGCCGCGGCGGCCTTCGGGCAGGCTTTCGCGGGCGGCGCGCTGGATGAGGTTGTGCACGCGCACCGCCCGGTGCGGAGCGGCGGGATCGAGTTCAGCCAGACTGAGCCGGCTCAGGCACCGCAGCGCGTCGGCCGCGTCCGCGGCATCAACCTGCGACCCGGCATCCGGGCCCCCGCCGCCGATGTCGCTGACCTCGCTGCCGGTGCCCGCGCTGCTGGTGCGGTACCGGGTGAGGTAGGCCCGGGCGGGCGCGCTGGCGGGCACCGCCTGGGGAATCCCGTTGGGGTCCAGCATGCTGGCCAGCTCCAGCATAGGGCGCGCCAGCCCAGCCGGGCGCAGCCGGTCGGCCTGCTCGATCGATAGCGACCAGGTCACGGCCAGCGCCATGCGATGGTCATCGGGCAGACCGCTGTCATCCGGCACCAGGTCGGGCAGGGTTCGGCGGCGGTCAGCCAGCCGGGCGCGGTAGCTTGCGCAGTCCAGGTCCCGGTCGATCAGGTAGGCCGCGGCCTGGGCTAGGGCCAGTGGCAGATACCCCAGGCCCGAAGCCAGGCCCGCGATCTGGTCGTGCTGGTCTGTCAGGCCGTGAGCGGCGAGTTTAGCGGTCAGGTAAGCGATGGCTTCCCCGGCGGTGAACAGGGCCACGTCGACCAGGCGGCGGCCTGCGCCGGACAGCACCGCATCGCGGCGGCGGGTGGTGACCAGGACCCGCCCGTGAGCGCTGGCCGGGGGCCACAGCCCCCGCAGGTCGGCGGGGTCGGACAAGTCATCTAGGACCACCAGCCACCGCCGGGCGGTGGTCTCCAGCCATGTCAAGAACCGTGCCGCGGCCTGCTCCGGATCACCCGGATCAGCGCCGGCCACCTCGGCGCCGGCCTGCGCATACGCCGCCACCACGGCATCCCGGCTGCCCGCGGTGACCCAGGCCAGCAGATCCATCGTGCCCGCCTGCCACGCGGCGCGGGCATACGCGGCGGCCAGCTGCGTTTTGCCGACGCCGCCGGTCCCGGCCAGCACCTGGCACAGCACCGCCGACCCGCCGCCGGCCACCGCCTCATCCAGCACAGCAGCCACGCCCCGCCGCTGGAACGATTCCGCCTGGCCGGGCACCACGCCGACCCGGTACGGCCACGACACCGGGGCCCGCTGGTTCACAAAGCGCGTAGCCCGCATCTCCTTCAGCACGCGCACCGTCTCCTCGGCCGCGTCGGCAATCCGATTACCGGTACCCGCGAGCTCTTCATGGCGCAGCAGGTCGGCGACCGGCGCCAGGGGGCCGCCGCGAGCGGCATCGAACTGGATACCATCCTCGATCCATTGGCTGATGGCATCGGCGAGGCCGTCGATGTCGGCCCGATAACCCTGGTCCGCCAATACGGAAAGCCGGGGCGCTATCACACGCCGCACTGCCTCCCGCAGCGCCAGGACATCGCGGACATCTATCCCAGGCGTGTCGGGACCCTCTCGCCGCAGCGCGTCCAGCACAACCGTGCGGTCACCGGGAACAACCACTTCATCGACCGCGGCCTGGATCGCTTCCGCGACAACGGCACGCAACGCGTTCACTTGCTTGTCGCCTCGCAGCAGGTGATCGAGCTTACGCGCGCTCACGTCAGCCACCCGCCCAACGAGCCACCCCACGAGTGCTGCAGTAACCGGATCCACTCCCGCCTCCGCTCTTGGCATCTCCATTCTGCGCATCCGCACACCCAGTCGCCACCAGGGCGGGGCCAGACCCGTCGAGCCCGCGGCGCGCGACAGAACGTTCGTTCTGGCTCGCCGCCAAGGCCATCTAGCTCGGCTGTCAGAACGAACAATTAGGCGGATCTTTCGCGGCGAGGTCGTCCGCTGCGTCTAGGTCTTGTCCTTCCCGGCGACTGAATGCACGTAAGGTCAGAGCCTGTGGAACGCGTAATGCCGCCGGGCGGCTACTCAAGGAGCCTGGCAGAACCTGAGGCGCGATCCGTCCAGGAGATCTCCGACCGGGGCCGCCGGGTGACCTTCACCTGGTTCGATCCCCCGTTCCGCCCGGAACCGCCGCACTGCAATCAGGCATACGGCATTTGCTTCACCGAGGCCAGGATGATCGTTCTGGGCGCATGCGATGGTGATGGCGAGCGGTACTGGAACCTGCTCGGCGGCGGGGTCGAGCCCGGTGAAACGCTGGAGGACTGCCTGGTCCGGGAAGTGATGGAGGAAGGCTGCGCGCGCGTTGCCGGGAGCCGCTACATCGGCTGCCAGCGCGTTGACGATCCTGACCGCCCGACGGGGCCCTGGCGCTACTACCAGGCCCGCTTCTGGGCCCGGGTCGAGCTCCTGCGATGGGATCCGCAGCACGAGATCGACGAGCGCCGCCTGGTCCGGCCCGAAGACTTCCTCCGGACCCTGAGCTGGGGCTCTACGCCCAGCGCCGCCATCATCCTTGCCGAAGGGCTCAAGGCCGAGGCCGAACGCATAAAGGGCTGACAGCCCGCCGGGTGCCGCGGCGATCCCCGACGGATCCTGTCCGAGACAATGCCCTGAGTCCGCTAGCCCGGAACGGCTCAGCTGGTTTCCGCAGACGTGCAGGTGCGCGGACGACGCGAACGCTGCCCGCTGGGCCACGGCCGCCTGCGTGCGCAGAACATCCGCCTCGGCATCGCGGACGCAGTCACCGAGCCAGCCTCCACCGCCGCGCCGATCGAATGCCTCTTTGTGTCAAGGGCTTCGGCCGGCCTTCTTCCCGATGCGTGAGGTGCCCTTCGGGCGCTGTGGTTTGACCGGCGGATTTTGGCCGGTGGCCTTCCTCGTGGCCGAGTGTGGCCGTGGCCGGGTGGCAGCAGGCGCGGTGATCGCCTTGGACACCCCGCCGGGGATCAGCTCGCACAGCACCGCGTGCAGCCGGCAGACCACCTGGGTGCGGGTCCGGCCCAGGTCGCGGTGGCGCTTGGACCATACTTTCAGCACTGCCGGGTGATCATCGGGCACGACCTGGCCCACGCCAGGCGAGCGCAGCGCGGCGACGGCCACCGACCGGGCATCGTTGGGGTCGTTCTTGTTCGTGTCACCGGCGGCCAGCAGCCGGACCCGGGCGCCCAGCTTGGGCTGCACATCCAGCACCCGCTCACCCGCCGCCACCAGCTGCTGGGCCAGCAGGTAGCCCATCCCGCCGGCGCCCTCGACCGCCCAGGTCCGCTGCGGCCAGGCCGCCGCCCAGCCCAGCAGCTGCTCCGCCTGCCCGGCGCATGCCCGGACCCGCAGCTCACCTAGTTCTTCCTCAGCCGCGCTGATCGCAACCGCGGTATGCGAGGCCTTGCGCGGATCGATCCCGATCATCACTGCCGTCATCGGACCTGCCTCCTACCCTGGACACGGCAAGGGGACCCGCGGGGGCACGCCTGATTCCAGAAGGAGCTCGCTGGCGCTCGCGCCTCTTTTGAGCCACACCACGGGCGAGGCCCCGGCACGCCGCTGCTCCCCGGCATTATCCGCAGCCAGGACGCCGCAGAAGGCCTGCGCAGCATCGAACGGCGCGAGGCGAACTTCACCGGCCACTGACAGGTCCCGGCCGGCCGTTACGCCGCGCGCTCAGTCAAGGCGTCAGCAATGTCCGCACTGGTGGCTTCGAAGATCCGCAAGCCGAACAGCCCGAGCAGCGCCACCAGCGCGAAGTCGCTCGGGTCCGTTGACGGCGTGCGGCAGTGAGCAGGGCCGCATGCAGCGGGCACGAGAGAGCCGCAGGCTGCCAAGCCCTGCCGTCCCCAACGGCGCACATGAATATATCTGGGTAGGGCTTTCTGAGATATATTGGTGGTGAAGGAGGCGGCAATGACAAAGACCCTCATCGAAATAGACGACGAGTATCTCGCGGCTGCTCAGCAGGCGCTAGGCACCGCTACCAAGAAGGACACGGTCAACGCTGCCCTCCGCGAGGTCACCGCGCTGGCAGCCAGGCGGCGTGACCTGCAAAGGCTCACCTCCGGCGGTATGCCCGACCTTGAAGACGAGGACGTGATGCAGGCCGCATGGCAGCGGTAGCACGCTACATCGCAGACACCAGCGCGCTTGCCCGCCTGCACCACCCGGAAGTGGCAGCGGTCCTGGTTCCGCTGATCGAGTCAGGAGTGGTAGCTACCTGCGGTGTCATCGAGTTCGAACTCGGATGGGCGACCCGGAGCAGCGCGGAGCTTGATCAGGTACGAGCCGACCGCGACGCTGGCTATGAGTGGCTGGCCACTCACGATGAGGATTGGCGGCGCGCGCTTACCGTCCAGGCCGCCTTGTGGCGCGGCGGGCGCATCAGAGCGGTCGGCCTGCCTGACCTGCTGATCGCGGCAGTGGCCGAACGAGAACGTGTCACCGTTCTGCACTACGACGGTGATTACGAGCTGATCGCGCAGGTCACCAGGCAGCCGGCGCAGTGGGTTGTACCTCGCGGAACGGTTTCCTGATCATCCAAAATGGCAAGCACGCCCCGGGCGACGAACTACGAGCGGCATGATCGGATGTCTCCGTAGATACCTCTGACCGCGCGAGATGATTTATCGGAGTTGCTTGATGGAGGCGCGTGTAAACCGATTCCCCGCAGACGCCAACAGCCCAATGCCATTTACTTGCGTGTGATCGGGGGTCGGGGTGCACCGTTCCTGGCTGGCCGCTTAGCGGTGACGTTGAGTAAGCGACGGCGGCGGCCCGGATGGCGCTCCGGGTCGGCGGCCGGTTCCACGGCGGACGCTGCGGTGGCTGCGTGAGATCGTGACGAGGTGCGGGTCAGGCGGCTGCGGTGCCGCAGACGCTGACCTGGGCGGGTGCGGTGAGCGTGGGGATGCCCGGGCCGCCGTGCGGGAAGCCGGCCCGGGCCTTGGTCTTGCGGTCGCGGTGCCGGTTCCGGTCGATGGTGATCCGGCACCGGGCCAGGCGGTCGAGGACGCGGGCCCGGTTCGCGGTGATTAGGCCGGGCGGCAGGCTGGCGGTGGCCGCACCCGACCAGGTAGAAGCGATGATGGCGCGGCGGGCTGCGGCGAAGGAGATCTCCCGCGGGTGGACGGGCAGCCCGGCCCGGCGGCCCTTGCGGGCCGGGGCGGCGACCGCGGCCGCATCCCGCGCCACGGCCCGGGCCAGCTCGGCGGAGAGGACCCAGGCGGCGTGCTCCTGGGCGATCAGGGCGGGCGATCGCGACCGGCTTGCAGAAGACCACCAGATCCCCGGTCCGGACCGGCCGCGCCCCCGCGGCCACCAGTGCCGTCCGGCCATCTTTCCCCAGGCTCTCGCGGGGCGGGGAGGCAAGGTCCGCGACCCGGACGGCGACCGTGCCCGCCTGCCCGAGCAGTTCCAGCCCGCCCGGCCCGCCGGCGCTGGAAGCCAGGCACCCCGGCATGTCACACTGGCCAGGCAGCGAAGCTCCCTGGCCTGTCAGGACTCTCGACACAAGCCCTGTCAGCTAGCGGAGCTTCGCCGCATGCTCACGCCCGACACGCCGCCGGTGCAAGATCGTTACCTGACTTAGACCGATGACTCTCCCGCTCACGCTGAGTCCCTCCGTACAGCGCTGCAAGATCGTTACCAGCCACCGCCGGACCAGCCAGGCCGACGATCACGCACAGTCACCGAGATCAGGTCAGGCCCTGTGGTTGCCAGATCGCCGCCGAACAACCCCAGAAAGCTGTTATAAATGGCATTGCGCCAACAGCCACAGTACGATGATGGTTCGCGTACGAGGGCCAAG
>Ga0335081_10009191_pt1 | contig 15885 bp, 12 predicted proteins | sample Lox_Sample_35_FD_206713 | JGI IMG/M metagenome (GOLD analysis project Ga0335081, IMG submission 206713) | Soil microbial communities from Loxahatchee National Wildlife Refuge, Florida, United States - Lox_Sample_3.5 | ecosystem: Environmental > Terrestrial > Soil > Wetlands | place: USA... | reverse complement strand
AGGGCGCTCGAAGTGCCACGGCCGGATGCGCCGCGCGCCTTCCTCGACCGCTCGCGCTGCTGGTCGAGCAGCGCGTCGAAGCCCGCCACGTCCACCGTGAGCCCGCGCTCGGCCGCGACGATCTCGGTGAGGTCGATCGGGAAGCCGTAGGTGTCGTACAGCTTGAACGCCTCCTCGGCGGTGACCGACCTGAGCGCCGCGAGGCGCTCGAGGCCGCCCTCGATGGTCTCGAAGAAGCGCTCCTCCTCGGCCCGGGTGACGCCCGCCAGGTGCGCGGCGCCCTTCACCAGCTCCGGGTAGTGCCCGCCCATCACCTTGACCACCTCGTCCACCAGCGCCACCAGCGTCGGCTCGCGGCGGCCCAGGAGGTAGGCGTGGCGCACGGCGCGCCGGAGGATGCGGCGCAGCACGTAGCCGCGGCCCTCGTTCGACGGGTAGACCCCGTCGGCGAGCAGGAACGCGACCGCGCGCGCGTGGTCGGCCAGCACCCGGAACGGCGCGCCGGCGGGGCCCTGGTCGTACGGCCGGCCCACGACGTCCACGGCGCGCGCGATGAGCGGCGTGAAGAGGTCGGTGTCGAAGTTGGAGCGGACGCCCTGGAGCACGGCCGCGATGCGCTCGAGGCCGGCGCCGGTGTCCACCGACGGCGCGGGCAGCGGCACCAGCTCGCCCGTGGCCTGCCGGTCGAACTGCATGAAGACCAGGTTCCAGATCTCGAGGAACCGGCCGGCCTCGGCCAGCTCGACGAACTGGTCGAGCGAGTGGACGTGGTTGGAGACGTGCTGGGACGGCGGGGGCGCGGCTCGAGAGGCCCCACCGCCCTCCCCCAGGTCCACGTAGATCTCGGAGCACGGGCCGCACGGCCCCGTCTCCGCCATCTGCCAGAAGTTGTCCTTGTCCCCCAGGCCGTAGATCCGGGCGTCCGCGATGCCGGCGACCTCGCGCCACAGCCGGCGCGCGTCCTCGTCCTTGTGGTGGACGCTGATGCGGATGCGGTCGGGGTGGATGCCCAGCCACTCGGGGCTGGTGACGAACTCCCAGGCGAACGCGATGGCGTCCTGCTTGAAGTAGTCGCCGAAGGAGAAGTTGCCCAGCATCTCGAAGAAGGTGTGGTGCCGGTCGGTATGGCCCACCTGCTCGAGGTCGTTGTGCTTGCCGCCGGCACGGACGCACTTCTGCGACGTGGTCGCGCGCCGGTAGTCGCGGCGCTCCAGGCCGAGGAACACCCGCTTGAACTGCACCATCCCGGCGTTGGTGAACAACAGGGTGGGATCGTCGGCGGGCACCAGGGACGACGAGGCCACCTCCCGGTGGTCCCGCTGCACGAAGTAGTCGAGGAACCGGCGGCGGATGGTCGCGGCGTTCATGAGCCGGGGAAAGTTACCCGCCGCGCGGCGCCTTCACCACCTCACGAGGCCGCGAGCGCCGCCTTCACCACCTCGATCACGTCGGCCGCCGCGAAGCCGCGGCGCAGCAGGTACGTCTTCAGCCGCCGGCGGCGCGTGGCGAGGTCGAGGTCCTCCAGCGTCGCCGCCTTGCGGGCCGCCGCCTCCCGCAGCAGCTCGACCGCCTCCACGCCCTCGTCCTCGAGCGCGTCGCGGACCGCACGCTCCGCCGCTTCGCGCCCGATGCCGAGCCGGCGGAGGTCCCTGGCCAGGCGCGCGGGCCCGTAGCGGAACCGCCGCGCCCGGGTGCGGGCGAAGTGGCGCGCGAACTCCCCGTCGTTGATCAGGCCCGACGCCACCAGCGACGCCACCGCCTCGCCGGCGGCGGCGCCCGCGTAGCCCTTGCGCACCAGGCGCCGCTGGATCTCGGTCGAAGGCAGCGCGCGGAAGGCGAGAATGCGCAGCGCGGCCGCCCGCGCCGCGAACACCTCGGCGCGCTGCTCCACGCCCTGCACCTGGGCCGGGGACAGCACCGCGTCCACCGCCAGGCCGAGCCCCCGCACGTCCGCGGGCCCCACCAGCGCGTACGAGGCGCCGTCCAGGAAGACGACGACGCCCCCGCTGCCCCTCGGGTCGCTCTCGAGCGCCGTGACGGCGGGCACCTACTCCTCCGCGACTCCCTCCTCCTCGACCGGAGCCACGGCCTTCATCCCCAGCCCGTCCTTCACCTTCGCCTCGATCTCCGCCATCAGCGTCGGGTTGTCCTTGAGGAACAGCTTGGTGTTCTCCCGGCCCTGGCCGATGCGCTGGTCGGCATAGGCATACCACGCGCCCGACTTCACGATCACGCCCATCTCCGCCGCCAGGTCCACCAGCAGGGCGGCGTGGCTGATCCCCTCGTCGAACATGATGTCGAACTCCGCCTGCCGGAACGGCGGCGCGACCTTGTTCTTCACCACCTTCACCCGGGTGTGGTTGCCGATCACCGTGTCGCGCTCCTTGACCGGCCCGATCCGGCGCATGTCGAGCCGCACCGAGGCGTAGAACTTGAGCGCCCGCCCCCCGCTCGTCGTCTCCGGGTTGCCGAACAGGATGCCGACCTTCTCCCGCAGCTGGTTGATGAAGATCACCGAGGTCCGGGAGCGATTGATCCCGCCCGCCAGCTTGCGCAGCGCCTGGCTCATCAGCCGGGCCTGGAGACCGACGTGGGTGTCGCCCATCTCGCCCTCGATCTCCGCCTTGGGCACCAGCGCCGCCACCGAGTCCACCACGATCACGTCCACCGCGCCCGAGCGCACCAGGATGTCGGTGATCTCCAGCGCCTGCTCGCCCGTATCCGGCTGGGAGATGAGCAGGTTGTCCACGTCCACGCCGAGCTTCCTGGCGTAGTCCACGTCCAGCGCGTGCTCCGCGTCCACGTAGGCCGCGACGCCCCCGGCGCGCTGCGCGTTGCCGGCCACGTGCAGGGCGAGCGTGGTCTTGCCCGACGACTCGGGACCGAAGATCTCGGTGACCCGCCCGCGCGGGATGCCTCCGACCCCGATCGCCGCATCGAGGTTGATGGCGCCGGTCGGGATCGCGTCCACCTTCACCCGCGCCCGGTCCGAGCCCATCCGCATGATCGAGCCCTTGCCGCAGGTCTTCTCGATCTGGGCGATGGCGAGATTCAAGGCCTTCCTGCGATCGTCCTGCTGCGCCTCTGGAGCCATCAGTCCCTCGGAATGCAGAGTTCAGTGGAGTTGCCGGACGGCAAGTTGCGAGTGGTCACGAATTGCCAGTGTCGAGAGCCAAGAACCCGCCCCGGGCGGCCTCTCCACCACCTCCGACCCACAACCTACCACCCTCTCGTTCCCACCCGAATATATACCGAACCCCCCATTCCGCCAGTCGCCCCTATCGCCAACCCGGGCGAAAGGCATCCTGCAGCCACTCCAGCTTCCCGCCCGTGACCGTGATGACGTCGAAGCGGATGCTGTTCCAGGCCCGCCCGTGCCGCGTGAGCCACACCGAGGCCGCCCGCACCAGGTTGGCCTGCTTGCGAGCGGTCACGGCCTCCGAGGCCGCGCCGAAGCGCTCGTCGGCCCGCGCCTTCACCTCGACGAACACCACCACCGCTCCCCGCCGCGCCACCAGGTCCACGTCCGAGTGGCCGTAGCGGAAGCGCTGCTCGAGCACCTGGTAGCCCTGCACGCGCAGGGCGTCGGCCGCCAGGGACTCGGCCCGCGCGCCCGCGCGGTGGCGGGGATCCTTCCAGGTGCTGGGATCGCTCTTGAGCACGAGCCGAACGTAGGCGCCCAACCGGAGTCCCCGTGAACCGAAATATCGCAGCGCCCGGCGGGAATTAGGCAGGGTTCAGAAAGGCGGACTGCGGTACGGTTACGAGACGCCGAGTTGCGAGTGGCTAGTACGGTCCCACTCGATCGAGGTCGTCCAGCCCGACCAGCACCTCCCGGGCCTTGGACCCGTCGGGCGGGCCCAGCACGCCGGCGTCGTGCAGCTGGTCGATGATGCGCGCCGCGCGGCCGTAGCCGATCTTGAGCCGCCGCTGCAGCAGGGACGTCGAGCCGAGCTGGTTCTGGATGCAGCACTCGGCGGCCTGACGGAACAGCGGGTCGCGGTCCCCGGCCGCGCCGACGGCCGCCGGCTCTCCCTCGCCCTCTTCCGCGGCGATCCTGGCTCGCACCACTTCGAGGATGTCGCTCTCGCCGCCCGGCCCCGCCTCGGCCTGTGCCGCGGCCGCCGCGGCCTCGAGCCGCTCCTCGCGGCGCGCGTCGAACCAGTGCATCAGCCGCTCGGTCTCGTCCGTGCCGACGTACGCGCCCTGCAGGCGCAGCAGGTCGCTCTTGCCGGGCGGCATGAACAGCATGTCGCCGTTGCCCAGGAGGGCCTCGGCGCCGTTCTGGTCGAGGATGGTGCGGCTGTCCACCTTCGAGGCGACGCGGAACGCGATGCGGCAGGGGAAGTTCGCCTTGATGAGCCCGGTGATCACGTTCACCGACGGCCGCTGGGTCGCGAGCACCAGGTGGATCCCAATGGCGCGCGCCTTCTGCGCCAGCAGGGCGAGCGGGGTCTCCACCTCGGCCTGCACCGTCATGATCAGGTCGGCCAGCTCGTCCACGAACAGGATCACGTAGGGGAGCGGCCCGTCCTCCCACGGCTCGCCGTTCGGCTTCACCAGCTGCTGGCCGTCGGCCAGCTTGCGGTTGAAGTCGCCCAGGTTGCGCGCCGAGTTGGCGTGCAGCAGCTCGTAGCGGTCCTGCATCTCCCACACCGCCCACTTGAAGACGTGCGCCGCGTCCTTGTTGTCGGTGACCACCCGGTGCCGGAGGTGCGGCAGCGCGTTGTACATCGACAGCTCGACCATCTTGGGGTCGATCATCAGCATCCGCAGCTCGGCCGGCGTGTAGCGGTAGACCAGGCTGGTGATGATGGTGTTGATGCAGACCGACTTGCCGGACCCGGTCGCGCCCGCGATCAGCAGGTGCGGCATCTTGGCCAGGTCGGCGATGATCGCGCGGCCCTCGAGGTCGCGGCCGAGCGCCACCGGCAGCAGCAGGCGCTGCGGGGCCCGTCCCCACTCGGCCGTTTCCAGCAGCTCGCGGAACCCGACCATCCGCGGCGTGGGGTTGGGGACCTCGACGCCGACGGCGCCCTTCCCCGGAATCGGAGCCACGATCCGGATGGACTGGGCCCGCATCGTGAGCGCCAGGTCGTCGGCCAGGGCCGCGATCCGGCCCACCTTGACGCCGGCCGCGGGCACGACCTCGAACTGCGTGACGACGGGGCCGGTGGTCCGCCCCGCGATGGCGCCCTCGACCTTGAACTGCTTGAGCGTGTCGAGCAGCACGTCCTGGAGCCGGTCCAGCTCGGCCTCGAAGGAGGCGGGCTGCGGCGTGGGCGGCGCGAGGAGGTCGATGGGCGGGAGCTCGTCGGGGGAGCCGCCGGGCGTGGGGTGTGGGGCGTGGGGTGCGGGGGCCCCGCCCTTCCGCCGCCGTTTCGGCGCGGGGCCGCCGCTCCCGGCCGCGAGCTCCGCCTCCGGCTCCGCCGCGGCGAAGATGTCCTCGGGGGCCATGGGCTCCGCCGGCTCCGGCGCAGGCGGCGGCGCACCGGGCGCCACGGAGGGCCTGGGGCGCTTGCGCAGCACGCCGAGCGGGTTCCACCCCACCGTGATCACGGTGAGCACGCTGAAGCTGCCGAGCGCGACCAGAGCCTCGCCCACGGGGCCGACGCCGCGCAGCGAGTAGGCGAGGAAGCCGCCGGCGAGTCCGACCACGGGGGGATAGGCGACCTCGCCCGCGGCGGCGAGCGCCGCGCTCGCGGCGGCGTCGAAGCTCTGGAAGGCCACGCCCGCGGCGAACGGCACGGTGACGGCGAGGCCCGCGAGCAGCACGGTGACGCGGCGGCCGACCGCGCGCTCGAAGTGGCCGAACAGGGCCACGGCCCAGGCCAGCGGCATCAGGGGGACGGCGGCGGCGCCCACGCCCAGCAGGCCGCGCAGCGCGCCGCCGAGGGCGACGCCGGCGTTGCCGGTTAGCGAGACCCCGGGGGCCGTCGCGAGCGCGAGGAACAGGCCCGCGAGCAGAGCCCCGATGGCCCAGAGGTCATCCTTCGTTCGCGGGTCGATTGGCCGTGATCCTCCGGTCGGCGTAGAGGGGGAGCACGGGGTACGCGTCCTGCGCGGCACAGGCCTCGAGGTCCGCGCGGAACCCCAGCTCCACCAGCTCGCGGCCGTGGGCGCTGGCCCGGAGCGCGCGCATCCAGCGCTCGCCGTAGTGGCGGGCCAGCTCCAGCGCGGCCACGGCGCCGTCGTTCAGGGCCACGCGCCTGAGGCCCCCGTCGGGCAGCACCGCCTTGGTCAGGCGTCCCGCGGCGAACGCGTCCTCGAGGGCGAACTGCTTGTCGCCGCCCGCGCACAGGACCACCAGCTCCCCGTGCTGCTCGAGGGCCGCGCGGGCGCGCGCGACCACGGCGCTGAAGTTCACGGCGGCCGCCGTCATCACCTCGCGGGCGCCCTGCGCGGTGATCAGCGCCTGGGTCCCGTTGGTGGTGGTCATCACGATGGTCTTGCCGGCGATCGCCTCGGGCCCGAACTCCGCGGGCGAGTTGCCGAGGCCGAAGCCCTCGATGCGCACCGACTTCCGCTCGCCCGCCAGGATCACGGTGTCGCGCTCGAGGTTCTGGGCGATGCGCATCGCCTCCTCGGTGGACCCGGCCGGCAGGATCGCCTTGGCCCCGTTGGCGAGGGCCACCGCGATCGTGGTGGTGGCGCGGAGCACGTCGATGACCACCACCGTGCGGCCGGCGAGGTCGGCCGGCGCGACCGCGCTCGGCGTGTAGACGACGTCGATCTTCACGACTCCGGGCTCCCGAGCAGCTGCGCCTCCCGCTCCAGGAACTTGGTGTCCACGTCCCCGGCCTGGAAGGCGGGATGCAGGATGACCCGCCCGAGGAACGGGATGGTGGTGGTCACGCCCTCGATGATGAACCCGTCGAGCGCCTGGTGCATGCGCGCCAGCGCCTCGGCCCGGTCGTTCCCGTGGACGATCACCTTGGCCAGCAGCGAATCGTAGAACGGCGGCACCGTGTAGCCCGCGTAGATGTGCGTGTCCACCCGCACGCCGGGCCCGCCCGGCGGGTGAAAGGTGGTCACGACCCCCGGGCAGGGCTGGAAGTTCCGCGCCGGGTCCTCGGCGTTCACCCGGCACTCGATGGCGTGCCCGCGCAGGAACAGGCCGCTCTCCGGCACCGACAGCGGCTCCCCGGCCGCGACCTTGATCTGCTCCTTCACCAGGTCCCACCCCGTGGTCATCTCGGTGACCGGGTGCTCCACCTGGATGCGGGTGTTCATCTCCATGAAGTAGAAGCTGCCGTCGCCGTTCAGCAGGAACTCCATCGTCCCGGCGCCGACGTAGCCGATGCGCTCGGCCAGGTGCACCGCGGCGCCCCCCATGCGCTCGCGCAGCTCGGGTGTCACCGCCGGCGAGGGCGCCTCCTCCACCAGCTTCTGGTGGCGCCGCTGCACCGAGCAGTCGCGCTCGCTGAGGTGCAGCACCCGGCCGTGCCGGTCGCCGAACACCTGGATCTCCACGTGCCGCGGGCGCTCGAGGTACTTCTCGAGGTACACCGCGTCGTTGCCGAACGCCGCGAGCGCCTCGCCGCGCGCCAGCTGGAAGTGGCGGGCGAAGTCCTCCTCGTCGGCGGCCACCCGCATCCCCTTCCCGCCCCCGCCCGCCGCCGCCTTGATGATGACCGGGAAGCCGAGCTGGTGGGCGGCGGCGACCGCCTCCTCCACGTCGCCGACGGGGCCCGGCGTGCCCGGGATGATGGGCACCCCCGCGGCCTCGGCCAGGCGGCGGGCCTCGGCCTTGTCGCCCATGGCGCGGATCTGATCGGGCGTGGGGCCGATGAAGGTGATGTTCGACGCGGCGACGATCTCGGCGAACTCGGCGTTCTCGGCCAGGAACCCGTAGCCCGGGTGGATGGCGTCGGCGCCGGTGATCTCGGCGGCCGCGATGATCTGGGGGATCTTGAGGTAGCTGTCGCGCGCCGGCGCCGGCCCGATGCACACGTCGTCGTCGGCGAACCGCACGTGCAGCGACTCGCGGTCCGCCTCGCTGTAGACGGCGACCGTGGCGACACCCAGTTCGCGGCACGCCCGGATGATGCGCAGGGCGATCTCGCCGCGGTTGGCGATCAACACCTTCTTGAACATCAGCGCTGCAGCGGATCCCTGCTCAGGCCCGGCACCTTGGGCTGGCTGCGCGGCGGCTCCTCCGCGGCGACCGCCCCTCCGGCCGGCTTCGCCGCCCTCCGCCCCTTCTCCTCGAAGCCCTCGAAGGTCCGGTCGCTCGCGGCGGCGATGCCCTGGACCTGCAGCTGGAACTCGGTCGGATTGGAGCAGTAGAACAGCGCGTTCTCCAGCGAGATGATCCCGCTGGTGTACCACTGCATCAGGCTCTGGTCGAACGACTGCATCCCGTACTGGACCGCGCCCTCCTTGATCAGGTCCGGGATCGCCAGCTGCGCCTTCATGTCGCGGATGTTCTCGCGCACCGCGGCCGTGTTGATCAGCACCTCGCACGCCGGGACCCGCGTCACGCCGTCGGTGGTGGGCACCAGCCGCAGCGACACCACCGCCTGCAGGGCCGTGGAGAGCAGGTGGCGCACCTCCTCGTGCTGGTGCGGCGGGTAGAACGAGATCACGCGGTTGATCGTCTGGGTGGCGTCGGTGGTGTGCAGGGTCGAGAAGACCAGGTGGCCGGTGTCCGCCGCCTTGATCGCCGTGTCCAGCGTCTCCATGTCGCGGATCTCGCCCACCATGATCACGTCGGGGTTCTGCCGCAGCACGTGGCGGAGGGCGTTGTGGAAGGAGAGCGTGTCGGCCCCGATCTCGCGCTGGCTGACCATCGAGTTGATGTCGCGATGCAGGAACTCGATCGGGTCTTCGACCGTGATGATGTTGACGTGGCGGTGCTGGTTGATGTGGTTGACCATCGCGGCCAGCGCCGTGGACTTGCCGCTGCCGGTCACGCCGGTCACCAGCACCAGCCCGCGCGGCTTCAGCGCGAGCGCCTCGAGGATCCTGGGCAGCCGCAGCTCCTCGACCGTCTTGACCTCGTAGGGGATCACCCGGAACGCGAAGGCGAGCGTGCCGCGCTGCCAGTAGATGTTGACGCGGAACCGCCCCACCCCCGGCACGCCGATGGCGAAGTCCGCCTCCTTCGTCTCCATGAACTCCTTGAGCTGGCGGGGCTGCATCAGGTGCTCGGCCAGCAGCTTCAGGTCCTGCGGCGTCAGCGGCACCTGGTCGGGCATGGGCATCAGCTCGCCGGCCACCCGGATCGTGGGCGGGCGCCCCACCTTCAGCAGCAGGTCCGAGCCCATCTGCTCCACCATGTAGCGGATGGAGATGGGGAAATACGCCGGGGCGCCGGACTTGCCGGGGGCCGCACCCGCGGCCGGGGACGACGCACCGGCCGGGGCGGGCGTGGGCTGGGACACGCGTGGCTCAGACACTGGGTTCCACCCGGAAGAGTACCTGACCGAACTCGACGGGCTGGGCGTCCTCGACGAGGATCTCGCGCACCGCTCCCGTCACCTCGGACTCCAACTCGTTCATGATCTTCATCGCCTCGATGATGCACAACGTCTGGCCGGACGTGACCCGGCTCCCGACCTTCACGTAGGGCTCCGCCCCCGGCTCCGGCGAACGGTAGAAGGTCCCCACCATCGGGCTCTTCACCTCCAGCAGCCGCGTGCCGGACGGGGCAGCCGCGGCGCCCGCCGACGGCGGGGTGGCGGCCGGGGCGCCCGGTGGCCCGGGGTCCGGGCCGGGCGCCGCCACATAGACGGGCGTGCCGCGAGCGCTCTCCCGGCTGACCCGGTAGGTGGTGAAGCCCCGCCGGATCTCGATCGTGGTGGCGCTCGAGGCGTCGAGGAGCGCCAGCAGTTCCTTGAGCAGCGCGAGGTCGGTCATCCAAGCACCAGGAGATCTCGTGGAAACTGGGTGAGCAGCGTGGCGCCGTCGACGCCGAGGACGACGTCGTCCTCGATCCGGACCCCACCCCAATCCGAATAATAGATGCCCGGCTCCACCGTGACTACCGCGCCTTCCGGGAGCACCTGCTCCGCGGTCCGCGCAAGCCGAGGCGCCTCATGCACTTCCAGGCCCAGGCCGTGGCCCAGCGAGTGGCCGAACGCCTCGCCGTGGCCGGCCTCGTCGATCACGTGGCGCGCCAACGCGTCGGCCTCGCGGCCGGAGAGGCCCGACCGCAGGCCCTCCAGCGCCGACGCCTGCGCCCGCCGCACCACGCCGAAGATCTCGGCCTGGCGCCCGGTCGGGGCGGCGCCCACCACGAAGGTCCGCGTCACGTCCGACGCGTAGCCGTCCACCACCGCGCCGAAATCCAGGAGCAGCAGCTCGCCCCGCTCCACCCGGCGCGCGGTGGACCGCGCGTGGGGCAGCGCCGAGCGCGGCCCCGACGCCACGATCGAGGGAAACGGGTGGTCCTCGCTGCCGTGGCGCCGGAGGGCGGACTCGAGCAGGCCCGCCACCTCCAGCTCGGTCTGGCCGACGCGGACGGCCGCGGTCGCCTCCTCGAGCGCCGCGCCCGCCACCGCGCCGGCGGCACCGAGCGCGGCGACCTCCTCCGGCGCCTTCGCCACCCGCAGCCGCTCCACCAGGTCGGTGGTCGGCTGGAACCGCCACGCGGCGGCGCCGTCGCCGGAGAGCCGCTCCGCCTCGTGGACCGTCACGACGTGCCCCTCGTAGCCCACCGAGTGCACGAGCGGGTACTGGGGCAGCAGCTTGAGCAGGCGCTCCCAGCTGCCGGAGCCGTCGATCACGATGCGCGCCAGGTCGCCGATCTCGCCACGGGACTGCGCTTCGTAGCGGAAGTCGGTGATGAACAGCACGCCCTGGCGGCACAGGAACAGGAGGCCCGCGCTGCCGGAGAAGCCGGTCAGGTAGCGGATGTTCGCGGGGTGGGAGACCAGGAGCGCATCCAGGCCCTCGTCGGAGAGGCGGGCGAGGAGGGCATCGATGCGTTCGGGGCGGCGGTCAGGCATTCTTCAAGTTGCCAGACGGCAAGACGGCACGGCGGAAGTGGTTACCAGTTGCCAGCCTCCAGATCGCAGTGCAGCTGCAGGTACTGACGACTTGTCTGGCCCCCGACCACTCTCGCCTGGGAACCTCTTCAGTACGTGCCGTCTGGCGACTGTTCTGAGCACCGGCCTTCAGTCCTCCGCCTTCTTCGGGGCCTTGAGCCACGCGACGAGCCCTTCGAGGCCGAGGAGGTACGACCGCGGCCCGAAGCCGGCCACGACGCCCACGGCCAGGTCGGCCAGGAGCGAGCGGCGCCGCTCCTCCTCTCGCGCCCAGATGTTCGTCAGGTGGACTTCCACGAACGGCACCGCGGCGGCGAGCACGGCGTCCCGGATGGCCAGGGAGGTGTGGGTGTACGCGGCCGCGTTGACGAGCGCGCCGTCGGCCCGGCCGCGCAGGGCCTGGATCGTCTCGACCAGCTCGCCCTCGTGGTTGGACTGGCTCCACGCGATTTCGACGCCCAGGTCCCCGGCGCGGGAGCGCACCGCGGCCTCGATTTCGGGCAGCGTCGCGGTGCCGTAGCGTCCGGGCTCCCGAACCCCGAGCAGATTGAGGTTCGGCCCGTTGACCACCGTGATCCGCACTAGCGCTTGAGTCCCTGCAGCCAGGCGTTGAACGCGCTGAGGTCCTCGTCCCCGCTCTGGGCCGGCTCGTCGGGGGCCTTCGACGCGGGCCGCACGCTCGCCTGATCCTGCGGCGCACCGAAGAACTCGTCGAACGAGGTGCCACCTGCCGGCGGCGGCGTCGCGGCGGCCGCGGCGGCCGGCGGCGCGGCAGCCGGCGCCTCGGTGGCGCCGAAGATCTGATCCAGCGAGAACGCCTCGTGGGCCGGATGGGCGGGCTCGCCCGCGGGCTCCGGCGCGGGCGCCGCGAACGCCGTGTCGAGCGGCGTGGGGCCCGGCGGCGGCGCCGGAGCCGGCGCCGACGGCGAGCGCAGCCGCGCCGCGGCGACCCGGCGCAGCCACGTCCCCACCGACTCGGCTCCCTGGGAGTCCGCGCTCAGGTCCGGCGGCTCCTCCAGCCGGCTGAGCTTGCTCTGCAGGCCCGCGTCGCCCGGCCGCTGGGTGAGCAGCCGGCGGTAGACCGCCGCCGCCTCGCTGCGGAACCCCTGCTGCAGGTACAGGTCGCCCAGCGTCTCCGACAGCATCGCCTGCTCGGCGCCCGGGCCCTTCTCCTCGGGCGGCGTGGGCGAGACCATCTGGACGAGCTTCGACGACGGCCTGGCCAGCTCCTCGGCGGGCGTCACGTCCTCCGGCATGATGAGCGGCAGGCCGGCGGAGGGACGGGGCGCGATCGAGGAGGCCGGCGGCCGGTGCGCCACGGGCGGCGGCTCCGTGTCGATGATGGAGTACGCGCCCGACAGGTCCGCCGGCAGCTCGACGTTGACCGGGGCCTCCGCCACCTGCGGCAGGGAGTCGAACGTCTGGAGGTCCTCGTCGCGCTCGATCGTGAACTCGCCCGCCTCGGCGCGTCCCTGGCTGGCCGGCGCCGCCTCGGCCGTGGCCGGCGGCTCGCCCGCGGGCGGCGGCTCCGCGCCCTCGATGGTCGCCAGGAACTCGACGGCGGGCGTCGTCAGACCGTCGTCGTGCTCGATGGCGGCGACGTCCTCGGCCCGGATGGCCCGCGACGAGCGCTCGCCGGTGCCCCAGGCCAGCGAGTCGTCGAACGGCATCAGGTCGAGTCCGGAGTCGGCGACCTGCAGCTCCTGGGGGAGCGGATGCCGGTCGGGCACCGGCTCGGCCGCCTGCTCGGGAGGCTCGACGCTCTCCTCGATCGCCGGCGCGGGGCTCTCGGGCGCGGCCGCGAGGGGCGGCATCTCGAACGTGGGCTGCGTCGGCTCCACGACTTCGAGGTGTGCCTCCGCCGCTTCGCCCACGGGCTCGGCGACCGCCGGGCGCGGGGCCTCGCTCAGCTCGGGGTGAGCGGCCTCGGCGGCCGCCGCCGGGAACGCAGTCGGCGGCTCGATCGGCGCGGTCTGTCGCTCGGGGAGGGCCACCTCGGGCGCCGGGGGTGCCGGCTCCGCCGCGCGCGGCTCCGGCATCGCGGGCATCGCGGGCGGCGCGGGGGCCTCCGCAGCCGGCGCGGGGGCCTCCGCAGCCGGCGCGGGGACCTCCGGGGCGGGAGCGGGGGGCTGGACCACGGCTGCCGGCGGCGGGGCCTCCACGACCTGGGGCGCAGGCTCCGCCGTCATCGGTGGAGCGGCCGCGGGCAGCCGGGACTCCAGCACGGCTGCCGGCTCCACCTCCGCCGCGACGTCGGCGAACGACACCTCGGCGCCGCCGGCGGCGTGAACCGCCTCGATGGGCTGGGTCGCCTGCTCGGCGATCACCCCGCCGAGGCGCTGCAGGTCGGCCTCCGCCTCGGTGTTCATCGAGTCCACCACCAGCAGCTGCTGGAGCCACTTCCGGGCCTCCACCGTGCGGCCGGTGCGCTCGGTGATCTCCGCCAGGCTCTTCAGCGCGATGATGTTCTCGGCGTCCAGCTCCAGGACCGACCGGAACGTCCGCTCGGCCTCGGCGTCGTCGCCCTTGTCCAGGAGGCAGCGGCCCAGGACGATGCGGGCCGAGAGGTAGTCGGGGTGCTTGGCGAGCCCGGCGCGCACCAGCTCCAGGGCGCGATCCAAGCTCCCGGCCTTGCGGTAGGCGTCCGCCAGGGGCGCGAAGAACCGTCCGTCGGGGTTCTCCGCGTACCGGCGCTCGAGTTTCTCGATCTCGCTGGGCGCGGCCATGCAGCTCCTGGGCAGGCGCTCTTCGGCCGCGAACATACTGCGTCGGGGCCGGAAGTGTCAACGGTGAACCGACTTGAGGCCGGTTGGCTTTGCGCGTTGTCTCGTCTACATTTAGCCCGCTCCCGCGAGGGGGGCTTTGGGGGTATCGGCCATGCTGCGCACCATGCGCGAAAAGACCAAGATCATCATGCTGGTCCTGGCGGTCGCCTTCGTGGGGTGGCTCGTCTTCGACGTCGGCATGGGGGTCACGGGGCGGCGAGCGGGCCCCTCGACCCAGAACGTCGGATTGGTGAACGGCTCGCCCATCCGCTATCAGGACTGGCTCCGCGCCTACCAGGCCCTGTCCGAGGAGCAGCGGGCGCGCAATCCCGGCCAGGTGCTGACGCGGGAGGACCAGAAGTCCCTGGAGGACGAGGCGTTCGACCAGGAGGTCCAGGACCAGCTGATGCAGGCCGAGTTCCGGCGGCGCGGCATCGTGGTGACGGACGACGAGATCCGGAACGCGGCGCGCCGGATGCCGCCCCAGGAGATCGTCAAGGACAAGGACTTCCAGACCAACGGCCAGTTCGACCCGCAGAAGTGGGAGCGGTTCCTCTCCAGCGGGCAGCAGTCCGAGGGCTTCCTGCTCCAGCTCGAGGACCGGTATCGCGCCGAGCTGCCGCGGCTGAAGCTGCTCGAGGACGTGACGAGCGACATCTACGTCTCCGACGCCAAGCTGTGGACCATCTTCCGTGACCAGCACGATTCGGTGACCGTGCGCGCCCTGGTGGTCCGGCCCGACCAGGCGGTGGCGGACGCGTCGGTGCACGTGACGCCGCAGGACCTGCAGGCGTTCTACGACGCCCACCAGACGGACCTGCGGCGGCCCGCCCGCGCCTATCTGTCGTTCGTGGGCATCATCAAGCTCCCGCAGACCGTGGACTCGGCGGTGGCCATGGACCACGCGCGGGCGCTGCGGGACTCGCTGCTGCACGGGCTGGACTTCGCCGCCGCCGCCAAGGCCGAGTCGGCCGATTCGGCGAGCGGGCCCAACGGCGGCCTGCTGCGCACCTTCGGCCACGGCGAGATGGCACCGGCCTTCGACCAGGCCGCCTTCCACACGCCGGCGGGCCAGATCAGCCAGCCGGTCGTGACCCCCTACGGCATCCACCTGATCAAGGTGGAGAAGCGGACCGCGGACAGCGTCACCGCCCGTCACATCCTCATTCCGATCGAGCGCACCGGCGCGCGGCTCGACACGCTCGAGGCACGGGCGGATTCGCTCGACCGCCTGGCGGCGGAGCAGACCGATCCCACGATGCTCGACAGCGTCGCGCGCAAGATGTCGCTCGGCATCGGGCAGACCGGTCCGATCTACCAGGGCGAGGCCGTCGTGCTCGGCCGCTACCGGATCCCGGACGTCGGGGTCTGGGCGTTCGAGACCAAGGTCGGCGAGCTGAGCGCGGTGATCGAGACCAGCGGCGCGTTCTACGTGTTCCGGCTCGACAGTCTCCTGCCGGCCGGCGTCCCGCCGCTCGCGGAGATCCGGCCGCTCCTGCAGGGGCAGGTGGTCAAGGAGAAGAAGCGGCAGGCGGCGGAGGCCATCGCGCGGGACGCCGAGCGGCGGCTCGCCTCGGGCCAGACCCTGGACCAGGTGTCGGGGGCGCTGCATCTGCCCATCCAGACCGTCGGCCCGTTCGCCCGGACCTCCACGGTCGCGCTGCTCGGCACCGCGAGCGAGGCGGTGGGGGTCGCCTTCCGGCTGCGCGTGGGGGAGCGCTCGCGGCTGCTGTCGAGCGACCAGGGCTTCTTCTTCCTCGAGCCGACGCGGCGCAAAGGGGCCGACTCGGCGCTGTGGGCCAAGCAGGTGGATTCCCAGCGCGCCGCCGTGATCCGCACGGCGCGGCAGTACCGGGTCGAGGCGTTCCTGCAGTCGCTGCGGCGCCAGGCGACGGTGGTGGACAACCGGGCGGCGGTGCTGAGGCCGACGGCGGGGGCGACACAATGATGCAGCGTGAGAGGTGAGGGGTGAGACGTTCCGGTGAGAAGTGAGACGTGAAACGGCGTGAGAGGTGAGAGGCTGTGTGAGGGGTGAGAAGCGAAAAGGCGTGAGAGGGAGCCACCTCTCACGCCTTTCTCACTTCTCACGCTGCTCACTTCTCACTTCTCACCTCTCACATTCAGTTGCT
>Ga0335081_10009190_pt1 | contig 15886 bp, 15 predicted proteins | sample Lox_Sample_35_FD_206713 | JGI IMG/M metagenome (GOLD analysis project Ga0335081, IMG submission 206713) | Soil microbial communities from Loxahatchee National Wildlife Refuge, Florida, United States - Lox_Sample_3.5 | ecosystem: Environmental > Terrestrial > Soil > Wetlands | place: USA... | reverse complement strand
CAAGCTCGAACTCGCCCGCGCCATGGCCGCCGAGCCGAAACTGTTGATCGCCGACGAGTCCATGGCCGGGCTGTCGCATTCGGAGATCGAGGAGATCTTGGCGCTGCTGCTGCGGCTGAACGAGCACGGCATCACCATCATCTTGATCGAGCACATCATGAGCGCGGTGATGAGCTTTTCGCAGCGGTTGGTCGTGCTGGTGTCGGGCCGCAAGATCGCCGACGGCAAACCGGACGAGGTGATCAAGGATCAAGACGTGATCGGAGCCTATCTTGGCGCATAGCACCAACAGCATCACGATCGAGAAGATCGACGCCGCCTACGGCTCGGTGCGCGTGCTCGAGGACGTTTCGCTCACCGTCGCCAGCGGCGAAACCGTGGTGCTACTCGGCACCAACGGCAACGGCAAGAGCACCTTGATGAAATGCGTCATGGGCATGGTGCGCCCGAGCCAGGGCCGCATTCGCGCCGAGATCGACGGCGAGGCCCACGAGCTCGTCGGCATGACCACCGAGCAGATCGTCGACCTCGGCATCGCCCTGGTACCCGAGGGCCGCCGTCTGTTTCCGCGGCAAACCGTTGAGGAGAACCTCTTGCTCGGCGCCAGCCGCCGCAAGGCGCGCGCGAAGATCAAGACCAATCTGGATTTCTGCTTCGAGGTTTTCCCGCGGCTCGCCGAGCGCCGCGGCCAGTTGGCCGGCTCCATGAGCGGCGGCGAGCAGCAGATGCTGGCACTGGCGCGCGCGCTGATGCTGGCGCCGCGCATTCTTCTGGTCGACGAGCCTTCGGTGGGGCTGGCGCCGGTGCTGGTCAGCCGCACCATCGACGCCATCAAGCAGCTCAAGGACCACTTTCAGCTCACGGTGCTGATGGCGGAACAAAACTTCACGCAGGCGATCCGCATCGCCGATCGCGGCTACGTCATCGTCCACGGCAAGATCGCCTTCGAGGGCGGCTCCGCCGCCGAGCTCAACAACAACGATTTGATCCGCAAGTTTTATCTGGGAATGTGAAAGAGCGTCGCTTCGCCGCCCGCATTCACATTTGCCCGGCGCGCGCGAGCAATGGAAAGCAAAAAAGGCGCCGCGAATTTACGCGGCGCCTCTTCTTTTTTCATCAGCTTTGCGGGCTACATGTGGGCCTTTTCGTACGGATAGATTTCGTTACCCGTCTTGTACTCCTTTGGCGAGACAATGGTCTGGTAGCTCATGCCGCGCCAGGTATCGAGGCCGTCGCTGTCCTTGATGCCGTGGTACTGCACCTGCAACACCCGCGATTTCGCCCACTCGCCGTTCTTGCCGAACTTCACGTCACCCATCACCGTCTTGAAGGTGTGGGTGCGAATGTAGTCGGCAAGTTTGTCGTCATTGATGCTGTTAGCGCCCTTGATCGCATCGCCGAGCAGCTGGATATAGGCATAGCCCCAGCCGCCGAGATAGTAACCGAGCGGATCGATGCCTTCGGTCTTGGCGCGCTTCTGATACTCCTCGAAGAACTCCTTGGTGCCGTCGTACATCATCGACTCGACCGGCACCCAGAATTCATAGTTCGTGATGCCGTTGAGCTTGGTTTTAAGCTTGTTCTTGAACACGGTCGTTTGCAGGCCGACCATGCCGCCGCCGAACATTTTCGGCTTCAGGCCGACTTCGTTGGCCGCTTCCACGATGCCGACCGAATCCGCAGGATAGGCGCAGATCACGACCAGATCGGCGTTGGCGGCTTTGAGAGCCTGCGCGATCGGCGTGAAGTCGGTTGTCTTCGGCGGAGGCGGATAGGTCTTGTCGTAGATGACGCTGAAACCTTCCTTCTTGGCGTTTTGCTGCGCGCCTTCGCGGCAGTTCTGCGAAAACTCGGCGTCGGCCGTTGCGATGGCCACCGTCTTTGGTTTCGGCTTCTGCGCGGCCGCAACATCAAAGAAGCCCCCGGTGAACGCTTCCTTCGGCGTCGGGCCGGTCGGCAGCATCGAGAAATATTTCTTGTATTTGAACTTGTCGTTAAGCCCCAGCGCGAACAGGCTGATGAACAATTTGCCCCGGCGGATCACGATCGGCATCGCCGGCGCGTTGTCGTTGGTCGCGTACGGCCCAAGCAGCAGATCGACTTTGTCGACGTCGAGCAGCTTGGTGTAGATGCCGGGGATTTCCGCCGGCGAGCTCTTGTCGTCGTAATAGACGAGCTGGACCTGACGCCCGAGCAGGCCGCCGGCCTTGTTGGTCTTCTCCGCCCAGATCTGCATGGCGAGCAACGCCTGTTTGCCGTTCGGCGACAGGAAGCCCGTCAATGACATGGCAAAGCCGATCTTGATCGGCTCCTTGGTTTGCGCATGTACGGAGACAAAGAACATCGCGCCGGCGGCGAACGTGAGGATCACGCCCGCAAACCACGCGAATGTCTTAGCTTTCAGATGTCGAAGCATACTGGTCCTCCCGAGTAAGTCTTGTTTTTTGTCATTTTAGGCGCATTTCGGCGGCGGGCGCTAGAGGTATTCCGCGGCATCGGGTGGGCTAAATCCCCTCCACCATGATGGTTTCGACCTCGCCGGCGCCGCTGCGCCGAAATGCCGCCGCCTTGTCGTATTCCGGCGACGTAAAGCAGGCGGCGCCCTGCTCAAGCGTCGGGAATTCGATCACGATGAAACGGTGAAATTTGTGCGGGCCTTCCATGATCTGGTAGCGGCCGCCGCGCGCCAGCACCTTGCCGCCGTACTTGGCGATGATCTCGGGCACCAAGTCGGTGTATTTTTTGTACTCGACCGGGTCGTTGATTTTCGAGCGCGCAACCCAATAAGCGGGCATGCTTTCCTCCTAGACAGTGTCGTCCCCGTGCTTGAGACTGCCATAGATCAGGCCCGCAAACATCGGTCAACGTGACATGGTGCGCAAGCTTATCGACATGGCGGTTCCGCTCGACAGCGACGGCTGAGCCGCCATGAAGAACCTCACGATCGATGCCGAGCGGCTGTGGGACGACCTGATGCAGACCGCCAAGATCGGCGCGACCGCAAAGGGCGGCATCTGCCGGCTGACGCTGACCGAACTCGACCGCGAGGTGCGCGACTGGTTCAAGGCGCAAGCGGCCGCGCTCGGCTGTAGCGTCGCCGTCGACGACATGGGCGCGATGTTCGCAAGGCGGCCCGGCCAGCGCGCCGATATTCCGCCCATCGCGATGGGCAGCCATCTCGACACGCAGCCGACCGGCGGCAAATTCGACGGCGCGCTCGGCGTGCTGGCAGCGCTCGAGACGCTACGTACGTTGCAGCGCGCCGGCTACGAAACCTTCGCTCCCATCGAAGTCGTCAACTGGACCAATGAGGAAGGCTCGCGCTTCTCGCCGTCGATGATCGCCTCCGGCGTCTTCGCCGGCGTATTCACGCGCGATTGGGCCTGCGCGCGCGCCGACCGCAGCGGCGAGACCTTCGGCGCGGCGCTGGAGAAGATCGGTTATCGCGGCGCCGAACGCTGCGGTGCGCGCAGACTATCGGCGTTTTTCGAGCTGCACATCGAGCAGGGCCCCTACCTCGAGGCCGAGGGCAAGGACATCGGCGTCGTCACCGGCGTGCAGGCGATGCGCTGGTACGAAATGACGATCGCCGGGCAGGACGCCCATGCCGGCACGACGCCGATGGCGCGCCGGCACGATGCGCTGCTTGGCGCCGCGCGCATCATCGAGGCCGTCAATGCCGGTGCGCGCACGCACGCTGAAGCGGTCGGCACGGTCGGCATTGTGGAGGTTAAGCCCGGCTCGCCCAACGTTGTCCCCGGCGACGTCTTCCTCACCATCGACCTGCGCGACCCCGATGCGCGTGTGATCGACGGCATGGAGCGGGATATCGGCGAGAACTCGCGGCGCATCGCCGCCGAGCTCGGCCTCGACATGGCGCTGAAGACCATCTCGGCGGAACCGGCGGTGCAGTTCGACGCCGGCTGCATCGCCGCGGTGCGTGCGGCCGCCGCGATCTCGGGCTACAGCAGCCGCGACATCATCTCGCGCGCCGGGCATGACGCCGCTTACGTCTCGCGCGTCGCCCCCGCCGCCATGATTTTCGTGCCCTGCCGCGACGGCATCAGCCACAACGAGGCGGAATATTCCTCGAAGGAGCAATGCGCTGCCGGCGCGCAAGTGCTGCTGCAGGCCGTCCTCGACTACGACCGGCAGCTCGCCGAACGATACGGCAGATGACGGGCTACGCCGTCGCGCTGCGTGCGTGCAGCGCCATGGCGATCAGCGCCGAGCCGCCGAACACCATATTGATGCCGACCAGGAGCCCGATCGCCCAGGCCGCCGTGCTCGGCAAGCCGGCGAACACGAACGCCGCCAGGATCAGATCGACGATGCCGCTCACCAGCATCCAGCCCCAACGGCCGGACAATTCACGCTTGTGATCGAGCGCGAACATGATCGAGGCGACGCCTTCGATAATGAAGAACGCGATCAACACCAGCGTCAGCGAGAAGGCACCGGTAATCGGCCGTGCCAAGAGCATCAGGCCGACCACGATGCCAAGCACCGCGGACAACAGCGACCACCAAAAGCCGGGCGCATGCCGCATCATGAAGGTCGAGAACAGGCCGATCACGCCGCTGATCAAAAACAGCCAACCGAATAGGATGGTGAGCGCGAGCGTGGCGAGCGGCGGCAGCGCGATAGCGGCAGCGCCCAAAATCACCAGCACGAGGCCCTCGATCAGGAACATCACCCAGTGCTCGTGCAACGCGCGGGCGACCGAGCTTTGCATGGCGGCAATGTCGGATGGATTGGACATGGCAATCTCCTGTTGCCCCCCGGCACGATTATAAACGCTTTTGATGACAGCCGGTCTCAGCCCGGCGGAATTATTTTTCCACCCAATCGGCGCATTTTTGCACGTCGGCTTCCGCGCCCCAGGGCTGGATCGGCACCGTCGAGGTCGAATTCTTCGGCGAGCCTTCGATCAGCCTGTCGCTGTAGACCATATAGACCAGGACGTTGCGCTTGGTGTCGCAGCCGCGCACGATCTGCATCTTCTTGAAGAACAGCGACCGGCGCTTGCGGAACATGTCCTCGCCCTGTTCGAACTTGGCCTTGAAGCGGATCGGGCCGATCTGCCGGCAGGCGAGGGAAATGTCGGAGACCTCTTCGGCGACGCCGATCCAGCCCTTGATGCCGCCGCGCTCGGGCACGGTGAAATGGCAGGCCACACCCTCGACCTCCGGATCGTCGACGCCGTAGGTGGCAAGCTTGTCGTTCGGCGTCAGCCACTTGAAAACGGTCGAGCGTTTGAAAATCAGGTCCGGCTGTTCGGCCGCGCGCACCGATACCGTGGCGAACGCGGTGATACCGGCGAAGAGACAAACAAATATTGCGCGCAAGACATCCTCCTTGGCTGGGACGTCCCCGCCACATAGGCATGGCAGCTCCGCCGCGAAAGGCCCCTGCCCCACTTGCGCCGGACACGCGGCGCGGCCAGCTTTATTGTCGTCAGCTTGGGGCGCGACAGGATTGCTAGGCATGCCGGACGATTCGGCACTCGCGCAGACGCCTATAACGGTCGAAATTTCCGCCCTCACCCGGCGCTTCGGCGATCTGACCGCCGTCGATCACGTCAATCTCTCCATTAGGCAAGGCGAGATTTTCGGCCTGATCGGCCCCAATGGCGCCGGCAAAAGCACGCTGATCCGGATGCTGACGACATTGCTGCCGCCGACATCGGGGACCGCGACGGTGGCCGGTTACGACATTGTCAGCGCGCCGGCGGAGGCGCGGCGTCATATCGGCTATGTGCCGCAACTGCTGTCGGCCGACGGCTCGCTCACCGGCTATGAGAATATGCTGCTGTCCGCGCGGCTTTACGGCGTGCCGCGCAAGGAGCGCGAGGAACGCATCGCGCGGGCGCTGGCACGCATGGGGCTGACTGAAGCCGCGCATCATCTCGTCGGCCATTTTTCCGGCGGCATGATCCGCCGGCTGGAAATCGCGCAGAGCCTGCTGCATCGCCCGCAAGTGTTGTTCCTCGACGAACCGACGGTCGGGCTCGATCCGAGCGCGCGCGAAACCGTATGGGAACGCGTGCTCGACCTGCGCAACCGTTTCCACCGCACCATGATCGTCACGTCGCATCTCATGGATGAGGTCGAAGAGTTTTGCGATCGCATCGCACTCATCGGCAACGGCCGCATCGTTGCCGTCGGCACCGCCGCCGAGTTGAAAGCGCAGATCGGCCCCGACGCTACGCTCGACGACGTGTTCATCCATCTCGTCGCCGCTAGCGAAGGCGAAAAGGAGGGAAGCTATGGCGAAGTCAGGCGCGCCCGCCGCGCCGCCCGCGATCACGCATGAACGCACGATGGCCGGCGCGCTCGAAAGCTTCGTGACTCAGACATTCGCGGTGGCGGCCGCGGAGGTGCAGAAGCTGCGGCACGATCCACTCGAGCTGTTGACGCGCGCCGTACAACCGGTGCTCTGGCTGATGCTATTCGGCGAGGTCATGGCGCGGGTGCGCGGCGTCGCGCCCGGCAATATCCCCTACCTCGACTATCTCGCCGCCGGCATCTTGGCGCAGAGCGCCCTGTTCGTGGCCATCTTCTATGGCATCTCGGCGATTTGGGAGCGCGACCTCGGCGTCTTGCAACGCTATCTGGTCAGTCCGGCGCCGCGCGCGGCATTGGTGCTGGGCAAGGCCCTTTCGGCCGGCGTGCGCGGTCTTTCGCAGGCGATCATCGTCTATATTCTAGCGTGGCTGCTTGGCGTTTCGCTCGATTTCAACCCGCTCAATATCCTCGGCGTCGCCGCCGCCATCGTGCTCGGTTCAGGTCTATTCGCCACGCTGTCGCTGATTATTGCCTGCATCGTCAAGACGCGCGAGCGCTTCATGGGCATCGGCCAGGTGCTGACCATGCCGATCTTCTTCGCCAGCAACGCGATCTATCCGTTGTCGCTGATGCCGGATTGGCTGCGCGCCGTCTCGCACGCCAATCCGCTCACCTACGAGGTGGACATCCTGCGCACGCTGATGCTGCGCAAAGGCTTGTCCGACTACGGCCTCGCGCTCGATTTTGCGGTGCTTGCAGCCGCGAGCGCCGTCCTGGTGGCGGTCGCCGCCCGGATGTATCGGCGCATGGGCTATTAGCCGCCGTTCATGCCCACAGCCGTTCCTTCTCCAGGCCCTTGTAGAGGCCGGCGACGTATTCGCCGTAGCCGTTGAACAAGAGCGTCGGCCGGCGCTCGCCGGTGCCGATCAGTTCCTCGGTCGCCTGGCTCCAGCGCGGATGCGGCACCGCCGGATTGACGTTGGCCCAGAAGCCGTATTCCGACGACTGCAGCGCTTCCCAATAGCCCTTCGGCCTCGCCTCGACGAAGGAAAAGCGCACGATCGATTTGATCGACTTGAAGCCGTATTTCCACGGCACCGCGAGCCGCAAAGGCGCGCCGTGCTGCTTGCTCATCGGATGGCCGTAGGCCCCGGTGGCGAGGAAGGCGACGTCGTTGGTCGCTTCCGCCATGGTGAGGCCCTCGACATAGGGCCAGGGAAACCAGGTCATGCGCTCGCCCGGCGCCACCTTCGGATTCATGAAGGTTTCCATGCGCACATATTTCGCCGAGCCGAGCGGCTTGGCGAGCGCGACCAACTTGGCGAAGGGGAAACCGGTCCAGGCAATCGCCATGCTCCAAGCCTCGACGCAGCGGTGTCGATAGGTGCGCTCTTCCAGCGTCATCTTGCGGATCAAGTCGTCGATGCCGATCTCGAACGGCTTTTCCACCATGCCGTCGATCTTCACCGTCCACGGCCGGATCGGCAGCTTCTGCGCCTGATCGGAAACCTCCTTGGAGGAATTGAATTCGTAGAAATTGTTGTAGTGGTCGTTGATTTTCTCATCGGTGATGGGACGGTCGAGCTTGTAGGTCTCGTTACGCTTGGCGGGATAAAGGTCGGCGGTCGGATCGGGAATTTTGTCGAGATCGGAGACGCGTTGCGCGCCGGCCATCGCCGGCATCAGCGCCAGCGCGCTGGCTCCGCCCGCCAAAAAACTGCGGCGATTGAAAAACAGATGTTCGGGCGTGAGCGCGTGTTCGGGAATTTCCCAGCCGCGACGGCGGATGATGTTCATAAAAAGGTCCCCTCGGAATCGAGGCTCAAGGGGTACGGCGGCCGGTTCTCACTGGCAAATCACGGATGCGGGAGCCGAAGCTGTCGTCCCGGCCAAGCGACCCCGGACTTGATCCGGGGGAGCGCGAGCCGGGACCCAGTAACCCCGGCACCATTTGTAACGAGAGAGAGGGGGAACTGGGTCCCCCGCTTTCGCGGCGGCCGACAATTCGTGTACTACTCCGCCGCCCGTCTCGCCGCGATGATCTGATCGGCCATGCGGCCGGTGAGTTCCGCCATATGGTCGAACTTGAAGGTGAACGAGCCGACGCCGGCGGTTGCCGAACGCACCTCGATGATGAGATCGCCGATTTCGGCTTCCGCCATCTGCGCCTTCACCACGTCCCAGCCCGGCCAGCCCTCGCGCGCATCGAAGCCGAGGATCTGCCCGCGCCGACTCGACAGGATGGCGTTCATCTTGGCGGTGGCCTCGCTCGGGCAGACGATCTCGACCTCGTGGATCGGTTCGAGCAGCACCGGCTGGCACTGCGGCAGTCCTTCCTGCATGCCGACGCGGCCGGCGATATGGAACGCCATGTCGGAGGAATCGACCGTGTGGTAGGAGCCGTCGATGAGCGCCACCGACAGGTCGACGACGGGGAAGCCGAGCGGGCCGTGCTTGAGCCCATCGACGACGCCCTCCTCGACCGCCGGGATGTAGTTGCGCGGCACCACGCCGCCGGTGATGCGGTCCTCGAATTTGAAGCCGGAGCCGCGCGGCAACGGCTTGATCTCCAGCATGGTGTCGCCGAACTGGCCGTGGCCGCCGGATTGCTTCTTGTGCCGGCCGCGCACGGTCACCGGCTTGCGGATGGTTTCCTTATAGCCGACGGTCGGCGCCCGTGTGCTCACCGGCACCGCGTAGCGATCGCTCAACCGCTCGGCGGCGACGCGCAGGTGCATCTCGCCTTGGCCCCAGATCACCACCTCGTGGTTCTCGGCGTTGTGCACGACGCTGAGCGAGGGATCCTCTTCGGTGAGCTTGGTGAAGGCGGCGCCGAGCTTGACGTCGTCCTTGCGCTCCTTGGCCTGCACAGCGTGCGCCAACACCGGCGCATAGGGCTTGACCTCGACGAGCGCCGGCACCGCCTGTTTGCCGGCCGACACCGTATCTCCGGTCTTGGCGCCGTCGAGCTTGCCGAAGGCGACGGTCTCGCCCGCCGTTGCCGGCGCGCGCTTCTCGAAATGCTGGCCCATGACCTTGAACACGCCGGAGACGCGGCCGGCATCGCCATGCGGCGTGTGGAACGTGGTGCCGTCGCCGACTTGGCCGGCAAGCACGCGGCCGATCGACATTTTGCCGCCATGCGCCGTGTGGAAAGTCTTGAGTACCAGCGCCAGCGCATCGTTGCCGGCTTTGACGCCGAGCCGCGCCGCCGTCTCCGCGACGCCCGGCGCCTCGTGTCGCAAGGCCTTCATCAGGCGCAAGATGCCATTCTGCCGCGTGGCGACGCCGAGCAGCACGGGCACCACCTGACGTTCGCGCAATTCCTTGGCGAGGTCGTCGAACACCTTGTCGCGCGGCGGCTGGATGTCCTCGAGCAATTGCTCCATCAGCTCGTCGTCGTGATCGGCGAGCGTCTCCAGCATGGTGAAGCGCGCTTCTTTTTCGCGGTCGAGGTCCTGGCCCTTGAGCTCGATCACTTCGGACGGCGACGCCTCCTTGTAGACAAAGGCGCGCTCGAGCGCGAGGTCGACGAAGCCGGCAATGAGTTCGCCGTTCCAAATCGGAATCTGGCGCAGCAAGAGCGGCAGGCGCGAGGCCGGCTGCAAGAGCTTGAGCGTCTCGCGCACGCGCTTGTCGGCCTTATCGATCTTGTTGAGGAACAGAAAGTGCGGGATGTTGAGGCCTTCCAACTCGCGCAAGATCAACTGCAGCTGCGGCACCTTCTTTTCGTCGGCCTCGCAGACCACGACGGCCGCGTCGACCGCCGGCAGCGCCGCGCGCATGTCATGAATGAATTCGATCGAGCCCGGGCAGTCGATGAAAGTGTAGCTGTCGCCCATGAAGCTGGTGGTGGCGACGGTCACCTCGACGCTCATCTTGTGGCTGCGGGCTTCCTTGCCTGCGTCGCCGACGGTGGTACCGGCTTCCACCGTGCCTTGCCTTTGGATCGCGCCGGTGCGCGCGAGAATGGCTTCTAACAGCGTGGTTTTGCCGCTTTGAAACGGGCCCACCAGCGCGATGCACCGTGGACCCTTGGGACCCGTGCCGTTCTGTCCCATAATACCTCCCTTGCCGGCCGGGAGTTGGACCTGATTTCCCGGCCCGTCACACCATCGTCGCAGTCGCGAGTGCCGCTGGCAAGAGGCGCGTGCCGATGAACGAAAACGGCCGCCCGCAGGCGGCCGTCGATGTCGTCACGTCTTTGGACTTTAGTTCGCGAGCCGCAGCGTAAGCGAAGCGACGCCTGCTGCAACGTTCAGTCCGGTTTGACCGGTCACCGACAAAGGCTGCAGCGCGACTGTGTGGTTGGATCCGCCGACCAAGACGTTGCCGCCCAAGCCGACCGCAACGGTCGCTTCCGCGGTCGCGCCGCCATACTGACCGGCGAGCGAGCCATACGGCATCGCCGTCGGCGCGTAGACGGCCCACACCATTTGGCCGGAGGTCGTGGCGCCAATGTCGACGCCGAGCTTGCTGATGGTACCGTAATAGGTCTCCACCCGGCCGGGCAGGTCCGGAGTGAACTGGCACTGCACGTCCTTGTGCGAGCCGATGATGAAGCCGATGCCAGCGGAAATATCGCAGACGAGCGTGCCGGCCTTGACTCGAGTCTGAGCGGAAGCGCCGCCGATCGTCATAACCAAACCCAACGCCAAACCGCCAAGCCCTAAGAAAATGCGACGCATTGAACCCCCCTATCTGAATAGGTCTTTCTTTTCTCATTGTGGGTGGAACTTCGCGCAGAGTCAAAAGTGACAGCGAGACGTCGTAAACGGCGGCGTTAGTGCCGTTTACGGTAAATTGCCGCCGAAGCGCCGGACGGCGGGCCGTTCAAATGCGGGCACTGGGCCGTGCCCGCGCGTTGTGACAGAATGAACTGCTGTTCGGAGCGGGGGCCCATGGCGCGCAGGCTTGTCGTCATCGCGATGGCGTTTCTTTATGGCCTCGCCGCCGGCCAAGCTGCAGCGCAGCAGGCGATCGGCGCCGTCAGCCGCATCCAAGGCAATGCGAGCGGAATGCACGGCGGCGCTACCGAAGCGCTCGCCCTCAAGTCGTCGGTCTTTCGCAATGAGGTTGTGTCGACCGGCGAAGCGGCGCGGCTGGAAGTTAGCTTCGTCGACGGGACGCAACTGACGCTCGGCGAGAAAACGAAATTGACGCTCGATACCTTCGTCTTCGATCCGGCGGCAAGCCGCGGCACGATCAAATTCGCGGTGGCCGGCGCCTTCCGCTTTATCTCCGGTCAAGCCTCGAAGCTGGCACGATCCGACGTCAGCGTGACGACACCGGTCGCGATCATCGGCATCCGCGGCACGCAATTCTGGGGCGGGCCGATCGACAATCAGGCGCTGGGCGTGTTCCTGATCGAGGGCGCGGTCAGCGTTTCGAACGCCGCGGGCGCGCAGATCCTGAGCACGACCGGTCAAGGCACCAATATCGCCGCGCCGGGTGCCCCTCCCGGCCCCGTCACCTTCTGGCCGCAAGACAAGGTGAACCGCGCCATCGCCACCGTGACCTTCCGGTAGCGGCCGCGTCAGCGCGGTCTACTTCAAATTGCCGCAGAAGCGCTGGATGCGGCGGCACGCCTCTTCCAGATCCTCGGTCTTGGTGGCGTAGGAAATGCGGAATGCCGGTCCGAGACCGAAGGCCGCGCCCTGCACCACCGCAACGCCTTCCGCCTCCAACAGCTCGGTGACGAATTCCTCGTCGTTGGTCAGTTTCTTGCCGCTCGGCGCCGTCTTGCCCATGGTGCCGGCGCAGGACGGATAGACGTAAAAGGCGCCTTCCGGCGTCGGACATTTGATGCCGTTCGCCTGATTGAGCATGGAGACGACGAGATCGCGCCGTTCCTTGAAGATTTTGTTGTGCTTGGCGATGAAGTCCTGCGGTCCGTTGAGCGCTTCAACCGCCGCCCATTGCGACACCGCCGCCGGGTTCGATGTCGATTGCGACTGCACCATGGCCATCGCCTTGATCAAAGGCTCCGGTCCGCCGGCAAAGCCAATGCGCCAGCCGGTCATGCAATAGGCCTTCGAACAGCCGTTGATGGTGAGCGTGCGCGGATAGAGCGACGGCTCGATCTGCGCCGGCGTGGTGAACTTGAAGTCGTCGTAGACGAGGTGTTCGTACATGTCGTCGGTCATCACATGCACGTGCGCGTGCTTCACCAGCACGTCGGTGAGCGCCTTCAATTCGGCGCGCGTATAAGCCGCGCCGGACGGGTTGGACGGCGAGTTGAGCAGCACCCATTTGGTCTTCGGCGTGATCGCGCGATCGAGCTGCTGCGCCGTCAGCTTGAAGCCGGACGCCATCGAGGTTTCGACCGGAACCGGCTCGCCGCCTGCAAGCATCACCATATCGTAATAGCTCACCCAATACGGCGCGGCGAAAATCACCTCGTCGCCCGGATTGAGCGTGCAGATGAAGGCATTGTAGAGCACCTGCTTGCCGCCGGTGCCGACCGTGATCTGCGAGGGCTTGTAGTCGAGGCCGTTCTCGCGCTTGAACTTCTTGACGACCGCGTCTTTGAGCTCGGCGATGCCGTCGACATTGGTGTATTTCGCCGCCTTGCCGTCGCGGATCGCCTTGATCGCCGCTTCCTTGATGTTGTCGGGCGTGTCGAAGTCGGGTTCGCCGGCGCCGAGTCCGATGACGTTGCGGCCGGCGGCCTTGAGCGCGCGTGCCTTATCGGTCACGGCAATGGTCGCCGAGGGTTTGACGCGCTTGAGCTGCTCGGCAAGGAAAGCCATCGAAAGTCTCCGAAACCTGAGGATTCGCCGTCTTTGCAAAGTGTCGTAACGGGCCAAAGCGGCGACAGCAAGACGCAAAGACTGATGCATTCATCAACTCTGTTGATGGCCTAACGCTCCCTTAAACCTACCCTGGTAGACCGGCGGCGATGGCCGGATTGATCGACCTCCTGCGCACTGGCGACTGGCTGACCCGCGAGCGGATGCGGCTCATCGCATTCGCGCTGCTGGCCGCCTTCGTGCTCGGTGCCGGCTTTTTGATCGCCACCTCGGACGGGCTCAACGACCGCTTCGGCCGCCCGCTCGGTACCGACTATGCCGACGTCTATGCCGCCGGCAGCTACGTGCTCGATGGCGAGCCTGCGGCGCCGTTCGATCCGGCCAAGCAATACGCGCGCGAGCAAGCGATCTTCGGCAAGGCCACGCAATTCTACGGCTGGCACTACCCGCCCTACTTCCTCGGACTCGCCGCCCTGTTGGCGACGATGCCCTATTGGCTGTCGCTCATCGTCTGGCAGGGCGTGACGCTTGTTCTCTACCTGCTGGCGATGCGGGCGATAATCCGTCGCCCGCTCGCGGCGAAGGACGGCGAGCAAAGCGGGACGGAAAGTGACTGGCTCCCGCTCGCCCTCGCCTTCCCGGCGGTGTTCATCAATCTCGGCCAGGCGCATAACGGCTTCCTCACCGCCGCATTGATCGGCGCCGCGCTCTGTCAACTCGACCGCCGACCCATCCTCGCCGGCGTGCTCATCGGATTGCTCACCTATAAGCCGCAATTTGGATTGCTTATTCCGCTCGTGCTCGCCGTGAGCGGACGCTGGCGCAGCTTCGCCGCCGCGGCCGCCACCGTCGCGTTGATGACGCTCGCCGTCACGCTCGCCTTTGGCGGCGACGTGTGGAGCGCGTTCTTCGCCTCCACCAAATTCACACGCACGATCGTGCTCGAGCACGGCGGCACCGGCTGGTACAAGATCCAAAGCGTATTCTCCTGGGTGCGCATGTGGGGCGGCAGCATCGCGCTCGCTTATGCCGCGCAGATCGCGGTGACGCTCATGATTGCCGCAGCGCTTATTTGGCTGTGGCGCAGCAACGCCGCGTTCCCGCTGAAAGCCGCGGCGCTGTTGCTCGGCAGCGTGCTGGCAACGCCCTACAGCCTCGACTACGATTTGATGGTGTTGGCGCCGGCAATCGCCTACCTCAGCCTCGACGGTCGTTCGCGCGGCTTTGCGCCATGGGAGAAGACCGTGCTCGCCGGCCTGTGGATAGTTCCGCTCGTCGCCCGTTCGGTTCCGCAGACAACGCTGATTCCGCTAGCAGTTCCAATGATGTTGATCGCGTTAATGTTATTGCTGCGCCGCGCCATCCGCGACTGCGGCGCGCCGCGACTCTGGAATTTCGCCCCGCGCGTCCTAAAATAAGCGGCAAGAGCCGTTGCAACGGCCGCCACCGCAGCAGGGAGCGCCGTCCATGAAACTGAACGCCGAACAGCTTCGCGCCTTCGACGAACAGGGCTACGTCTTTTTCCCCAACTGCTTCTCCGAAGAAGAAATCGCGCTGTTGCGCGCGGAAGCCGACAACATTCTCAAGGTCGATCGCCCGGAAGTCTGGCGCGAGAAGTCCGGCGCGCCGCGCACCGCATTCGCCGCCCACACCTTCAGCGAAGTGTTCGGCCTGTTGGCGCGACATCCGCGCCTGGTCGAACCGCTGCGGCAATTGTTCGGCGAGGACGTCTACGTTCATCAGTTCAAACTCAACGCCAAGGCCGCGTTCGAAGGCGACGTCTGGCAGTGGCATCAGGACTACGGCACCTGGGCGCGCGATGATGGCATGCCCGACGCGCGGGCGATGAACATCGCGGTGTTCCTTGACGAGGTGATGTCGATCAACGGCCCGCTTCTGCTCATCCCGAAAAGCCACAAGCAGGGCATCTTTGCCGCCGGCCACGACAAGCTCACGACGTCCTATCCGTTGTGGACGCTCGACAAAGACACGGTCACGCGGCTTGCCACGGAGGCGTCCGGCCCCGACGGCGTCGGCATCGTGGCGCCCACCGGCAAGTCCGGTTCGGTGCTGATGTTCCACGGCAATCTGGTGCACGCCTCGCCGCCCAATATCACGCCCTATCCGCGCAAGATCGTCTATCTGACGCTGTGCGCCGTCTCCAACCACATCACCAAGTTCACGCGGCCGGAGTTCATCGCGCATCGCGACTTCACGCCGATCGCGCCGGTCGATGACGACGCGCTGCTCGAATACGCACGCGCGCATCGCGTCGCCGCAGAATAAAAATTTCATAATCGCGGCGCGCGACGCGCGGCTTTTGCTGCGCTGCGCCATCCGTTTGGCATCACGTTGCGGAGAGCGGCCTTGTATTTGCCGGACTTTGCCGGCCCTAATGCGTATCGGGCGGCTTCGGGGTGATCTTGATGTACACGCTCTATTCCGATCAGCGTTCCGGCAACAGCTATAAGGTGCGGCTCGCGCTCGCCCGCCTCGGCATTCCGTTCACGCTCGTCGAAATCGACATCTTGCAGGGCGCGAGCCGCACGCCGGAATTTCTCGCCAAGAATCCGAACGGCCATGTGCCGCTGCTCGAGGTCGCGCCCGGCCGCTATCTCGCCGAATCGAATGCCATCCTCTGGTATGTCGCCGGCGGCACGACGCTGGCACCCGAAGACCGCATCGCCCGCGCCGAGGCGCTGCAATGGATGTTCTTCGAACAGCACAGCCTGGAGCCCAATATCGGCGCCGCTTATTTCTGGCTGACGCTGGTCAAGGGCGGCCGCGACTTGCAGCAGCACGCGCTCGAAGACTGGACGGAAAACGGCTATCGCGCGCTCGGCGTCA
>Ga0335081_10009189_pt1 | contig 15886 bp, 15 predicted proteins | sample Lox_Sample_35_FD_206713 | JGI IMG/M metagenome (GOLD analysis project Ga0335081, IMG submission 206713) | Soil microbial communities from Loxahatchee National Wildlife Refuge, Florida, United States - Lox_Sample_3.5 | ecosystem: Environmental > Terrestrial > Soil > Wetlands | place: USA... | reverse complement strand
CGTGCTCGCCGCCATGCAGCACGAGCACGAGCTGGCCATGCACGTCAAGGCCGCGCTGCGCAACGGCCTGACGCCGGAGCAGATCCAGGAGGTCCTGCTCCAGGTGGCCGTGTACGCCGGCGTGCCGGTCGCCAACCGGGCCTTCCCCATCGCGCAGCGCGCGCTGGCCGAAGCCCGGGCGGACGACACGGGGCAGACCTAGGCGGAATCGCCCCGCCCTCTTACGCTCTTGTCGAGGACCCCAGTCCCGCAAGCTGGGACGTTGTCCGCTCGCCACACGCCTGCGTCCGACATGCGAACGACTGTACTCATGGCGATCGCTGACGCGTTATCGTTAGCACAGGCAAACTACCCGGGAGGGACATGGCGGAGATCGTCTCACTCGCCGAAGCCGTAGAGCGGGCGATCCATGATGGCGACGCGGTCGCGATGGAGGGGTTCACGCACCTGATCCCGTTCGCCGCCGGGCAGGAGGTGATCAGGCAGCGGCGCCGTGACCTGACGTTGATCAGGATGACGCCGGACCTGATCTACGACCAGCTCATCGGCGCGGGCTGCGCGCGCAAGCTGATCTTCTCCTGGGGCGGCAACCCCGGTGTCGGCTCGCTGCACCGGTTCCGCGACGCGGTCGAGCACTCCTGGCCGGTCCCGCTGGAGATAGAGGAACACAGCCACGCCGGGATGGCCAACCGCTACGTGGCCGGTGCCTCCGGCATCCCGTTCGCCGTCCTGCGCGGCTACAACGGTACTGACCTCTATCGTCTCGAGACACTGAACGGCGATAGCGGGCCGGTACCGACGATCAGGCCGATCAGCTGCCCGTTCACCGGCGAGACGCTGACCGCGGTGTCCGCCCTGCGGCCCGACGTGGCGGTCATCCACGCCCAGCGGGCCGACCGGACCGGGAATGTCCAGCTGTGGGGGATCACCGGCGTGCAGAAGGAGGCCGTGCTCGCGTCCGCCCGTTCTGTGGTCACGGTGGAGGAGATCGTCGACGAGCTCGATCCCCGGCCCGGCGCGGTGGTGCTGCCCGGCTGGACGGTGACGTTCGTGGCCCGGGCGCGGGGTGGCGCTCACCCCTCCTACGCGCTCGGCTACTCGATCCGTGACAACGACTACTACGTGGCCTGGGACGCCATCGCCAGGGACCGCGAGACCTTCACCCGGTGGCTGGACGAGCAGGTATATGCGGGGCGGTCATGACCTACACCGCGGACGAGATGATGACGGTGTCCGCCGCCCGGGCGCTGCGGGACGGCATGACCTGTTTCGTCGGCATCGGGCTGCCCAGCTCGGCCGCGAACCTGGCCCGCGCCACGCACGCGCCGTCGCTGGTGCTGATCTACGAGTCGGGCACGATCGGCGCCAAGCCGGACCGGCTGCCGCTTTCGATCGGCGACGGCATGCTGGCCGAGACGGCGGACGCGGTGGTCAGCGTCCCGGAGATCTTCAACTACTGGCTGCAGCCCGGCCGCATCGACGTCGGCTTCCTCGGCGCCGCCCAGATCGACAAGTTCGGCAACATCAACACCACCGTGATCGGCGGCGATTACGGTAGCCCCAAGGTGCGGCTGCCCGGCGCCGGCGGCGCGCCGGAGATCGCCGCCTCGTGCCGTGAGGTGATCGTCGTGGTCAGGCAGAACCACCGCTCGTTCGTCGAACGAGTCGACTTCGTCACCTCGGTCGGCTACGGGTCGGGGCGGGGAGACCGCGAGCGGCTCGGGCTCACCGGCGCCGGGCCCAAGAAGATCATCACCGACCTGGGCGTCCTGGAACCCGATCCGGAGACGCTCGAGTTCACCCTGACCGGCCTGTACCCGGGCGTACCCGTCTCGGCCGCGAAGGAACGCACCGGCTGGGACCTGTCCATCGCGGCGGATCCGGAGATCATCGCCGCGCCCACCCCGGCCGAGCTGGACGCGCTGCGCTCGTTTAAACACGGGGCCGTTTCCAGGGCACGCGAGCAAGGAGCCACCACTAATGACCACCGCTGACGTATCGGCGTCGCTGGCCGCGGCGGAGACCGGCAGGCTGGTCCTGCCGTCGTACGAGCGCCCGGCCGCGGGCGTGCACCCGCCGCTGGACTTCGAGGGGTACCGGTCGACCGCGCTGCGCCACCCGAAGCAGCCGCTGGTCCTGCTGCCCCACCGGCTTACCGAGGTGACCGGCCCGCTGCTCGGCGACGGCATGATCACGGCCACCGATTCCGATCTGACCACGCAGCATGACGGCGAGCCGCAGGGACAGCGGATCATCGTGACCGGCCAGGTGCTCGACTCCGGCGGGCGGCCGGTGCCCGACACGCTGATCGAGATCTGGCAGACGAACGCGGGCGGGCGCTACCGGCACTCGCGCGAGCATCACCCCGCGCCCCTCGACCCGAACTTCGACGGGATCGGCCGCGCCATCACCGATGCGGCCGGCCGGTACCGGTTCGTCACCATTGCGCCCGGCGCCTATCCCTGGGGCAACCACTACAACGCCTGGCGGCCGGCGCACATCCACTTCTCGCTGTTCGGCCGCGCGTTCACCCAGCGGCTGGTCACCCAGATGTACTTCCCCGGCGACCCGCTGCTGCCGCTCGACCCGATCTTCAACTCGGTGCCCGACGAGAAGGCCAGGCAGGCGCTGATCGCCGACTTCGACATCGAGCTGACCCAGCCCGAGTGGGCCCTCGGCTACCACTGGGACATCGTGCTGCGCGGCCGCGACGCGACCGTGTTCGAGTAAGGGGCGGAACGACACGTGCCTCCGATGACGCCTTCCCAGACCGTGGGCCCGTACTTCTCGATGCGGCTGCCGTGGCCCGACGGCCCGTTCGTGGTGCCCGAGGGGACCCCGGGTGCGATCACGATCGTCGGGCGGCTCTACGACGGTGCCGGGAACATCATCCCGGACGGGCTGATCGAGACGTGGCAGGCCGGACCCGACGGGCGCTTCGCCCACCCCGACGACCCGCGCGGCGCCACCCCGGGCGGGTACCAGAGTTTCCGCGGCTTCGGCCGCTGCCCGACCGCGCCGGACGGCTCGTACCGCATCGTCACGCTCAAGCCAGGCCCGCTGCCGGCCCCCGACGGCACCATCGAGGCGCCGCACCTGGACGTGTCGGTGTTCGCGCGCGGCCTGCTCGACCGCGTGGTCACCCGGATGTACTTCCCCGACGAGCCGGCCGCCAACGCCGCCGACCCGGTGCTGTGTTCCATCGACGCGCCGAGGCGGCGGGCCACGCTCGTCGCGGTGCCCGAGCCGGAGGGCCAGCTCAGGTTCGACATCTTCCTGCAGGGTGAGCGCGAGACAGTCTTCTTCGATGCCTGAAGTCCGCCTGGTCTCCTCGATGGAGGGGCCGGACGGCGCACCCGTGCTGGTCCTGGCCAACCCGATCGGCACCACCCGGGCCATCTGGGACGCCCAGGCCCGGGTCCTGCGCGAGGATCACCGGCTGCTCAGGTTCGAGCTGCGCGGCCACGGGGCGCCCGGCGCGCAGTCGGACGCGCCGCCCGGCCCCTACTCCATCGCCGAGCTCGGCACCGACGTGCTCAGCCTCATGGGCGAGCACGGTGTCGCCACGGCCGCCTACTGCGGCATCTCTATCGGCGGGATGACCGGGCTGTGGCTCGCCGCCAACGCGCCGGAGCGGATCTCGTCCTTGGTGGTGTGCTGCGCCGCGATCACCCCGATGCCGTCGCGCCAGTCATGGCTGGACCGGGCCGCGCTGGTGCGCTCCGGGGGGATGGCGGCGATCAGCGAGATGGTCCCGCCGCGCTGGTTCACCCCGGATTTCATCGCCCGGCAGCCGGCGGCGGTCGCCTTCGTCATGGGCATGCTGCACGGCACCGACCCGGTGGGCTACGCGGGCTGTGCTGAGGCCATAGCCGCCATGGACCTGCGTCCCGCGCTCGGTGCGATCACGGCACCTACCCTGGTCATGGCCGGGGCCGAGGACCAGGCCGCACCACCCTGGCAGGGCGCGATGACCGCATCCGGCATCGCGGACTCCCGGTTCCGGGTCATCCGCGGCACCTCGCACCTGGCTCCGTATCAGACACCCGGTCCGGTCACGGCCGCTATTCTCAGTCACCTGGGGGTCTCCGAGAAGCTCCCCTGAGGAGGAGCCGTGCTGCCCTGGTCCGCGGATCTCGTCGGCCGCATCGACGAGCAGGTCATCAGCAGCGAGCTGCTGCGCGGTAACCCGCTCGGTGACCCGTACGAGCGGCCCGTGCTCGTGTACCTGCCGCCGGGGTACGACGACGAGTCGCAGCGCCCGGGCCGCCGGTACCCGTCGGTGTACGTCATCCAGGGCTACACCGGGCACGTGGCCATGTGGCGGAACCGGTCCGCCTTCCGGCAGCCGTTCCCCGAGACCGCCGATGCGATGTTCGCCCGCGGCGAGGCGCCGCCGGCCATCGTGGTGTACGTCGACGCGTGGACCAGTTACGGTGGCAGCCAGTTCGTCGACTCGCCGGGCACCGGGCGCTACCACTCCTATCTGTGCGACGAGATCGTGCCCTGGGTGGACGCGCGGTACCGCACCCTGCCCGGCGCCGCGCACCGGGCCATCATGGGCAAGTCGAGCGGCGGGTTCGGCGCGATGATCACGCCGATGCTCCGGCCGGACCTGTTCGGCGCGCTGGCCACGCACGCCGGCGACACGCTGTACGAGTACTGCTACCTCCCTGAGTTCGCCGCCGCCGTCCGGCACCTGCGCCGCCATGACGGCGATATCTGGCGGTGGTGGCGGGACTTCGGGTCCCGGGTGTCCTTTACCAGGGAGGAGGACATGGCGCTGCTGTCGGTGCTCGGCGTGGCGGCGTGCTTTTCCGCGAACGAGGACGGTACCGTGGACCTGCCGTTCGACCCGGCGACCGGAGCGATCCGTCCGGCCGTGTGGCAGCGATGGCTGGACTGGGACCCGGTGCGGATGGTGCCATCCCACACGGATGCGCTGCGAGGGCTGCGGGCTATCTGGATCGACGCGGGCACGAGGGACGAGTACCACCTTGACCTCGGCGCCCAGGCGTTCCGTACCGCGCTCAATGACATCGGAGTCGCCGATGACCGCGTGCATTTCGAGCTTTTCGAGGCCGGGCACATGGGCATCGACTATCGTTACCCAGTGTCCCTGGCCTGGCTCTGCAGCCGGATGAACCCGTAAAGCCCCTTAGAGACCCTTAAGGCCCCTTAGAGCCCGAGAAAACTAAGTAGCGGCTAAGAAGCCGTCGGCCGACCCGGCAGTCTGGTACGTTTCCGGCGTATTGGGAACGGGGTCGCATCCGAAGGATCCGATGGACCCCGGTGCACCCCAAAGAACACTGAACCTCGAATGGAGAGTCGTTATGCGCAAAAGCGGGTTTGCAGCAGCTGTCGGCCTCGGTTCGCTGGCCCTGCTGCTGACCGCGTGCGGGGGATCGTCGGGAGCAGCGAGCAACTCGACAGCGACGTCGACCGCCCAGCCGGGTGGCCAGGCGACCAGCGCAGCGCTGAGCAACGTGCCGCCACCAGGTTCGACCGTGCTGCATGTTCAGAAGTCCGGCATCGGCTGGGTGCTCGCCGCGGCCAACGGGCAGGTTGTCTACGCGTACGACAAGGACCCCAAGGGCGGCAAGCCGGCCTGCACCGGTTCCTGCGCGCAGATCTGGCTGCCGGTGACGGGCAGCCACCCGATGGCGAGCCCGGCTGACAAGGGCCTCGGCGCGTTCGCCACGGTCGCGATCTCGAACGGCGTCATGCAGGTCACTTACAACGGCAGTCCGCTGTACACCTTCAAGGGCGCGAAGGCGCTGGCCACCAAGGGCAACGGCGTCGGCGGTGTGTGGCACGTGATCAAGATGTCCGAGAGCAACATCGTCGGCGGCGCTGGCTGACCGTCGCGCGCCAGAGGTTCCAGCGTTCCCGGGCCGCCCATCATGACGGCCCGGCGTGTCATCCTTGCGAATTGGAGAAACGTTATGCGTAAGAGCGGGTGGGCCGCAGCTGCCGGCATCGGATCGCTGGTGCTGCTACTAGCCGCGTGCGGCGGGTCGTCGAATTCGGCGGCGGGTTCCCCGTCGAGTGCGCCGCTGGCGAGCAGCGGGTCGTCGGGCGCGGCCGTGCCGTCGTCGGCGCCCGCGTCATCGGTGACAGCGGCGGCCACGGCCACCAAGAGCGGGTCGAAGAAGAAGGCTAAGCCCCACAAGTCGGTGGCCCCCCTGCCGAGCGGCGGCGACCAGTCCATCCCGGCCGTCGGTACGACCGTCATGATCGTGCAGAAGACCGCCATCGGCTACGTGCTCGCCGAGGCCAGCCGCCAGGTGGTCTACACGTACTCGAAGGACTCCAAGAACGGCAAGCCCACCTGCACCGGCGCCTGTGCCGCGACCTGGCTGCCCGCCACGGGAACGCCCCAGGCCGGCCCGGCCGACGTCTTCTCCGGCCAGTTCGGCTTGGTGACCCGCGCCGACGGTACCAAGCAGATCACCTACAACGGCCTTCCGCTCTACCTGCTCAAGGGCGCGGCGGGGATGGCCACGACCGGCAACGGCCAGGGCGGCGTCTGGCACGTGGTCAAGCTCTCCGCCAGCAATATCCGCGCCTGACCCGTTTTATCCCAGCTCACCACCTGGCGATTGCCCGTCTGTAGGCGGGGTATCACGCGTTCGTGACCAGCCAGGCCGCCGGCCAGCAGCCCGCGCCGCAGCGCGGGCTGCTGGTCATTTACAGCGCGCTGATGCTGGCCCTGCTGCTGGCCGCGCTGGACCAGACCATCGTCGCCACCGCACTGCCCACCATCGTCAGCGACCTGGGCGGGCTCAGCCACCTGTCCTGGGTGATCACCGCCTACCTCCTGGCCAGCACGGCGACGACTCAGGTGTGGGGCAAGCTCGGCGACCAGTACGGCCGCAAGTACCTGTTCATCACCGCGATCGTGATCTTCCTGATCGGCTCGGCGCTGTCCGGGCTGTCCCAGACCATGGGTGAGCTGATCGCGTTCCGCGCGCTCCAGGGCGTCGGCGGCGGCGGCCTTATCGTGCTCACCCAGGCCATCGTGGGCGACATCGTCCCGCCCCGCGAGCGGGGCAAGTACCAGGGCGCGTTCGGCGCCGTCTTCGGCGTATCAAGCGTCATCGGCCCCCTGCTCGGCGGGTTCTTCGTGGACAACCTGTCCTGGCGGTGGGTGTTCTACATCAACCTGCCGATCGGGGCGGTCGCGCTCGCCGTGATCACAGTGGTGCTGCCGGCCAGTTCGACCCGGCGAAAGCACACCATCGACTACCTGGGCGCCGTCCTGCTCGCCGGTTTCGCCACCACCGTGGTGCTCGCGACGTCATGGGGCGGCACCACGTATCCCTGGGGTTCCCCGGAGATCATCGGGCTGTTCGCCGCGTCGGTAGTGTTCATCGTGGCCTGGTGGCTGGCTGAACGGCGGGCCGCCGAGCCAGTGCTGCCGCTCCGGCTGTTCCGCAACCCGGTGTTCCGCGTGAGCGCTGCGATCAGCCTCGCGGCTGGTTTCGCGTTGTTCGGCTCGATCTCCTTCCTGCCGCTGTTCTTGCAGGTGGTGCACGGCGTCTCGCCCACCCTGTCCGGTGTGTACCTGCTGCCGATGGTTGGCGGGCTGCTGATCACCTCGATCACCAGCGGTCAGCTGATCGCCCGCACCGGCCGGTACAAGATCTATCCGATCATCGGCACCGCGGTACTCGTGGTGGCGCTGTTCCTGCTGTCCCGGCTGGACGAGAACACCCCGACTGCGCTCATGAGCGTCTACTTCTTCGCGCTCGGCTTCGCGCTGGGGCTGATCCTCCAGGTCCTGGTCATTGCCGTGCAGAACGCGGCCGACTACGCCGACCTCGGCGCGGCGACGTCCGGGGTCACCTTCTTCCGCAGTATCGGCGGGGCCTTCGGCGTGTCGGTGTTCGGCGCGATCTTCTCCAATCAGCTGGCCCGCGAGCTGGCCGCGGCATTGCGCGGGATAACCCTGCCGCCCGGGTTCAGCGCCGCCAGCTCCCAGGCCAACCCCGCGCTGCTGAAGACACTGCCTGCCGCGGTCAGGGACGCGATAGGGCACGCGTACTCGCTGGCCCTGCATCCGGTCTTCCTGTGGGCGATTCCCTTGGCCGTGGTGGCGTTCATCCTGTCCTGGTTCCTGCGCGAGGTTCCGCTGCGCACCACCAGCTCCGTGGGCATCGGCGAGGGACTGGGGGCGACCCCGCCCGCGCGCTCCTCGGTCGACGAGGTGGAACGCTCGCTGGTGCGGCTCGGCGCGGAGGATATCCGCCGGCGCGGGTACGAGCGGCTGACCGCTCTAGCAGGACTTGACCTTCCCGCGGGGAGCTCCTGGATCCTCACCCGGCTGGCCAAGCAGGGACCGGTACGTTCCGAGGATCTGGCCCGCCAGGCCAACGTGACCCTGGACTACGGCAAGCCGTTCGTGGACCGCCTCGTCGCCGAGGACATGGTGATCCGCTCGGACGGGACGCTGGTGCTCACCGACGGCGGCCGCGCGGCCGCCGAGCGGCTGTTCGCGGCCCGCCGCGAGGGGCTGCGCGAACTGCTGGCCGACTGGTCGCCCGAGGAGTACGCCGAGCTAGGCGAGCTGCTCACCAAGCTGTCCCGGGCGCTGCTCGGCGAGGACGCCGACCACAAGCTCATCGACTCCGCCGGCAAGGGAGCCGGCAAGGGAAAGGTAACGAGGTCCTTAAGGCCTCCGGCCGGCCCGAACCCGCGCGGCGCGCGGCGCGTACCCCATGGCTGAGGGGAGCGGCCGGGTCAGGCGAGGGAGAACCTCATGAGATATTGGCTGGCGGCATCCGCCGTGTCCGGAACCTTCCTGCTGGCCGGCTGCGGGACAGCCGCCGCGCCGGGCTCCGCGTACAGCGGCGCCACCACCACGGTAATGTCCAGCGCATCCGCGCCGGGGTCGGGCATGAGCTCGACCGCGTCCCGGTCCTCCGCGGTGCTGACGGTCAGGAAGACTCCGATCGGCTACGTGCTCGCCAACGCGAACGGCTACACCCTCTACTGGTTCGCCAAGGACCCCCGGGGCAGCTCGCACCCGGCCTGCGCCGGCTCCTGCCTGCTCGCCTGGTTCCCGGTGAAGGGCCATCCGGTGCCGGCTAGCGGCACCACGCTCGACGGCAAGCTCGACTGCATCACCCGCCCCGGCGGCGTGGTGCAGGCCACGTACAACGGCTATCCGCTGTACACGTTCGGCAGCGACAGCGCCCCCGGCATGACCAACGGCAACGGCAGCGCCGGCGCCTGGCACGTCATCAAGGCAAAGGCCCCAGCCGTCACATCTGCCCCCAGCTACTGACCCGGCCCCAGGATGCCGTAGGCGGCGCGCAGCCGGGACGCGGCGGCGGCCGGAGCGTGCACGTGGTCCAGGCCGAGCAGGGCCGCGCCGGCCACCGGCGGGACGTCGATCACGCGGACCTCGGCGGCCGGGGCGGCCGCGGCGAGCTGGCGGGTGATGCCGGACATCAGCAGCGGGTTCCGCGCGGTGACGACGCCGCCGCCCAGCACGACGGGCGTGGCCAGGGCGGTCAGGTCGAGGCGGCGCATCGCGGTGATGGCCATGACCGAGATCTCGTCGGCCAGGCGGTTTACCACCGTGCGGGCCACGGCGTCGCCCTCGTCGGAAGCGCGCAGCAGCATGGGCGCCAGGCCGGTCAGGTCGTCGTGGGAGATCTTGCCCTTGTGGATGCCGATCGTCACCTCCTCGACCCGCTCCACGCCGAAGTGCCGGGTTAGGTAGCTGGCCAGCGCGGTGTCCGGGCCGCGGCCGTCTTCCGCGCGTATCGCGTGCCAGAGCACCTCGAGGCCGAGGCCGTAGCCGCCGCCCCAGTCGCCTGAGATGGTACCGAGGGCCAGGTACCGGGTGACCCGGCCGTCCGGCGCGACGCCGACGGCGTTGATGCCCGCGCCGCAGACCACGGCCACGCCCCAGTGCGGACCGGATCCCTCCAGCCCTTCGACCGCGTCCGGCAGGCCCGAACGCAGGATGGCGAAGGTGTCGTTGACCACGGTGGCGCTCTCGCTCCAGCCCTGGGCCTGCACCGCCGTGGCGTGCTCCACCTCCTCTTCGGGCAGGTCGGCGTTGGCCAGGCAGGCCACCGTGTACCGGGCCAGCGGGCCGTCCGGGCGGTCCAGCTGCGCCCCAAGCTGAGCCGCGGCCTGCTTGACCACCGCGTCCAGGATCAGCACGGTCTGGTCGACGCCGACCTCGTGCGCGTTGATGCCGGGACCGCGGGCCGAGGCGAGCAGCGTCCCGTCCTCGGCGACCAGGGCCACATCCGTCTTGCTGTTGCCCCCGTCGATGGCCAGCACGGCCGGCTTAGGCACAGCCGCGTCAGCCAAGGCCAGCCGCGCCCAGGGCGAACGCCAGCAGCGAGTTGGCGGTGTAGTCGTCGGCGGGTTCGACCGAGGGCCAGGAGACCACGTTGTCCTCGTAGGAGGCGGTCTTGGTGTTGAACGGCGCGAAGTGACCCGCGCTGCAGGCGCGCATGCCGTCGACCGTGCCCAGGCCGGTGAAGTTGTCCGGGCTGCTCGGCCCGTCGGTGGTCGCGCCGAGCTGGATGTCACCGCGGCCGGTGAGCGAGCCTGCCAGGTTGGCGATCTCGCTCTGCATGCAGTGCGGGAATACCGTGCCGGCGCCGACCACGAAGGAGGTGCCCCAGCCGTTCGCGCCGAGCGCGAAGTTCAGCTGCTGCTGCGCGAACGAGGTGAAACGGTCAGAGCCGCCGAACTTCTGGTACAGCGCGTCGGTAATGTACAGGCCGAACGCATGCGGCGAGGCGTCAGAATCGCCGAGCTGGGAGCCGAGCGCGAACGGGTCGCCCTTGGCCTGGGCCTGCCCCGCCCGCAGCTGCGCGGCCATGTCGGCCAGCAGCGTCGCCGGCGAGACCGGGAACGCGTCGGCCTGCCGCATCGCCTGGATCAGTTCGGCCTCGGCGACGGCGCCGGTGTCGTAGAGGTTGAACGTGTCGTCGTGTCCCTGGGCGATGTACGCGCGGGCCCACCGGCCCGCGGTGGCCAGGTCCGCGCGCACCCGCGCGGCCGGAGCCCCGGCGGCCTCGTCGGCCAGGGCGATCTCCGCGGCGCCCCACAGCATGTCGCTCTTCCACTGGGTGGCCGGGTAGAAGTCGTGCGGGAATACGGTGACGAGCTGGCCCACGTTGGTCGTCTTGGCCATCGCGTAGACGCTACGGGCCAGGCTCAGCAGGTGCGCCGCCGAAGCCGGATCGGACCCCGGAGACCCGGCCGCCAGCTGGGCGCCGAGGGCGAAGTCGGCGGCGAACCGGCCCGCCAGGTTCGGGCTGACCTTCTGGCCGGGCGGCGCGGCCGGGAACACCGGCCGGTACTTGACGTAGTAGGCGCTCGGGCCGGGGTTCCCGCCCGGCTTGGTGTTCATCCGGTCCTCCTGCTGGGGCAGGAACCAGAAGTTGTAGTCGCCCTGGATCGTGTTGCTGGCGTTGCCGGTGCCGATGCCGACCTGGGCGTAGAGCACCTTGCGGGCGGGATCCCATAGCTTGGTGACCCACTGCAGGCCGAACGCCGCCTCCTGCTGGAGCATGTCGTAGGAGTTCGGGTAGTCGCGCGCCGCGAGCAGCATGAGCGCGTCGGCGTAGCTGGCGGTGTACCCGAACTTCTCGTAGCCGCCGCCCGCGTCGAACCAGCCGCCGGACACGTCGACCGGACCGCCGGTCTTCTTCAGCGTGCCGAGCAGGTTGTCGTCGCTGTCGTAGCGCGGGTCGGCGTAGACGTAGGCCTTCTTGTCGGTCAGGTTGGCGGGCTTCCGGTTCAGGACCGAGGAAACGACGTCCGGCCCGTCCCGCTCAGAAGTGAAGTACCGAACGGAGTTGTCCACCAGCTCCCGGTACAGCTGGGGGCCGTCTCCGATGGTGAACCCCGGGGAGGACGCGCGCGCCGGAGACAGCAGCGTGACCCTGTACTGTCCCGGCAGCGTCAATCCGGAGAAGCTGAGCCGGTATACCGCCTGGTAATTGGCGTTCCACGCCCCCACGTCGTCGGCGGAGGTGCCCCGGTACGCAACGCCGTACGGGGTGACCACCTCGAACCGCACGCGCGTGACCTTGCGCGGCAGCATCACGTAGGCGGCCTTCGGCCCGGACGAGGGGTAACCGACCTGGTTGACCCGGATCTGCGGGGGAGGGCTCGCCGATGCCCCGGCGGCGGCCGGCTGAAGCAGCGCGCCCGTCACCGCGACCGCTATCCCAACCACAGTCGACCATGTCCGACGATTAGCTATCATGGGGGTCCTTAGGTCCATGAAAGGAAGCTGGCGTTTTCCGCGATCAGCCGGTCGGTCAGGCACTGCGCCGTGTCCGCCTGGCCCACCAGCGGGTGCGCGAGCAGCGCGTCGTACACCCGGTCCCGGCCGCCGCGCAGGGCGGCGTCGAGCGCGAGCTCCTCGTACGCGTAGACGTGCGCGATCAGCCCGCGCAGCAGGGGTTCTACCGGGTCGATCAGCACCGGATCGGCGCCGGCGGACCCGATCACGGCCGGCACCTCGATCACCGCATCGTCGGGCAGGAACGGCAGCGTCCCGTGGTTGAGCGTGTTCACCACCTGCACGTCCTGCCGGTCGCCGGTGAGCGATACGAGCAGGTCCACCGCCGCCTCGGAGTACCACGCCCCGCCCCGCTGAGCCAGCTGCGATGGCTTAGTACGCAGTGCCGGGTCGGCGTAGAGCTCGAGCAGTTCGGCCTCAAGCCGGGCGACCTCCTCGGCCCGGGTCACCGCGCCGCGCAGCGACTCGACCACCGCGTCGTGGGCATAGAAGTAGCGCAGGTAATACGACGGCACCATGCCCAGGTGCCGGATGAAGTCGGCGGGCATCCCGGTGTGCGGCGCGATCTCGTCCGCGTGCTTGGCCAGCAGGTCGGGCAACACGTCCACGCCGTCGAGCAGAACCGAACGCTCCCAGGTCAGGTGGTTCAGGCCGACGTGTCCCAGCGACACCCGGGCGGCCTCCACCCCGAGCAGCGAGGCGAAGTCCCGCTGGAACCCGATGGCCACGTTGCACAGGCCGACCGCGCGGTGCCCCGCGGTCAGCAGGGCGCGGGTGACGATACCCACCGGGTTGGTGAAGTCGATGATGAAAGCGGAGGGCGAAGCCCGACGGCTAGCCCGTTCGGCTAGATCGAGAACGACCGGCACGGTACGCAGCGCCTTGGCCAGCCCGCCGGCCCCCGTGGTCTCCTGGCCGACGCAGCCGCAGTCCAGCGGCCAGGTCTCGTCACGCTGGCGGGCGGCCTGCCCGCCGATCCGGAGCTGGAACAAGATCGCGTCGGCGCCCTCGGTGCCCTCGTCCAGGTTGCTGGTCCAGCTCACCCGGGCGGGATGGTCGTGGGCGGCCACGATCCGGGCCGACACCGGCCCCACCGCCGCGAGCCGGTCCTGGTCGGGGTCGACGAGCACGAAGTCGGTCACGTCCGGCAGCAGCCGCCCGATCCCGTCCGCGAGTTCGGGTGTATAGGTGGATCCCCCGCCGATCACGGCAAGCTTCATGAGAACGCCTTCACCTCTTCCGAGCTGGTCTGGGCAACGTGACAGGCGGCGTCGTGGCCTGGTCTGAGTTCCGCGAGCTCCGGCGTGACCTGCGCGCAGGTGTCGATGGCCAGGGGGCAGCGCCAGCGGAACCGGCAGCCGGGGGTGGGGTCGATGACCCGGGGCGGCTCGCCGTGGTCGATCTCGGCCGCCACCGACAGCGGCGCACGCGGGTCGGGGACCGCGGACAGCAGCAGCTGGGTGTACGGGTGCCTGGGGTGGGTGAGCACGTCCTCGATCGGGCCGGTCTCGGCGATCTGGCCGGCGTACATCACGATCAGCCGGTCCGCGACGTACCGTGCGCTGGCGATGTCGTGGGTGATGTACAGGATGGACACGCCCTCCTCGTCGCGCAGCTTGGCCATCAGGTTGAGCAGGCCGATCCGGATCGACACGTCCAGCATCGAGACCGGCTCGTCGGCCAGGATCAGCTTCGGCCGCATGGCCAGCGCCTGGGCGAAGCCGACCCGCTGCCGCTGGCCGCCGCTCAGCTCGTAGGGGAACCGCTGCAGCATGTCCGGGTTCAGCCCGACCACCTCGAAGACCCGGGCCGCCTCCGCGAGTCGCTGCGCGGCGGACATCTCCGGCCGGTGCAGCTTCAGGCTGCGCAGCACGCCGTGCTGGACCCGGAACACCGGGTTGATCGAGCTGAACGGGTCCTGGAACACCATCGGCACCAGGCTGCTGTAGCGCAGCCGGTCGCGCCGCGAGGTGATCGAGGACAGCGGCTTGCCCTCGAAGAACACCTGGCCCGAGGTCGGCTTGTATACCTGTGCCAGCATCCGGGCGATGGTGGATTTGCCGCTGCCGCTCTCCCCGGCCAGCGCCACGATCTCCCGCTCGCCGATCGTGAAGTTGACGTCGTCCACCGCGTGCAGGGTCCGCCGGGACAGCGTGTTGCCGATCTTGAAATGCCTGGTCAGGTGCTCGACCCTGAGTAGATCAACATGGGGGAGCTCAGTGGTCATAGCGGCAGGCTCCCGTCCTTGCGGCGTAGGCACCGGACCAGCGCTTCCTCCAGCGGGTACAGGTCCGGCACGACCTCGGTGCACTCCTCGATGGCGTACGGGCACCGGGGGTGGAACCGGCAGCCGGACGGCACCCGGGCCAGATCGGGTGGGTTACCGGGGATGCCCTTGAGCGGGACGCGCGGGCCGCGGATGGACGGGAACGCCTCCAGCAGGCCCTGGGTGTAGGGGTGCAGCGGCCGGTCGAAAATGGCCCGGGTGGGGCCGATCTCGTCCAGTTGCCCGGCGTACATCACCATCAGCCGGTCGGAGAAATGGCTGATCAGCGACATGTCGTGGGTGACGAAGATGACCGCGAAGCCGAACGCAAGCTGCAGTTCCTTGATCTGCACCATCAGCGAGCGCTGCGCCACCACGTCGAGCGCCGAGGTGGGCTCGTCCATGATGATCAGGTCCGGGGTGAACAGCATGGCCATCGCGATCATCGACCGCTGCCGCATCCCGCCGGACAGCTGGTGCGGGTAGCTGCCCAGGTGTGCCGGGTCGATGCCGACCATCTTGAGCACTTCGGCGGACCGGGCCGCGATGTCCTCGGCGGTGAACTTGCCGTGCGCCCGCATCGCGTCCTTGAACTGGGCCCCGATGCTCTTGACCGGGTTCAGCGCGTTCATCGCGCTCTGCATGACCACCGACATGTCCCGCCAGCGGATCATCGACATCTGCCCGTCGGTCAGCCCGACCAGGTTCGTGCCGCCGAACGTGACCGTGCCGGCCGCCACCTCGGCCGGGGGAGCGAGCAGCTGGGCCACGGCGAACAGCAGCGTGGACTTCCCGCAACCGGACTCGCCCACGATGCCGAGGAACTCGCCCCGGCTGACCGTGAACGACACGTCGTCGACCGCCCGGACGTTCCCCCGGTCCATGATGTAGTCCACGGACAGGCCGCTGACCTCTAGCATCGGCGGATCAGACACGCTTGGTCTTGACCTTTCTCACGGGGCGCAGGGCCGGGTTGCCGATCTCGTCGAAGGCGTAGTTCAGCAGGGCGAAGGCCGCCCCGAGCACGGCGATGCAGGCCCCCGGCGCGATGGCCCAGAGCGGCTCGCCGGTCTGCAGCGCGGCGTTGTTCTCCGCCCAGTACAGCGTGGTACCCCAGCTCACCGTGTTCGGATCGCCCAGGCCGATGAACTGAAGGCTGGACGCGAACAGCACCGCGTACAGCGCGTTGGTCAGGAAGCTCGCGACGAGCAGCGAGGTCATGGTGGGAATGAGCTCCACCAGGATGATGTACAGCGGCCGTTCGCCGCGCACGCGCGCCGCCTCGAGGAAGTCCCGGTTGCGCAGCGTGAGCGCCTGCGACCTGAGCTGGCGCG